>Ga0209488_10004587_pt1 | contig 10758 bp, 12 predicted proteins | sample Rivendell_Oct201_8_FD_188349 | JGI IMG/M metagenome (GOLD analysis project Ga0209488, IMG submission 188349) | Vadose zone soil microbial communities from the Eel River Critical Zone Observatory, Northern California, USA -... | ecosystem: Environmental > Terrestrial > Soil > Vadose zone >... | reverse complement strand
TTGGGAAGAACATTCTTAAATACATTACTAGGTTCTGGAGGACTTGGGGACACTTGGAGAAAGCGCAGGGGATACTCAGGGACTCAAAACAAAGAATAAAAATAATCTTTGAGAATCAACGGATGAAGAGGAATTCCAACCCCGAAGATGAGTGACCCAAGCATGGGGCGGGGACCCAATTTGCAGAGGAGGGAGAACTTTGACCGTGTCTCCCCCCTTCCCTTGTTGCCTCTTGATTACCCGTCGATTCCCTTGGTTCTTGCCACCACAATCTTTTGCTCTCCACTTGTCATTTGCCTTTCTTCACTTGTCCTTCGGCATACTATTGCACACCCTCCTGTAGTCCCTCATAGATCTAGACGATCTCGAGGGGGCATTTTAGTGCGTAGCAGATCCCGTCAAGTTGTGGTTGAAATAGCGGTGCTTTTTTTTTTCGACTGGTTTCTTCGTATCGGGGAAGGACCAAGAAACTTTCCTGAATCTTCTGGCATGACCAAGGCAAGCCCCTTGACAAACTCAAGATTGTTGTCGTCGAGTTGGATGGCCGATACCTTGACGGCAATGCCGAGCCCACAATAGCCAAGTCAAGCAGTTACTCTGGGATTCTTGTGACATTTTCACGGCAAATCACACCGGATTTTTCTCTCTTCATGTTTCTTGATCACTCTGACTTGTCTTGCGCTCCAGACGACTGGTTGATCGTCCACTTCGAGGAGCAAGTAACTTGATCAGGCCGAAGAGCTCTTGCGTGCTCAGGTCTCAGTCCAGTCACAGAAACAAGCTTTCTGTCTTGATTGAGAGCTTCACGCACAGATTTTGATCACCAGATCCCTTGAAGGTATCTTGCTCATTGTCGTTCAATGCAGACATGCGGCCTTCGTCACGTTGTCACGTAACTACGTGACATCGCTTCTCGGCACGTGTCTGCGGCAGGTCTGGCCGCCCGTCCGGCGCTTGTACGGGCGCACGGCCAAGGCAACGCAGTTGCCCGTCAGGCAGGGGCAGGGGATAAATGAGCGACAGAGCGGATGCACCGACAAGGGAAGGCGAAAACGAAGGGGGGAATATTCCTGCTATCCCTGTCCTCCCAGATCACAGATGCAGGACTTCTGTTGCGTTGCAAGACCGACATTGCCGTTGCGATATTACCTCGCCAGTTCTAGCTTTTCTTGGTGTAGACGCAAGCGAGAAATGCTTGCGCGCGGCCTCTTGGATCGGATCTTCGATGCCTTTTTTTCCGACGGAAGCAAATTTCGAAAGAAAGTCCGACGGTACCTCAGTCTGTAGAGTTGAAAGCACCAACTAGCAGCACCCTGAAGAGCTGGAAGTTCCCCATACTGGTAATGGCTTCCAGAGAGAGGCAGAGAGATGGTAAACGAGTCTGGGATCAACGCCGCGGACAATGAGGGAAGGAGCAAGACAAGGCGCCAGAATTTAGACCCGGCGCCAGTCGAATGCCCGCTCAGTACTGTATGTCGCGGGCGTGGCTGCTTTTTTCTTTCTTGAAGACACCGCGCCGCCATTTAAAATGCTCCAAATCCGTGGCAGTTCCCCGTCACCCTCTGTTTCTTTTCCCCCACCCTTCACCTTGTGATGGCCCAACGAGGACAGAAAACCTGCGAAGAGATGCCTCGAGAGAAGCAACAAAAAGACTCGGGTGACTACCAACTGTACCACTTTTGGCCTTCTAGAGGCCGCTCCTCGTCGCCCCTCTACGGAGTACGATTATTACCTTTGCGCGCTTGAGATGGCCGTTAACGTATTCACGCTATAGCCTATCTCGTTCGACTCGGAGTCGGAATACGACTTTTCATCGAGTTCCAGGCCGTCCGTACGTTGTCCTTAAACAATGTTCTGAACAATAGAGATATTTATCCATACAGTCCCCAATCATATTCGCACCCATGGTGAATTGCACCTCACCACCTCCAGTGGAGGAACCCGTCGAGGTCGGCGTAGCTCCTCCTCTAGATGAACCTGAGGCTGCAGCTCAGGAACCGAGAGAAAAAGCACCAGCGAAATACAGCACGCTGTTTAAAATGGGTCTATTCTTTTCGGTGAGCTATAGTTTAGTCCCCGTGTTTCTCCCCAATCCGACACGATCTCAACCTGCAGCAGGTGACCCATCATCTGGACCGCGCCATCGAGGGCGTCAAAATCAAGCTTTGGAAGCCGAAGTCGCGAGCGCAGTGAACCATTGGCGGGAACTCGTTCTGAATCACTCTTTTGTCGTCCTTTGACAAGACTCGTTTGTTTTCTTGCTATCACACACGCTCTCTTGCAATCTTTTTGTGTCTACAATAAATACATGAAAAATAATGAACTGGTTTCTTCACTGTCCTCGTGCCTCACGCCACAACGGCGTCAATGCCTGTGCGACCGTATTCGCAGCCACTTCAATCATCCCGCGCACATCGTCATCTTTGATCGCGGCGAGTAAGCCCCGTGCACTCCAACGGTCGGGATGGAACCGTCTGTGCGATTTCTCAACGAAGACGCGATAGTCCTGTCCGCGCATGTGTCCGCGCACGGTGTGGAAGAACGTCTCCACAGCAGCCCAGTCGATGTCTTCCGGCCCGAAGGTGAACGGTGCGCAGAGGGTCGGCCACGGGATATCCTCAAAGGCCAACGACGCAGGCCTCGCCGTCTCGTCAAAGGACTCGCAGAGCACGCGATATCGTTCCAGTGCGCGCTGAGAAGTCCAAGGCCCGCGGGCCCAGCGTGCGCGCTGCGCCTCTCTGCGTCGTTCCGCCGCTTCCGCCTCGGCCTTCGCGCGCGCCTCGGCCTCGAGCGCGCGTTCCCGCCGCTCGCGCTCGGCTTGTTCTTCGCGGTGCTCTAGCTCCGCCCGCGCGAGCGCTTCGGCATCTTCGCGCCTGCGCTGTCGCTCGGCTGCTGCGCGCCGCTCCGCTTCCTCTTCTCGCTCTTGACGCTCTCGTGCGCGGGCGGCTGCATCCCAGAGAGGCCGGTCGTGCTCGAGCTCGGCGATCTTGCGGCGGGACTCGGCGATGCGTTCTTCGTGCATGCGTAGTTCGTCGAGTGCCTCGGTCAGCTCGTCTCGTTCTGGCTCTGGCCCTGGCTCTAGCTCGTCCTGTGGGAGTGGTTCGTTGTCTTGTCTTTGCTCTTCTTGTTGTTGTCCTTGGTCCTCTGTCGAGGGGGTCAGTTTCGGCACGAGAGGCGTTGGCCGGTGGTTGGTTACTTACCGCTCGGCTGAATGTAATCCTCTGGTATCTCGGCGATGATATCCTCCATTAAAGCGTGATTGCGGGCATCGCGACGTGTGTCGCGTTCGGTGGTCATGCGACGCATGTACTCCTCTGTCCGTGCGCGGACACGCTGATTCAATTTGGTAGCCGCCCTACGGCGAATCGAATCAGGTGAGCGCGTGCGCGCCCGTTTCAAGGGCTTGAACTTAAGGTCGTCCCCCAACGATGTTGGCGAGACGCCTTCGTCATCTACTAAGGAGAAACCGAGTTAGAGTGTGAGTACGGGAAGAGAATGAATAGTAATTACCTTTCCTCCGCTTCGAAGCTGAAGGAGGGGCAGTAGTAGTACGTGGCGTCCGTGGTGGCGTTGTACTTCGCATGTCTTCATCAGGTGGCTCTTGCGATGAGACGTCCGGGATGTTGACTCGTGTCGTTCTGGGTATGGGTGTGCGCCGTATGCCGCCTCTTCTTTCGCGAACACGCCTGAGAGGTACATGGGTCCGCGGAATTTGGCGAGGTGGATTGGGGTTGACTGTCGTATCTACCTCATCTTCACTGCTGTCTGAGTCGACGACGTGAATGACATGTCTTCGCTTTTTTGGTGATTGTTGATTGTCCTCTTCAAAACTCGAAGGGGGAGTTGATAATCGCCTTTTCTGGGAGCCGTCGACAAAAGTGGATGACCGAGACGACGCAGAGGACCAAGTGAATGAAGGGGCTGACATGACTTTGGCGCGTATCGTAGGAGGCTGAGGTGGAGCTGGGACAAAGCAATCATAGAAAGGGTCAAGTTTGTGAATATCCCACTGATCCTGATCACATAAAATAATGTTTCTACGGGGAGGTACTCGTTAGATGTCTGTAGCGTGTTGTGAAAACGTGATGTACCCAAGAAAGTCGACGGGGCGTGGCCAGGTGCCCTCATCACTTACGTCTTCTGCAAGTCGCGCACGGGGAACAAATCTCCAATGAGAAAATCCGCCGGGGTGTGTTTCTATGACAATGCGCTTTGGGTTGGATGGCCCATCGCATGCGTGGTAGGGCTGTGTATTTGACGCAGTGAGGGGGTGAAAGGATGCGAACACCAATTTCGCGTCTGGATGACGCAACACGCGCGAGGGTTGAGTCTGGTCAAGTTGGCCTGGGCGTGGACCCGATAGCGAGCGTGGAGGTGCGGTCATTGAGCCTTGTAGACAAGCAGCCTGCCAGCGTCCTCGCTCAAAACGCGCGCGTGCCGCCGCTGCTGTAGGTCACGTGTAAATAGGATCATAACATCACGTGGTTTGCGCGCATGTCGGCAATTACCATACTCTTTCCAGTGCCAGGAGGACGTGGAATGACTCGTTTGCCGTCCTATTTAAATATCTTCCGATTCTGAAACACCCTTTCGTATCATTATCGCTACTATTTCGTTTTACAGGATCAGTCATGGCAACATTACAGTCCTTCCAGGCCGAGATTGAGGACATCCGAAATCGGGAACTCGTTAAGACGCGTACGCAGTCTCAACCCGACGCCCTTAGGAGGCATGTAGATCACAAATCTGTGCCCAAAGTTAGAAAGAAGACAGTCAGCGGTGAAGCGCCAGCGACATCCCCTGTAACCCCCAAGCCCGTGATCGGTGAATTCACTCAAGATCTCACGGACATCGAGCATTCCATCGAGGCGCGCCATACCCGTATCCTTCTCTATCATACCATTTCCACTGATATCCTATCGTATAGAGTGCGCTATTATCTCCAGAGGGAGGAGGTACTCTGGCCAGAGATTTATTAGCGACCCTTCTGACCCGTCAAGGCGGGGAGTATCTGCTTCGGTTAGGCCCTCGTCCCCCAAGGGCTCCATTATTTGCCAATGAGGATCTTGACAATGCCACTGACTGGATAGGAGAGCGAAGAACTGAGGTTGAGGTTGACGCCATGATAGTCCATCTCGATCAACTAGTCGAAGAAGTTGGCGGCAAGGTACTCTCCATGATAAACGGCACCGCCTTCCTCTCATAGCATGAGCGTCAGGTCTGCATATTATTACGAGCAGGGGGGCCATATCCTCGAGCCTCGGTGTTGCTTCGATTACCTCCACCTGATGTATCTCTCATACCTGAGGTACGATGCGCGGTGGTCGGGAATGTAGATAGTGGCAAATCAACTATACTCGGTGTCCTGACGAGGGGTGAGTTCCGTCTAATACGCCACCAATAATTCGTCTTAAATCGAGAGATAGGTGGCCTTGATGATGGGAGAGGATTGGCTCGTGTCGCCCTTTTCAGGCATAAACATGAGATAGAGAGCGGGCGGACTTCTTCAGTCGGCATGGAGGTAAGTGAGGTGTGGCCACCTCTCTGATGCAGTTTTTAAGCAAAGCAGATTTTGGGATTTGATGTTGCCGGCGCGCCAATACTCCCGCTTTCGTCAGGCTCAGTCGACCCTGACGTTCTCCGAAGGGAGAGACTTGGCTGGGATGAAATCTCATATCGCTCTGCGAAGATTGTAACGTTTATCGGTGGGTCCCCGTGTCGAATGGACGTACACTTCTCTTTATAAATCATCAGATCTGGCTGGCCATGAGAGATATCTTAAGACTACACTATATGGCTTGACGTCTGGAGCGCCATCCTGTGTGATCTTGGTCATTGGGGCTAATGCCGGCGTTATTGGCATGTCTAAAGAGCACCTGGCCGTGGCTCTGGCCCTTAGCGTCCCAATCGTTGTTTGTATAACCAAGGTATTAGGGACCTCTATTCGATCTTCTGTATGTTTGCCAACGTCGAATCACAGGTTGATATGACCCCGCCGAACAAGCTCGAAGAGACGCTATCGCAGGTGGTTAAAATTCTGCGTAGCCGTGGTTGCCGGCGGGTACTCCATTGGGTTCATTTGCGACGTTTTCACCTAATGTTTTCACTTCCAGGAAGAATCCAGTATTTGTCAAGTCTATTGAAGCTGCCATTGAGGTTTCGCAGATCTTTGCCAAGGAGAAGTCAGATCATTTCTTTGGGTTTCAAGCTCCGGCCTCATGTTTTCTACTAGAATCTGTCCAATATTCCAAGTCTCCAACGTCACCGGCCTCGGTCTTGACCTTGTACGGATAGCCCATTAGACAGGAACAAACTCTGCCTAACATGTTGAACACTTCAGGTTCGCACATTCCTCAACTTGCTACCAGCTAGCGAGGGCGATGCCGAGCGCTTTGATGCTACGCAGCCACTTGAGGTATTTTTACCTCTTGTTACCACGTTGCTTGTCTTCTTGACCAATGGGTTCAAATAGTTTTCAGTGACGGATATCTGGTCTGTGCCTTACGTTGGCACGGTCGTCAACGGCCTGCTCAACTGTGGCACCGTCAAGAAAGGCGACCCAGTACTCTTTGGACCGGACTCCAACGGCGCTTACGCCCCGACAGTCGTCAAGACCATGCAACGCAAGCGGGCTGATGTCGCGACGGCGGTTGCTGGGCAAACAGTTGCACTAGCGCTCAAGCATGTCCCCCGTGCGGCGGTGCGCAAAGGGATGGTGATCGTGCATCGGACGGAGATACCACCGCGGGGTGCGCGATTCTCTCTTCATTTGCTCAGGTCAGGCTGATACCAATTGCTACTGGTGGTCCAGCGGTGAGGAGGTTCGAAGGACAAGTTTTAATTTTGTACCACAATACCACCATGCAGCCAAATTATCAGGCAATGCTGCACTGCGGTGTACGGTCGTCTGTCCACCTTCCTTCTTTACAGCAGTAGCAGCTGACGGTAAATGTGTAGGCGGTTCGGCAGACAGTCCGTATTGTCACCATTGACCATCCACAAAACCTCTTGCGGACGGGAGACCGCGCCACGGTTGTCTTCGAATTCATCGCGCACCCTGAATTTGTCAAGGCGGGTATGAAATTGCTGTTCCGTGAAGGCAAGACGAAGGTAGATATTGTGATGCTTTTTGTGGGCTTAACGCTTGATTGACTATTCGTGCAGGGTCTTGGTGTTATCACGAAACTTCTTTAAAGTCCTATTTAATTGCATCGTAAGTGAATTGAGGATCTCTACGCCGCGCGGTACTCATATTTACATTTGTCTTGCATGGTGTATATTTCTATTTCTCGATTGCTCGCCAGTACAGTCTGTAATGTTTGGCCGATGTGTCCTCAGCATTTATCTCTCCCCGTTGTCTTGCTTTGTTATTGTCCTCGTCGTGTCATTTAGGTTTCCACTTCCCCAGTGCTGGGGTTTTTAATTTTTTTTGTTCTGGTGATCGGTGATGATCTGTGGAGCCAAGGTCGCGTAGAGTAGTTCTGGTATTTGGTCGTGGATCTAGCGTCGCAATGAGAAACTCCCGTTTTGTTGGCCCTCAACGATAAGGCCTAAGGACGGGCAACATCCATCGGCAGCGCGACAACTTGAAGGCGTGAATGCCGTCACTTATACTATCCCTGTGCCCTCATTCGAACAGGGCCCTCATTCGAACAGTCACGCTATGGCACAGTGCGAAGATTTCGAAACTTCGCTAGGAAAGCGTGACACCAGCGTGACAACAGGCATTTTTTTATTTCCTTACACAATGCATTTTTCATCAAAAAAAGTTCATGAACATGTGGACCGAGGGTACTATATGCGATTTACCAAGTTCGATAGCAGTTGAATAGAAAGTGGGCAAGAAATTTAAGGTGTTCGAATGAGGGCACAGGGTACTACGATACAGACGATACAGCGCGGCGAACACGTGACGGAAAACCAAGACACCGACTCAATACGAAATTCAAACGCCATCATACAAGCAGTCAGCCAAGATGAAGAACGTGTTGCAAGATTTTTTCCCCAAAAAAGATCGTCAAAGTGCGTGATGTCAGTGAACAAAGTATGCGGCAACCTTTGCATCAGCATTGAACAATGAGGACACCGGAATTAGCGGGATCCGGGGAGAATGAAAGCTCGCGCCTAAGAACGACCAGGGTGAGGACAGAACGGTAGATGTGATACAAGGACCTATACGTACTTTCTACAGAGTTCCTCCACAGCTGGTCGAATTTTCTTCTTAGCATCTTTCGTGTGTAAGTCATTGCCTAGGAGGAATCCACAAAAATAGCTGTTAAGAGCGACAGTAGGTTAAGGAAGCCGTGGAAAGGCGCACCGACAATAAACTGCACCACCACATTGTTTGGTCGCAGCGTGGCGGACCGAAGTTCCCGCTTTGCATAGTCAACAGCGTTCTCGACGTCTAGGCCGCGGAGGTCAACAGTTCCCTCGGGTTGACCCTAGCACCAGGAAATACGGTCAAGAACACGCACGGCCCCGCATCTTAACAGAATCACCACGTACTTTGTTCTTTTCGTCAAATATAAGCTTTGCCCTATTCCTATTGTGAACTCCTTCTATCGCGTGAAACGTGAGAGCATCTTTAGAGTGGTGTTGCTCGGCTTCCTTGTCCCCCCTCTCGCGCGCGCTCTTGGCTAACTCGCGTGCCTCCAACATCCTCCCACGCGACTTTATGGCCAGTTCTCGCAGTCTTTTGATTTCGTCGATGGTAGATTCCTTGACGCTCTCGCCTTCGTTAGACGACGTGGCCTAAGTGTGACAGTGAGTTGGTGGGGACTCAAAGAAATGTGAAGGAACAGCACGAACGGGAGACGTGGATGACTGACGGGGCTGTTGAGCGCGAGATCGCGATGGGTCCGATGGCGAGGACTGATTTTGACCGCGTTTGCCATCTCCATCACAAAAGAAATGGTTTAAAACGACAAGACCAATAACGACCGCTGCAGAGACAACAATTCTTGACATTGTTAAGGGCGTGGGCAATGGGGGCTCAAGGCTGCAAACAAGCTCAGGTTCGTTGTTCCAGGCCCCATAGATGCGGTATACATATGGGATTTGATTACGGATATGGCCCAAGCGCCTGCCCAGTAGATCAGAAGCGATAAGGGAACATGGAAGGGCCAAGGGCTGTCACATGACGTCACGATTTGTCATGGGTTGTCACACATGCACGTGCCTTGTGGCGAGCGACTGGCCCGTGCGCGTGCAACTTCTTTGAACTCTCCACCGTGACGCAGCCACTCAGGCTTGGGGTATAGACACTACGTCCCTCGTATTCTCGGTCAATGGGATAAAATAGTCATCAATGACTGATATCTTGTCTGCTCTACGTCGACACAGTGTCAGTTGTGATTCGTGACGGCCTGCTCAATTGTGGCACCGTCCGGAAAGGCGACCCAGTACTGATATCACGACAGCAGTAGCTGGGCAAACCGTCGCGTGAGCACCCAGGCAGGTGTCTCGTGCGGCGGTATGGTGACCGTGCACTAGACAGAGATGCAAGTGCCAGTGGCGATAAGCCAATATGTAGAGGTATATGTTATAAAAATGACATTTTCCCACAAACGCATCGTACAAGTGAGCTGATACCATAGCAAGCAAGTTGACAGTCAACAAGACATTCCAGACTCTCTGCATCAACACTGAACGATAAGGACCCCAGTATTCGCGGGATCCAGGGAGTATGAAAGTCGGCGCCTAAGGTTGACCAGTGGTGAGGATACAAACGAGGGATGCGGCACTCCAGGATCTGCACGTACTTTTTACAGAGTTCCTCCAGAGCTGGCCGAATTTTCGGCTTACCATCTTTCGCGTGCAAACCCTTACCTATATCGGAGGAATACACAATACAAACTGCTGAGCGCGGCGTGGGTCAACGAGGCTGATAGAGGGCGTACCAACAATGAAGTGCACCACATTGTTTGGCCGTCGGGTGGCCGATTGAAGTTCCTTCTTTGCGTACTCGACAGCTTCTTCAACGAACAAGTCGTGGAGGTCAACCGTTCCGGGGGGGTTATCCTAGCACAAGGATGGTTTAGTACACATGACCTTAGCACCATGACAAGATGGCCACGAGCCTTGTTCTTCTCCTCGAAGATAAGCTTGGCTGCCGCACTGTTCAGATTTTTCATTTTGGTCTCATACTGGAGAGCATATTGGTTCTGGAAACCCGCAGTTCCATGGTCCCTCAACCTGCGCGCTCTCTTGGCGTGCTCGCGGGCCTCCTGCATCTTTTTATACGTCTGTCTCGCTTGTTCTCGTAGACCATGGGCGATGGTGGATTTCTAAGTGTGATTGTAAGTCGGCAGGGCCTCAAAGAATGCGAAGGAACGAACGTCTGGAGCTGGAGGTTGTGCGGATGCTGAATGGGACGGTCCATCCTGAGACGAGGCAAGACCAGAACCATAAATGGGATCATATTCTGAGGTCCTAACGTTCCTGGCCGTACTACTAGCGCGAGTAGCGCGAGGGTAAGGCTGCTGGCGGGGGGCCTATGCGTGGGTGCGGGTTGAGGTATGGCTCCAAGGGTAGAAATCATGATAGTAATCATGATTTTCAGGGTTTCTGGCAGTCTGGCCGCGAGAAGAGGAAGCGGGAGGTGGGGAGGGGTGCGACGGCGAAGGCCGATCATGACCGGGTGCATCACTGTCATTACTACTACCAGAGAAGTATTTATAAATGGCGTAGCAAACAGCAGTCGCTACGAGGAGAGCCGATTGGACATGTTGATGGCGCGCGGAGGGCTTGTTCGAGGGT
>Ga0209488_10004585_pt1 | contig 10758 bp, 7 predicted proteins | sample Rivendell_Oct201_8_FD_188349 | JGI IMG/M metagenome (GOLD analysis project Ga0209488, IMG submission 188349) | Vadose zone soil microbial communities from the Eel River Critical Zone Observatory, Northern California, USA -... | ecosystem: Environmental > Terrestrial > Soil > Vadose zone >... | reverse complement strand
GCTGGAAGCGCGACTTGTCCACCATCTGCTCGACCAGCTCGGCATCGGGCACGACGAAACGGAATCCCTCGCGCAGCTGCTCGCGATAGCGCGACACGAGCAGCAGCGTCCGGTCCTCCTGATAGAACAGCACCGGCGGCTCGGGCTGCGCCTGCCCGAATCGCACCAGCGATTCGACCAGCTCCTCCGGCTTCTCCCACGCGTTGTGCCACGGGAAGACGGCGCGCGTGTGGCGGGAGTAGCGGACGGGCGAACCGGGAGGGGCGAGCACGGTGGACGGAATACGCGCGAGGCCCAGAGCGCGAACCAGATCGACATCTCCGAGGACGCAGGCGGGCGGCCGGCTGGGATGGGACGACCGGCCCGCGCGGCCGATGTACCCCGTTACGTCCCGGGTCGCCAGCGATACGCGGCCGCGCAGCGATTGCTGCCAGCCGTACATGCGCTTGGCGACCTTGCGCGCCGTCATCAACCAGGGATGCCGACCTCGCAGCCACCGGACTTTCGAGACATCGGGAACGGCGCCGAACTTTGTCTTGAACTCGCCGCGGCCCATGAAGTCGAACGTCTCACAGCCGAGCTCGATGGCGCGCTGCATGGCGGTCCACGTCATCAGCTCGGTGGGCCGGTACCAGCGGTAATGCTGGCGGTGAGCCCACATCCAGAGCAGGAGCTCCGTCCCTTCGATCAGGAAGATCCCGGTGGCGATGTTGACGCGGCCGCCGGGGAGATACACGGAGACGGCGAGCAGATTGCCGCCGGCCTTCAGCTGGCGGAAGAACTCGAGCACGCGCTGTTTGCCAAACGGCACCGCGAAACCGCCCCGGCGATACACCTCTCGGAGCTGCGCGTAGTGCTCGTCCACGAAGCGCTCGTCGTCCTCGAACTTCGTGACGAGTCCGAGCCGCTGGGCTCGTTTTACGTTGCGGCGCGCGCTCAACTTCAGCTGTTTGAACGTGCGGGTTTCGTCGTTCGGGAAAAGCGGCGCGCGATACGTGAAGACCTGCTCGTCATCGAACCCCGCGCTGCGCATGGCGCCCGCATCGAGCCCCAGATGCAGCAGCTCGATGTGATCGACGCCGTGCTCGCGCTCGAGATAGGGTACGATGGCCGACGCGAACGCCGCGGTGTCGAACCGCTCGGGATCGTACGCCGGTCCGAGGCTCCAGGTCTGGCACCCCTCCAGGGGTGAGCCGAACAGCGTCCACTTTCCCAGCTTCCGCAGCAATCCCGGAAAGGCGCCGATGACGCCGGTGTCGTCTTCGAGCAGGAGGTACAGCGGCCGGCCACAATTGCAGGCGCCCAGCGCGTCGATCCATGCCTTGAGGTGCGGCATGCGATGATTCGGAAAGCGACGGACGATCGCGTCCCAGCTCGCGAGCTCTTCGGGGCGCGCTTCGCGCACGCGTACGACGCCACTCATAATGGGTCCTGTGCAAGCAACCGCCGTGCCGCGGACATCTCGGGGGGCGGACTGAATTTGCGGTGTCCCGTCGCCACCGCGCCGATCGTCCAAAGCGTGCGCCCGATGATCGAGAGATCGCGCCGCAGCGTGGCGTGACGGATGTAGACGCGATCGAGCGCTAGCTTGGTCTTCAGCAGCTTGTCGACGTACCGCGCTTCGGGATCGGCGCCGGTGAGCAACCCGTCGCCGGAAGTGAACTGGTAGATGCTGCCGGGGCTCGCGAGCCCGGGACGCACGCCCAGCGTCTCGAGATCGGCGGAGGAATAGTGTTGGCGCACGATCGTCGGGTCTTCAGGACGCGGACCCACGATCGACATGTCGCCGCGCAGCACGTTGAAGAGCTGCGGCAGCTCGTCGATCTTGGTGCGCCGGAGAATCTTGCCGATCGCAGAGACGCGCTGGTCATTCTGGCCGGTGATCAGAGGACCACTCCCTCCAGAATCTCCAGATCCTTCACCATCGGCTTTCATTGTGCGCAGCTTGAACATCGTGAACTCGCGGCCGAGGTAACCGACGCGGCGGGCGCGGAAGAAGATGGGGCCGGGATCGGTCAGCTTGATGCCAATCGCGGCGAGGCCGATAAGAGGCGCGGTCAGCACGAGCGCCACAGCGGCGCAACAGACGTCAAAAAGGCGTTTCGCCATGATGCAGCGTACGACGCACGGTCATGAAGGCTTCGGCGGCCTCGAGGCACTGTTGATTGCCCCAGGCGTGCGCGCGGTAGCGCAGCGCCTCGAGGGAGCGCGGATGGGGATAGGGTCGGAGCTCGCTGGTGTAGCAGGCCATCGCGGCGAGCTTGATGTCGAGGGTCGCGGAGATGTCCACCCACGTGTCGGCGGTGAATGTGCGCGGGAACGCCCATTCGGTACTACTCGCGGTGTCGAACGCGTAGACCGCCTGGATCCAGCCGGCGGTCGGCCGCGTCACGACGAGCGCCGCCTGGAACAACAGGTGATGGTCACGATTGATGTCGCCGCCGAACTGGCAGTAGACGATCGACGGCTGGACTTCCTTCACGATCTCGTCGAGCGGCGTGATGATCTCGGTCAGCGGCATCGTATCGAGCCGCTGATCGGGGAAACCGAGCGGCCGGACGTCGGACACGCCGAGCGCTTCGGCGGCGCGGCGGATATGCTCGTTCTGGCCCACGCCGTTCTGCCCATAGCGCAGCGATTCGCCCTCGCAGACGATGACCGAGGTCACGCGGTCGCCCGCGCGGGTGTGCAGCGCAACAGTGCCGCCACATCCTAGCAACTCGTCGTCGGGATGCGCCGCGATCACGAGGACTCGTCGCTTACTCATGGCTTTTCCCCGCGGCAACAGCCGCTTCGGTTTCGAATCGCTTGCCGGTCCATTGCTGCTCGCTGAGCATCTGGCCCCGGAGCCAGGTCCCAGCGTCATCTTCCACGTCGAGCAGAATCACGGCGCCCGACCCACAGGCGACCAACTGGCCGCACGCTGACTCCACCGGACTCGGCACGGGGCCGAGCACTTCGCCCGGCTCGCCCATTGACCCGCGGTTGGGCAGGAGCGCGGCTTCCCAGATCCACCACTGCTTGCCGTCGAGTGCGCTGAACGCACCGGGGTAGGGACGCGTCAGAGCGCGGATGAAGTCATAGACCTGCTCGGCTGGACAATCCCAGGTGATGCGGCCATCAGCGGGCCGGCGGCGCGGCAGCACCGGCTCGGTCCCGCGCTCCTGCGGACGGCCCGGGCGCTCGCCAGCGAGCAGCCGCGGCAACACCTCGAGCAGCATGTCGCGGTTGGTGGCGGCGACGCGCGCGTACAGCGTCGCGCAGGTGTCGTACGGAGAAATCGGAAAGGCGCGCTGTGCGATGATGTCGCCCTCATCGACCCCTTCGGCGAGCCACATGAGCGTGTTGCCCGCGCCCCGCTCACCGCGCATGAGCGCCCAGTTGATCGGCGCGCTGCCGCGGTTGTGCGGAAGAAACGAGGCATGCGCTCCGATGAGGCCGCGCCGCGCCAACCGCATCACCGGCGGCCGCACGATCTGGTGCCAGCCGATGACGAAGAGCACGTCGGGCGCGAGCTCCTGGAGAATCCGAAACGCATCCGGCTCGTTGATGCCGGCGATGTAGTGCAGCGGCACGCCGTACTTGGCGCAGAGCGGGCCGTAGTCGATGCCCCCACTGCGCTTCGCTGCGAGGTCTGGTTTCAGCGTCAGCACGGCGGCAATGGGCGCGCCGGCGTCCAGTAACGCCCGGAGCGCCGCCAACCCTTCGGCGTGAAAACCGACCCATGCGAATTTCACCGGCGGTAGGTCTGCACAACGTCCAGTACCGCGTCGATGACGTCGGCGACGTCCTGATCGGTCAGTCCGGGGTGCAAGGGAAGACTCAACAGCCGCTCGAAGTTCGAGACCGCCACCGGGAAATTCCCCGGGACGTATCCGTACTTCTTGCGGTAGTAAGGGTGCAGGTGAATCGGGATGAAGTGCACCGACGTGCCGATGTTGCGCTTCGTGAGCTCGTCGATGAACTGATCGCGCCCGATGCGCAGCAGCTCCGGACGAATCCGCAGCACGTAGAGGTGCCAGGCGTGCTCGACGTGGGGACGACGTACCGGCGGCTCGAGCGCCTCTTCGGCGCCGAACGCCAGCGTGTACGCCTCGACGATTTCCACGCGACGGCGGTGGAAGCGCTCCTGTTTGCGGAGCTGCCACAGCCCGATCGCCGATGCGACGTCCGTGAGGTTGTACTTGAAGCCGGGCGCGATGACCTCGTAGCGCCAGCTGCCGCCCTGGTCGTAGCGCTTCCAGGCGTCCCGGCTCATGCCGTGCAGCGCCAGGATCCGCGCTTTTTCCAGGAACTCGGGCGCGGCGGTCAGCATCCCGCCTTCGGCGGTCGTCAGGTTCTTCGTGGCGTAGAAGCTGAACGCCACCGGATTCGGCCCCGAGCCGATCGGCTTGCCGCGGAAGCTCGCCGGCAACGCGTGCGCCGCGTCCTCGATCAGCGCGAGGTTATGCGTGCGCGCCATCGCCTCGAGCACGTCACGCTCGGCGGGATGGCCGGAGTAGTGGACGGGCAGGAGCGCCCGGGTACGGGGCGTGATCGCGGCCGCAACCTTCTGGGGATCGATGTTGAGCGTATCCGGCTCGACGTCCACGAGGACGGGCCGTGCGCCCACATGCTCGATCACGTTCGCGGTGGCCGTGAACGTCATCGGCGTCGTGATGACCTCGTCTCCGGGTCCGAGCTCGAGACAGGCCAGCGCGACGTGCATCGCCGCCGTACAGGAGTTGAGCGCGAGCGCGCCGCCGGCCGCGGCCTGCACGAAGGCGGAAAACTCCTCCTCGAAGCGCCGCGTCTTGGGGCCCGTGGTGATCCACGGCGAGCGCAGCGTATCGATGACTTCCCGGATTTCTTCTTCTCCCACGAGCGGTGGGGAGAACGGCAGGAAATCGCGCCGCGACGAGCGTGCAACCGTGTCGGTCATGACGCACCCCCACCGCTCAGCGCGGTGCCACCGTCCGGGGGTGCCGGTGTCGTTTCAGGAGTGAGCCCGGCAGCTTCAGGCACGGCGGTAACGGGGGGAGCAGCGAGGTCGTCCACAACTCCGTTTCTCCGGGGCATGCTGCGACGCCGCGGCGACCCGTTGCCGTTGGAATTTCGGCGTAGAGTTGCGCCATTACCGTTGCGCCGTGCGGCCGCGGGCGTCCCCACCAACTCGAGACGCTCCGGCTGGTACTCGGTGACGATCGCCGAGAGCGCGCGGACCATCGACCGCTCGTCGCCCTCGCCCGTGACCGCGATCAGGGAGCGGATCTGCCGCGCCAACGTCGCGCCACCGCCGCCGTTCCCGGCGACGACCCGGATCTTTTCTACGGACGTCTGCGCGAGCGTTTCGTTGGCGGCGACGAGCTCCTCTTCGAGCTTCTCACCGGGTCTGAGGCCGGTGAACACGATCTGCACGTCATGGTACGGCACGAGTCCCGAGAGCCGGATCAACTGCTCGGCCAGCTCGAGGATGCGTACCTGCGTCCCCATTTCGAGCACCGCGATTCGGCCTGCCGCCTCTGGCAGCGCGGCGGCCTCGAGGACCAGCTGTGCGGCTTCTGGAATCGTCATGAGGAATCGCTTCATTTCGGGATGCGTGACGGTCACTGGACCGCCGACCGCGATCTGCTTCTTGAAGAGCGGCACGACACTCCCGTCGGAGCCCAGGACATTGCCGAACCGCACCACGCGGAAATCGGTATCGGAGGCTCGCAGCGACGGCAGCTCGCGCACGATGTGCTCGGCGACGCGTTTGGTGGCGCCGAGGATGCTCATCGGGTTGACGGCTTTGTCGGTGGAGATGAGAACGAACTTTTTCGTCCCGACACGCGCCGCCGACTGTGCGAGCCGCAGGGTGCCGACGACGTTGTTCCAGACGCCCTCGATCATATTCCACTCGAGCATCGGCACGTGTTTGTACGCGGCCGCGTGGAAGACGCAATCGGGGCGGTAGGTCTCGAACATCCGGTCCAGACGAGCCGCGTTCGTCACGCTGGCCAGCACGGGAACCACGTCGATCGCCGGATGCGACTCCGAGATCTCGTGAGAGATGAAGAAGAGCGGGCTCTCCGCGCGGTCGAGGAGCAGGAGCCGCCGCGGGTTGAAGCGCGCAATCTGCCGCACGAGCTCGGAGCCGATCGAGCCGCCGGCGCCGGTGACGAGGATGACTTTGCCGGCGAGCTCGGGCGCGACGTCCTTGAGGTCGAGCTGCACCGGGTCCCGACCCAGCAGGTCTTCGACCTGCACGTCACGGACCTGATTGATCTGCGGCTCTTCGGGAGCCAGCAGGTCGACCTGCGGCGGCAGGATCTTGACGACGACGCCGGTTTCGGCCGCACGCGCCACCAGCGCGCGGATCTGCTCCGGCGATGCCGACGGAATCGCGATGACGATCTGCTGCGCATGATGCATCGCCACGAAGCGCCGCAGCTCATCCGAACCGCCGAGCACGGAGACGCCGTGGAGCGTGCGGCCGTGCTTGGCGGGATCGTCGTCCACGATGCCGACGACGTTCAGGGGATGGCGGGGATCGTGTTGGAGCTGGCGGAGCAGGCGCTCGCCCGCGACCCCGGCGCCGATGATAATCGCGGGACGCCCACGCCGCGGGCGGCGACGCAACGGCTCTTCCTTAATCCAGCGCAGCCATCCCCGTTGACCACGGCTCGGGCGCCGGAACGGCTCTTCCTTTATCCAGCGCGCGAGGAAGCGGATGCCGCCGGCGAGGATGATCGTGACGAGCCAGTCCAGCATCGGGACGACCAGCGGCATCGTCCCCACGCGGCCCAGAAACACGAGCAAGCCCACGAAGCCCAGAGAGCCCAGCGTGACGGCGGCCACGAGCTGGCGCAGGTCGCGGACGCCGACCAGGTGCCAGTAGCCACGGAACAGCCCGAATCGCTGGAAGAGGACCAGGCGCAGCACCAGCAGGTACGGAAGGGTTTCTGCGTAGTTGCGGAGCTGCTCGGGTGGGATCCGGAAGTCGAAGCGCAGCGCGTATGCGGTCAGATACGCAAAGGAGACAAGCGCCAGGTGGCCGGCGACAGACAGGGGGCGCCGATGTTGGCGCAGACGTGACAAGGCTTCGATCAGCATGGTTGGAACGGCTCCGCGTTAGGCTGTGCGGCACCCTATTGCACCTTCTGTGCTCAACTGCGCCGTGCACAGCGTCGCGGTCGGGGCGCGCCCAAACGCCTCAGGACGAAGCGCGGGCCGGATCGGCGCGCCACGCAACAGGGCGCAACGCGGTGACCGCTGTGGGGTTACTGCGTTCCGGTCCGAAAAGGGGTGCGGCACCGAGCTTGCGTGGCGACGCTCTGTATGGACCCCAAGGAGCTACCCGAGATGCCAGGACCTCATGAGGAGAAATCGCGCGTTCCCGTGTTGCGGGCAGGTGGGAATGGGCACGGCGGAAATGAAACGGCGCTCGATACGATGCGCATGAAGAGCCTGGCTGCGGCTGGGGCTCCGCCACCGCCGCCTCAGGAGCAAAGCGATTGGCAGCGGTACCTCAATGCCGTCATGCGGCACAAGTGGCTCGTGCTGGCCGTGACGCTCATCGGCACCGCCATCGGCATCGTCGCGACGCGGTTCCTCGATCCCCGCTATACCGCCAAGGCGATTCTCTGGGTGGACGTCGCCGTCGGCCGCGAACGCGGTGTGAAGACGGACGAGATCCTCGACTCGCGGGGCTGGGAGGAGCTGGTCGTCTCGAACGCGGTCCTCGATACGGTCGTGAAGCAGCGCCGTCTCTTCCTGCATCCCGAGACGCCCAGCGATTCCGGAGCGCTGACGACGTTTGACATCACGGACCGCGTCGCGCCGGGCACCTATCGCCTGGTGATCGACAAAGCCGGTCGCGCGTTCCGGCTGGAGATCGAAGATGGGACCGTCGTGCAACGCGGCCGAGTGGGTCAGGCGGTGGGCGAGAACGTGGGGTTCGATTGGACGCCCACCGCTGCCGCACTCAAGCCGGGCAGTACGATCACCTTCAACGTCAGCGCGATTCCCGATGCCTCGGCCTCTTTGGCGAAGAGCATCAAGACGCGCCTCGATCCCGACGGCAACTTCCTGCGCTTGCAGTTGAAGAGCACCAATGCGGCCGAAGCCGCGGCGACGCTGAATGCGATCACGCAACGCATCGTGGCGGTCGAGAGCGACATGAAACGGCGCAAGTTCCAGGAGCTCACGGGCGTGCTGAGCGAGCAATACGACCACGCCAAGGACGCGCTGGACCAGGCCGATGAAGCGCTGAAGGCCTACCAGCAGCGGAATTGGAACCGCCCGCTCGCGACGCAGACACCCGGTGGCGGATTGAGTGTCGAGGGCAGTGATCAGGCGACGCAGCTACGCGGAAGCATGGAACAGCAGCATCGCGATCGCGCCATGCTCGAGCAGCTGGCCACGCGCGCGGCGACCGGCAACGTCCCGGTGCAGCTGTGGAGCAGCATTCCAGCCGTGCAAAGCGATCCGTACATGAAGAGCGCACTCGAGGATCTTGGGAAAAAGCAGGCCGATCTTCGCGCGTTGCGTCTCCAGTACACCGATTCCGCGGCGCCCGTACGGCAGCTCCAGGCCGATTTATCGACACTCGAGCACCAACAGATTCCGTCGCTCGCGCGCATGCTGGCCCAGACGCTCGGTGAGGTCGTGGCAGTCACGAAACCGCGCGCCGATACGGTGTTTGGCAACATTCGCGCGGCGCCGACAATTGCGCTCGAGGGGACTCGCCTGGACCGCGACCAGAAGATGGCCGCGGACCAGTTCGCGACCATCAGCAAGGAATACGAAACGGCCAAGCTGGGATTGATCAGCACCCAGCCCGACGTCCGGGTGCTCGATCCGGCCGTCGAGCCACGCCGCCCCGCTGCAGACTTCGGACCCCTGCTGATTCTCCTGGCCGCGCTGGCCAGTTTCGGCCTGGCGGTCATGATCGTGACGGTACGCGACAAGATGGATCCCAAGGTCCGCTACCCGGAGCAGATCACGGGGCGGATGCAGCTCCCGATTCTGGGCGCCGTGCCGCACGTGAGCTGGCGGCTCGGCGCCAACGGCGACGGTCCCGCGCAAGTCATCGAAGCATTACGCGGGCTCAGGCTGCGGGTGCTGCACGCCCATTCCGGCGACGGCCCGCTGACGCTGACGATCACGAGTCCGGGCATTGGGGACGGAAAGTCGTTCGTCTCGCTGAACCTCGCATTGTCGTTTGCCGATGCGGGTTACCGGACGCTGCTTGTCGACGGCGATACTCGGCGCGGGGTGCAGCATAAGGCGCTCAAGACTCCGTCGACCCCGGGCCTCACCGATGTCGTCGCGGGTCGCGTGCAGCTCGACGCGGCGCTGCGTCAGACATCCTATCCGGGCCTGACGTTCCTCAGCTCCGGCACGCGGATGCAGCGCGCTCCCGAGCGGTTGCTGTCGCAGAACATGCGCGACTTGATGGCAAAGCTGCGCTCGTTGTACGACGTCGTGATCGTGGACAGCCCGCCGCTGGGCGCGGGCGCCGATCCGCTAGTCCTCGGAACGTTGACCGAGAACCTGATGCTCGTCCTGCGCACGGGTCAGTCGGACATCAACCTGGCGTCCACCAAACTCGAGGTGCTGAACGCCCTGCCGGTACGCGTCATCGGCGCCGTCTTGAATGACGTGCGCTCGAGCGGCGTGTACCGCTACTACATGTACTCCTCGGCGGAATACGAGCTGGTCGATGATGATGAACCCACCAGAGAAGCCTTACCGAGCGTGTTGGGAGGTCGGACATGAAGCGGTTCTGCACAGTCGTAGGGGCGGTCGCGTTGCTGGCAGCGCCAGTGATGGCCCGCGCACAGGATGACAAGGCGGCAGTCGAGCGGCCGCTGGCGACGCGGCAAGAGCTGGAGAGCGCGCTCCAACGTGCCGGCGCCTCGCAAGTCGCGGCCCGAATCAAGACTCGCCTGTCGGATGGAGATTTCCGCCGTGGCGATCGGATCGCGCTCGAGGTCCAGGGAGAAGAGGCGTTGACCGATACGTTCGTCGTCGGGACCGGGGCCGAGCTGCTACTGCCGCCGCCGACCGTCGGCTCGCTATCGCTCAAGGGCGTGTTGCGCTCCGAGCTGCAACCCAAGATGTCGGAATACGTCAGCCGGTTTCGCAACAATGCCATGGTCCGCGCCCACCCGTTGCTTCGTCTTTCGGTCCAGGGCGAGGTCACCAAGGCGGGGATTTATGCGGTACCGGCAGATGCGCAGCTCGCCGATGCGTTGATGGCCGCCGGCGGGACGACACAGTTTGCGAAGGCGAATCAGGTGATAATCGAACGGAATGGAAAGCCCCTCTGGAAGGGCTCCGCGTTCGATACCGATCTCGATGCGTTGGGACTGCAGGACGGCGATCAGATCATGGTGGGCTCGAACCGCCCCGGTGGGAACGACAATCTGCGGATTGCAGCCCTGCTGGTCAGTATTGCGGGTGGGTTGTACGGGCTAAGCAGAGCGATTCATCACTAGTACGGCTCCAATCAGACGCAGCAGATCCAACAGACGCAACGGTGGTTTTCAGCTATTAGCCTGTTAGCTGAATGCCACGGCTGCGTCTGCAGCGTCTGTAGCGCCTTCTGCAGACGGAGCGCTTCTCGACTTCCCGTTTCCAAGACAAGCCTCGTACCAGACCGCCATCTTCACGAGGCGGAGCACATGTCCGTCGAAGCGTGTATCCCCCCCGTTCAGGAATTCGCTCGTGATCTTCCGGAGCGCGCCGCGATCGAACGGGCCGTCTGCGATCGGGGCCACGTCGGGCAGGCGT
>Ga0209488_10004584_pt1 | contig 10759 bp, 5 predicted proteins | sample Rivendell_Oct201_8_FD_188349 | JGI IMG/M metagenome (GOLD analysis project Ga0209488, IMG submission 188349) | Vadose zone soil microbial communities from the Eel River Critical Zone Observatory, Northern California, USA -... | ecosystem: Environmental > Terrestrial > Soil > Vadose zone >... | reverse complement strand
CAGCAGCGGTTGGTACAGAGTCTTGTAGAGTTCGACGTTGCCAACCGCCAAGGCGCCGAGCGTCTCGCCGTGGTAGCTGTTCTGCAGCGTCATGAAGCGGGTCTTTTGCGCGAACCCGCGGTTGCGCCAGTAGTGGTAGCTCATCTTGATGGCCACTTCCACGGCGGCGGAGCCATTGTCCGCGAAGAAGCAGCGAGTCAAGCCGGGCGGCGTCAGTGCGACCAGGCGCTCGGCGAGCTGTACCGCCGGTTCGTGGGTGAAGCCGGCGAAGATCACGTGCTCGAGCTGACCCAACTGTTGCGTGAGCGCCGCATTGATGCGCGGGTTGGCATGCCCGAAGAGATTGACCCACCAGGAGCTCACGGCATCGAGATAGCGTTTGCCGTCGACATCCTCGAGCCAGGCGCCTGAACCGCGCCGGATGGCGACCATGGGCAGGGTTTCATGGTCCTTCATCTGCGTGCAGGGATGCCACACGACGCGCAGGTCGCGCGCGGCGAGGGAGGCGGAAGTTCGAGTTTCGGGGCTGCCGTTCATATCTGCGGAATTGTCGCATATGCTAACGCCCGTATCGGTAACCCAAGGATGCGGACTTGCAGGTCGACCTCGAGAGCGGGCTGATGCGCGGCGTGAGACAGATCGCGTCGCCGAACCAGGACGCGCGGCCGGCGGGGGTCGAGGCGGACCTGATCGTCGTCCATGGCATCAGTCTGCCGCCGGGGGAATTCGGCGGTCCCTGGATCGACCGGCTGTTCACCAATGCCTTGCCGGCGGAGGTGCACCCGTATTTCGCCGAAGTGGGCTCGCTGCGCGTGTCCTCGCATGTAGTGGTGGCGCGCGACGGCGCCGTGACGCAGTACGTCGGTTTCACCGAGCGCGCCTGGCATGCGGGCAAGTCCATTTACCAGGGCCGCGAAGCCTGCAACGATTTCTCGGTGGGTGTGGAGCTCGAAGGGACCGATACGCTGCCGTACGAGCCCGCTCAGTACGCCGCCCTGGCGGAGGTGGTGGCTGCGCTCTGTGCCGCCTATCCGCGATTGTCTCCGGACCGCCTGGTCGGCCACAGCGATATTGCGCCCGGCCGTAAAACCGACCCTGGACCGGCATTCGACTGGCCGCGCGCGCGCCGCCTGATCGCCGAGGCGGCGTACGGCAAACCCTTACGCCGGTAGACGGTCAAGCCCTCAAGTCGTGGGTAGACGTGAAATTGGTCACGCTTTCCGCCGGGGAAATTCCGGGCCAAATCCAGCAGATTTTCCCGATATCGCTGACACTTCCCAGGTGCTGAAACCGCACGTGTGCCGGGACCGGGAGGGCTATTGATTCGTTGGTTCGGGGACCTTCCCATCGAGCGCAAGCTGCGTGTGGTCATCTTGGTCCCGGCGATCGCCGTCTTCGCCGTGGCGATGATCGCGCACATTGCGATGAATCTGCTGGATCTGCGCCAGGACTTGCGGTGGAGCGCCGCACGCGTTGCCCGGGTGACCGGCGCCGACGCGATCGACGCGCTGCGCCTCGGCGACGACAAGGCGGCGCTCAAGGCCATGAATGGGTTGCGCGGCGAGTGGCTGGTGAGCGATGCCGAACTGCTGGCGGCGGACGGCCGAACGCTCGCCACTTACCGCCGCGGCCAGGACGAGGCGCACTTGGAATCGGCGGCCGCAGAGGGCCCCGCGGCGATGGCGCATTCGGTGCCGTCCGTCGATCCGGAGCACCCGAAGCTCTACTGGCAGGGAAATCGGTTCCACATCATCGCGGCCGTCGGGCGCAACAATCAGGTATTGGGGTTCATCCACATTCTCGTGCCCGTCGAGGCGATGTATCCGGATTGGCACGGCTACTTGCTCATCACGCTGGCGGCGACCGCGGCTGCCGTGCTGACCGCGTATTGGCTCGCCGCGCGTCTGCAGCTGCAAATCTCGGGACCCATCGTCAATCTGGCGCACACCATGCAGCGGGTGTCTGCGGAAGAAGACTACAGTCTGCGCGTCGAGCGCAGCTCTCGAGATGAAGTGGGTTCGCTCATCGACGGCTTCAATCAAATGCTCGCTCAGATCCGGCATCGGGACTCGCGGCTGGAGAAATACCGCCAATTTCTCGAGCAGCAGGTGGAGGAGCGCACGATCAATCTGGGCAATGCGAACCTGGAGCTCAAGCTGGCCGTCGGCGAAGCCACTGGCGCCAAAGAGGCGGCGGAGCGCGCCAGCAGCGCCAAGAGCGAGTTTCTGGCGCGCATGAGCCATGAGATTCGTACGCCGATGAACGGCGTCATGGGCATGTCGGAACTTCTGCAGGCGACCGAGCTCACTCCGCGCCAGCGGCACCTGTCGGAAACCATTTCGCACTCCGCTGGAGCGTTGTTGCAGATCATCAACGACATATTGGATTTCTCGAAGGTGGAGGCGGGCAAGCTCGAGCTCGAGCGGATCGAATTCGGCTTGCGCGACACTGTCGAAGAATCGATCGAGATTTTCGCCGCGCGCGCCCATTCGAAGGGATTGGAACTGGTCTGTGCCGTCGAACTCGACGTACCCGGCACGGTGCGCGCAGATCCCATGCGCCTCCGGCAGGTCCTCACCAACTTTGTCGGCAACGCCATCAAATTCACGGACGCAGGCCAAGTCATCGTGCGGGTGAGAGCCGTGGGCAAGGATGGGTTGCTGCGCTTCGAGGTCATCGATACGGGCATCGGCATTTCCGAGGAGGCGCAGGCGAATATTTTCCATGCCTTCAGCCAGGCCGATTCGTTCACGACACGCAAATACGGGGGCACCGGTCTCGGCCTTGCCATCTGCCGGCAACTGGCCGCGTTGATGGGCGGTGAGATCGGTGTGCACAGCGAAGTCAATCGGGGATCGACATTTTGGTTCGAGGTGCGGCTGGAGCCCGTCGCCGACGCGGCGCCGACCTTGACGCGCCTGCCTCAAATGACCTTCCCGGGTTTGCGCGCGTTCATCGTCGACGACAACGCCAGCCATCGCGAAATACTTCAGCAGCACTTGCAGTCGTGGGGCATCGAGGTGGTGGCCGCTGCAAGCGGCGCCGCGGCACTGGCGGCATTGAGCGCCGAGGATGGGGCGCGCTTCGATCTTGGCCTCGTGGACGATCAAATGCCCGGCATGGACGGAATTCAGCTGGCAAGCCTCATCCGTCAGGAACCGCGCTGGTCGGCGCTGCGGCTCATCTTGCTCAGCAAGCGCGACGATCATGACAGCGGTTCCGAAAGCTCCCGATATTTCTCCGCCGTGCTCGCCAAGCCCCTGCGCCGGGCGCAAATATTGGGTTGTGTGTCGCGCGTGATGGCGATGCAACCGGGAGCCGCAATGGACGCGCCGCCGGCCGGATCGGCGCCCGCCGTGCACCTGCCGGCGGCGCGCACGGCCGGCCCCACCATCCTGCTGGTCGAGGACAATCCGGTGAACCGCGAGGTGGCCGTCGGCATGCTCGAGAGCCTGGGCTGCACGGCCGATGCCGCGGAGAACGGCTGGATGGCCTTGAGGGCGATGAATACCGCGACCTACGATGCGGTGTTGATGGACTGTCAAATGCCGGTGATGGACGGGTTGGCCGCCACCGGCGAAATACGGCGGCGCGAACAGGCCTCGGGTGCCGCCCGGGTGCCCATCATCGCGTTGACCGCGAATGCCATGGAGGGGGACCGCGAGCGATGTCTCGCTGCCGGAATGGATGACTTCCTCAGTAAGCCGTTTACCCAGCAACAGCTGGCGACACTGCTCAGGCGCTGGCTTGCGCTGCGGGCGCTGCCTGAGACCGAGCGGCGGGATCTGTCGCGGCTACCCTTGATCGATGCAGGCGTCTTGCGCAACATCGCCGCGCTCGCGAAGCCGGCGCTCCTGAACTCGATGATCGACTTGTACCTGCAGCACTCGCCGGACCTGGTCGGAGCGATCGAGACCGCGGCGGCGAATATGCAGTCAGAGGCCCTCTCGCAGGCGGTGCACACGCTCAAATCCAGCACCTCGAATCTGGGGGGCACCCGCCTGACCATGGTCGCCAAGGAATGCGAGGCCTTGGTGCGCGAGGGAGCCGTCACGCAGGTTGCGCCGATGGTGGCGAGAATCCGCAAAGAGCATCAAGAATTCTGCGCCGCGCTCACGCGCGAGCGATCATCCAACGCGGCGTAGCCGGCCTACGCAGCTTCATACGGAACGACTCTAAGGAAACGATGAACATCTCCGAAAATCAAGCCGCCATTCCGGCGACCGTGCTGGTCGTCGACGATGATCCCGGCGCGAGGCTGCTGGTCGGGACTGCATTGGAAATGGCGGGCTTTCGCGTCGTCACGGCGGCCGACGGCGCGGCTGCGCTGAAGCGATTCGGCGAGCATCCCGTGGACTGCGTCGTGCTCGACGTGGTCATGCCGGGCATGAGCGGCTTCGACGTCTGCAGCGCACTGCGCCAATTGCCGCATTGCCATCATGTGCCGATCTTGATGCAGACCAGCCTCGACGACATGGAGTCGGTCAACCGCGCCTACAACGCGGGAGCCACGGACTTCTCGTCCAAGGGCATCAACCCCATGCTGCTCGCGCAACGGGTCAAGTTCCTGGTGCGATCCAAACAGACTCAGGATCAGTTGCGCGAGAGCGAGGCGCGTGTGCGCTATCTCGCCTACTACGACCCGCTCACCGCTCTGCCCAATCGGCAACGCCTGCTGCAGATACTGGAACAGCAGGTCGCATGGGCCGGTCCGCGACAGCGCGGCCTGGCCGTCCTGATGCTCGATATCGACAATTTTTCGCGGATCAACGACACGCAAGGGCAGGCGGTGGGCGACGCGCTGTTGAAGGAAGTCGCGCACCGCCTGCAAAATTGCCTGCGCGACTCTCAGCGGACGCTCGATCAAGCGGAAGACATCCTTGAAAAGAAGGACGTCAACGACTGGGTGGCGCGTACGGGCGGAGACGAATTCGCGCTGGCGCTGCCCGGGATCTCCTCGGCCGAGGGCGTGCAAGTCGTGGCGCAGCGCGTGCAGCTGGCGTTGGCACGGCCGTTCGCGTTCGCGCAAGCTGAGATACCGCTGTCGGCGACCATGGGCGTCAGCCTATTTCCGAGCGACGCCGCCTCCCCCGAGGCCCTCGTCAAGAATGCCGACGCGGCCATGCATCACGGCAAAAAATCGGGACAAGGAGCGCTCGAGTTCTTCAACAAATCGATCAGCACCCGGGCGGCCAGGCACCTGTCCATGGAGGCCGATTTGCGCAGGGCGCTCGAGCGCAGCGAATTCACCTTGTACTATCAGCCGCGGCTGGCGCTCAAGGACTTGCGCGTCGAGGCGGTCGAGGCGCTGCTCCGATGGCGGCATCCGCAGCGCGGTTTCGTCGCGCCCGACGAATTCATTCCGCTCGCCGAACAGAATGGCTTGATCGTCGACATCGGCGACTGGGTGCTGCGCGAAGCGTGTGCGCAAGCGCGCCGCTGGCGCGATGCCGGGGGGCCGGGCTGGCAAGTCGCGGTGAACGTCTCGGGCGTGCAATTTCGGGACGGCACCCTGGTGTCGCGTGTATCCCGGGCCATCGATTCCGCCGGGATCGAACCGCGCATGATCGAACTCGAGTTTACCGAAGGCGCCTTGATCGAGTATTCGACCGCCGTGAGCAAGGCGGTGAAGGCGCTCAAGGCGTTGGGGGTTGCCACGGCGCTGGACGATTTCGGCACCGGCTACAGTTCGCTGTCTTACCTCAGGCATTTTCCCATCGACACATTGAAGATCGATCGGGCATTCGTGCGCGACATTGCTCCGACTGCCGGCGGCAACGCGCCGCTGGTGGATGCCATCATCGCCATGGCGAAGAGTTTGGGGTTGGCGACGGTGGCCGAGGGTGTCGAAACCGAAGCACAGTGGCAATACCTCAAAACCCGAGACGCGAATCAGGTTCAGGGATTCTTGTTCTGCCGTCCGCTGTCAATCACGGATCTGGAGCGCTGGCATACCGATTGGCTGCATGCTCATCAGCCGGATACGGCTAGCGTCGCGTAGGGCGAAACCCGCGAAGCATGCGCGGTGTGGCAAGCCAGTTGAGGGCTGCGCGCCCTGCGCGCGGTGGACCGTCGAACGACAGGCATGCGACTGCGTTTTTCTTGAATTCGATGGGTAGGACCTCGCCATCCCCGAGCAGGCAGACCGTGAGCAGGGCCCCCAGACCCGGTTGATGACCGACGACCGCAACCACGTTGCTGCGGTCCTTGCCGAGCAGAGTCAACACCGCCGGCGCAGGCGCTTGCGGCGCGAGCTCGGGAACTTCCATCGCCTGCGGCCAGCCGGCAACGTCCGTCAGAATCTGCGCAGTCTGCCTGGCGCGAACCAGAGGACTGGTCAGAACGCGATCGGGCGCCTTGCTGAGCTCTTTCAGTCCGGCCGCCGCCTTTCGCGCCCGCCTGATGCCTGCCGGCGACAGCGGTCTCGCGCCATCATCGCGCCAGCGATGGCGATCGCGCTCGAATGCTATCGCGTGGCGGACGATCAGCAAATCCATCGTTTCACGGGCCGGAGTCGGCAAGTATCGTCGGTGCGTGGTTTACAGCCAAATCCTCAAATATCATCCGCAGCCTTTTCCATTTCCCTCGAACCTTTCGATAGGCCTTGGCATGCGACTTCCGCGCCCGCGCAGCGGCGCTTGCATAGTGCTCCGCAAACCGCCCCATCAAGAACAGCGTCGCGGGCGGAATACCCTTGGGTGGCGCGCCGGCGAGCGCCTGCAGGCGACGGCTCGCGACGGCGGCATCTTGCTGCACTCCCAGCTTTTCCTGCCAGCGGCGCAATGCACGAAGCATCTCATCGGCAGGTTTCCCGTAGATGACGGCCACCGCTTCCAGCGCATAGCGCAATTTTTTCGCTTGGCCGCGGACTCCGTGATACGCCGCCATCGAGGAGTCCAGCGTCAAGAGGTCCGCGCCCTTGCGGACCTTCCGGTACCGTCGCCGGACCATTTCCGGCGCCACGTTCAGCGCCAACTCCGGTGATGGCTGCTGCGATGCCGCAGAGGGTGCGGCCAGCAGTGACGTCAAGTGCTGGAGATCCTTCTGCACCGAGACCGAATCGAGCACGCTCAACATCCGGCCGCGAGCCCGGCCGCGCTCCGATGCCAGGTGCCGTTTCAGGGGTTCGATACTTTCCCGATCCGATTTGGGCAACCCGCGGCCGAACGCCTCCAATTCGATCAGAGCGACGTCCAGGTCGCGCGCCTCGCCGAGGGTACGCAATACTTTCTTCAACGTCGGCCGAATCTCTGGAAACGACGCGGGCAGAGACGATCGGAACTGGCGCAGGACGGCATCCAATCTGCGGCCGGCGACGCGCAAGTCGTGCAATGCTTCCGGATCGTCCCCCAAGCGGGCGCCGGGCTCGTGAAGATTCCAGGCAGACAAGTAGCGGCGGAGGTTCGCCAGGGCAACCTCGACAATGGACATGGATGCGTCTACCGTCGCCGGCGCGAATTCCGGCGCCGGCCCCGGCGCCAAGCCTACTGATTTGAGGCCCTGCGAGTATTTTGTATCGGAGGCCGCTTCGAGTGCGCAGTCGCTTCGCAGAGACTTCACCAGCGATTGAAGCGGCTCGCGAACCTCAGTGAGGGCTTCCACCTCGACCCGCTGCATGCTCGTCTGAGGCTCGCCGTGTGGGCGCGAGATGACGGTTTCATCGAGGGCAATCTCGCCCAATTGCTGCGCCTCGTCTTCTCTGCGGACCCCGAATCTCTGCCTCGACGTGCGCACTTCGAACAATGGCATCAAAGCATGCGCGCCGCTCACGGCGTGTACCCGCGCCCCAACCGGCCCGATCGATTGCCGAAGCGACTCGCTCGCGGAACTCTCCAGCGCTTCGCTCAACTCCCGGCGGTCTGCGACCTCGGCGCTGGCGGAATGAAGCGACTTGAGCGTCGCTTCCGACTTCCCGGACTCCGAGCGGATGCGCAGCGCGAAGCCCGCGCGATGGATTCGCCAGTCATCCGTGTCCAAGTAGGTATCGAAGATCTGCTGAGTGGAGCGCGGCTCGAGCACGAGCCCGTCGATCGTGCCATGGTCGGCCAGCCAGCGGCGAACGGAGCCGAGATCGGTGCACGCGAGCTGCCACTCTACTTCGCGTCCATCCTTTCGAGTGGGTTCACCTTGTTTTGCCGACTGGCTGCTTGATGACATGGGCGTGACAGTCTAGAGCATCGGAGTAGCGTTTTCACGGCGCCCGTGCCTCGGCTGGCGCTGCAGCAAGGCGCGTTTCGCATCGCGTCGAATGAGATTGCGCCCTCGGCGCCCTCGTGACCGTAGGTCGAGGAGATGTCGATGAGCTTGGCTCGAACCTTCTCCAAAGCGTTCATTAACAATGACTTAGTCCCGCTGGACAGAAACGTCCCAGCAGCAGCCTAAATAAAGGTGAAACATTCCTCGCTGTCATGTCCTTAACGTCTACCAGCGTTTGTCGACAGACAATGAAATCGTCCGGCCGACCGGAGATGCGTTGGCCGGATCGAACGGAATCGCGTTCTCGCCGGTAAGGCCGGCCGGTATTCGTGCTCGCGGAGGATGGGTATCGGCCACATTGGCAATGCTCAGGGCAACCGCCAATTCTCGCAGGGGCCATGGCATGGCTTCGCCCGTCTTGTATCCTAGATAAAGGTCTCCCGTCGTCCACGAGCCGATCGGCTCAGACGGAGTGAACAGCGAATTCCGGTAGGAGTTGACATAGTATATCGACGCCGATGCTGTTAACGGTCCCTGCGTCCAGACGGCACCGGCGCGCCCCTTCCATTTCGGTGGTTCGCCGAAGACATTGAGCAGCGATGCAACGGGCCCAAAGATCGCTGTCCGGCTGTTGTTCTCGAACAGTCTTTCAACATTGAGGGAGAGATCCAATCGTCCTGGATTGAACGACCAGGCGTATTTTGTCGTGAGATCGAGGCCGGATTCTACCGTGGTCCCAAGATTGATCAGTCGATCGTCAAAGATGGCTTGGACCGCCGATGGACCTAAGCCTGCGAAATCACTGGAAAACGCCGGGCTATCGAAATACGCCTGTGCGGCGCCCGCAGCGAAGGGAGGTCTAGCGATATAGAGCTTGAGCGATGGATCATTCAAAGAATAAATGCCACCGGATGAGGTGGGAGGTGTTGAAATCTTGTCCGTGAAATTGATATAGAAAAAATTCATGCTCAGCGAAAATCCAGGCACGGCCGTGGGCTTGAGGTCAAAACCACCGGTATAGGATTTGGACGTTTCCGGACGAAGGTTGAGATTGCCGCCTTGGATGATGATGGTGTCGGTAGAGCCCGTGGGCGAGGTGGTGTCGGGAAGGAGTTGGGTCTCAATGTTTAGCGGCGTATGGACTTGACTGAGCAGCGGGGCCCGAAACGAGGTTCCGAATGTGCCCTTCAAGGAGAGGCTGGGAATGACCTCCCATGACAGTGCGAGTTTTGGGTTGAGCGTGGAGTTAAAGTCGCTGTAGTGGTCGTAACGGCCTGCGATGGAAAGGTCCAGCCGGCGGAACCCCGGAATCGCGTCAGGATCGAGCACGACCGGAGCCACGATTTCTGCGTACACGCTGAACACCTGTCGTCTCGACTCCGGCTCACCGCTAGAGGCCGTTCGGCCCAGCGAGGTCTCCAACTGGGTGGATTCGTATGTTTCCCTTCGATAGCTCACCCCCAGTGCGGCCTTCAGCGGGCCGCCCGGCAGCGTCACGAGGGACCCCTGCGAAATTGCATTGAAGTCGATGATGCTGGGTGAAGCGCCTTCGATGGTCGCCATGTTCACTGGAAACAGGCCCTGCACCTCAGTCGTGGCCGCAGCGCTCGTTTGTTGACTCCTCGAATAGTTGCCGGTGACCTGGACATGCCAGTCGCTGGATATGGCCACATCCAGCCCCGCAGTGGCGCTCAATTGCCGGGCCGAGCCCGATGCGAACGTGCTTTGCGGCAATAAATTGGGCGCACTGCCGACCGTGTTCGCGGCAGAGAACTGTCGATCGCTGTAAAGAACATCGCCGGAAAGCGTCGTCTTCGCTCCCAATTCCTGGCTGCTGCTGACGAGAATACTGTGTCGGCGGTTTTGCGGAATGAGCGAGTAGGGTCCGCCCAAGTCCGGTATGTAGGCTCTTTGCGAGGCATTCAGACCATTTTGATCATCAAATTCATAGTTGACGAGGACATTCCCGGTGCTCCACGATTTGCCTAGGAGTTGCGAGGCGGTGATTTCATCAGCTCCTCCTTCCGTTGAGCCGCGGTATCGAACAGTGGTCTCGGCGCCGGTGAAATTCCTGCGCGTGACGATGTTGACCACGCCGGCCACGGCATCGGCTCCGTAGATTGCCGAGGCGCCATCGGGCAGCACCTCGATGTGATCGACGGCACTCAAGGGGATTTGCGAAATGTCCGTGAATGATCCATCAAGACCTCCTGGCGCCAGGCGTTGACCGTTGAGCAATGTGAGCGTCGTTGTGGGTCCAAGCCCGTGCAAATTGAATGCAGCACCTTGAAAGGTATTGATCCCGTTCGACGAACCGCTGGGCGAAAATCGTATGTTCGAGGATTGATTTGAAATGGTGTCGGCACTGGAGAAATTCTCCGTCATATTTCGTGCGAATTGATCCAGCGTGGCGCTGCCGGACTGTTCTATGTCCGTGCGCGTGTAGACGATGAGAGCCGACCCTACGGGCACTTCGCCGCGGATGTGCGTTCCCGTCACGACGATCTCGTCGAGAGCCGAATTCTTCCTTGATTTCTGATCGAGGTCTGCCGAACCATTGGGA
>Ga0209488_10004583_pt1 | contig 10761 bp, 5 predicted proteins | sample Rivendell_Oct201_8_FD_188349 | JGI IMG/M metagenome (GOLD analysis project Ga0209488, IMG submission 188349) | Vadose zone soil microbial communities from the Eel River Critical Zone Observatory, Northern California, USA -... | ecosystem: Environmental > Terrestrial > Soil > Vadose zone >... | reverse complement strand
CCCGGCGGCGCCCGCCTGGACCCTGAACGAGGCCCGATAGGAGCCGTTGCTCAGCATCGTCGCGGTGACCTTGACGCTTGCCATTCCCGGCTGGCTGAACGTCGCGGTCGGGCGGGACGACAGAGGCTCCACCGAGCGGAACGTGATCGTCAGCGTCTGGCCGGCCCTGACCCTCGTGGCGGATGGCGTCGCATCGAAGGCATCGACCGTCACGGCTCGAGTGAGCGTCGTGCTGCCGAGCGACGACGTCGCCGTCAGTACTGCGACGTAGCGGCCGGCCGGGACATAGGTGCCCGCGGCCGTCCTGCCGTTCCACGACCACGTTCGAGTGCCCGCGGCCAGGACCCGGTTCGTCCAGACGGTCCTCACGAGCACCCCGTTGGCGTCGAGGAGTCGGAGCGTCGTCGTCGCCTGGCGGCCCAGTTTGAAGCTGACGACCGACGTCGGGGCCAGCGAATCGCCATCCTGTGGGTAGAACGAGCGGGACCAGCGCAGGTAGCCAACGGTTCGGTCGATCGTGACCGTCCCGTACACGATCGTGCGGTTTCCGGCCGCATCGCGGACGTCCACCCGGAGGCCGTAGCGGCCGTCCGGGAGTGCGGACCCGGCGGCCGTCCGTCCGTCCCATGCCAGCGCCCAGGCGGTTCGCGCTGAGATCGTCCAGGAACGAACTCGCGTCGTCCCTCGATAGATCGATGCGGTTCCGGCGGCGCTCTCGTTCGATGCCCAGCGCAGCGTCGTCCGGTCCGTGACCGCGTCGCCGTTCGGTGAGAACGACGCCGGGGTCGCCGAAGGGGCAACCATCGGCGGCGTCGTATCGACGCGAACGGAGAAGTTCCGCGCGGCGCCGTTGCCCGCGTCGTCAAGGGCGATGAGCGATGCCCCGTAGGTGCCGTCCGGCACGACCGTGCCCGCGTCGTTGCGCCCATTCCAACTCGTCGTCGCCGCTGCCCCGCTGCCGCCGATCGTCCTGACCGTCGTCCCGGCGGCGTTCCTGATGTGAAGCTGCCAGTGGGTCGCACCGCCGCCTGCCGCCAGCGAGAAGCCGACGGTTTCGCGGATCCCGTCGCCGTTCGGCGAAATGAGCGAGGTCGTTGCCGAGGCCGACGAGATCGTCGGAGCGACGGTGTCGATCGTGATCCCGAACGCGGCGAGCTCCACCGCCGTGACCGGCCGGATCGAGGGCGCCCGATAGGCGGCGCCGCCGGCGGTCCCGACGAGCTGGACGACGTACCTGCCGTCAGCGAGCGTCGAGCCCGCGACTCGGCCGTCCCAGTCCCACGTATGTGCCCCGGCCGCGAGGCCGCTGACCGCGGTGGCGCCGATCGCCGTGCCGTCGGCCCGGAAGACGTTGAGGGTCAGTCCGTCGAGCGCGACGGCGCTCGTCCAGCGGATCCGCAGCGTGTCGCCGCTGCCGTCGCCGTTCGGCGAGAACGCTCGGGCCGCCCTGGCAGCGGCCGCGATTCCAATGCTCGCCGCCGGGGACCCGAAGCCGAACCCGAAATTCGACAGGCCGGCCTCGACGGTCGTCGCGTTCGGTGCCCGGTAGGCCCCCACGAGTGTCGTCGTGGCATTGGACCCCGCGACCCAGACACCGCGCTCGACGAACGAGACGGGCCCCCACTCCCTGATCGGCTGGGTGACCTCCCACCAGGTGTAGCCGTCGGCGACGACCGGGCCGCCGGTGACGGCGACGATCGTGCCCGTGTCGACCGTCCCGAGCTTCTGGGCCGTCGTGTCCGGTCCGGTCCGGTACGACAGGCCGTCGATCAGGACGCGCCCGAACCCGCCGACCGCGAGCGTCGGGCTCGCTGTCCACGTGGCGGTCACGTTCCACGACCCGAGGTTGCCCTTGGCGTCCTTCGCCCGCACCCGGAATGCGTAGCCATGCCCGTCCCGCCCGAGCCAGACGTCGGACGTCGCCGTGGTGCCGGTCAGCCAGGCCGTCCACGGGCCGCCGTCGGTCGAGGCCTGGACGTCGTATGAGGCGATCGCGCTGACATCGGTCGCCGACCAGGTGACGACGAAGCCCTCGTCGCCCTGCGCCGAGGCCAGCATCGTGATCCCCGCCTGGGGCCCGCTCGTGTCGACGAGGAACGAGTCCGAAAGCGCCTTGTACAGCTCGGGGTGGCCGCCGTCATAGCCGAGGGCCCAGAGCCCGGCCCCTCGGAGGCCATACTGGTTGACGACCGCATAGCGCAGCTTCATCGACGTGGCGTCGTCGTAGTAGATCTCCCGCCAGCTCGTGACGCAGCCATAGGTGGCCGTGCAGTTCTGGCGCTGATAGGCGATCCACGGTGTCTGCTCGCGGCTGTCCCAGCGTCGTCCGTACTGGGCCGCGAGGGCGACGACGGACTCGTAGTTGACCGCGGCGCTCGCGCCGAACTTCGTCCCACTCTGGTTCTTCGCGTTGACGGCGCTCGACACGGTCGACCACGCCCGGCCATACCACGGCAAGCCGAGGATGACCTTCGACGCGGGGACCCGGGCCGTGAAGGCCCGAACTGTGTCGGCGAGATCGTAGGCCGGACCCGACAGCGGATCGATTGAGCCGGCGTAGGTCGCCGACGAGGTCCGATAGTCGTAGCCCATGATGAAGATCGCGTCGGCCGCCCCGCCGGCGACCGATGCCTCGATCGGGTAATTGCCGATGTAGCCGGTCGTGTCGTAGGTCAGCTGGTAGCCGGCCTGGATCTTGTTGAGCTCCGATCGGAAGGTCTGGAGCAGGGCGGTGAACTCGGACTCGTAGCCGCTGACGAGGGGCTCGAAGTCGAGATTGACGCCATCCGCGCCGCGGTCGCGAACGGCCGCGGCCGCCTGGCGGGCGAGGTTGAGTCGGGCGGTTGGGCTACCGAGGAGTGCGGCTTGCGTGGTCGCCTGGCCGGTGGACCAGGCAAAGACGCTGATCGTCAGCACGACCCTCGTTCCGCGCGCATGGGCTGCGCTGATGACCGAGGTCAGGCTGGAGCTCGTCCAACCGCCCCAACCCGTCGTCGTCGTTCCGTCGGTGTTCCTCTTGAGCAGGTTGCCTGCCTTGTCCGCCCCGACCGAGAAGTAGGCAATCGTCGACAGGACGTCGTAGTTCAGGGTGGATGCCGCGCCGGACGTCTCCCAGTAGGGCAGGAACCCGAAGACCTGGCGCCGCAGGCCGGCAGCCATGGCAGGCCCGTCGGCAGCCGTCGCCGACGAGGGCGTCACATAGCTCGCGCCGTCGGCCGGGATCGGCGAGCCGTTGACCGGCGCGTCCACCGGCGCCGGGACCGCGTCCGGCGAGGGCGCCGCCGGATCGCCAGTGCTGGCCGGAGGAGGGGATGGATCGGCGGGCGTCGGTCCTGTCGGGCCGGTCCCACCCGGGTTGTCAGCCGTATCGATGGGTGCCCATTCGCTGCCCTGCTTGCTTCTCGCCATGTCGAGTCCGGTCGCGCGGCCCGACGGGAGCGCCCGGGGCGCCTTGCCGTCGATCGGCCAGCCGTCGCCGGTTCGCGGGCTGAAGCCTTGAACGACCCGGCCGCCGGGCGTGAATTCGATCCGGTCATTGGCGTGGGCCATCGCCTCTTCGTAGACGATCGATGGCTGGTCGGCCCCGGAAGCGTGAGTGTCGACGACCGCGGGCGTAGCAGCAGTCGGGTCGCCGGACGCACGGCGATCTGGCGTGTTGGTCGCGGCGACAGCGGCCGGTCGGCTGCCGCTCGGCTCACGCGAAACGGAGGGTTGCAGCTGCGGAGCGGCCAGGGCGGCCGGAGCAACCGGCAACGAGCCAACCGCGAGGAGGACGATAGCGAGCGCGGTCGAGACGCGGCGAGGCAGACGTGGCGTTTGTCGCAAACGAGTCATGACCATCCTCAACGGCGTTGATCTCGTCCTGCCATCACGGCGGGCGAGGGTGCAGGAGCACCGACGACGGGTTGGACAGGCCCGGCGAGGCAGGACTCAACCTAATCGGCCAGGCGGCCTCGTCCAATCCTGACCATGGTCCCGATTAGACCCGGTACGGAGTAGCCAGGGATGGTTGGGCGCAGTGGGCGCGGGTGAGGGGCCGTCCGGTGGGGTCCGCTGCGGTCCAGAGAAGATCTCCGGCCATGCCTGGCGGGCGCCGGTCAGTGAAGCGGCAGGTACAGCGAAGAGTTCTGGGCGTGCCCCGCGGCATCCCTGGCGGAGACGAGGACCCGCAGCCTGCCGGTCGAGCTCGACTTCAGCGTGATCGACACCCGGTACACGCCCGCGGCGACCCGCGTCGTCGTGACGGAGTAGCGGCTGATGCCGGGCTGGTAGATCGTCACTAGCGGCGCGCCGGAGAGGCTCTCGGCAGACGTCGCGGTGATCGTGATCCGCTGGCGCCGGCCGGGGGTCGTGTCGCTGACGCCGATCCTGAAGGCGTCGGCGAGGACCGCCACCGACTGGCTGGCGCCCTGGCTGCCGTTCGTCGCCGCGACGACCGCGCGGTACGTTCCCCGCGAGACGAACGCCCCCTGATCGTTTCGACCGTTCCAGGCGAAGGCGTAAGAGCCTGCGGCCAGAGCCTCCGCGGTTTTGATCGTCCTCACCGTGGCGCCGGCTGCGTTGACGATGGTCCAGTTGACGGTCGCCGGGCTGGCGAGCGTGAACGAGAACGTCGTGGTCGGCGCGTACCCGTCGCCGTCCTGCGGGAAGAAGAGGTTCTTCGAGGCCCTCGAGGAGCCGAGGGAGCTGTAGACGGCGACTGACCGGGTCTGGGGCAAGCCGACGTTGCCGGCTTGGTCCCTCGCCGCGATCTGGACCTGGTACTGACCATCGGGGACGGGGCTGCCGGCGGTGGTCCGGCCGTCCCACGTGATCGTCGTGCCGGCCGGGTTGGTCCCGACCGCGAACTGCGACACGACCTGACCGGCGTCGTTGAGGGCTTTCCCCTCGATCGTCCCGACCTCGCTGGCATTCGCGCTGAACCCGACGCTGTCGCGGTCGCCATCGCCGTTCGGTGAGAAGGTCGTGACGGTGTCGGCGAGTGCGCTGACGCCGGTCAGGCTCGGCGCCTGGGTGTCGACGACGAATGTGCCGCCGCTGTCGAGGGCCGGGTTGGCCCACGAGTCCGTGGCGTGGAGGCTCCAGCGATAGGTGCCGTCGGGGACGGCCGTTCCGGCGATCAGGCCGGACCAGGTGATCGAAGCGGTGTCCCCGGTTCCGCTGTTCGTGGCGAGCGCGGTGCCGTTGCCATCCTTGATCGTGAGGGTCCAGCTCGAGCTCTCGGATAGCCGGATGCTCAGTGGATACGTGTCCCTGGAGCCGTCGCCGTTCGGCGAGAAGGCGCCGGTCCCGTCGTCGACCGTCCATTCGGCCGGCCCGACGCTGTCGCGTGGAATGAGGCTCGAGCCGAGCATGAACCCGCTCAAGGATCCGTCGAGGGTCGTGACCGCGAAGACGGGCGAGCCATCCAGGCCGACGGATGTCGTCCTTGCCGTGATATGGATCTTGGTGGCGGTCGTGACGGTCGCGGTCTGGTTCGTGCCCGCCGCCGCGCCCAGGGCATCCCCGTAGACAGGCGCCCCGTCGGCCTTCGGGCTCGCGTTGCCGGGAACGACGAACGTCGACGGGTCGAGCCCGGTGTTCGCGTAGTTGGCCCCGGTGACATCCTCGGTCCGGAGGTCGGTCTTGCCGGTCAGGGCGCGGTAGTACCCGCTCGTCGCGTTGTCGGGGTCGAGCTCCTCGGTGTAGCCCGGGCTCCGGACAGAGCCGTAGGCCAGGACGTGGCTGTGGAAGTTCGGCGCATTCCGCCAGAGCTGATCGATCGTCTGCTTCGTGCTGAACAGCGACCAGATGTAGTACGGGCTGTGACTGTGGCCGTCGACGATGACGGCCCGGGCGCCTGCCTTGAGGAAGGCCGAAGCGTAGTTGTCGGCCCGCTGCCGGGCGACCGACAGGCTCGGGGCGGTGCCGCCCGGCTCGGAGTTGCCGGACGCGTAGCAGAGGTGGAACAGCAGGACGACGGCGTTCGGCGCCGGTGTCAGCGTCCTGATCGACGGCTCGCCGTAGTACTTGAGCTCGTAGTCGCTCAGCTTGCCGTCGCCGTTGACGTCGTAGTTGAGACCGAACCCGTCCTTCGTCGTGTAGTTGGGGTCAAAGGTGTACGGGCTGGGCCAGCCGTTGCCGTGCCCGAGGTAGACGACGATCGAGGCACCGTTGACGGCGGCCTTGACCGCGGCCCAGGTGGCCCTCGGGCTGTAGACCTTCACGACGTTCGGGGTGTACTTGATCGCCTCCGCGTAGACCTGGTCGGCGTACAGGCGGTAGCTGGCGGTGGCACCGTGCGTCGCGCCGACGATGATCGCGACCTTCGGATTGGCCGGCGCCGCGGCCATCGCGACGGGTGCAACGGCAGGCGCGATGACGCCCAGGCCGGCGAGGAGCGCGCCGATGAGCGCGGACGAGATCTTGCGCAAGGAGTGACTCCGCGACTATCGGAGAGGACCGGACGGTGAGATCCGACCCGGAGATGAGTGCTCCTGCAGTCTGTCGGCGCGCACGTTCGAAACCAATCGCGGAATGGTCATGGGGGCCGTGGCCCCTTCGGCCCCGCGGGTGGACCGGATGAGTGGCGATTGGTGGGATTCGGGGTGGTCGGGGAGGGCAACGACGAAGGTAGCGGGGCGCGGCTGCGCCGGGACAGACCCGCCGATCAGCCCGCCCGGGCGACGCTCGGCGGCCCGCCGATGCTCGACGTATGGGGCTTGCCGCTCTCGTCATCGAGATCGCCTGCCGGCTCGGCTGAATCGGCCTTCACCGGACGGACGACGTCATCGAGCTCGATCACGAGCCCGGGTCGCCCCACCGCGACGGCCGGCGAGCCCAGCGATGCGGAGATGAGGGCATCGTGATCGCGCAGGCGGTGATGGACGAGGACCGTTCGGCCGACCCGAGCGATTCGTCCGATGCCGATCGCCTCGTCGATCGTGAGGTGGCCCCGGACCGGGTCGTCCTCGGCGGAATCGAGGAGGGTTGCCTCGATGATCAACAGATCCGCGTCGCGAGCCGCCTCGACAAGGGCGTCATTGGGTCCCGTGTCACCCGAGACGACGATCCGTCGGCCGGCCGCATCCCGCAACCCGCAGCCCCACGCCGGGACGTAATGGCGGCCGGGTATGAATCCGACCTCGAGATCGCCGATCGTCAGCTGGGTCGCCGGGTCGTACTCACGCACGTCGAGAGCATCGTCGAAAAAGCTGACTCGCTCGCTGATCGCCGCCGCCAGCTCAGCCATCCGCTCCCGCCCTCCCGGGGGCAGCAGGACCTGCACGCGCCGCCCCGTGAACCCGGCCCACGGCAGGAGGTAGCGGAGCGAGACGATGTCGATGAAGTGATCGGCGTGGAGGTGGCCGATCACGATCGCATCGAGATTGCGCGGATCGCGGATCCGCGTCACCTCGCGAATGACTCCCTGTCCGCAGTCGATCAGGATCGCCGTGGTGGCCGTCTCGACGAGGATCCCGGACGCGGGCGTCTCCGGCTGAGGAGCGGAGGTTCCGGAACCGACGACGGTGACCCTGGTCACGGTCGTCCCGCCTGACATCGCATCGGCGGATCGTCGCACGGCGAAAGCTCCGCTGTCCGGCCCAAGGTGACGATCCACTTGTCGGGCGAACGACAGGAATCACGGCCGGTCACCCCTGCGGCGCAGTACGATGCGACCGTGATCGCGACACGCCCGCTCGCGGAGACCCTCGCCGCCGTGCCCTTCTTCTCGGGCCTCGATGCGGCCGGGCTCGAGAGCGTCGGTCGGACCGTCCGGACGCGCCGATTCCGTCGCGGCGAGGTCATCTTCCACCTGGGCGACCCGGGAGACGCCCTGTTCATCGTCATGAGCGGCGCGATCAAGATCAGCCTCCCGTCGGACGCCGGCGACGAGGCGATCCTCGCGACTCTCCGCCCGGGCGACGTGTTCGGCGAGCTGGCACTCCTCGACGGCGCCCCGCGGTCGGCGACGGCGACATCGCTGGAGCCGACCGAGACGCTCGTCCTGCCGCGCGAGCAGTTCCGCGAGCTGATCGCGACGGAGCCCGTCGTCCGTGACGCCCTGCTGGCCTCGATCGCCAGCGAGCTGCGCCGACTGACGGACCATGTCGAGGAGCTCCACTTCCTCGACATCACCGGGCGCCTGGCTTCACGCCTGGTGAGACTCGCAGCCGACGGCGGAAAGCTTCTGTCCGATGGCACGATCCGCCTCGCCGCGCCGCTCACCCAGGGCGATCTCGCCGCGATGATCGGCTGCACCCGCCAGAGCGTGAACAAGCTCCTCGGGATCTTCACCGATGACCATCTGATCCGGCTCGACCGGGAGAGCATCGTCGTCCTCGACCTCGAGGGGCTCGGGCGGGCGGCGCGACGCTGACCTCGGTCCCCGCGGCGGCACCATTGCTGGACGGTCCCGTCCGGAGCTGAGCGAGCAGGACAGCCGCCGCCGCGAGCCCCGCCCGCGACCGGCCATTGGCTCCTCCGAGGAAGACCTGCCGTCGCTCGCGATGGACGCCATCCGGGCCGACGACCACGATGCTGACCGCGGTGTCGTCGTTGCGAGGCCGGCATCGGACGCCCACGCCGATCGTCGCTCCGCCGACGGTCATCGCCCGGCGGATGAGCGCCTCGAGCCCGGTCATCGTCCGGCCGTCCGAATGGGCGCTGGCTCCAGGCACACCGGTGGCAAGGGACTCGCCGAACGCCAGCCAGGGCCGGTCGCCGAGCAACGTGCCGAGTGACCCGCCGGTGCCGACCTCGAGGCAGGCGAGCGTCCAGCCGCGGGCGTCAAGGGCCGCACCGATCGCGTCGGGCCAGGTGGTCTCGCCCTCCGCCCAGACATACGAGCCGATGAGCCCCAGCACGTGCTCCGCGGCCGCGTCGACGAGCGACCGGGCCGGCTGCCCACCCGTGGCCGCGTCGCCGCCGACAGCCGACACCCGGACATCGACAGCGTCGGCCCGGGCGTACGTCGCGACGATCGGGTTAGTCGCACGCAGCAGGTCCTCCCCGAGCATGTCGGCGAGTTGCGACTCGCCGATGCCCGCCAGGCGGAATGTTCGATGGGCGATGTCGCGCCCGGCCCCAAGGGCCTCCAGCCGCGGCAGGACGTGGTCATGCCAGATCGGTCGCATCTCGCGCGGCGGCCCTGGCAACGCCACGACGATTCGGCCGTCCGGCCTCTCGACCCACCAGGCCGGCGCCGTCCCGTTGTCGTTCGGCAGGGCCGTCGCCGACGGGATGAGCCAGGCCTGCTTGAGGTTCATCTCGGGGAACGGCATTCCGCGGCGCGACCAGAGGCCCCGCAGCCAGACCTCGAGGGCCGGGTCGATCGTCGGTTGCTCGCCGGTCACCGCGGCGATCGATTCCCGGGTCAGGTCGTCCGGCGTCGGCCCGAGACCGCCCGTCGAGACGACGAGGTCGGCCCGCTCGAGGACCCCGGCGAAGGCCGCCGTCACGACGCCCAGGTCGTCCGGGACGGCCTGGATCCGGCCGACAGCTACCCCGATGTCGGTCAGGCTCCGGGCCAGCTCCCCGGCGTTCGTGTCACGCGTCTCGCCGACAGTGAGCTCCGTGCCGATGCTGAGCAGCTCGGCGGTCAGGATTCGGCGCGAACCAGCCATGGACGGAGCGTACCGCAGCGATTCACCGAGAGCCGATCCCCGGTGCAGCAGCTACGGGCGACGTCGCAGCGAAATAGGCGCGGTACCATCGGCGGGACCGATAGGCGACCTTTGCGCCGTGCCGGCCGACCGAGTTGCAACCGAATCTCCCGACAACGACGCTTGACCGCGACAGTGTCAAGCGCGGAGATGACCGGATGAGCGAGATCGAGCAGAGCGGGTTCTCTCATTTCGATCAGTGGCTCGCCCTCGTCCGGCGAACCCGCGAGCTCCTCGACACGGCAATCGACGAAGGGGAGCTGCCGGCAGGCGGCGCCGATTACCTGGCCGATCTGACCCTGCCCCACCTCGAGGCCGTCCAGGCTGGCTTCCTCGGCTGGCTGCGGGCCGACGCGGCCGGGCTCGCGGAACTCCGCTATCTCCTCGGCCTGGTCGGGACGGCGCGGATCCAGCCGGCGACGTCCGGTGCGGATCGCCGGGCGGCCGATGCCGAGGCCGAGATGGAGCGCTCGCTGACGGCCCGCGGCGCGCGTCCGCGGGCTCGCCTCCGTGGCGCCGAGCCGTGGGACCTCGCAGCCCTGTCGCACGCGCGTCTCGTCCTTGCGTTCCTGCCGCGCGTCCCGGACGAGGACGTCCGCTATCCCGCGGGCCGCCGGACCTACGCCGACATCCCCGCGCCGCGCGGGCCGGCCGAGCTGGCGAATCGACTCGAAGAGCTGGAACGACAGCTGTGGCGGACGGCCAGCGGCAGGACGCCAAATCCGGGCGACCAGGGCTTCCGCCGGGCGTACGGGTTCTTCGACGCGGCGGATCGTCTCGGCCTGCGGGCGTTCCGGGGAGCCGCCTGACCGATACGGAATTGAATCGGTCGCGGGCTTCCGAGCGGAAGTTCGGCTCGTCGGCGCTGGTATGATCGCCGGCAACCCCAGCCGCGCAGCCCACCGGAGCCCGATCCCCTGGACGATTCGCAGCCGCCCGCCCCCCGCGCCGAACCCGATCCGAGGGCGATGAACATGTCGGGCGGCGTCCCGCCCGACGCCCGCGTCCCGCCCGACGCCGACATTCCGCCGGGCGCCGACATCCCGCCGCCATCCGCGGATGTGCCGCCGCCCGACGATGACGTACCGCCGCACGCCGGCGCCTCCCCGTCCGGTGG
>Ga0209488_10004581_pt1 | contig 10762 bp, 16 predicted proteins | sample Rivendell_Oct201_8_FD_188349 | JGI IMG/M metagenome (GOLD analysis project Ga0209488, IMG submission 188349) | Vadose zone soil microbial communities from the Eel River Critical Zone Observatory, Northern California, USA -... | ecosystem: Environmental > Terrestrial > Soil > Vadose zone >... | reverse complement strand
GGGAAGGATGCGCGAGCAAGTGCTCGGCGCAGGGAAATACGACGAGGCGTCGCTGAAGGCGCGGATGCAGGCGGTGAGACGATTTCAAATTTGACCCGTTTTTTTGGGTTGTGGGTGTTCTATGATGCTAATGGTGGACAAAGCTGAAACGCGAGTACGATCGGCTGCTACCTCACTTGAAAGTGCTGAGCGAGAGAGAGCAAGCACAGGCAAAGAGCATGCAAGACAGGAATCTGGGTCTTGGTGTGTCCCAGGCTTTCGAGTTTGGGCAGCAGTTCAACAAAGAGTACGTCCCCCCCGCCATCCCGCTTCCATTCCGTTTACTGAGTCGTTGGACTCCAGACGCACCAAACTAGAGAAGCTTCAGGGCGACGTACTGGAGCTGGCCACTAGATTGGACCTGCAACTCGGTCGGCCGCCTACTCTACGTTCATGATCATTGCTACACCCTCTCAGTTCCATGTCCCCTCTTGTTTCGCTGTGCACAGTCGTTTTGTATATTTGGTTACACACTTACACATTACTCAAAAGAACAAATGTCATAGGGAGGTCTCGACAGTCGCCACCAAGCATTGTTTTCTATCCGCCCACGCAGACTGCAACAGGCCAGCTGCCGCATAATCTGTCGAAAAGATGCACGCCGCATTTGTTCCGCAGTTTCACCTTTACCGAGTGCGCATAACGATAGATGTATCGACGAAGCCAAAAAAAAAAAAAGGCTTACCTCGTCAAGCTACTGCGCTCCCGGAGCCGCTCTCCGTAGACATAGATCAAAATTGGAAACGGAATTCCCATGATGACCGCAATTCCAGCGAGAAGCGTATTGCCCATACCGATGCCTAGAGCCCTGAACATCTGGTTTCCAAATAGTGGAAACACGAAGGCGAGCATAGACCGAGTGACCTGTGCACAGTAGTACAACCAACCAATGCTCGACACGGACAGCGTTTAGACGAAAGAGCGCGGCTCGGAAGACGCACCGATGCCGCGGACAGTGCGGAAGCTGCATAGGTAAAAGTATCCACGAGGTAGAGGGTAATTGGGAGGCTGAAAAAAACATAAATATAGATAGAGAGGGCGCGGTATGGGATTTCGCTGGACAAGGACGTACAATGTCATCATTGCTCCGAAACCAAAAATACCGGTGCCGATGATAGGCATAATCCAATGCATTTTGGCCTCGGCCGACCACCCATACCATCTAAAATGAAATGAAACCACGGTCCAGGAACTAGCGTTGAGTGAAACTTCGCGCAGCTAAGTTTGCCACGTACAGTAACCCAATCGGGACGATGACTGCCCCGAATAGTATTGCCGGGACTCGCATCTCCGGTTTTCCTTCACCACCGTTACGAGCAGCGAGCTCGTAGAGACTAAGATGGACTGAACTTGAAGAGGATAGGAAGCTTACCGCGTGGTAGATCTTGTTTCCATAGTGCCCTCCGATGACTGTCGCTAGACTGAAACCCATACCAACTCCAAGATATGCCAGTCCAGAGACGCCAGTACGAAAATGATATACATCATTGAACAGACCTATGGTTCATTGGTGATTTTCCGGGGTCGAACAAGTTTCTGTGACATACTGGGAAAAGTGGCAAACATGAGATAGTAGATGCCTCAACAATCCTCCGATCAGCCGAGGGGGCTTATATAGAACAAAGGGAGAAAAGACCGACCATACATACTGTTAAAGGTAAGTGTCCTGCAGAAACGATCGATCAAGAAAGAACTCACAAGGCCATATAGGAACTGAGCGCGAAGCAGATGACACTTTTGGTGAGCAGCATGAAAGGCCGTTGGAGGTTAGTGAACAAGTGTTGCAGGCGGCTTTTAGGGACTTGACAAATATTTGGTTGACCTTCCAATTTTCCTATCCGTAGACGGAGGATAGGAGCGTATGTTTCATGATACAGAAAAATACCGAGTACGGAAGCGAAGGTGGCGAGGCCGGCGACGAAGATGAAGAGGTATCTCCACCCGATAGTTTCTGCCATAAAACCACCAATTGCGGGACCGATTGCGGGAGCTCCATGAAATATGGGGTTAGAACAATGCGAGCCATCAAGGGTTACCTAGACTCACCAATAACAGGACCGAGGGTGTAGATCGCCATTGCTACAGCTCGGTCCTCGGCGGCAAAAACATCTCCAACGACACCCCCACCGACGGCAATGGGAGCACCGCCAGTCCATCCACCTGGACCTTTTTCAGAGGACACACAACGGGGCTGGCTCCTAACGTACAGAGGAACCGGAATGCGATGAGGAAGTATGCGGATGGCGCGAATGCACAACCGAGGTTGAACACGACAAATAGTATGTTGTTTATGTGAAGGACCTACCGAAGGTAATTTAAAAATGACTGGATAAGGAACCTTGATAAGGGTGCTCACCCATTTTCTGCCGAACATTTCCGATAGAGGCGCGCAAACGAGTGGGCTTATGGCAAAAGAAAGTAGAAATATAGACAAAGTCAAGGCGACTTCTGTTTCGCTGGAAATATGGAACTGGGCTTTAATGTCCGGCAAAGCAGGTGCCATCATAGAGCTGACGATAGCGGCGGCGATCGTATACATTGAAACCTATCAGGGCGCAAGAACACACACCTAAGCATTCAATTCAAGACCCGAGAAGAGTGATTGAACTCACCACGCTCACAGCTGCCCACTTCTTACTTGACGGCCAGTTGCGCGGGTTCCTTGAGTCGGCGGCCCAGAATTCGTCTCCAAAACATTTGGTTCGGTCAGCGAGAGAATCAGCGCCTATTACATTGGCCATTGGCAGATCGAGAGAGTATTCAAGTACAGCGTTCATCAAGACGTCCATCTCGCGACCGAGCCGCCTGGCTTCAGCTGATGGCGATAGGGAAAGTACAGGGCCTTCGGTATCCATGGTGGTGAGGAAAGCGCCAAGTAAAAATCAAGTATCGACGTGAAGAAGGGGGCAAATGGGCTTGGGTCCTCCCGCGTGCGTAGGACTCCTTGTGATAGATATATCCCCTTCTCCTTTGGAAAGTCTTGCCCGTCCATGCCTAGCCGTGACATGACCTAAATTGGGGTTCATCCGAGAATGTTGTGAACACGAGGCTGACTGTAGCTCCTCCACCATTCTCCTCGGGCGGCGCGGAGCTTCAACGCGGGTTCGACTCCTTCAGATCACCAGAAGCCAAAGCAGTTAATTACCGCCACCCACGCACCGCGTGCACATGCGCATTCGTACAGAGGGCACAATCCCTCGAGTTGCTTGTGGTGTTTGAATTCACAACCTCGAGAGGCCGGCAATTGAACCAGCTTCAATTACCCGATCCCAGGGGAGTAATTCATCCACTGAGCGTTTTTATGTTTCCCCACAAGAGATAGTAGAGATTAGACCAGAATAGCTCGTAGACCTTGTTGTGATCCACGGAATCCCCGGAGAATGTCCTGTGGCCGGTATCACCTGTCATTTCCCGCGATAGGTCGCTTAGCTCAGGTCAAGTAAAATGAGAATACCCAGCGAGTTGTCAAGTGACAAGATTCATGCATCAGGCAACTGGACAACAAGACTCTGGATCCTCATACGCATAATCGCCGTTGCGCGACAGATATATCAGGGTCAACGGAACAGGAATAGGTCCCCGAGACATTTAGCACGCGATCACCACAAACAAACAACCCTGAGAATGTATTGGGACGTTCTACTCTCCGGAACGCAGTCTCGGGGCTTCCCAGAAGGGATGATCCCATACATGGAACCTGCGAATAGTGGGAATTGCGAGTAAACTCGAACTGCAACGAAGATGGGATCCAGTTGCCCCTTTCTGCCTAGAGACAATGACTCCACTGCCATGCGAGCCACCTTGGTCCTTCATCCGTGGATCAGGCAGCGGTCTTCTTTATCTAACCTTTTGCGCACAAAACCCATGATAGAGCCAAACCGGATGTGTTGGCCGAGGCTGCTGAAAGGGTTGAGAGAAGAAAGGACCGCGGGGGTGAAAGCAGGAATAGGATAGAAAGTTAGAGTGAGCGGCCCGGAGGCCTCAGACCATGGCACGTCTCACTGACAATCGAACAATCCCCTATCACGGTCGCTGCACACCACCTTTTGCGGCCATCTCGTCCAACAAATGGCCTATCAATACGTTATAGAGAGGAAATAAAATTAACGGAGGGGTTGTGAGTGATGTAAGTACAAATGAAGCCGCGTCCAAAGAGCAATTCTAAACAACGCTGTAGCGCCCAGATGGTGCGGAAGGATTGCGCATCTCGGCTTGGAGTGCCGCTGTAGAAGCCTCGATAAGCAGACGCTTGATTTCGCGCACGGCATTCTCTACCTATCGTGCGACGATGTCGATTTTAGAAACTAACGATTTGGACAAATATAACACGACTTACCCGGAACTCCTCGTTGGATTCGATAAGAAGGTGGAGCTTGGGAGGGCCCTCTGGCGGAGGCTCCTTTCCGGACTCGTAGTAGATACCTAGCAGGAGAATCGTCAGCTTCCCAGTTCTCATGTCTCACTTGACGACGACCGGCTCACCTTTGTTTGTCACCGATGCGCCAGTCATATCGATGAGCTGAAAAGTAAACACTGTCATCCAACCATTCATGCTCTAGAAATCCAGTTCTCGGACTTACCTGTACCATAGTCTCTTTGTTTGTAACCCTCCATCTCGCCTTCTGGGGATAATCGTTGATTGGTACAATAGCGTGGAAATCGGTCGCATCCGGGTTGACTTTCCGGTTGACGTCCTCCGCCTGGAGCTGAGCTTGAAGTGCAAGCTTTGATGCGCGCAGCTGAGCGTTTAGCTTCGCGACGACGCTAAGAGCCTGCTTATGAGCTGGACTATCCTTGCCAGCACGAGCGGCAGCCTCTTCTGCGGCACGAAGAGAAGACTGCATCTTCTCCTCTTCCTTCGCGTGGGCGAGACGTCGTGCAGCAGCAGCAGCGCCTGCGACTCCCAGTAGAGCTTTACTTGTATCAGGCGCTGGACCGCGTTTGATCTCAACCTTGAAGTTGCCAAACGTCATATCGTCCCCATCTTTCTTCTCTGTCGTGGCGACCTCAGCCTTTTCGTCTTCTGGCTCGCCATATGCCTTGCGCTCAGCCTTTTCTCGGGCGTCACGCTCCTTGTCAAGTTTGTCCAGACCTTTACCTCCGAAGCCAGATCCTGCGGCCTGAGCCTTGCCTGCTTTGACCTTCTCAAGGAAGCCTGTACGAGACGTGCAATGTGAATAGAATATCCTCACGCGCATATACAAGACAAACTCACCATTAGCGAGTTCTTCTAGCTCTGGGGGTACCGTTGCGTTGCTCGCTTTCAGAGCGCGGTAAATGTCAACTGAGTACCTGTCCTGCTCTGGAGTGATGAACGTGATACATGTGCCCTTGTTCCCTGCACGTCCAGTTCGCCCAGCGCGATGGACATAGTCTTCCATGTGATTTGGCGCATCGTAATTGATGACTAGTTTTAACTGCTTCACATCCAGCCCTCTTGCAGCAACTGAGGTGGCGATGACTACGGGGACCACGCCGCTCTTGAAGTCAGAAATAGTAGTATCACGGTCAACTTGGTCCTTCCCGCCATGCAAAGACATCGCAAGATAACTCTTACGAATAAGCTCGCGTAGCAGATTGTCTGCCGCTTCCTGGCGGTCTACGAAGATGAGTGTCCGTGCCTCTGGATCGTCATTGTACATTTGGCCCAAAATTTCGAGCAGGCGGTTAAATTTCGTATCCTCCGCCCGGACTTCAACAATCTGGTCAATTTCTGCAGCAACAACAGATCTACCGCCGACCGTGATCTCGAGGGGCTTTTTCAGAATTTTCCTAGCCAAAGAGTCCATCTGTTTTGGGAAGGTCGCTGAGAAGAGAAGTGTCTGACGATCAGGACGGATGTTGTTGACAATCTTCATGACTTGGGGTTCAAAGCCCATGTCGAACATACGATCCGCTTCGTCCAAGACAAGATAAGTTACGCGTTTGAGGTTTGTTACGCGACCCGAATTGGCGGTGAGCAAGTCGATCATGCGCCCTGGTGTACAGACAATAATTTCAGCACCTTTCTTCATGTCTGCAATTTGGTCTTTGATCGGTGAACCCCCGTATGCACAAACGGCCTGATAACAACAGACGTCAATGCCTCACAAGGTGGCGACATTACAAGATACTTACGCGAAGATTCAACACCTTTAGGAAAGGTTTGCAATCCCTGTAGATTTGGACGGCTAATTCACGAGTTGGAGTCATGATGATTGCCATTGGCCCTTCCATCTGTTCGAGAGGGCGCTGGTCCTTGATGTGACGAAAGACAGGAAGAAGAAACGCAATCGTCTTTCCAGAGCCCGTCTTGGCTACACCAATGACATCACGACCCGACATGGTTGCAGGAATCGCTTGGGCTTGGATTGATGTTGGAGCCGTGTAGTTCAGTCGCTTAATCACGTCCAAACTGACAACGCCGTGAGCATGGATGCAAAACAGAGAGAATGAAAACAACTTTAACTTACACGCTGGCATGGAGGCCAAAATGACTCCACTTGGTCACTGGTCGTGGGCAATCAACGCCACGGATTTTAATGCTATCGAGTTCGAGTCGAAGTAGATCGGCCTCCTCATCGGTCATGGCTGCGACTTCAGGAGGTGGAACATAAAATTCCTTCCGGAACGGCTCATATTTGATTTTGCTGTGATCCACAGCAGCCAAGTCCTTTTTCCTTGCTTTCTTCGCTGCAAGGGCGAGAATGTCTTCAGGGTTGAGGTCAGTCGCGTCCAACTCATCTTCCGCTTCAGCTTCTCCGTCATCATCATCTGCACCGGCTTCATTCATCCTGTCATCGCCTCGTTCAGGCAAACGACCAGAGCCTACCATCTTCTTGAGATCTTCCGCGTTTACTTTCTTCACTTCATTCTTGACCCCAGCCATGAATGCGTCCAGGGGGTCTACGTCGTCGTCGTCGTCCACGTCCATCGATTTTTTTGCGTCCGCTTGGGCTTTGGCTTTGGCTTCGGCATCAATGCGATTCGCGTCTTCGTCGTCATCATCGTCGACTTCAAGGTCGCCAATACCGGCCTCTCCGTCTGCCATGGTCATATCGACTGCAGGCATGTCTCCAAGCATCTCAAGCTGACGCTTTGTTTCGACGGAATCGTCCATGGAAGGCGCCGCCTTGCTGCCTTTGAGTAAATCAGGTTTAACGGGTAGGCCCTTAAGACCCAAACCTCCAAACGCAGAGCGATTCAAAGAGCCTGCCTGCTTCGAGGAGTTCGTGGTTGCCGACGCTGCAAAGGGATGGATCAAGTGATGAAATCACAATACTCTGTGGTGGAAAGGGGTCTACTCACCTGTGGCAGACTTTCCAGCAAGTGCCATAGCCTTAGCCTTGGCTTCACCTAGGGCTTTCTTGGCTTCTCTCTCTTTCTTCCATGCTTCCAGCTTTGCCCTCTTCGCCTTGAGCTTGTCATCTTCGACTGGAGGAGTCGCCTCTGACTTTTCGGGGGTATCTCTAGGGGTATCTCTAGAGGGCGAAGGTTTGCGATCTCGTCGGTCGCGGGAACGTGAACGTGAACGTCGACGATCATCTCTGCGCCTATCGTCACGCCTATCATCCCTGCGGTCATCACGTCTATCGTCTCTTCTGTCATCTCTTCTGTCGTCTCTCGAGTCGCGCCCTCTACTATCTCGATAACGATCCCTGTCCCGGTCGCGGTCTCTGTAGCGATCACGGTCCCTGTCGTCATTGTACCTTGAGCTGGGCCTTTGGGAGTTACGCCTGGTCGGCGACGGAGTCCGAGAGCGATGTGAAGGTCTCACCCTCTTGTTTGGAGAGTCTGGAGAATATGACCTGTCCCTGCGCGGCATGATTGGAGTTGAGTGAAGAAGTGCTCACCATGAGCCGAGCCGCTGAGGGTCGAGACCCCAAAACGTTTCCCACGATTGGCCACGTGATGCTTACAGCGCTTCGCTGACTTCCCTCTGGCTCAGGCTGCACCAACACCATGTCCCCAGATTTATTGGATCCCTCCGCATTAATCGCGCCTCTTCTTAATCTACTACCGTCCAGCAAAAAGCGACTCGAGTCCCAACAAGATGCTGTCGTCGCCCTTATTCACTCTGCCTTTACTGCGCTCTCCTTCAGACTCATCGCTGTTGACGAAGCTTCCCCGGCCAATATCACTCTAGGAGGAGTACTTCCAGAAGCCTGGAACACAAATGGACCAGGAAATTATACACTCAGATATCATCACGAGCAGAGCAGTCTTGAGTACATTATAAAAGTTGTTAAACTCGGCAATCGCACATTGATCAATGCCATCGCGGTGGAAGTCCGTGATCGTCTTTCTTTACCGCACCATCTGAAGACTAATACTATTTACCATGGAATAGAGCGATAAAACTGCGACTTTGGACATCTCTACGGACAACTTTACGTCTCCATCCTTCTTCCCGTTTGACGCGCAAGCGGCAAATCCTCCGCCTCTGATCCATGGCTATATTTCATCTAACCGTGTTGCAGACTTTGTTGGCCAGCTTAAGGTTAAAATCATTCAGAATATTATACCTGGCTTGCACAAGGAAGGGTATTCTGAGGGCTCTGTCCCTCCTCAGTCCCCAGATAGTCCTAGACGGGTCACCCCAACTAACAATCCTGCCCGTCCACAACCCATATCCCCTCCTTATGCTCCAGGGCGCCCTTTTGGAGAGCCTTCTCACTTTCCATCTAGAAATCCTCTCGAGATCGGTCGCCGAGACCTTGATCCTCTGGGTGTCGACCCATTTAGCAATTTTAGCCCACCGCCACTCTTTCCTGGTGGTTCTGGTGGCGACGGGATGTTTGTTGGTCCGAATCACCCAATATTTGGCCGAGGACGCCCGTCTCCAAGCCGCGGACCATGGGGCGGTGACGGTTACTTGCCGCCGATGGGAGCACCAGCAGGTGCTCGATTTGATCCGGTTGGTCCTGGGCTAGGGCCATTCTCAGGTGGTAGTACTCTGGGCCCAAGAGGGGGGTTGCCTGGCGGGGGAAACCTTCGTAGCCCAGATAACGACGAATTCATGCCTCCTGGTGCTGTAAGCTCTTCTGCGTGACCTTGTTTGCTGTTTGCTGATGACTCGATCGGTCGCAGGGTGATATGTTCATGTGAATGAGAGATGTGGCAGTGGATGGTAGTGTGTACTAGTAACATTGTAGTCTGTGCTTCAACGAGTCATGTCCATGTCCACGAGAGAACGGGAGTGGAACGCCGGTCCGCCGACTAGGCGTGTATAAAACAGAGCGCAGAATCACGATCAATAGACTTTTTGCCAATTCATAATCTCGCCGTTTCTACACGCACATCACATTTCTACTTCAATGCAGGCTGCCAATCCTCTCAGCAGTCTTCCCTCTCCCATTCGGTCCAGAAAGATTGCTCCCATACCTGGCTTCAGGGTACCGCCGAAGCCCAAGCCTCCACCCATCGAAGAGCTGACCATCCGGGAACTCAGGGACCTCTACGACAGAAACGCTAAGATCCTCGCCACGCCGTCCGTCGACCGTTTTCTGTTTTTGTTCATGTCCGGCCATCCACATCTGACGCATATCTCTCTCTTTTTATTTTTTGTTTCTCTCAGGGCACCCTCCACATCGACGTATGTCCCACGCATAGTGGCCGAGCAGGCCAAGATCGAAGCGCAGTTGCTCGAACTCGAAGGGATGCGAGACATTCAGGACGGCCTCGAACTTTCCCATATCACCGAGGACGAACAGATGCTTGTCGACAAGGCGCCCGAGCAACCCCGACTAATCGAGGCTAAACTACGAGCGCTCGAAAAGTTCGTGCGTGTCCTGTCGCATTTTCCCCCTCCCTCCTTTTCCCCTCCTTTTTGTCCCCCCCTCGTCTCGTTTGCTCTGCCCCTTGATCCACGTGTTGCCGACAAGTTCTGTCTTCGTTTTTATTTATTCACCAATCTTCACTTTTTTTCCCCCCAGGGCAGCACGTTTCGTCAACAGAACGGCGACAAGGTCCCCGGGTTATCGTTTGAAGAAGCTGTAGAACTCGAACAACAGGCGCACGCTGCGGATCTCGAGAGGAAACAGCGCTTGCTGGAGCGGCGGCAAAAGCAGGGCCTCGTGATGGTCAAGGGCCACACGTACACCCGTGAAGAACAAGAAGCACGCATCTGGGCATTCATGTGCGGTGGCCGTGCCGATCTCTCCCTGCATCATGTTGTTGTGGTCTGGTGTTGATGTCTGCCGCTTTTAGGAATTATAAGCCTTCGGAGTCTGACCTTGAAGATGACGACGGTTCGGACGATGAAGATCCGTCAACGTGGTTTGACGATGACCAGGATGACGGGCGAAAGGGTCAGGATATCGTCGAGCCTGATGCTGAGGATCTCTCGAACATAATTCGCGTCGATACCAGCAGGATTTACTACAACACGTTTTCTGAATCGTGAGACAGGAATTTAGCCCCGCGTTCATTGTTGTAGATCTCTGTATTATTCCTCGATGTAGCTTTGTATCATAATTGCGATTATATTCCAAGACGCAGACTATCCAAACGATATACAAAGCATGTAGGGTTGGTCATCACAGGCGTGAATTCATGATATTGAATGAGGGGTGGTGTGCTGGAAAGCAATGCAAGGCAAGGAAGTTCTGTGTCACGAGTCGCGGTGAACCGGGCAGCTGTTACCACGCTGAAGCCACGAGGATAAACATGCTGCTGAATGAATCAGAAAATTAGCCGCAATCTAACACAGCTTGGGGCTTGCCTTGGTGAAACCTGCAGAAGC
>Ga0209488_10004579_pt1 | contig 10766 bp, 10 predicted proteins | sample Rivendell_Oct201_8_FD_188349 | JGI IMG/M metagenome (GOLD analysis project Ga0209488, IMG submission 188349) | Vadose zone soil microbial communities from the Eel River Critical Zone Observatory, Northern California, USA -... | ecosystem: Environmental > Terrestrial > Soil > Vadose zone >... | reverse complement strand
AAGGCGCTCAACCGTATCGCGCCTCGCCCGTAGTCACTGAAAATCAGGAATCCCGATCCGAAGGGTCGGAGCTTCGATAGCGCGAGACCGTTGAGGATCGCACCCATCGAGTGTTCCCGGACCCCGAAGTGCAGATTTCGGCCCGAAGGACTGCCGGCCTGAAAATCGCCGGCGCCCGGGGCGCCATAATCCTGCAGCCGCTCGTCTACGCCGCCGTGCTGGCGTACCTGGGCTACGAGACACTGCGGCTGACGGCGAGTGTCCTTCTCGCGTCCGCTGTCGTCATCGCCTCGATGCTCATTCCCGAGCTGCAGACGTACCACTATTCGGTGCTCACCGAGTCGCTCTTCATGTCGGGGATACTTGGCCTGATCGCCTGCGTCGCCGGATTTGTGCGCGATCCGTCGTGGGCACGCGCCTCGCGCATCGGGGCCGCCGCCGCGCTGACGGCGACCGTGCGTCAGACGGCGGTGGCGTTTCTGCCGATGGCGCCGATCGTCGTGCTGATGCACTGGCGCCGCCTGCCGCACCCGCGGCTGTCTACGATTGCCGCTGCCGCCGCGCCGATGCTGCTGATCGTCGGGGGCGAGCGCGCCGCTGCCCGCGTCATCCACGGCGATCGACTCACATCGCTGCTCGGCCGGCACATGTTCGCGAAGGCCGCGCTGATCGAGGCGTCCGATACGCCGGCGCCGTCCGTCGAACCGGAGCGAGCGCGTCTCGATCACGATCTGGACGTGATGTATGGCCCCATCCGCCGTCTTCTCGAGAGCGCGCCGCCGGAGTTCCGCTCCGTTCTGTCGATCTTCTACGAAACATGCCTTCAGGGCCCGTGCGTGCCGGTGCTTGGCACGACCAGCGCCGCATTCACCGACACGCACATGAACGAACAACTGGCGGCCGCCGCCCGCGCGCGGCTGCAGCGGGCGCCGTCAGGCTTCGTTCGTCTCGCGGTGCGCGAGTACGGATCGCTGTGGACGGCGTTCAGGCTGCGGGATCCTGGAACGGCGCCGGCGCTGACCGCGTTTGTCGCCGGGCACCGGCCGCTGCCGTTCGAGGCAGAGGCGTTCAAGGTGGCCGCCGGCGATGCCATCCTGTTTCAGGGATCGAGGGCTGTCCTGTTCCTGCAGCCGCTTGTGATGGCGCTTTCCTGGCTCACCGCCGGTCTGGCCATCGCAGGAGTGGTGTCAGCCGTCGCGCGCCGTCCGCTGCCGCCGCCTCTTGCCGTGGCGGCGGTCGCGGCCCTCGTCGCGCAGAGCGGCGTGGTGTTGACGGCTTTTCTGGCCGCAGGCATCGGGCGATTCATGCTGAGCTTGTGGCCGGCAGTGATGGCGGCGGCCCTGTTCGCCGCCTGGTGGGCAGTGACGCTAGTGCGCGACGTTTGAGAGCCCGGGCGTTTTCGCCATCAGGATCTTCATCTCGAGCAGCTCGACGAGCGATTCGGCGCGTGCGCGCAGGCCGCGCTGTTCGAGGAGCGCCTGCTTTTCGAGCGGCTCCAGATCCAGATACTGCGCGAGCGCGTTGATGAGATCCTCGTCCGGCATCGCCGCCGGGATGCTGGCTTCTCCGGGAAGGTCCGTCATCCGGCGTTCGAGCGCCGGCGCGAGCAGGGCGTCGAGCTTCGCCCGCTGGCTGCGGATGGCGGCGACGTCGTCGACTCCACACGCCGCCTCGGCCACGTGCTCGATCCTCGCGCGGCGGTAGCTCAGCCGGTCGTCTTCTTCGAGAATCCTGAACCGCTCCACGCCCCGCAGGACGATGTGGTAGCGGCCGTCAGGCAGCGTATCGACATGCGTGATGACGCCGCTGCAGCCGATGGGGTAGACCGGCGGCCGTCCCTCGTACTCGCGCTGCCAGCCGGGACGAAGCAGCACCATCCCGATCTGGCGGTCGTTCTTCAACGCGTCCGCCACCATCTCGCGATAGCGCGGCTCGAAGATGTGGAGCGGCAGCGAGACGTTCGGGAAGAGGACGACGGTCGGCAGCGGGAAGATCGGCAGCAAATCAGAGAACATGGCAGCGGCTAGTGAATGGTCTTGGTCTTCTTGTCCATGTAGTCCATGAGGACGTACTGGCCGAGCGTGTACGGCGTCGTGAAGTACGCCTTGCCCTTGCAGATCTCGGCCACGCGGCGCACGAAGCTCACGAGGTCGTAATCGCGCGCCAGCATGAACGTGTTGATCATGATGTTGCTCTTGCGGCACGCGGCGACTTCGGCGCACGTTTCGGAGACGATGAAGGGATCGAGGCCGAAGGCGTTCTTGTAGATGCGGCCGTCGGGCTGCGTGAGCGCCGAGGGTTTGCCGTCGGTGATCATGATGATCTGCTTCATGTCTTTGCGCGTGCGATCGAGAATCCGCCGCGACAGGCGCAGGCCTTCACGCGTGTTCGTGTAGTACGGTCCGACGCGCACGCGGCCGAGCTCGGCGAGCGGAATCTCCTCGGCCGAGTCGTGGAAGAGGACGACTTTCAGCGCGTCGCCCGGATACTGGTTCTTGATGAGCTGCGCGAGCGCGAGCGCGACGCGCTTGGCCGGCGTGAAGCGATCCTCGCCGTACAGGATCATGCTGTGGCTGCAGTCGAGCATCAGCACCGTCGCGCACGAGCTCTGATACTCGCCCTGCACGACCATCAGGTCTTCATGCGTGACGTTGATCTGGACCTTGCCGGGGCTCGGGGCTCGCTGCTCGCGGCCCGAGTTCTCGCGCGTGACGGCGCTGAGCAGGGTGGCCGCCGCGTCGAGGTTGAGGGTGTCGCCGAACTCGTACTGCTTGGGCGCGCCGGTCGTCTCGACGCCCGTGGCCTGCTCGCGCGTGTCGTGACGGCCCTGGCTGCTCTTGCCGAGCGAGCCCAGCAGATCGCGCAGCGCGCGATAGCCGAGAAAGTCGAGCGCCTTGTCAGTGACCTCGAACGTCACGGGACCCTGATCCTGTCCGGTGCCGCCGCCGCGCCCCTGCCGCCGCTCACGCTCGGCATCGAGATCGGGCGGCATCGTGATGTAGCCCTCGTCGCCCATCTTCTCGATGATCTGCTGGATCAGCTCTTCGAGTTGCGACCGCAGATCTTCCTGGTCGCCGTCGGCGGGATCGCCGAGGAGCTTTTCAATCGTGTCTTCCGGCAGCACGCCGCCGTTGAACAACGCGTCGAGAATCGCGTCGTGCAGCGCCTGCATCGTGTGCTCCGACTCGTCGAACCCGTGCGGGTTCCCGAACCCGCTCGACAGCAGCAGGTCGGAGAGCTTCGACACCAGGTCCTCGAGGTCGATGTCCCCGAGCGGGTCGCCGATGTATTTTGTGTATCTGTATTTCACTTCTAAGTTCTAACTTCTTACTTCTAACTTCATCAGTTGTAATACTTCTTCTTCCCGCCCGGAATCTGGAAGTTCTCGTCGAGCATCGGCTCCTCGCGGCGCGGACCGCGGCGCGGCGCCGCGTCGGGCGCGGCGGAGTAGCCGCGGTCTTCGCTGCGTCCGATCTTCTTCTGCGCGTAGAGGCCCTCGAGGACGAAGTCGACCGCCGAGGCAACGAGAGGAGCCGGCGAGTTCGACTTCAGTCCCAGGTGGCTCGCCAGTTCGCGGAGGCCCTGGACGCCGGCCGCCTGCGCGGTGACGTCGGCCGCCGACGTCACGTCGCTCAACGGCAGCGACCCGCCGAGGTCGAACCACTCGACCACCGTGCGCGAGTCCTGGCCTTCGAACATGCCGGTGAAGACGTTGCCGACCGCCGATCGGATCAGATCACGCGCGACGGTCTCGGCGCCCTTCAGCTCGCCCTCGTATTCGAGCTCGAATTTCCCGGTGATCGACGGCAGCGCCGCGTATACGTCGGTCACGCGGGGGACGACGATCGTTTCGTTGTTCGACAGGGCGCGCCGCTCGGCGTTGGACACTACCAGCTCGAGCGTGGTGATCGGCAGCCGCTGGCTGACGCCCGATCGCTTGTCGATCTTGCGGTCGGCGCGCGCCTGAAACGCGACTTCTTCCACGACCTCGCGGACAAAATCCGGGATCTCGATCTTCAAACCGCCGGCCGCCGTCCGATCGGTCCACGCTTCCTGCCTCGTGATCGCCATCGCGTTGCCGCGCGTCGCGGGATAGTGCGTCCGGATTTCCGATCCGATGCGGTCCTTGAGGGGCGTGATGATCTTGCCGCGCGCGGTGTAGTCTTCCGGGTTGGCCGTGAACACCATCATGACGTCGAGCTTCAGGCGAATCGGGTAGCCTTTGATCTGGACGTCGCCTTCCTGCAGGATGTTGAACAAGCCGACCTGGATTTTGCCGGCGAGATCCGGCAGCTCATTGATGGCGAAGATCCCGCGGTTGGCCCGCGGCAGCAGGCCGTAGTGCATCGTCAGCTCGTCGGACAGATTGAGTCCCGCCTGCGCCGCCTTGATCGGATCGATGTCGCCGAGCATGTCGGCAATCGTGACGTCCGGCGTCGCGAGCTTCTCGACGTAGCGGGCCTGGCGCGGCAGCCACGCGACGGGCATGTCGTCGCCTTCGCGCGCGATGCGCGCGCGGCACGACGAGCAGAGCGGCGCGAGCGGGTCGTCGTGGATCTCGCAGCCGGGCACGACCGGCATCTGGTCGTCCAGCAGATCGACGAGGCCGCGCAGGATGCGGCTCTTGGCCTGGCCGCGCAGTCCGAGCAGAATGAAGTTGTGCTTCGAGAGGATCGCGTTGATGAGCTGCGGCACGACCGTCTCGTCGTAGCCGATGATGCCGGGGAAGAGCTGTTCGCCGGCTTTCAGCTTGCGCACGAGGTTGTCGCGGATTTCCTGTTTGACCGGACGCGCGTGCAGACGCGCCTGCCGGAGTTCGCCCAACGTATGAATGGTGGCCGCCATAGGCCGATTCTATAACGGTACGGATGCACCCTTTCTTTAGATCGCCACACCCGCTCGTCTTCGCGCATCGCGGCGGCAGCGCGCTGGCGCCCGAAAACACGATGCCGGCGTTCGCGAACGGCCTGTTGCTCGGCGCCGACGGCATCGAGCTCGACGTCCACCTCTCGCGCGACGGCGTGGCGGTCGTCCATCACGACGCGGCCGTCGACCGGACGACGAGGGGGCAGGGCGCGGTGTCGTCGATGACCGCGGCGGAGCTCGCGCGGCTCGACGTGCCGGCGCTGTCTGAGGTGCTGTCGCAGTTCCGTGACGCGCGCGTCATCGTCGAGCTCAAGGTCAACCGGAAGGAGCTCGCCCACGCCGTTGTGGACGTCGTGCGCCGCGCGGACGCCGTCGAGCGCGTGTGCCTCGGGTCGTTCGGTCGGAAGGTGCTCAACGCGGCGCGGGGCGCCCTGCCGGCGATGGCGACCAGCGCGGCGCGCGAGGAAGTGCGGTGGGCGCTCTATCGATCGTGGGTGCGCCGGCCGTCGCACGGCGCCCGCTACGCCGGCTTTCAGGTGCCGGAGTTCTCCGGCTCGACGCGCATCGTCTCGAGGCGTTTCGTCGAGCTCGCGCATGCCGCGGGCCTCGGCGTGCAGGTGTGGACAGTGGACACGGAAGACGCCGCCCGCCGATTGCTGGAGTGGGGCGTCGACGCGCTGATCACCGACCGGCCGGATGTGATCGTTCCGCTTGTCCAACTCGCCTGAGGCGCCCGGCGTCTTGCATTCTGACTACAGATGTAGTTAGATCGGCGACCATGGTAGTTGACATATGGCGCGCCGCGCGACGCTGAGCCGCCTCGAGCTCCGCATCATGGAGGCCCTCTGGACCCGCGGGGCCTGCTCGGTGCGGGAGATCCACGAGTCGCTTCCAGAAAAAGACCGGGCCGCCTTCACGACCGTGCAGACGATGGTCTACCGGCTGGAGAAGAAGCACGCACTGCGCTGCGCCAAGCGGATCAGCAACGCCAACATCTTCGAGGCCGTGATCTCCAGGGACCAGGCGCACACGACGCTTGTGGACGATCTGCTCGCGCTCTTCGACGGCCGCCCCAGGCCCGTCATGGCGCGGCTCGTGGAGTCCGGCAAGCTCACTCTCGACGACATCAGAGAGGCGGAAGACGCCCTCAGGAAGATGAAGCAGAAAGGCAGGCCGCGATGACGGGTCACCTGTGGCAGTCGACGTGGTTCGTTGCAGCCGTGTGGCTGGTGACGCTGGCGCTGCGGCGTCACGGCGCGCGCCTGCGCTACTGGCTGTGGACCGCCGCGTCGGTGAAGTTCCTGGTGCCGTTTTCATGGCTGGTCGGCCTCGGCGCGCGGTTCGAGTGGCGCGCGGCTCCGGCGATGGTCCGGCCCGCCGCGGCGTTCGTGATGGAGGAAGTCTTCGCGCCGCCGGTGCTGGTGGCGGCGCCGGCGGCGGCAGCCGCACAGACGCCGGTACTTCCCTGGCTGCTGGCGGGTCTCTGGCTGGCCGGATCAGCAGTGGCGCTCTTCTGGTGGTGGCGGCAGTGGCTCCCGGTTCGCGCGGCGCTCGTCGCGGCGGTACCGGTCGCGCTGCCGGGCGGCGCTGACGAAGAGGCAGACCTTCCTGTTCTTGCGTCGCCGTCCATGCTCGAGCCAGGCGTGATCGGCGTCCTGCGCCCCGTGCTGCTCGTGCCGGAAGGCCTTGTCGAACGCCTGACATCCGGGCAACTGCGTGCGCTCGTGGCCCACGAACGCTGTCACGTCCGCTGTCACGACAACCTGGTGGCGGCGATCCATATGGCCGTCGAAGCGATCTTCTGGTTCCACCCGCTCGTGTGGTGGATCCAGGCCCGCCAGATTGACGAGCGCGAGCGCGCCTGCGACGAGGCCGTGCTCCGCGCCGGCAGCCAGCCGTCGGACTACGCCGAAGGCATCCTGACCGTGTGCCGATGGTCGCTGGCGTCGCCGGTGATGTGTGTCGCGGGCATCACGGGATCGGATCTGCGCACGCGCATCGAGACAATCATGGCCAACCGCGTCGGAAAGCGGCTGAGCGCCGCGGGATCCGTGCTACTGGCGGCGGCCGCGGTCTCGGCGCTGGGCGGCCCGATTGGCCTCGGCCTCCTGAACGCGGCGCAGTCGTCCACCGCGCCGCGCCCGCGATTCGACGTCGTCTCGATCAAGCGGACTCCCGAGGTCACCGGCCCCGGCGCGGATTTCGCGGCCATGCCTGGAGGCCGGCTGCACGTCCGGAACAATGAGGTCATGAATCTCATCGGCAACGCATACGGTCTTCCGCAGTATCGAATCACCGGCGGGCCGGACTGGCTCAGGGCCGAGCGCTACGACATGGAGGCGAAGACCGAAGACGCTGCGCCCAGGCCGCAGCTGATGCTGATGCTGCAGATGCTGCTCGAAGATCGATTCAAGTTGAAAGTGCATCGCGAGACGAGGGAAGGCCCCGTCTACATCCTGAGCGTCGCGAAGGGCGGATCAAAGCTGTCGCCGTCCAAGGACGGCGGCTGCGTCGAGCGATCGCCTTTGGCCGCGCTGCCGGCCACGGAGAGACGCCCGGGCTGCGGCAACGATTGGATCCGGCGGCGCGGCGTGAACCTCGCATGGACGGCGACACGAGTCGACCTGGGCGAGGTGGCCGGCGGGCTCGCCACCGTCTTAGGCCGTACCGTGATCGACAAGACCGGTGTCACGGGGTTCTTTGACATCGACCTCGAGCTGCCTCCGCTTCAGCCCGAAGTAGGTGTCGCGGATCCGTCCGGGGTTGATACCGGCGTGTCCATCTTCACCGTCCTGCGCGAGCAGCTCGGCCTTGCCCTGGAATCGGGACGAGGCCCGCAGGAATACCTCGTCATCGATTCGGTGGATCGACCGTCCCAGAACTGACGCCGGGCTCGATCCGCAGCAGAAGATCGTCTCCGCTATCGGTGAGCAGGTAGAGCAGTCCGTCCGGACCCTGCCGCACATCGCGGATGCGCTGCAGCAGCGGCTTGAGCAGCCCTTCGATGTGCGGCGGCTTCGTCGAGACATCCACGCGATACAGCTCGGTCCCGACCTCGCGCCCCGCCATCGCGCCGAGGAACAGGTTGTCGCGCCATTTCGGAAAGCGATCGCCCGTATAGATCGCAAGGCCGGACGGCGCGATCGACGGCACCCAGTACTTCAGCGGCTGCTCCATGCCCTCGCGGAACGTGTCCGTCGTGATGACGGTGTCGTCGTAGTTCCTGCCGTACGTGATCGTCGGCCAGCCGTAGTTGCGTCCCGGACGGATCAGGTTTAATTCATCGCCGCCCTGCGGCCCGTGCTCGGTTTCGTAGATCGCCCCGGTCGTCGGGTGCACTGCGAGGCCCTGCGGGTTCCGATGGCCCGTTGAGAAGATCTCCCTGCGGTAACGGCTGTCGTGGATGAACGGGTTGTCCTGTGGCACCGAGCCGTCGTCGCGCAGGCGGAGTACTTTGCCCCAGTGACGGGTCTGATCCTGAGCGGGCTTCTGCAGATGGCGATCGCCGGTGGTCATGAGCAGCGTCCCGTCCGGCAGAAACGCGATACGCGACCCGATATTGCCGTTCACTTTGGCCCAGTTGTCCGCGACGAAGACGTCCTTCACGTCGGCGAGCGTGTCGCCGTCCAGGCGTCCGCGCCCGAGCGCGATCGTCGTCCCGTTGGCGCCTTCCTTTGAGTATGTGAAGTAGAGCAGGTGATTCTCTGCGAACTGCGGATGCAGGGCGATGTCCAGCAGGCCTTCCTGGTCGGTCGAGTGGACGCGTGGAGTGCCGGCGATTGCGCGGCGTTGCAGTTCGCCGTTGTGGACGCGCCGCAGTCTGCCGGCCCGCTCGGTAATCAGGATGTCGCCGTCGGGCAGAAATGCGATGGCCCACGGATGCGAGAGGCCGCTGACGATCGAGTTGACGTGAATCGCGTAGTGCTCGGTCTGGTAATCGCGAACGTTCTTCGCGGCCGCGCCCGGGGCGGCAAGCCGCTCGGGCGCGCGTCTGGCGACGACGACCGCGACGACGATCATCGCGGCTGCCCCGAACCCGAGGACAGCGAGCAGGATCTTTCGGCCCATCAACCGTCTACTGGAGCGTGAAGTTTACCGTCACCGTCATGACGATGGGCACCGCAATTCCGTTCAGCGTCGTCGGCGAAAACTTCCACTGACGCACGGCTTGAAGAGCGGCGTCGTCCAGCAGCGGGATCGACCGCAACACCTGAGCGCGGATGACGTTGCCGTGCTCATCGATCGTCGCCTCGATGATGACGACGCCTTCGACGTGTGCCGAGCGAGCAATGGCCGGGTACGCCGGCGTGACATTCACGATCCGCTGCGGCGGACGAATGCCGGAGTTCAATCGGACTGGCGTCTGCGTGGGCGGTGGAGGCAGGGCGGCGCCTATGCCGACGCCGACGATGTCGTTGCCGACGCCCGCTTCGACACCGCCGACATCGACCGGGTTCGCCTGGGCCACGCCTTCGCGTCCTGTTTCAGTCGTCACTCCGGACGGCGGCGCCAGCGGCGCGGGCTCGATCGCGTGAGTCAACAGGGGTGACGCCGGGGCGCCCGGGTTGTTGCGCCGCCCTTCTGGCGGGACGACGATGTCCTCGAGGCGCACCGCTCGTGGGACATTGTCGACAAACGCCATCGCGCTGCGCGGCGTCGGCCATTCGGAGATCGGGCGCCAGAAATCCGCCGTCATCAACGCGCCCAGCACGATTGCGTGAATGAAGATCGAGATCGCAGCGACGATGGACCGGCGTGTCATAGCCAACCTCCGCTGCTACGTTGGACACCGGCTCTATCGCGATGTTCCGCGGACCTCTCGAACCCCTAGAACCTTTCGAACCTTCTTGAAAACATCGTCCATCATGCGTGCTGTGAGTTTTCCTGTATGCGTATTCTGCCGGCTCGGGTGGTAGCAGCCGACAAGCGTGTGGCCGTTGGAGAGCAGATGCGCGACGCCGTGGCCGAACGCCGGCTTGGGGCGCACCACCTGACCGCGATGCCGGAGCAGGTTCAGGTACGCGTCGAAGCCGATCCTGCCGAGGGCGACGACGACGCGGATGTCCGGCAGCGCGTCGAGCTCGGCGTCGAAGTGGGGAAGGCAGTTCGCGATTTCCTCAGGCGTGGGCTTGTTCGCGGGCGGCGCGCAACGGACGGCTGCCAGGATGAACGCATCGCGCAGCTGGAGGCCGTCATCCGGATGATGGGACGTCGTCAGGTTGGCGAAGCCGGCGCGGTTGAGCGCCGACATCAGGAAGTCGCCGGAGCCGCCGACGCCGTCGCCAGTGAACACCCGGCCCGTGCGGTTCGCGCCGTGCGCGGCGGGCGCGAGGCCGACAATCAGTACGCGCGCGTCGGGATCGCCGAAGCCGGGGACAGGACGCGCCCAGTACGTGTCGTCGCGATACGCGCGGCGTTTTTCTCGCCCGATCTTCTGGCAGTACGTTCTTAAACGCGGGCAGCGATCGCAGGAAATGATCGCGTCGCGGACCGTCTGAAGAGTGAATTGCAGCATCTGGGCATCTGGTTGCTTTGACACTGATCTAATCAATGCCCAAACGACCAGATGCCCAGATGATCAAATTCACCAGACCCGACAGGCGTTGGCGCGAACCATCGGCGCGTCGGCCTTGCACGAGAAGGCTTTCGCGAACTCGGGCACGTTAGTGACGGCGCCGTTGGTGCGGAACCTGCCCGGCGAGTGCGGATTGGTCTGGACGCGCAGACGTGTGGCTTCGGGCCGGGCGTTGTCGCACCAGATCTGGGCGTAACCGATGAACAGCCGTTGCTCGGGCGTGAAGCCGTCGCGCGCGCGATCGGCTTGTGCAGCGGCTGTGGCCATGTAGGCGGCCAGGGCCAGGCGCAGCCCGCCGTTGTCCGCCGTGTTTTCGCCGAGCGTC
>Ga0209488_10004578_pt1 | contig 10767 bp, 8 predicted proteins | sample Rivendell_Oct201_8_FD_188349 | JGI IMG/M metagenome (GOLD analysis project Ga0209488, IMG submission 188349) | Vadose zone soil microbial communities from the Eel River Critical Zone Observatory, Northern California, USA -... | ecosystem: Environmental > Terrestrial > Soil > Vadose zone >... | reverse complement strand
GAAGCTCACGCTGACGGGATCCAGCGCGACTCGAGCCCCGACAGCGGCGAGCAGGTTCTCGCGTCCGGCGCCGATGATGTTCACGTCGCTTTGCGGCTTCGCGGTCCGGAAGTCCTTCAGGGCGTCTTGATCAGCGGTGTTGACGACCGCCGAACGGACTGTTGCGGCCGACCAGGTCGGTTGCTGCTGGCGGACCACCGCGGCCGAGCCGGCGAGGTGCGGGGTCGCCATCGAAGTGCCTTGGAAGAACGCAAAGCAGGGCGGTGCCGCGCAGAACCTGGCGGGAATCGAGCTCAGCACGTTGACCCCCGGCGCGACCACGTCCGGCTTGACCCGGAAGTCGACGTCGGTAGGCCCCTGGCTACTGAAGCCGGCCATGATGTCGCCATTCGACGTGCTGAAGTAGGCAAGCGTCGCGGAGATGGTGGTGCTCGCCCCGTTGCTTCCGACCAGCGCGGCCTTCTCTGAGACGGCGACCATGTAGGCTGGCACGGTCGGCTGGTTGGGAGTTCCGTCCGTGCCCATCGCGGTCGGGTCACCAGCCACGTTGTTGACGACCAGCACGGCGACGGCGCCAGCGTCCTGTGCGTTGCGGATCTTGGCTGAGAAGGTGCAGGTCCCGCGAGAGATGAGCGCAATCTTCCCGCTCAGCGAGCCAGTGAGCGCCGAGCAGGCCGTGCTCAGCGACCCAGAAGCCAGCACCACGCCCAATGGCTGGGTCAGATCGGTTTTCACCGTCGCAAAATCGCCCGACGCCGCTCCGAGAACACGACCGCCGATCGTCACCGGTGCACCGACGAAGTGCGGCACGGTGCTGGCCCCCGCGCTGAGAGCGCGCGCGGCGGAGCCCGGCGACTCCACGGTGAAGTGCCCGGGACCCGAGTTTCCGGCCGCTACGGCGAACACCATGTTCGCCTGGTCGAGGTCGTTCACCGCGATCGTCAATAGATCCTGGATGCCGTGGGAGCCGCCGCCCAGGCTCATGTTGCCGACGTCGAAGCCATCCGCGTAAGCAGCCTCCATCGCGTTCAGGATGTCCTCGGAGCGGGCATTGCCCACCTCACCCGGAAAGACGTTGTAGTTGCCGAGCAACGCCCGGGGAGCGACCCCGGATACCTTGTAGGGAATGGTGACGCCGTTCACCGTGGCGGGCGTCTCGAAATTGCAGGCCACGGTGCCGGAGACGTGCGTGCCGTGGTCCTGTATCGCCTCCGCGGTAAAACCCTGCGAAGGCGTGTTGTTGTTGAACACCCTGGCCGCGATCACCTTGTTGTTGGTGAACTTGCGGTCGCCGAGCTGGTTCTGGGGCGCGTAGCCCGCATCGTTGAAGCAGGGGTGGCTGACGTCGATGCCGGTATCGATGATGGCCACCTTGACCCCTGCTCCCGCCGTTGCCGAGCCCGCGCGGCCTCCCCAGGCTGCGATGGCGTTGATGAGTCCCAGGTCGGGATCATCGGCCGTCGGATAGTAGAGGCCCTGGAATTCGGCGCGCTGCACCATCGGCGCGGCGGCGATCGTCTCCAGCCGCTCGCCCCCCAGATTCAGTGACACCGCGTTCAGCGAGATGTCGAACTCGCCGGTCACCTTCGCACCAGGCGCGTTGGCCCGCAGCCAGGCCTTGAAGTCGTTTCGCAAGGCCGAGAGAGTGGCGCGGTATGACTTCACCGTGGTGCTGTCGAAGTCGATCTTCTTGCCCTGCGGCGGCTTCGTCTTCTCCGAAGTGGCGAGAGGATCGCCCTTCAGTTGGACGATGGCGGAGGCCTTGTCCTGTCCTGGACGGGAGCTCGGCCCGTCAGAGGGAGCTCCAACGGCTCCTGATGAGACCGCAAGGAGCGAGAGCAGGGCGAGGGCTGCAATCGGACGCAACGTGTTCACGTGTCCTCCGCTCAGAGACGGCGCCCCCCAGTTCCCCGATTGCCAGGAAGAACGCCTTGCAAGATTTGGTAGAACCCGGGAGGGCGCGATTTATGGGATGCGGCCAAGTTCTGTCAAGTGGCAGGCGGTTGCTTGGCGCGCCTTTGTTGCCCTGTGCCCGCTTGCCATGCGACCTGTGAAGAGGAGAAACAACCGGTGCTTTCCTCAGATTGACGGGCCCTGCAAGCCCCAACTATTCTCCCAGATGGCTAATTAGCCCACGAGGAAAGTTGTGGACAAGCTCAGCCTCACCTTCGCCGCCCTTGTCGATCCGACTCGCCGGGCGATCCTGGACCGGCTCTCCCGCGGGGAGGCGACCGTCAACGAGCTGGCGAAGCCGTTCGATCTCCGGCTCCCGACTGTTTCGAAGCACCTCAAGGTGCTGCAGCGGGCCGGCCTCGTTTCCCAGTCGCGCAAGGCGAACTGGCGGCCGCGCCGTCTCGAGACGGCGCCGCTGAAGGAAGTGGCGAGATGGGCCGAGCGCTTTCGTGAGCGGCCTCAGAAGCAGTTCCTCTGCCTGATCTGCGCCGATACGATGCTGGAGCAGATGTCAGAGGGCGAAGCCAGGAGGCACCTCGCGCAGTACCGCGCGCTGACGGATGAGCTGAGGAAGCGCGGCCAGCTCATCGGATGCAATCGGTTGCTGCCGGCCGGGACGGCGACCACCGTTCGCGTGAGGAAGGGCAAGGTCTCGGCGAGCGACGGGCCGTTTGCGGAAACAAAGGAGCTGATCGGCGGCTACTTCCTCATCGCGGCGAAGGACCGCGCCGAGGCGATCCGGATCGCTGCGAGGATACCGGGTGCGCGGATCGGGGCGGTCGAGGTGCGTCCGATCGCGGACGACGCCGACACTCTCCGCGCGCTCGGCCTGGTCGGACCGTCCACGGCGGCCTGAGCGGGCGGCTCGGTCGATCTGCGGAGCGCTCGATCGTCGAGAGGGTATCTGCCAGCTCTTCCACAGCCACCATGGAGTGACCCAATCATGACGAACCGAATCCTCGAGAACAAGACCGCCCTCATCCACGGCGCCGGAGGCTCCATCGGCGGCGCTGTCGCCCGGGCCTTCGCGCGCCAGGGCGCGAATGTGTTCCTGGCCGGCCGCACGCTCGCGAAGCTCGACGCCGTGGCCAGGGACGTCTCGGCCGCGGGAGGAGTGGCCGAAACCGCCCAGATCGATGCGCTCGACGAGCGCGCGGTAAACGCACACGCCGATGCCGTCGCGGCCAAGTCGGGCCGCATCGACATCGCGCTCAACGCGGTCGGACTCAGGCACGTCCAGGGCCCGTCCTTTGCGGAGCTGTCCCTCGAGGAGTATGCGTTGCCGATCACGGGCTATACGCGGACCAACTTCATCACCGCCAAGGCCGCAGCACGGCACATGATCAAGGCGGGCCGGGGCGTAATCCTGACCCTCTCGACGCCCGGGTCGCGCATGGCGGGGACCGGGTTCCTCGGCTACGGCGTCACTTGCGCGGCGGTCGAGGCCTTCACCCGCCTGCTCGCCGCGGACCTCGGGCCGAGCGGGATCCGGGTCAATTGCCTGAGGCCGCATGCGATCCCCGAAGCGGCGGCAAAGGGCTCCCATAGCCGGGACGTGTTCCGCCCTGTCGCCGAGCGCGCAGGGATCACGGTCGAAGCCATGCTGGCGCAAGCGGCGACGACGACCCTGCTGAAGCGGCTGCCTACGTTGGACGAGGTGGCAAACGCGGCGGTCTTCCTGGCCTCCGATCAGGCCGGCGCGATGACCGCCGCGATCGCCAACCTCTCGTGTGGCGCGCTCGTGGACTGATCCATGCGCGCGTTCGTTGCCGGGAGCGATCAGGCGGCGAGCATGCCGCCGTCCACCGTCAGCTCGTGACCGGTGACGAACGCGGCGTCGTCGCTGGCCAGGTAGAGCGCGGCGTGCGCGACGTCGTCGGCGGAACCGAATCGCCCCAGCGGGATGCGCTCGGTCGTGTCCTGCACGAAGGCCTCGAACGCCTCGGGCGACAAGCCCGTCTTGTCGAGGATCGGGGTGGTGATCGGCCCGGGCTTGACAGCATTGACGCGCACGCCGCGCGCTGCCAGTTCGATGGCAGCGCCCCTGGCGAGGGCGGTCAGCGCGGCTTTGCTCGCCGAATAGACGGCCGCGCCGGCAAAGGCGCGGTCCGACACGTCCAGCACTTGCTCCCGGTCGAATTCAGGCGTCCGGGCCAATCAGTTCCTCGACGAGCGGAGAGGGCGCATCAGCAAGGTTTCTGCCGACATTCTGGTCTCACCGCAAGCATCCCGGCCTGGCCACCGATCTCGCGGTCGTGTCCGGACTGCCCTCGCGCTCGTCTGGCTGTTGGAGGAGGTAGCTGCGAAGCCACAATCTCGCGGACCCACCGGCAGCTTGGTAGTCGATCCTACCGACAACGCTTCTGGTGCCAAGTATCCAGTATGTCCTCAAATCGATCTCTACCGTAGCTGGTCGCAAATCAATGAATATACTGCCGCGGTGGTCGTCGGCACGCTGGGGCCAGATGCGCCGTTAGAGAACGACATTGGCCGCACCCTCGCGGCCGACGTCATCGTCGCAAACGCTCCCGACCCCGTGTTCGTCTCCGATCTCCGCGGAAAGATCCTGGAGGCGAACGAAGCGGTCTCGCAATTGCTCGGCCTGCGCCGCGACGAAGTCCTCGAACAATCCCTCTCGCGCTTCCTCACCCCGCCGGAAACCCAGGAGTTCGTCGCCGCGGTGCGCGAGGTCGTCGACCGCGGTGTGACGCGGAACGTCCGGCTCAACCCCGGCAGCGCTTCGGGTGAAGTCATCCCGACGGCGCTGAACGCGTCCGCGCTGCGCGATGCGGCGGGCCATGCCATCGGCGTCATCGGGATCCTCCGCGACATGCGGGAGCTGGACAAGGCGCGCGCGTACGCCGAGAGCCTGATCAAGAACGCCCCGGATCCGGTCTTCGTCAGCGATCTGCGAGGGAAGATCCTCCAGGCCAACGACGCAGTCTTCGAATTGCTCGGCTTCCGTCCCGACGAGGTGATCGAGCAGTCGTTGTCGCGCATCATCTCGGCCGACGAGGCCCGCGAGTTCATCGCTGCGCTGCGCGAGGTGGTGGAGTGCGGCGTTACCCGCAATGTCCAGCTGAATCCCCGCAGCGCCTCGGGCGAGGTCATCCCGACGACGCTCAATGCTTCTGCCCTCCGGGATCCTGACGGCACGGTCATCGGGGCGATCGGGATCCTGCGCGACATGCGTGCCTACGAACGGGTCGTGCGCGATCTGGAGGAATCCCGGGGCGAGCTCCGGAGGGCGGACAAGGCCAAGGACCATTTCCTGGCGATGGTGTCGCACGAGCTGCGCACGCCGCTCACGGCCATGCTGGGATGGGCCCGTCTGCTGCGCGCCGGACTCCAGGACGATCCCCGCGCGTCCCGCGGCCTCCAGGTGATAGAGCGGAATACCAAACTTCTGGCGCAACTCATCGAGGATCTCCTCGACGTGTCGCGCATCGTGACTGGCAAGCTCCGGATCGAGCGCCGGCAGGTCGATCCCGTCGCCGTCGTCGAGGCGGCAATCGACGCTGTCCGGGGCGTCGCCGATGCGAAGGACATCCAGCTGGAAGCTTTCCTCGATCCGGATGCAGGGCCGCTCCTTGCCGATCCCGATCGGCTCCAGCAAGTCGTCTGGAATCTCCTCTCGAATGCGATCAAGTCCAGTCCGATGCACGGGCGTGTCGAGATCCGCCTGGACCGCGCCGAGTCGGCCGCGCGAGTCACGGTGTCCGACAAAGGCGCCGGCATCAAGCCGCAACTGCTGCCGCAGATCTTCGAGCGGTTCCGACAGGGCGAACGGCCATCGGGCGGTCTCGGGCTGGGATTGGCCATTGTGCGCCACATCGTCGAGCTTCACGGCGGGATCGTGCGCGCGCAGAGCGGGGGGGAGGGGCAAGGCGCCACGTTCACGGTCGAGCTGCCGGCGCTGAACGAAAGCGGTACCGTCGCGGCCGCGGGACCGCATCGTATGGAAGGATCCGTGGGCCCCCGGCTGACGCCCCTCCAAGGACTCAGGCTGCTGGTCGTCGAGGATGAACCGGACGCCCGGGAGCTGCTGAGCATGATCCTGCAGGAGGCCGGAGCGGAGGTGGCCGCCGCCGGGTCCGCCAGCGAAGCGCTCGCGGCGTTCGAGCGGTTGCGGCCCGATGTCCTCGTCAGCGACATCGGGTTGCCGGATGGCGACGGCTACAGCTTGATCCGCAAGGTGCGCCTCCTGGAAGGCGAGTGCGGCACCAGGTGCCCCGCCGTCGCTCTGACGGCGTTTGCGCGGGCGGAGGATCGCAGCCAGGCACTCGACTGCGGTTTTCAGGCGCACCTGCCCAAGCCCATCGAGCCCAGCGATCTCACCGCGCTCATCGCGCGACTCATCGGATAGCGCTGATCCGGTCGTGCGCGGCGGGGCTCATGCGCGTACGCTCCGCAAATCGTGGAAGTCTCGAACCCAGACCGCGTCGTCTTCCCGGAGATCGGCCGGACCAAGGGCGACGTCGTCGCGTACTACGAGCGGATCGCGTCACGCGCGCTGCCGCACGTCTCGGGTCGTCCTCTCTCCATTCGTCGCTACCCGAAAGGGCTCGCCGCGCCCGGGTTCTTCCAGAAGAACGTCCCTGACCATTACCCGGAGTCGATCGAGCGCTTCGCCGTGCCCAGGAGTCGAGCTGCATCGAAGAAGCACCCGAGCAAGGGAGGCAAGGACCAGGACTTCACCGTCTATCCCGTCGTGCGCCAGCCTGAACATCTCGCGTACCTTGCAAACCAGGGTGCGATCGAGCTGCACGTGCCGACGTCGCAAGCTGCCGACCTCTTGCACCCGGATCGCCTGGTCATCGATCTCGACCCGCCGCCCGGCCCGTTCGCGGGCGTCCGGCGCGCCGCGTACATCGTCCGAGATGCGCTCGCCGAGCACGGCCTGGCGAGCGTGCCGGTCGCGACGGGGTCGAAGGGCTATCACATCGTATCGGCGATCCGCCCGTCGGCTTCGAGCGAAACGATCGCCGGCACGCTCCAGAAATTCGCCGCGCTCCTCGCGGCCAAGCACGGCGAAGAGCTCACCATCGTGTTCCGCATAGCGTTGCGGGGCGGGCGCGTCTTCATCGACTGGTTGCGGAACAGTCCGATCGCGACCGTGATCGCGCCCTACTCGCTCCGTGCACGGCCGCGCGCCACGGTGGCGACGCCGCTGACCTGGACCGAGATCGAGACCATCGATCCGGACGCTTTCAGCATCGGCGACCTCGATCGCCTCCTCGATCGACCCGATCCGCTCGCCGAGCTTGCCTCCGCTCCGAGCGATACGAAGCGCTTCGTCACCGCTGTGGACGCAACGTTCGAGGCGTCGGGCCTCGTGCTCGAGACCTTCGATCGCTTCCGTTCCTAGCCCCTCTAGTCAGGGACCAGCATTCCAGTGGATCTGGCCGTGGAGCGCGGCCGTGCCGCCCTCGCAGTGCTGCTCGAAGCGCAAGTCCATCGTGCTGAGGGTCCCGCTGTTGTACGTCACGCCGTCGACGACGAACCAGCCGGTGAGCGTGTTGCACCCGCGTCCCCCGCCGGACCAGCTGAGCCCGCCGTACGCGGGATTGTGGAAGGGATAGCGCTGGAGGTTCCCGTAGTAGCCGGGTTGCAGCTGAACGGTGCCGGACATGCCCTGGAAGTCGCCGCGCCAGGTCTGGTTGCCGACGATGATTGTGAGGCGATTGCAGACCGCGGAAACGGAGATCGCGGCAACGGCTGGCGTATAGGTGAGGGTCTGTCCCTGGCCGATGTAGTCGCCCTGCTCGCTCTGCAGATAGACGTAGTTGCCCGCAGCGGGTGTGGAGCCGGGAGCCGGCTGCCAGAGGCCAGACGGAGGCGGGTTGGTCGGCGCGCTGCCAGTCGGGGTATCGCAACTCGCTGGCGCACCGATCGGCCTCCCGGTGAACGTCGCTGTGAAGCGCAAGCTCGGGCCGCAGCCCGAGGCGGTCCCCGTGAGCGTCAACGTCAGCGTGTCCTGCACCAGGTTTCCGATCCCGCTCTCGTACCGGAGCGTCACCGGTCCACAAGACTGATTGGTCGGCGGGCACGACACAGGATCCATCGAGAGCGTCGTGGCGCTGTCGAGACCAGCCGGGCCGTCCAGGCCGGGGCACACTCCCGTAATGGATACACGATTGAAACCGGTGCGGTCGATTTGCTGGCTGCCAGTTGTAGTCCGTGTCTGACCGGATATCACCACGGTGACGGAGCCGTCCCATATGCCGGCGAAATTGCCGGCGTAGTCCTGGTCGAGCGTCGGGTGCTGGAGATGCGTGGAGCCATCACCACCGCCACAGCCGACCGCCAGTGTCGCCAGGACGCCGATGCCAGCCAAGGTCCGTGTGCGCATTCTTTCCCCCTCGCGGACGAGCCGACGCCGAACTCTTAGCACGGCCGCCCAGGTCGAGTCCGCCGTCGATCCGGTAGCTGGAAGTCCCGAACCGCCTCCCGGCGTCACCGGGCGATCGCGACCTCGACCCGCTGCCCGAGGCGAAGCGGCGCTCGATCGACCAGCGTGATCTTCGCGCGCACGACGCGAGTGTTCGAGGGTCGCCCCGGGTCTTCCGGCTTCAGCTGCCGCGGCACCACCTCGTCCGGGATCTCGGAAACGCGGCCGCGGAACGACCTCCCGGGGAGCCCTTCGATGCTCAGCGCCACCTCGGCCCCTTCGCGCAGCGCCGGCGAGTCGAACTCGTCCACTTCCGCCTCGACACGCGTGCGCCGCAGGTCCGCCACCGTCACCAGCGCCGCCCCCGAGGTCACCGTCTCGCCCTCCTCCGCGTGATGGCCGAGCACGACGCCGTCGATGGGCGAGACGATCCGCGCCCGCTGGACGACCGCGCGCAGCCGCTCCGCGCCAGCCTGCGCCGCTGAAGCCCTCGCCAGGGCGCCGGCGGTGCGCGCGCGGGACTGATCGAGCCGCGCTTCCGCATCGTCGTGGTCGCGCTGTGCCCGGTCCAGCTGTTCCTGCGCCACCGCCCCGGTCGCAGCGAGATGTTGCGCTCGTCGCAGCTGCGTTTCCCCCAGCTTGAGACTGGCCAGGGCGGCGCGTTCCTCCGCCAGACCCTGCTTCTCATCCGCCAGCGCGAGGCGTCGCTGCGCTTCCATCTCCAGCAGCGCGGCCCGCTGCTCGTCCGCCCGCAACTCTACCAGGACCTGCCCCTTCTTCACTTCCTGACGGTCCTTGACGGCGAGGAGCACGATGGTGCCAGCCATCTCCGTGCCGACGACGACGTGGGCACCCGGCTCCGCCTCCAGCCGACCCTCGGCGCGGATCGTGGCGGGGGCGGGCAGGGCGGCTGGCTTCTGCGCCCGGGCCGGAGCAGAGATCCAGGCAAGGGCGAGGGCGGCGGCGGCGCCCAGGGCGGCGAGGACGGTAATGATTCGGGACTTCATGGCGACTTCCTCCTTGCAGAAGAGCTCATGCGGCGATGCGCGATTCGGGAAGCAGCTTTCCGTCGGCGATGTGCAGCACCCGATCACAGACGGCGCGCACCCGCGGGTCATGGGTGACGATGAGCAGGGCGCGGTTCTGCCGGCGAGCCAGCCCCCGGAACAGCTCCAGCACCTGGCTCCCGACCTGTGAGTCGAGGTTGGCCGTGGGCTCATCGGCCAGCAGCACCGCGGGGCTGTTGCAAAGCGCCCGGGCAATGGCGATGCGCTGTTTCTGCCCGCCCGAGAGATCGCGAGGGAGGAACTCGCGGCGGTCGGAGAGACCCACTGCATCGATCAGCGCGTCCGCTTCCTTGCGCGCCTCGGGCCCGCGAATTCCCTTCACGTTGAGCGCGTACTCGACGTTCTCCACCGCCGTGAGGGCAGGGAACAGATTGAACTGCTGGAAGACGAAACCGATGCTCTTGCGCCGCACGGCCGGAAGGCGCTCGGGGCGGGCGGAATCGATGCGCACGCCGTCCACCGTGACCTCGCCGCGCGTGGCGGTGAGGATGCAGCCGAGGATCGAGAGCAAGGTCGTCTTGCCCGATCCCGACGGGCCCTCGAGCGCCACCACTTCGCCGGGGTGCAGATCGAGCGACACGCCTCGCAGCACCTGGACTTCTTCGCGTCCTTCCTGGAACGTCTTCACCACTTCACGAGCCGTCAGCACGGGCATGGGAGTGTCCTATCCGCGGAAGACCAGGCCAGGATCGATCCGGGCCACCTTGGTGAACGAGAGCAACGAGGCGGCGACGCAGAACACCAGGGTGCCTGCCAGCACTGCCGCCATGAACGAAGGTTGCAGGATGAGCTTCAGGCCCGCGCCCGCGACTACCGGCCGGATGAGCAACGCGGGGATCGCCCCGAGCACGTACCCGATCAGCGCCGAGACCCCCGCCTGCCGGGTGAGGATGGCGTAGATGTCCCGGTTGGTGCCGCCGATGGCCTTGACCGTGCCGAACTCCTTCAGATGCTCCATCGTCGAGGTGTAGAGCGTCTGGGCCACCACCACGATACCGACCAGGCAGCCGAGGAAGACGGTGATGAAGAGGTTGAATCCCAGGCCGGTGTTCGTCACCCAGTAGCTGCGCGACTTGGAGGCCCAGGCCGCGCGCGTGTGGACGTCGTTGTAGGGCAGGCGCCGGCGGATCTCGTCGGTGACGACCCTTGCGTCCGCTCCGGGAGCCAGCTTGACGAGGACGTAGGTGGTGTTGCCGCGCATCGTCTGCGCGTTCAGACGCTGCGCGAGGCGGAAGTCCATGAATGCCATCGGAGTAGTGGTGAAGCTTTTCGCCTCGCGTGTACGCCCGATGATGCGGAGCCGCTCGCGGTTCACTTCCCGGTACTCGCCGACTTCGAACGGGCCGAAACGCTTCG
>Ga0209488_10004576_pt1 | contig 10770 bp, 12 predicted proteins | sample Rivendell_Oct201_8_FD_188349 | JGI IMG/M metagenome (GOLD analysis project Ga0209488, IMG submission 188349) | Vadose zone soil microbial communities from the Eel River Critical Zone Observatory, Northern California, USA -... | ecosystem: Environmental > Terrestrial > Soil > Vadose zone >... | reverse complement strand
TCAACAGGCGGGGTGGGGTACAATGGCCCTCCAACTCGGGTTCTCTTTGAGAAAGCGGGATATCGCTGCTTATTTCGTGACGCCAGCTCTGTTCCTTGGTCCTCTTTATGGTCGATATCTAAGTGGTGATCTGCCTTTCATGGATATTTTGACGTTCGGCGAACGAATGCGGTCCGGATTTAGCTGGATCAGCATTCGGAATTATATCGCTGTAAGTGGGCCCCTCTGAATCGACACGAACATTCTAACGGTGTGTCGTGGTGTGGGTTTATACAGGGCCCCATATCTGAGGAAGTTGTTTGGCGCTCGTGTCTAGTCTGCGCTTACCGCCTCGCTGGTGCCTCGAACACATTCTTGATATTCTTCACACCTATATCATTTGGAGCTGGTGCGCGCCCTTTCTCATATTAAAGCGATGGCATGCATTGAACATGTACTAGCTCACATGCACCACGTTTGGGAGAACTACAATAGGTTTGGCCGCACTCGCCAGGCATTGCAGCGTGCCGTTCTCATAACACGTAAGGGAGCCCCCATCGTCGACGTGTCCAAGCTGAATCCGGGTTGATAGTCTTTCAATTCACTTATACTACACTTTTCGGGTTCCACGCTACCTTTCTATTCTTGCGCACAAGTTCACTGTTTCCTTCAATGTTTGCACACACATTTTGCAATATAATGGGATTTCCGCAGCTCCTGGACGAGTTACGCTGGTTCCCCCATCGCCGAAGACGTACGCACAACTTATAATCCGCTTTCATACGTTCGACTGATCTGAGTGCATTTCAGAAATTTTGTTTGCTTATTTTGCCGGCGTAGTGCTTTATATATACGGAATGAGATCATGGACATTACGACACGACAGCATTTTCTGGTTCCATGGGGTATCCAAATAATAGGAGCAATTTTGTTAGCCGTAGTTTGGGTATTGTCACAAGTACAACTGTTTTACTTCCGGGCCGCCTTGAGTCTCCGCCGTCTCTGTCCTCCCCTTCATCACCGTTACGACCTCGACCTCGAAGCTAAAATGGCGCCTTCCTTGAAACGTAAGCGCGAATACACTGGAGACGGCGGCGACGATGATGATGACGCGATATATGGCTTGCGCCAGACACTTCCCGTTGCCAATCTCCCCATTGATTTCGACAGTGAACCAATGGACGGTATGCAATACCTGTTCACCGTAAGGTACGTTCCGTCTACTTTAGTCGAGACGTACAAGGACAGTATCACATCACATCCACAGGCGAGATGCAAGGAGACTACCCGATGTCAAGCGCGTCGACAATCCTTACGCTTGCAGCCCACTACAGCCTGCTGAATCCGCCATCGCCGTCCAGCCATCCACCGAACAACAACACGTAGAAGGGCCTTCCCCACTCCCAAGCAAAGAATGGCGTAGCGAATTTGAGCGCCGCTTCCGCAACTTCCGCGGTGTAAGTATTGCGAGCGATGGGTGTTTTGAACTTTGCATGCTCATGTCCAGCAGAACATATCTCAGCCCACAGTTTGCCCTCAGTGGGCAGGGCCATTCCAGAAGGTGATGCCAGATAGGAAAAATAGGGATGCGTGGTGGGCCTTCCTTGAGGGCGCCCCAGAATCTGCGTGGAATCCCTCGCGAGGAGCGAAGCATAGAAATGAGCGTGGCGGGCAGCGGCATGGAGGTGCGTTTATGCTGTACTCGGGACTGAGACTTCCTCCTGATGACCTCCAGCTACCCAACAGCCTCTTTCCGTAACCCCCCTTGACGGCGATACCCCACAGAAGTCAAGAGAGCTCTCACCAACACAATTGTTTCAACTGGACCACGTATGCTTCTATCCTTCTCCCAGACATAACTCGAACTTATCAGCATGGCTGAATGTAGCGTTTTTCCATCCACCTTGTCATGTATTTTACGCATTGGTTCAACCTGTATCTTGCATCCTTGGATTCCAACACGACCAAAAACGACGACGATACCACTACGGCCTACACACCTACGGACGTACACATGCGATGGATCTTCGCTCTCCTCACTCGGATCGATTTATTCTGCTCTGCGGATGATACCAGCTGTTTACGCAATCTCGCGAGGGCATGCCTTGCGCTAATCGCAGTTGTCCGTCGCAGAAACAAAGCGGAGAGCCCTCCACTCGCCGCTCACGATGAACACGCGGATGAAACTGGAGCCATGGAAATAGGCACAAGCGTCGGAACAGAAATACAAGCGGCTACCCTAGACAGTGGAGAAGCCACGGAAAGCCTGAGCGAACGCTCCATGTGGGTAGTATTCTGTGCCGTGACAAATATCTGGGGACAGCGAGATTTGTGGGACGACGCTGAGCAGACCTTACGGCAGAGTCATCGATAATTTCTTTGTATGTGTCGGTGCTAGATATTGACCGGACGTCTCGTCATGACCCTTGTATTCAGCCGCCAAGCGCTTTGAGCTCTGTACCTCGTAGTGAGCTCGCAATCGAGACTTTGTCCCATCGACTACCCTGCGATCACGATGCCAGCAACCTGTTGGTCTGCTCCAGCAATCGCAACTGAGAGTATACTATACAGTAACATAATAGCATGAACTCTGCAGCCACTCGACATGTTACTAGTTAGCGTCGTCTTTTCACAAAGTGAAGTTGTGCTGCGGTATCCGGCCAGCTGTCGAAACGCCACCTACGTGGGATACTGGGACGTCACGCAATACGACACGAGGTTGAATGTCGGAATGTAGTTCACTAATGATAAGCCGCCTGTTACCAGTCATATCTGAAGATCTGAATGATGGACTCGTCTGGGACGATGAACGAGGAATGTCGCGTTACTCTCTATGATCCGATAGACTCGCATCCCACCCTACAGTTTATACTGAACCATACAGTCGACCAAGCTGTACATGGAGTGGTATACACGTCTAGTTGTGCAATACATTTTAAATACCAAACAAAAAAGTACTTGCCGCAAGTTCCCACTGGGGGACTTGCACGATATATGAATAAGAGCCCTCGCAACGCCGGAGAGCCCTGCCGTAACCATGGGGGGTTACGCGAAGAAAATATTTTGTATGATTGAGTTTCTGTGGATGGGAAATGTCCAAAGGAAGTTGCGGTACTGGGGATACAGGCAAGTGCGCAGATTCATCGATCGACGACAGAATGTGATTGGTGGTCATTTTCTGGACATAAAAAAAGTCAGAACCACGACGTTGCTACAAGCTAGCAGAACGCTTACGCAGAGAATGTAAGTGATCGAAAAACCGTGCTTTTTCCAATACCAAACTATCTCGTATACGGTGGCCTTGTCTAGAGTGCCCGGGATCCCTGCGTGGACTGGAATTGGTAGACGTAAGGGAATTAGACCGAGCTATCGAGTCTCCATGGTGAATGGGAGACGAATGTGTGACTTGGGAAGAAGTCCGTCGATCTGTTGATGGGCTAGGTGCTTCGGGAGAGAGGGCGGACGAAACGCCGCGTCGTTCCTCTGCGATATGAGAAGGCACGCGCAGCGACAGTCCCTTCAACATTGGGAGTGGAGGGACCGGGGGTATTGTTTCGGAGTGGGTCCGACCGTGCAGTTGGATTCGTCCCAGCGGCTTGTCCTTAGCCTGTTCAACTAAGTCCTCGGGAGCACTTGCCCCAAGCACTTCCTCATGCAGTTCCTTGTGGGTTTTTCGTACTGCTCCCCGCAAGGTTAAGGCAATACCTTCACTGGTGGAGCCGTGTGTTGGATATTGTTTTGGGGCTGGGTTCCCGTGAGCTTGTGCGACGGTCGGGAAAATCTCAAAATGAGGATAAATTGGTGGGTCTACATATTCCGTCAATATTTCGTCGTACTATTAGGAAAAATGATGCCAGGACTTACACAAGCTGAACGCAGGGTATTGCGCGGGCAACATGACAGAGAGAGGCACCCGCGGATCTTCCTGCTTCGGGGAACCCGTGTGATAGATATCAAAGTACGGATATACTACGGGGTCTTCAAGGTATGAGAGAAAGAGGGTGGCAGGAAGAAATAGTAATCTTACATAGGTCGAACTGGGGATAGGGCAGTTGCGGCAAAGAAACAACACGGGAGGTTGCAACAGAATTCTCTCCGGCCGAGACGTGGCCAGGGTAGATCTCGAACCACGGGTAGGCGGCAGAATCTAGAAAGACCGAATTAGCGAAGTCTCCAAAACCTCGGTAGGACGTACATGTATGTATGCGCGGGTATTCGGGTGTGAGCATTGTTTTCGGATTCGCAATTTTCACCTCCGCGGCGACAGGACGGTAGAGTTCCAAATCGGGATAAACTGCAGGATCTTTACTGGAGTCAGCTATCGAGACAAGCTGGCTGTAATGAGTTCTCACAGGGTGTAATTCTCGGGTAAACTTGAGGAAGGTGGATATTGATGCACTTTGATTCCAAAGGCTTCGCAACGGGGGGATAGATGTCAAAGTATGGATACGAGGGAGCGTCTGGGAGTACCATCTAGCAAAATACGGGTGGAAGGACAAGAGAGACTTACGTCCGCTCAAATTAACCGATTGGACTTGACGACCGGTGGAATGTTTGGTTGTTGGCACCACGAGACCATTGGGCCCAGAATTCAGAGATAGCCGCCTTTCTGACGCATCACTATCCGAAGTTTCATCCACCTCACTGGGCGAAGGAACTGGTCTGGGTGGGTAAGGCGCAATAAAGGGATATTGTAACGGATCTGCTAAGAGTCAGTAATTGGCATCGCTGAACGCAAGGGACGCACATAGTTCTATCGCAGGATAAAGGAGTGGTATGCGGACTGCTAGCGAAGTAGCTGCTCTAAGATGTGGTGGATAGATATTCATAAGGTTATTTGGATAGCCCGCAGGATCTGTCAGAGGAGCGCCATGGTTAGAAACTCCCGATATGGCACCTCAATAGAAATTTACATAGATCAAAATAAGGATATTGAGTGCTCAGCTTCGGATGGCTGTAGGAATTGTGCACGGAAAAGGGTTCGACCTCCTGCTTCAGGTCCAGGTCCGCAAGAGGTGGAAGATATGCGGATAAGTAAGGATAGACCATGGGATCTACATAGAGTCTAAGTGCCCAAGTATAAAGGCCAGCCATAACGGACTTACACGTCGCAAACGTTAGATCAGCAGATTCCTCTGCTCGTGCAGGGAATATCTTGAAACGAAGACACGTGGCGTTGCCTGTACGATGCATCATAAGCAGTGCGAAATATCGAGTAGTATCTACTCACATGTCTCGATTGCAAGGTTCTGGTCAGGGAATTGTGACGGCAGCGCCTTGGGTGCATTTTCCGGTTCATAAAATGGCCAGACAAACGTCCATGCCTGGCGAATAGGAACGTGTAGATACGGAAAGATGGGAGGGTGACGTAGTCCCCACGATGAGGCTGTGATTGGGGTAGGCGGGGAATCCTCTAACATGCGCTGGCCGAGGTCAGGCGAGGGAAGGCGGAACTCTATGGACGCAGGTGAGTACAACAGCTCTCCCGGTCCCCACGACGTAGCTGTAGACGGTGTAGGTGGGCAATTCTCGACTACGCGTTGGCCGATGTCGGGTGAGGGCAGGCGGAACATAGTTGACATTGGAGAGTAGTCGAGCGTCTTTGGACCCCAGGAAGTTGCTGTCGATGGAGTGAGGAGGACAGAGCCTTCGAGACGGCGGTCGAGATGCACAGATGGGGCGTGGGACATCGAAACGGCGGATGGGAGCGACTCATAGTCAGGGGGACCCACGGAAGACACAGACCATGCGAAGTCGTTCAGGTTGATGTCATCCGCACCACCATCGGTGTCAGCCAAAATGTCGATGTCGCTGAGCTGAATGTGGTCCGGGATAGGTGCGGGATCAGGGCTGATCTCACCGCTTGCTCTCTCCATTGGGGAAGGGGCAACCGATGAGCTCGCCCTCCACGACTCGACACGCTTTTCGAGGGAATGTTTAGCGGTCCTAGGTTCGTCTTCTTGAAGAACAGTAACCAACGTGTTTGGCAGAGTTCGAACACCACCACTTCCTACGAGTGCATTTGCCACACTCGACGTCAGGGAGTGCGTTTCAATTTTGTCAACGAGCGAGAGTTTCTTAGGGATGTGGCGACTCCGTGACATAGTCGGTAATCCTGACGGGATTTCCGGGCGTTCATCGCCACGTTCGTCAAAAGAAGTTTTGCTGTCTTCGCGCCAGTGAGACAGGGATGTCGGTACTGACACCGGGACGTCCGGTGCGTGTCTGCGGTCAGAGTTTAACCATGAATCGAGCCAGCGCGCCTTCCGCCGATCAATGTCGAACTCGATACGTCCGCATATTGGTGCATATGATGCGGGTGGCGGAGAACGCGCTTCGAACAGATGGCCCCACAATGCTGGCCAGATCTCATCCGAGATGCGCGGTGTCATATTGAAACCGTGTTCGGCGACATGCAAGTAAAGGCAGATGCCGACAGGGCTCGGAAAGTTAAATTCACGGGTAATGGCATTAAGTTGGCCGTACATCTAAAGGGTGTCGTCGTTCAACAAATGTAGGAATAAGATACGTGTTCCCTTACGGTTGGTTGGAGGGGCATCAGGATACCCTGGGAGAGGCGTTGCGACGGGCCTGAAGTTAAAGTGTGACCAAGTAGCCCATGGTCTTCCACGAGTGATGCAGGGGGGATGACAACGACGAGCCAACGAGATTGCCGTACATTGGGTTTCTCGCGTGGATCACGGAGAGGTGAGCTGTGGTAGGATAGCGTTGATACGCGTCGGAGGGGGGGAACACCCGCGGATGTGTGAGGGTTCATATCCAGATCGCCGTGCCCGACGTGTATACTCGATGCATTCATAAAGTCCATGGTGTGGTGACCACTGGCCAGAAAGTCGGTGTCTATCTCTGGAGGAGTTGGTAGTTGGCCAGGGCGACTAAAATTCATGGAGACGACGGGATGGAATGAGAAGATAGTATGTGTGTGTCAGTGTCCGGCACGAAAGGAAAATGCAAGAGTTGACTCTAAAGACGAAACCTTAGGGATTAGTGAGGCGAGACGCAAGGTTTGATCAAACGGTTGCGAGGTAGAACTTATATTGCCAGTCGCACCCAACGGAGGTGACAACGGCGATCAAGGCACCGCCCCACGGAGACGCACGACGGGCGGTACCAGTACCCGCTTGACAGATCCACTCTGTCCAGTTCTGCTCATGGATCAGAAGCTTGCTCAACTCTCTGCTCTCAACCAAAAAGATAAAGGCCCAGCCTATTTATCCCTCTTGTCCGACATCTTCTCATCTCAGGGTAACACAAATATTGCTCACGATGTCCACGCTCTCGTCGACCATCTGATCAATCAGGACGCTGGCATCATCGCCGGAAGACAGGTTTTGACCGAGCTCGTCAAAAGTCTCACGTCAACGGCCATCCCGGATACGGAATTGCGAAAAGCAATTGTAGAAGACGTACTCTCCGTCGTGCAGTTGCGCGCTACCAGCTATGAAGAACAAGTACGTACCTGCTGCGCTGACCCTAAAGCGCGTCCCCTATATCAACCCTCGACAAACAGGTAAATCTCCTCAAGTTCCAACTTGCGGACATCCTAGAACATGATGAGGACTGGTCGGGCGCGGCTCGTGTTCTCAGGGGCATCAATCTCGAAGCCAGTCAACGGTACATGAATTAGTCTCAATCATACGTACCTAATTCCTAACCGATGATCTGTTCGTAGCACCGACGAGGAAAAACTCCAGGTGTATATTCGCATCGTCCGTCTGCTCCTCGAGGAGGAGAATTCCGTACAGGCAGAAACATATCATAACCGCGCCACCTCTCTCATCCATTCCACGAGCGACCGGAAAACACTTCTAGCCTATAAGCTCTGTCACGCCCGCATAAGTGACTATTCAAGAAAATTTCTCGAGGCCGCGAGTCGATATCACGAATTAAGTTTCGTCGGTGAGATCGATGAGGACGAAAGGCGATACATGCTGTACGTCCCTCACCCCCACCTCACTCCTGTCCCCTGTGCACCGCATATATTAAACCGAGCGCCCGCAGATCAGCCGCGGTCACCTGCGCCGTACTCGCCCCTGCCGGTCCCAACCGCTCCAGAATTCTATCTTCCCTCTGTCGCGACGAGCGCACCGCCGAGCTGCCCTCCTACAGCGTCCTCACCAAGATGTTCCTCGACCACATTCTACGTCCCATCGAAATCAAAGAGTTTGAAAAGACGCTCAAGCCACACCAGCTCGCCCAGATCGCGCTCTCCACCAACGACCGGCTCTCGTCAACGCTCCAAGACGGCGATCTCGTCGACGGCGCCAGCACCCGCACGGGACCCACGACCGTCCTCGATCGTGCGGTCATGGAGCACAACGTTCTTGCGAGCTCGCGGATATACAACAATATTTCCTTTGGTGGTCTTGGCGCGCTGCTAGATCTCACCCCTGGAGCCGCGGAAACGATGGCGCGCAAGATGATCGAGCAGGGCCGCCTCAAAGGGCACATCGACCAGGTAGACAGACTTATCTGGTTTGAAGCTGCGCGAGAAGAGGATGACGCGCAAGGGAAGGCTGGCGGACTAGGAGATGTAAACCAAGATACAGAAGATACGGGATCATTGTTCACCAAACGGTGGGACCAGCAGATTAGAATGACTGCTGCACATGTAAGTCATTCCTATCACGTACAATTTATCCTGGTTGACGTCAGATCTAGGTTGAATCACTTGTACAACACTTATCGGAGAATGGGCTGGTAAGCTCGGCGGCCGTTCACGTGTAACCATTCCTTTCTTCCTGGACTGTAAATCAGTGTGTACTTAATAGAGAATGCAATTACGATGGGTACGATGCTGGAATATTACACGATGCATGGATAAGAGTTACTCCCAGTCTCATTGCGCTGCACCTCCTTCGACCTTTCTCCGCTTCTTCGCGCGCTCCCGCTTCGTCTCCAGCTCGTGCCACTCGCCTTCCAATGACGATAGCCCAGTTGGCATCGCCGGTGGAGGCTCTTCGGTTTTGAAATAGGCCGCCTCCAGAGCTTGAACGGCAGTAACACGGTGCAAGGGATCGAACGCCAATAACTCCTCTGCCAGGTCCAAGCCAGCGGGGGACAACCACCTTAAGAAATGTTATGAGTATCATGCTGGTCTACCAAGACCAGAAACTCACTTGCGGAACAGATCGCGGAAGTGATTCGGTATGACTTCCTTTGGCTTCACAAGTTCATACCAAGGAAGGTTAGTCACACCAGGCCATCGCTCCGGAGTTGGGGTGCCGAGAATCTTGAAGATGAACTCAAGCTGGTGTATCTCGTCGTTTCCTTGAAATATTGGTCTCTTCGTAGACAATTCGAGCATTATACACCTAGAAGTAGGATATGTGAGCCGTTCACACCTCGAAAAAGCAATGGGTTCGATATACCCTGCACTCCACATGTCGACCTCTGGTCCATATACCGTAGTGCCAAACAGCAATTCAGGAGGGCGATACCACAATGTAATCACCCGGTTGGTATAGTCACTTCGCCTCCGCTTGTGATAGAACCGTGCAAGGCCAAAATCACCAAGCTTCAACTCGCCACGATTGTTGATCAGAATATTTGAGCCCTTGATGTCCCGGTGTATGATGCCTTTGTGGTGGAGATATGCCAATCCCGCAAGCATTTGTTGACACAGGGACTTTAGGTGGGCATTAGTAAAGGTGAATTGGGATTGGGAGAGAATCCCAGTGAGGTCGTGATCCATGTACTCGAATACCATGTAAACGGACCCTGCGTCAACGAGAGAGGTCAACACATGAGCCTGCACACAGTGCAGGGGACGCAGAACGTACCATTAGAGACCATCATCTCGTATAATCGCACAATATTGTCATGACGGAGTGACTGTAATAATTTGATTTCTCGCATGGCGGTCACCGGGAACCCATCGCGTTCCGTTTCCATACGGATGCGCTTCAGCGCGACGTACAACCCGCTGACGGTATTACGAGCTTTGTAAACCTTGCCGAAAGTACCCTCGCCGACCTGACTGACGATGGAATACAACTCATCGCGGGAGGACTTGTCAGGAGTGTTCGGTCTTGTTAATTCTGGCTCGCGTGCTCTCGCGTCGTCTTGATCATGAGGGGGAGGCGGGTATTCGTGTCCATTATGCCTCGAAAAGTGCTGCTCATCGTGGTAGTAGGCGGGTTCCCTCTGATCATGGTGCCGGGCTTGTTCGTGATCATAGTAGTGAGGATAGTCATGGATGGAAGGCCTTTCGCGAAGCTTTTCGTCGTGTCCAGGATAAGGGGCAGGGTGAACAGGGCTGCCTAGTGGCCGACCTGCGATTGGGTATGGAGAACGAGGGGCTGAATCGTAGTGCGATCGGTGGTAGAACTCGCCTGAACTGAAGGGTGGCTGCCCGTTCTGAACAAGTGGAGCAGGAGCTGGGGGACGGTAGTGTGAAGCAGGAATAAGCAGAGGCGAAGTGTGACGCTTCTCAACACCTTCGCGTTCATCCTCGTCACCAGGAAAGAACCTTCTGACAGCGGGACTGGCCTGCCCAATAGGCTTAAAACCACCGATTTTCAAGGTCGGCGTACTTGCAGGAGTAGACCGCGAAGCTTCGTGCGAATGGTGAGGTTGGACGTCATCGGCTGAGGGATGTGTCGAAGGCGGAGTGTGCCCGTGGCGCGAGACATGTGGTGCCGGGATCAAGAGATCGTCGCGGGGGGGATGGGAAATAGGGGGAGTGTTCGAAGCCAGCACGGGCGTGCCTTTCACTCCGGGGTTTGGAGGAGACACACTCGGAGTGAAAAGCACAGACCCAAACATCGA
>Ga0209488_10004575_pt1 | contig 10771 bp, 7 predicted proteins | sample Rivendell_Oct201_8_FD_188349 | JGI IMG/M metagenome (GOLD analysis project Ga0209488, IMG submission 188349) | Vadose zone soil microbial communities from the Eel River Critical Zone Observatory, Northern California, USA -... | ecosystem: Environmental > Terrestrial > Soil > Vadose zone >... | reverse complement strand
CGCAGCAGGCGGAGGGGCTGCTCAGGGGTCCGTGCGGCTGGCACAACCCGGGCGCGAAGCCACAGGACTGGACGCGCTCGTGCGCACCGCCCGCGGCCTTATGATCGGCGGCGCGCCGGCGACTATCACGGCGCGCTCATCCGTCCGCGCCGGGCTCATCGCGGCGTGGCCGTTTGCGCTGCTGCTCCCCCAGACACCGCTCATCGACGGGCACAACGATCTGCCGTGGGAGATCCGCGCGCGCTTCGGGGGCGATCTGACCCGGATCGATCTGGCCGCCTCCACCTCCGCGCTGCCGGCCCCGCCCGATGCCGCGCCGCTCATGACCGACATTCCCCGCTTGCGCCAGGGCCGTGTCGGGGCGCAATTCTGGTCGGTCTGGATCGACGCGCTCCCGGACCCTCAGGCCGCAACATCGCCGAGGGCGTCTTTCAGGGGCCCGAGCCACGGCTCGAAGTTGCGCCACTGCTCGACGCTCTCGGTGTATAAGGGGCGGCGCACCTGTTCAGAACTTGCGGTCTGTACCACGCGTCGCGTTTCGTGGAAACGCAGGCACTGTTCTTCAAACGGCAGACCGCAATAGTCAAGCAGCCGCCGCACCTCGCCCTCCAGGTCCGCGACCATATCCTCGTAGCGAACGCGGTGAACCCGTGCGGGTAGCACGGCGTCAAAGTGTGCCATCAGGTTCGCGTACTCGCGATAATAACGGCCGAGGTCCTCGAGGCTGTAGGTAAACCACACCCCCGCCTGGAAATGCTGCTTGAAGTTGGCAAAGCAGCAGCCGAGCGGCGAGCGTCGGGCGTCGATGATGCGCGCGTTCGGCAGCATCAGTTGGATGAGCCCGATGTGGCAGAAATTGCTCCCCATCTTGTCGATGAAGCGGGGTCTGCCGAGTAGGCGGTTGGGGCGCGTCTGCGCTAGATACCGCTCGCCTAAAGCCGTGAGCTGTGCGCGTGTCAGACGCGACACCGATTTCGGGTAAGCGGGCGGCTCTCCCACGCCGAGCTCCAGGGCGAAGCCCGGAACGTCCGGCAGCTCCCGGGTACCCTCCACTTGGGAATGGCTGGCGAGGATCTGCTCGATGAGCGTTGAGCCCGAGCGGGGCAGCCCGACGATGAACACCGGGTCTGGAGCCTGACAGCCGAAGCCCACGCGCGCGGCGAAGAACTCTTTCGTATAGAGAGCCTGCGAGCGCTGCACGAAGCGGGTGTTGACGTCCGGATCGTAGCGCACTACGGCGCGCCGCAGTGCATTGCCGCGGGCGTAATGAGCGAAAGAGGCCGCGAAGTCGCCCATGTCCTCGAGCGCCTTGCCGAGAGCGAACTCGAAATGCAGGCGCTCGCTGTCGCGCAGGTCCTCGCGTGCGAGCTGCGTCTGCATCGCTGCGACGTCGGCCGCGGTGAAGCGGAACGTCTTGAGGTTCGCGAGGCTGAACCAGGCCTCGCCGAATTCCGGCTTGAGGTCCGCGCTCCTGCGGTAGGCTCCGATCGCCTCACCGAGGTGGCCGTCAGCTCGTAGCGTGTGCGCGTAGTACAGCCACACCATCTCGTTGCGCGGAAACTCGTTGAGGAGGGCGGAGAGTATTTGCGAGGCGCGGTCGTTTTGCCCCAGCATGGTGTAGGCCGCCGCCTGCAGCGTGCGGTAGCTGAGACTGTCCGGCTCCAGCACCAGCAACCGCTCGAGCAGCGGCAGCATCGGCTCTGCCTTCTGCTGCTCATGCAGAAGGCGGGCGAGCTCGAGGCGCGCGCGGCTGTACCCGGGCACAAGACGCAGGCACTCCCTGAGTAGGCGCTCGGCCTGCGCATAGTCTTCGCGAGCGGCCGCGACCTCTGCGAGCATGCGCATCGCGGCTACGTCCTCCGGTGTCTTGGCGAGCTGGCGCCGCAGCAGCGACTCCGCGGTGGCGAGGCGATTGTTTGCCAGCGCCACGCCGGCTTCGGCGAGGTGGCTGTCCTCCTGCACAAGCTTGCCAAAGCGTGCGTAGCACGCGTCGCACGCGGCAGGCTCCCCACGCGCGGCGTGCAGTATGGAGAGTTCGCGCCAGGCTTCCGCGATATCCGGCTCCAGTTCCACCGCGCGCCCGAATGCGGCCAGGGCCTGCGCGTCGCGTCCCAGTGCGGCGAATGCACGTCCCAGCTCCAGCTGGATCACTGCGGAGCCGGGTTGTGCCGCGGCGAGTCCCGTGAACGCGGCGACGGCTGCCTGCGGATCGCCACAGCAGCGGCGCGCCGTGCCGAGGAGTAGGGTCGCCGCCGGGTGCCCCGGATGGTCCTGCAGAATCTGCGTCGCCTCTCGGGCAGCGGCGGCCGGATCACTCTCCAACAATGACGCGACGCGCATCAGTCTAAGATCCACTGCGGAGCTTGCCGAGGCCAACGCGCGTCCTCCAAGGTTCATGGCCCGCGCTAGAATCGCAGCGCGCAAACCAGCGACGATAGGGGAAGTTCTTGAGTAACGTCAACGCCACAGCCCCGGACAACGCCACCATCCTGCGGATGATTCAGGCATCCAAGGCCGCGAGCGCGGACGGCCGCAGCAGCGAAGCCGATCAACTGCTCGCGCGTGTAGCGCAGCTAGCGCCGTCTCATCCGGCGGTGCTGAACGAGCTTGGCCTGCGGATGATGCAGCGTGGGGAGGCCGCGAAGGCACGCGAACTCTTCCAGAGGGCTACCGAGGCTGATCCGGGCCATCCATCCCTTTGGTCCAACCTCGCCGAAAGTTTGCACGCGCTCAATCTGCCGCAGGAGGAGCTCGAGGCCATCGAACGGGCGCTCGCACTCGAGCCCCGGCACCTGTCATCGCTCCTGCAGAAAGGCACGCTGGTCGAAGAGCGCGGCGACCCACGCAACGCTGCCCGCATCTACCGCAACGCCTTGGCCACAGTCCCGCCGGGCGTGACGCCACCCGCGGCGGTCAGCGCGGCGCTGGAGCACGCGCGCCAGGCAACCTCGAAGGACGACGCGGCGCTGGCCACGGCAATCGAGGAGCGCCTCGGTCCCATACGCGAGCGCCACGGGGGCGCCGGGCAGCGGCGCGTCGAGCGGTGTATCGAGCTGTTGACCGGCAAGCGCAGTGCGTTCACCCCACAGCCGACATTCATGTATTTCCCGGAAATCCCGGCCATCGAGTTCTTCGAGCGCGCCGAGTTCCCGTGGCTGGATGCGATCGAAGCAGCCACTGATGACATTCGCGCCGAGCTCATGACCGTGCTCGTCTCCGATCGTGCCGGGCTCGAGCCCTACGTTGCCTATCCGGAGGGCACGCCCCTTAACCAGTGGAAGGAGCTGAACAAGTCGCGTCGCTGGAGTGCCTACTTCCTGTGGAACCAGAGCGTGGCGCAGCCTGCACATCTGGCGCGCTGTCCGCGCACGGCACAAGCGCTCAAGGAGGCACCGCGGTGCGACGTGGCGGCGCGCGCCCCAACCTCGTACTTCTCGATTCTCGACGCCGGCACGCGCATCCCGCCGCACACCGGGATCACAAACACGCGACTCATCGTGCACCTGCCGCTCATCGTGCCGCCCGGCTGCGGGTTTCGCGTCGGAAGCGAGACGCGCGAGTGGATACCGGGCAAGGCGTGGGTGTTCGACGACACGATCGAGCACGAAGCCTGGAATCAGTCGGACGCGCCCCGGGGGATATTGATCTTCGACATCTGGAACCCGTTCTTGACCGAGGCGGAGCGCGACTTGATGCGGGCCGCCACCGAGGTCGTGGGTACCTACTATGGTGCAACGACGCAGGACCCAGCATGAGCCCCCTGCACCCATGGCTCAGGCAGCCGATCCCTGCCGCACTGTTACTGGCCACGCTCGGGATGTGGGCAGGAGCAATTGCAAGTGCGGACACACCCGCAGCGGTCCCGCAGAGCTCGCTGCACGCCTGCGCGGTCATCGGCGCGGCGAGCGAGCGCCTGGCCTGCTACGATCAACTCGCCGGGCGCACTGTGGCGCGCGCTGCCGCGCCGACTGCGGCGGCGCCCCCAGCCGTAACTGCATCCCCGCCCGGAGAGTCCTTCGGCCTCTATGCTGCCGAACACCCGGCCGCGCCCCCCGCGGCCGCATCGCTTGCGGCCCGGATCGTCGCATTTGGCAGGAGCGCGAACGGTCGACCGACCGTCGCTCTCGAGGGCGGCCAGTTGTGGGAACTCGATGGACCCGACCCGCTGCTCGCTATCGGCGAACGGGTGACCATCCGCCGCGCTGCGCTAGGCTCGTTCATGATGGTGACGGCCACGAAGCGCACACACCGCGTGCGCCGGCTGCGCTGAAGCTAGGTTCGGCGCTCTTCCAAAAAACGGCGGGCTTGCAGCCCGCCGTTTCCAAGTCACTGACCCTGTCTTAAAACTGCGCCGAGATATGGGCGAACAGGTATCGCCCCATGGCGTCGTAGACTCCGGGGAAGGTGTTGCCGTTGCAGTTCGCGCCGGCCGGGCTGCTGGTGGAGCAGTCACCCCCGACGACGAGCGGCGGATTCTTGTCGACAATGTTGTTAACACCCAGCTCCAGTCTGACGTTCTTGTACAGATTGAATGTTCCCGTCAGATCGATGTAGCTAAAGGTCGGGATGCGCGACAGCGGCAGGAACGGGCTTCCGGTCAGGAAACTGTTCGAGCTGGTCTGCTCCGAGCTGTCCGAGCCGATGTAGCGCCACCGCACGCTGAGGTCGAGTCCATCCCACGGGGTCGACCAGGTCGCATTCAGCACGTGACGCCAGCTGGGGTTCGCAGCTCCGCAGATCGAGCCGAAGAACCCGGTGCAGTCATACGACCCTCCGCCTATCACGGGCGTGGTGGTCAGACTTTGCAGCTTGGTGCCCTCGAACCCGAACAACAAGGACCCCAGCGCCGGCAGCGGCAGGCGGTAGCTGGCCTTGAAGTCCAAGCCCTTGGTCGTCAATTCACCGAGATTCACGTTCAAGTCCGTGATGAACCCTGCCGGAGTCAGCCACAGAGTGCCGGCCGGGTCGCGGTGCACCAAGGGGCAATAAACTGCCGCTTGCGCGGGATTGCCGACGCTGCCGAGGCAGTTGTTCAGGATGGTGTCGCCACCGATCGGTCCGATTACCTCCTTGACTTTGATGTTGAAGTAGTCCACCGACAGGCTCAGGTTCGGCACCACGCGTGGCTGCAGCACCAGTCCCACCGAGTACGTATCCGCAGTCTCCGGCTTCAGGTGCGGATTTCCGCCGAGCAGACCGTTGTACTGGTTTGCCGAGTTCGGCGCGATGTGGCCGTACTGGGCGGGAGTTACCCCCGACAGCTGGCAGGCCGCCAGCGAGGCGGTGGGGACCGGGTTGCTGGCGCACGCATCCGACGAGCCGTCCAGGCCGACGACCTGCGGGGTGAACAGCTCGCCGATGTTCGGCGCACGCACTGCCCGCTGGTAGCTGGCCCGCGCGCGCAGGTCGCCCACCGGCGCCCACTCGAGACCCAGCTTGTAGGTGTTGGTGTTGAAGCCCAGGCTGTACTCGGAGTAGCGGTAACCGCCTTCCAGCGAGAGATCCTCCGCGAATGGGGCGTGCTGCGCGAGCGGCAGGCGCAGCTCCGTGAACGCTTCGCGCACATGGAAGTTACCGGAGATCGGAGGTGTCGGCCCACCGGAACCGGCCGCGCTCCCTGCCTGCGACAGGGCGTCTGGCAGGAATTCCGCCGCTTCGGACCGCCACTCAACGCCGACATTGACCTGCAGGCCCTGATCCGCGGACGGCAGTTTGAGTCCGTATTTGCCCAGATCGCCGGTGATCGAGCCGGACGCGACCTGCTCGGTCACGTTGCCCTGGATGAGCAGCGGTACCGACATGTAAGCAATTGCCGCCGGCGTCACGCCGTGAGGCACCCAGACATTCCAGGGTACGCAGGCGGGGTCTGAACCGTTGATCACCGACGCGCAGGTCGGCGCCCCGCCGGGCCCCGGCAATACATTCAGTGCGTTGATGATGTTCGGGTTGGAGAGGTAGTTACGGTTGCCGTTGTCGATGTCCACCGTGCTGTGCTGGGCGTAGGCATCGAAGCGCCAAGCATCCCCAATCTCACCCTTGAGGCCGACGATCGATCGGAACGAGTTGCTTATGAAGGTCGCATCACGGGGGCCACCCTCAACGTTGCGGCGCAGGAGGTATATGTTGATGCCGGGGTAGGTCACGCCACCGACAGTCTCGGTCGGATTGCCCTGGGCGGTGAGGTTCGCCGCAGAGCAGAGCGTTGCTCGCTCCGCCGCCGTCAACAGGGGATCCGCGCAGGGAATGAACGACGGGTTGCCGAAGTCGCCGCTGGGAGCAATCTGAGCGTCCGACTGATTCCTCGTGAACATGACCTCAGCGTAGGCGTTCAGATGCGGGTTGAGGTCGTAGTTCAGGAACCCGCCGGAGGTCCAGCGCTCGTTCGGCGTCTGGTAAAAGTTCAGTGGTGCGAAGTTATACAGGTCAGCCCCGGTGAAGGGTCGGAACGCCCCGGTCGTGGGGTCGACGGTATGGCTGAGGAACCGCGACGAGAAGGTGCTGTTATAGGCCAGGAATCTCCCGCCCCGCGAGGTCGAGGAGCCACCGCACGTCAGTGTCGTTGCGTCCGCTGGGGCCAGGTTGCAGCTGCTGTAGTCGAATTTGCCCTGGAGCGCCGAGCCCTGGTTGTCATACGTGAGGTAAAAGGTCGCGTTGCCTTTGTTATCCGCGAAGTTGGAGCCCATGAGGATCGATGCGTTCTTGCCGAACGCGGTGTTGACGCGACTGTCGGGCAACGGGTAGCCGTGGGCGGCAACCACCGATGCTACGGAGTTGGTGTTGCTGTGCTCGTGGAAGTTGTAACCGGCGTCGATCCTCAGCCCCTGGAAACGCGTGTTCAGGATGAAGTTGACGACACCCGCGACCGCGTCCGCGCCGTACACCGCGGAAGCGCCGCCGGTGAGCACATCGATGCGGTCAATCAAGGCCGCGGGAATCTGATTGATGTCTGAGAAGTTGCGTCCGTCCGCCGTGCCGGGGCCAAGGCGGCGACCGTTGATGAGCACCAGCGTGCGCTGGTTGCCCAGGCCGCGCAGGTCAATCGTCGCCGTGCCGTCCGCGCCATTGGATGTGGTCGAGTTCTGCCCCGCGAAGACCATCGGCAGATTGTTGAGGACGTCTTCCACGCGTGTGAGACCGGTCTGCTGGAGGTCGATGGCCGACACGGAGGTGATCGGGCTGATCGACGTCTCATTTGGGGTCGACAAGCGCGATCCGGTGACGACCACTTCTTCGACCGGCGCTGCGGCCGGGGCTGGCGCTTCCTGGGCGTGAAGCCCGGAGACGCCCGCGGCGGCCGTCGCCGTCGCCAGCGCGAAGCGCACCGCCTGTTGCAAGCTGCGACTTTTCGCCATGTGTTGATTCCTCTGAATAAGCGAATTGGTTGAGACAGACGTCCCGGGCGCCCCTGCATTTCCCTGCGTAAGCCCCTCCCTGGGATTCGCCTGTAGGACTTGGGGCCGCATTAGAGCACGCTGATCCGGTGTTGCCAACCTGCCTCGCACCCGGGAACAGCGCTAACGCAGGGCTTCTCCTACCGCGGGAACCAGTGAGCCTCGTCATGTTGTATATTCGCAACATCGAACGGGCAGACTCGCGCTCAGCGCGCCCGAGGTACTGGCCCCTGAGGCTGGCTGGAGGTCAGACGAACCAGCAGTTGGTGGCGACAGTGATGCGCGTGTCCCGGCCGTAGAAAGGCGTGACTTCGTGGAAGACGTACGAGGGAAACACGACCACCTGGCCCTCCTCGAGCCGCATTTCACGGGCATTAAGCGCAAACGGTGCGCGCAGCCGTCGGTTGGCGGCATCGAGGTAGGCGTCCGCACCGGAACGGGTATCCATGAGGCGCAGGACACCGCTCTCGCGCCGGTCGGCGAGGCGCTCACCTGATCGAACGCAGTACACGGCAGACCAGGAAGCCAACGGGTGGTTGTGGGCGACAAAGGAACCCGCATAGCGCGTCACGTGGTACCAAGTGTGATTGTGCATCTGCAGCCGGGCGAGTTCCTCGGGCTGCACGTTCGAGGTCTGGATGACGGTCTGCGCGACGCAGTCGAGCACGAAGGACCGCAGCTCCCGCACGCAGCCTTCCGGCCATCGAAAGAGGTTGAAGCGGCTCTCGAACATCTCCTGCTGGGGCACGTGTGTGGGGGTGGGATTGCGGTACTCGTCGGTTTCCCGGGCGAGGAACAGCGCCTCGAGCTCGCGGTTCAGGCGCTCGCAGGCCGTCAGCCGCGCTTCGCCTAAGGGCACGGCGAACGCGGAGCTGAGCCGTATCGGCACGCTCACCATGGCGGCATGGCCTCCTGTCCACTGTGGGCAAATCGCGCGCGCGCCGTGATGAGCACCAGATCAGCCTCGGTGCGGTTCAGGGCGACTTCGTGCAGGATCGAGGCGGGAAATACCGCCATCTGCCCGGGAACGGGCCGCCAAATGTGGTGTGCAGCACTGAACGGCGGCCGTAGCCGCCAGTTCGCCGCATCCATGAACATCATCCCTTGGCGGACCGCGTACAGACGCAGAACACCGCTGTCCGCTCGGGCCGCCGCCGGGGGAGGCGCCGCGACACAATAGATGGCGTACCAGGAGGCCAGAGGCACGCTCGCTGCGGGTATGCAGCCGTCCGGACGAACGATGGCGAAGCGAGCACGCACCTGCGCGCCCAGGTCGTCGAACTCCGCGTCCGTGTAGAGGGTCGCGGCCATCACCGCCGCGCACACGCCACCCAGCATCTCCCGCTTCAGCTGCGCAACCGCTTCGTTCTCCCACTCGAAGAGATCTTCCCGGCCGCGGAAGCACAGCGGATCGCGCGGGGCAGCGGGATCGCGGTAGTTTTCGGTGGCGCGCAGCGAGAACAGGGACGCCAGGGCTGGATTAAGATCCGCGGCCTCGGGGATCGACACGACGGCAAAGGGTGTCGCGAAAATCGGTACCAGGGTCGTCGTGGACGTGGTCATCGTTTCCCAAGGTCCGCAAAGTAAGCCTCGAGTCTCGCCAGCTCGCGAGCATAGTGCCGCGAGCGGCCCGAGGAGCGCTGATAGAGTCCCTCGCGCACCTGCCAGACGCTCGCGGTCTTGACGGCACCCGCGCCATGCGCAGGGTCGAGGCACGCCTCGTCCCAGTCGAGGCCGCAGAATGCGACCAGGCGCTGCGCCGCCGGGCGCGGCTCGCGCACCAGCGAATCGTAATTGAAATCCAGGATGTCCTCGCCGTAGAGGGATTTCCAGTGCGCCATCAGGCGGCGGTACTGTCTGAAGTAGTGACCAATGTCCATCAGGTCGAGCGCGTAGCTCATCCGCTGATCCAGGTGCAGAAAGAAAATCGACAGGCAGGTGTCGAGCGGGTCGCGCGTCGTGTGCACGATCCGCGCGTCCGGGAACAGGGTCTTGATCAGGCCCATCAGCAGAAAGTTGTCGGGGCGTTTGTCGGTGACGTGGGCGGCGCCGGGAAACAGGCCGGCGACACTCGCGAGATACTGCGCCGCGAGTCGCCCGAGCGCGGCGTCCGATGCCGCGCTGAGCGCCTGCGGAAACGGCGCGAGCTGCGACTGCACGAGCCGGGGCAGGAAATCCAGCTCCCCGCCCCGGGCGACCTGCGGACTGCCGGCGAGCAGCTGCTCGGCGAGCGTGGAGCCGGAGCGAAACATGCCGCAGATGAAAATCGGCCTCGGACCCCCCGCCATCCCTGCCTGCGGCGCGCGGCTGCGGGGGCGCGCAAAGGCGTGGATCAGCTCATCGATGAAGTGTTCGTGCGCGACCCGGTCGTAGCGCACTGCGGGCGCAGCGCTCGCGCGGCTGGCGCGATTGGCGGCCACGGCGGCGGCGAACGCCTGACGGTACTCGGCACACGCATCGAGCCCCCGGGCGAGCGCAAATCCGAGGCTCGCGCGCTCGGCCGCACTCGTCGCCGGGTTCGCGAGAGCGGCGCGCAGCCGTGCGAGCAGCGGATCCTCAGGTCCATGGATGTCGGCGAGCTGCGCGTAGCGCGCCAGCGCCTCGAAGGCACTCGGATCGAGCTCGAGAATGCGTGCATAGGTGCTGCGCGCCTCCTCCCGGCGGCCGAGATCCTCGTGCAGGTTGGCGAGATTCTGGAGCGCCGGGAGATAGCCGGGATTGAGCGCGAGGGCGGCGCGCAACTCGCGCTCGGCTGCCTCGTCCTGGCGCAGGCAGTCGGAGAAGATGACGCCGCGGTTCAGGTGCACTTCTTCGGGTCGGGCAACGCCGTGCTCGAGCGCGCGGGCGTAAGAGGCGAGCGCCGCCTCGAACTCACCCGCCCTGCGCTGCAGCAGCGCGAAGTTGTACCAGCCGTCCCGCAGGTTGGGCCAGCGCGTGAGCAGGCGCTGATAGGTGGCCAGTGCCTCCGGAACCTGGCCGAGGCCCTCGAGACGAGCGGCCTCGCGGAGCAGTTCCGCGGCTGTCCCTGAAATCGTCACTCAGGCAAACCACAGCTGCACGCGCGCGCATCCCTGCACCGCGCGCCAGGCGGTCAGCTGCGGATCCTGCGCAATGAGGGCCTGGGTGGCATCGTGCTTGCCGCCGCCGGCGACCACGAACAGCGGGTCCTCCACGTGCGCGAGGAGCTCCGGCGTCACGCTCACCGCCGACATTCCGTCCGGGCGCTGCACGGCGATCGCCAGGTGGCCGCGCGCGCGTTCCAGGTCCGCCGCACCAAACATTGACGCCGTGTGACCGTCGGCGCCGAGCCCGAGGAGTCCCAATCCGATGCGCACGCCGGAATTCAACAGCGCCGCGAGCTGCCGTTCATAGTCCGCCGC
>Ga0209488_10004574_pt1 | contig 10772 bp, 12 predicted proteins | sample Rivendell_Oct201_8_FD_188349 | JGI IMG/M metagenome (GOLD analysis project Ga0209488, IMG submission 188349) | Vadose zone soil microbial communities from the Eel River Critical Zone Observatory, Northern California, USA -... | ecosystem: Environmental > Terrestrial > Soil > Vadose zone >... | reverse complement strand
GACTCGGTGTTGCTGATAGCGGCCGACGTCTTCCGCAGTGATGTCGGTCAGCAGCTTCTGGCCAATGACGGGCAGGATGTGACCAAGATTGGTTTTCTCAATCAGATAGCTCTTCGGCGCCAGAGTGGGCCGCTTCATCTCGAGCCACTCGTCTGACGCGATCTTCAGCGTCTGCGGAGCATGGCGTTTCTTCAGTCCGTGGTAGCCCTCCTCCAGCTCCCGGCGACGCTTGTGTTCCGCACGCCGAGCGACCTCCTTCGAGTTCGACTTGACCGACTCTCGAAAAACCCGCCCGGCGAACTTGAACTTGTACCACCAGGTATCACCGCGCCGGTACAACATGTTGCTACCGCTCCTCAATCGCCGGCACGGTGTTTCGCTCGATCACGCGGCGGATTTCCGCGGCCGGGATCCGAATGGCGCGACCCAACCGGATATGGGCGAGACGACGCGCCGAGACCCATGCCCGGATTGTATGCACAGACAGGCCCAGTTCTCTAGCGGCCTCAGCCACCGTTCGAGGCTGTTCGGCGGGTGCCCGTGCGGGCCGTTGCCTGTCGCCAGAACGCGTTTCTGGCGACGCTGATTGCGACTCGACACGAGTCTTCCACCGTTCAAATACGACGTCGCCGTTCGTTTGCGTGCTCGACATCGTTCAGTTCCTTTCTTGCTCTCAGATTGCTCACCGTGTCCGGCGTCCCGGACGCCGCCCACGAAGGGCGGCATCCGGAAAACCTTCCCGCGACGTCCTACGAAGCAACCTCGGCTCTCTCTTCGTATTCTGCGAACGCGTTCAGCACGAGCTCGCGCACACGCTCCTGGGCCGCCGTGTCAGCGATGGGCCGCAGTAAAGCAAAACTGCGGCGTTCGCCGTTGACCGCATACTGGCGCGCTGGGAATGTGACGTTGCGGCCGTTGCCACCCTTTCGTTCCCAGATGCCGAACCCGATCAGCTTCAAGCCGTCGAGTTCGCCGGCGATGAAATGCAGCTCGGCATCCGCGAGTTTGCCGACAGGGTTGCCTTTGTCGTTCGGCGTGATTTTGACGACGATGCTCATAACGTGACCTCCTGAAAAGCTCGCCGGTATGGCGAGCGGTTGACGCGGACGCGGACGAGTGGATACGGTGTTTCATGCGTGCACCTGACTGGCGTTGGGCGCCTGCAGGCGTTGCCACAGCCAGTGCTGAAGCGTTTGGGGACTGACGAGCATCGGATCGGCCGGTGCGCAGATGCACTGCTCCCGTCGATATGTGGCGCGATGCCAGGTGAGTTCTCTCAAGTCGATCAGTACGAGCCGCGCGAGCGCCTGGCCGCCTACGCGGTCGTGCACGATCGGGTCGAGCGCGAATCCGGCCAGCTCCGTGAGTGTTGACGCGTAGAGCGTCATCGTCGTGGGACCGTCAAGTTCGGGACCGGCGGTTGTGACGTACGCGTAATAGACGCGCAGCTGTCCGCCGATCGTCACCGCGATGTTGGGTGTGGGTGAGATGTGGCGCATGGTTCTGTCCTTTCGTGAATCTCATGCCTGCCGGCCATCACGTAAGTGCCCTCCGTCGGCTCGACCGAGAGCCTGTCAAGGCCGTGAGCCCCGCATGGGGTTGGAGCGAAGCGGAAAGCCTTGACAGGGTCGAGGCGAGCCGAAGAATCGCCGTCGTGATGGCCGGTGTGGTGTCGCGTGGGTCGGTTCGTTCAGCGCGTGCGTCGTCAGCGACACGCCGAGACACTTGGCAATCCTGGCGAGACCGTCCCGACGCCAGCTATGGCGAAGCGCGATCGCGATCGCGACGACCTGTGGCCAGCGTCGCCGCGGTACGCGATCGAGATTGCCCACCAGCTCCGTGAAGAGGTCGTCTGGGTACAGTTCCTCGACGAGCAACTTCAGGAGCGCCCGAGAGCCGTGGAGCTTCGCCGTGCGTGCGGCAAACAGCCGCATGGCACGGGGGCGCACCTGCTCCCGCCATCGCTCCGCATCGAGTTGCTGTTTCGCCCGTGCGGCGTCTTCGAGTTGACGGTCGATGTCCGTGACTGTGTGACAGAGCTCGCGCATGGATACACCTCCAGGAGCCGGACACGCACCGTGGTGCGTGCCGGCTGGTGGCGGAGGGCCCGGGCCGCCCGCGTTTTTAGATGGGTGAGTGAAAAGCCGTGCGGGGACGTACCCGCACGGCAACCTGGGTCAGCAGACCGAGGTGAGGAGGCGGCTCGCGGCGCGATCGACGGCGAATCGTCCGTCTTGCCAGGGCGTGTGCTGACTCAATCGCGTGAGCCCTTGCACGTACCCCCATACCGAACGGGGATTCGTCTCGAACTGCTCCGCCAACGTGTACGCCTCAGCGGCATGCTTCTGCGACAGATCCAGTCGCTGCACAGCCGCCTCGAGAACCGCCTCGCGCGTGGGACCGAGCTCCTGGGTGACAGCCCGCAGGATGACGGTGCGGTCGAGAGCGGGATCGGCATCGAGACCGGCGCGGATGTGATCGAGCGACGTCGTCCACGCCTCTTGAATCGATGCCCCCACGTGCCGGCGCCGGAAGCCAGCCACGTGTTGAAATCCCCAGATGATGTGATTTGCGCACACGGCGCGGAACAAAAACACATCCAGGGTCAGGGCGGCGGCACCGACGTCGCTGTTCCGGAGAATGAACCCGCGGAACAGGCCGGCGTTGCTGCGGTCCGTGGGGTCGTCGAGATCGCGGTTGCCGTCCACGAGGAACAGAAACATATCTCGGTCTCCCAGGTAGGCGCCGGACGGAACCCGTTCAGCACCAAACGCGCCGTCCTTATAGCCGAGCGGCAAGTGCCAGGCCGGGTGCTGGACCATCAGGTCGAGCACGCGGGTGGCCAGCTCGTCGTGGTGAACGCGTGCATACCGCGATGACGTGATCGCGTGCACGGTCCACGGTGCGGTACGGTCGACGAACAGCTGCTGCTGGTCTCGCCGTTGCCGCCGCAGCCCGTGGTTGATCGCCGACGAGGCGATCGCCGCGGGCAGCGTCCGGAGGTACTTCGGGGGCGCGCCGGCAATCGTGGCGAGCTGCTCGAAGCTCCAGTGGGTCATGGCTGCGGAGCGACCCGACGCCTCGTGTAGCGCGAGGGCGTCAGTCGCCACCGCTTCTGTCCTGAGATCGACGGTGGCGATGTCGCGTTCTTCGGTACGGGTGCGGCGTGCGCGAGCCGTATCCCAGAGCGCTTCAACGCTGGCGAATCGCTCATCCGGTGGGCGCCTGGCCCATTCACGATGAGCGGTGTACGCGGTGACGGCGGACACACCAATGTCGGTCATAGCGATGCTCCTGTTCTGCGTGCCCCGGGGCAACGAGTTGAGCGATTCCACGCCGGCCCGAGTCGGCGTGGAGGCGTAGCCAGGACGGCTACTGACGGAAGGTCACAGGCACGGTCGGAGCATCAATTCATCCGGTTCTCCTCTTCGTCTGCCAGTCTCCTCGCGCTCGCATCGCCGATCTCGAAGATCGAGCGCTGCGACAGGACACGAGCCCACGGCATCTCTTCGACGCGACTCGCCTCACACATCGGGAGCCGCATACTCACGCTTCAGAATGAACGGACCGACCTTGCGCGTGACGCGCACACCGAACGCGGTCAGTGTTGGCGCGTCGGGGTACGGCTTCGAGCCGATCTTGTGCGCCCTCAAGATGACCTCGGCGTCAGGAACCAGGGCCTTGAGCTGTTGCATCCGTTCCCACTGCGCCGATGTGGCCGACCGCGCCTCGGTGACCGTGACCGTCAAATCGGCGGACGCGACCACCGCCTTCGCGTAGCCTGGACAGAGACGCAGATGTGCTTGCAGCCGCGCGTCATCAATCCCGACATAGCGCGGCTGGTCGTTCAACACCGCAAAGGCTTCATCAGCAATCGCCTGCGCCGGTTCTTCCATCGAGAGCACGCCAGCGGCGTGACGGGCCTGCTGATCGGACGTGCCGTGCGTGCGGATCCACTCCGCGATGAATTGCCGCTTGCCGTCGTATTGGGTCGCGTCCATGAATCGCTGCTGCCGTCCTCGTTCGCGACGCGCGCGCAGATCGGCCGTGAACCGGCGATAGGCCTCGAGAGGGACGTCACGAGCCGACCCCTCATCGAGGCTCACGTCGAACCGCAGTCGACGACCGCCCTGCGCGATCAGGAAGCAGTGGGTGGGCGCGGGTGTCGGTCGCTCCACCGCCCGTTGGGTCCGGTCGTTGAGGAACGCCCGGGCGACCTCCGTGCGCAGGTCAACGTCGACTTCCCGATGTTTCGCCTTCTCCGCACTGCGGTCCAAGTGATACGCGCGCTCGAGTTGATGGTTTCGGGCGGCTTCCCTGAACAGGTCGTCGGGCGTGGGCGGCGCGTCGTAGGTCGGCGGCGCATCTTTGATGATCACCCGTTGCTGCGCGTCGAGCTCGAAACTGGGGCGCAGCTTGAGACGGGCCACGCCTTTGGGATCAACGCTGACCAGGTGCAGTCGGCCGGCTGGAACAGTGACCGTGATCTGTTGCACCGCGCGGCCATCGCCCCCCGCGAGCAGTGACGCTTTTCGGCCCTGCTCCGACAGCAGGTACGTCACGGTCACGCGGAGCGCACGTTCTCGCTCGGGCGGGATCGGGACGAGGGCATCTCCCGCGGGTTCCATGTGACGGGACGCGAAGCGAGCAGCGGTTTCCATGGCGATGCTCTCCGTGAAGGGACCGGTTGCCGTGCACCTACCAAACTTTGGAGGGACGGTCCCCAGGCGGCGGGCATACAGCCCGCCGCCTGGCGATGACCGAACGGACCGTCAGGAGTGAGCCTCGAGGCGAGCATACGCGTCGAGGATGCACGTCCGCATCGCGTCTTGCGCGCTGCGCTCCCCATTCGTGGGCCGCAACAGCGCCAAGCTCCGGCGTTCCCCGTTCACGGAGTACTGCCGGGCGGGGAACGTCACGTTTCGCCCTCCATCGCGACGTTCCCATACAGCGAAGCCAATCAACTTCAGCCCACTGAGCGGGCCTGCTTCGCTTTCGAAGATCACCTCCGCATCGGCAAGCTTCCCTGCGGGAGTCGCTTGCTCGTTCGGAATGATCTTCACGGACACCGATTCGCCTGTGACCTTGGACATGGTGACCTCCAAAGAACACCGTGGGTGCCAGACCGACGGTGTTGGCTAGGTTCGCGCGGGGTCGACATGACGCCGGCGAACAGGGGTGGGACGCACGGCCCCGGGGCGCGTGCGAACTGACGGGATATCTGATTCATACAACCTTTCGCATGTGATGTCAATAGATTAAGCGACAGATATTAATTATCATATGCGTGCTATCGCATTGGGACACGGTGCTCACCTGTTCGTCGTACTCCTGCTGCAAGCGCCTGCGGCCACCGCTGAAGGTCTCCGCTCTGCCAGGCTTGCCGCGGGCGCCGCAACGCTGCTCACGCGTGAGTGCGTGCGTTCCTGCGGCGTTGGAATCCTCAGCCTGCTCCGTCGTGGCGGTCCGTTTCATCGCCGGGTCTCCAACAAACCGCCCATGGGCTCGCGCCCATATCGACGGGCATGAACCAGCTTGTCGATCAGTTCGCGTTCGGACCACGGGGGCTGGCACCGAATATTCCAGTGGGTCAGCAGCCTGAGCGCCTCGTCATCCGAGAGCGCGAATCCCCGCACGAGACGACAGCACACACGAAATGTGTGCGCATCGCCGTGCTGGCCGGTGATCGCGGGCGGCATCGTCGCAAGATACCGGCGCGCGCGTTCGATCACCTGCGCGTCGCCGCTTCCGGACTGGAAGGGCCTGACCGTGAAGTCGGCTCGCGGCGTCACCGCCGGTGGTGTCGGAAAATCGTCGGGCGTGTAGACGGCGTCGACGCCCGGGTACTCGATCGTGACGCGATAGGCGGGCCTCCGCTTCTGGTTGAGGAATCCGGGGAGGCGCGTCGTCTGCGAACACGACGTCGCCGCCGAATCGGTGGCAAGCTCACGAGCCAACTGCTTCTGCAACGCTTCGACACGCTCGATCGTGAAACCGGTCACCCGCCACAGCACATGAACACGGTTCGGCGACGAGTGGAGGACATAGGACGGCGGCGGCAGATCACGACGGGCCGCGATAGCGGCCAAGACGGCGCGCCCGCCGTGGTCGGCATCGAGGAACACGTGACGAATGGCGCCAATGGCCGTTCGCCGTCGAGAGACCTTCCGCGGGCGGATCGCATTGACACTGACATAGACATTGACCGCCGCTTCGTTCTCCCGAGCAAGCCAGGCTTGGCATGGCGACGACATCACGACCGAGACTGGGGCCACGCGCTGCGCGATCCGACCGCTCTCGTACGATTTCAAAAACACGGCGACCCAGTCATCGGGGTGATAGGCCCGTCGAAGGAACTGGAGTGGTGCGTCGTCATCAGTCACCACAACGCCTCTTACCGCTTGGTCAGCGTGACGTGTCCTGTGAACGTCACAAGGTTGCAATCGGCGCCCCTGAAATCGGCATCGATGCGCGTAGCGTCCGCCGTACCGAAGCTCCCGAATGTCCTCGGCATCCCCGCGGTGAGCTGTAATCACCCTGCGTACTGATCTGCGTCGGTGGGGTGTTGGTTGGGCTCAGGGCGGTCGTGCCAATGGTGTCGATCGACAACCAGGGATGCTCGGAATGAATCGTGGCCCGAAACGTCTGCAAGTTTGTCAGCGGAACCACTTCGAACGTCCAAGTCGTCGGCGCGCTGCTCGCCGGTGGAGCTGGGGGAATATCCGCGTTCACTTGGACGGTGACGGTGCCCTGCCAGGTGCCCGCCAGAAAGCTTTGCGGCCCCGCCGGCGCGGCGGGACTGGGCGCGCTGTCACAGGCTGTGAACCACAGAGCAGCCAGTACGAACACCGATTGGCAGGCCCAACGCCTCATAGCGGGACTCCATCCGTGACGTGTGTGTCAGAGAGATGCGACTCCAGACTGAAGCGATCCGTGCGCGCGTCATACCCTCGCACGGTCACCAGTCCGGTGACCCGACGACGGCCGTCGATCCGCGCGAGATGCACGACCAGATGAATGGCGAGCGCGATTGCTTCCCTGATGCTGTGGTGCGGCAACCCGACGTTCGCCGTCAGCACACAGTGCGCGAGGCGCATCAGCGCCTGCTCGGCGGAGTTCGCGTGAATCGTGCTCAGACTCCCGAGGTGACCGGTGTTCAGCGCTTGCAGCAGGTCAAACGCTTCGGCGCCCCGGACTTCCCCGACCAGAATGCGATCGGGTCGATGGCGCAGCGTCGCGCGCAGCAGATCGGCGATGGTCACCGGCGGCAGCGGCGTTTCCTGCCCCAACGGCGCCTGGGCGCGCCGGGCCTCGAAGCGCAGGAGATTCGGCTTGTCCAGATGAATCTCCGCCGTTTCCTCGATCACCGCGATGCGATCGCGGGCTGGAATCAAGGCCGCGAGGGCGTTCAGCAGGGTCGTTTTTCCCGTGCCCGTCCCACCGGACAGGAGCACGTTCTGGTGCGTCCTGATGGCGTCGGTGAGGTGAGCCGCAACGGCCGGGGTCAGTGTCCCGACCTCGATGAGATCGTCGAGGCTGTAGCGGCGGGTGAACTTCCGAATCGTCAGGACAGGCCCGGTGACCGCACACGGGGGAAACATCGCCGCGACGCGTGAGCCGTCTTCGAGGCGTGCGTCGAGCAAGGGCTGCGTCTCGGAAATCTCATCCCCGCACGCACGCGCGATGTTCTTGATGGCCACAGTGAGATTGCGGGATTCGAGCGTCCGGCCAGAGACCGCTTCGACGCCACTCTCGCGCTCCACGAAGACGCACCGCCCTCCTTCGTTCACCATCACTTCCGTGATGGCTGGATCGACGAGCAGATCCTCGATGGGCTTCAGGAACGGCAGGATGCGGTCCAGGCTGCTCATAGCGTTTTGTCCGCGACCTGATCGAAGTAGCTGGTCTGCACATCGAGGTACGACGGTTTCAGGTAGCAGTATTGCGGCGGCAACGGGTTCAAGCCGTCATACGGCAGGACCACGGCCTGGGCATGCTGGAGCTCCGTGAACACGCGTGGCGGAAAGAGGTAGTCGGCCTCCCAGCTATACGTCTTCGTGGCGGTCACCGTGTGCTTCGCGGCGGCCGCGCGGCCAGTCAGGAGTGAAATGTGCGCGCCTTCGCCGGCTTCCCCAAGCGTGTAGCGGGCTTTGAGCCGGTCCACGCGCCCACAGAGTTCCGCGGCAATGCGCGACGTGAATTCATCACTCGTCGCTAAAAAAAGCTTCGTCCGGAAGCATTGGAGCAGCGTGCGCCAGCTCTCGTCGCCCCCCAGCGCGGACCGCAGGGAGCTGATGCTCTGCGTGGCCACGATGGGGATCAGCCGGGCCTGCCGTGACAGCGCGAACGCCCGCTCGTCACCCGTCGGGTCTGTTTCCCCGACGGTGGCAAACGCGTGATATTCGTCGGCGACGAAGAGGAGATCTCGCCACGATCGTTCGGGGTGGGCCGTGATCTTGGGGATGCGCTGCAGGACGGCTCGCTGGAAATCGAGTTTGAGCATCACCCCCAGCCCGCGGGCAAGCGCCGGGTTGAGGGCCACCGGAAAGTTGAGGCCCAACACGTGGCCGGTTTCGAGCAAGTCTTCGAGCGGCGGGAGCGGTTGTGGTTGGCCCGGTTTCCCGGGGTCGGCATAGACGGCGCGCGGTGGGCAGAAGGCGCGGTAGACCGCGGGGTTCTCGTCGAATAACGACAGAAACACGACGACACCCTCCACGATCGACGCCTTGACCTTTGAATCAAGCTTCCGCCAGGTGTTCGTGAACCACCGATCGATGGCTTCGAGCCGGTGGCGACGATCGGCGCAGATCGCGGCGTCGCCGGTCCTGACCTCGAACGGGATGCCATGACCCGCGAGGTGGGCATCGAGCTCGGCATCGTAGGGATGCATGACATGCGTCACGCCGTCGGGCGTCCAGAGCGTCCACGGCAGCTGCCGGAGCGGCCCTTGGTAGTCCTCACTGCGAATGGCGATCATTTCTTGCGGCTGCCCGAACTGCGCTTTCAACGTGCGGATGTTCTTGTCGATCTTGTCATCCTCGATGATGTAGCGGTAGACCTCGGCGAGCGTGGTGTAGCCGTCCGTGATGCGGCGCAAGGAGATGACGAACTTGAGGAGATCGGTGTACGCCTGTTGCCAGAAGGGCTCTTTCGATTTCCCGAACAGGTTGTTCAGAAGCGTGGCAACGGCATACGCCACCGCATACGGATCGAGATCGTTGTGCAGCGGGTTGTAGCAGACGCCTGTATCGAGGCCCACCTCGAGGTAATCGTCGTGGCGACCGGCCTGCGCGAGCATGGATCGGACCTGGTGACAGAAGTCGCCTTTGACCTCCAACACCAGCCCCCCCAGCTTGCGGTCAGGGTCGTCGGCCCGCCAACGCAGCAGCTGATTTACGTACGGATACATGCAGGCGGACGTCTTCCCGGTCCCCATGGCACCCAGGATCATGACGCCCGTGTACAGGCCCCGCTGCGGGATCGTGAGCCACGTCGGGTCCGGCGCTCGTGTCGGCGTGCTCGTGAAGTGCGCTTCGCCCAGGACCAGCATCGGCGTCGACCGATGCTCTGGCAACGGATAGTTCGGGAGCGGATGCGCGCGCGTCGACGGCAATCGGTGATAGGCGACGATCGCGAGAACCGACAGCAGCAGTGATGTCGCGAGGAACGGCGTCGTGAACCAGAAGGTGGCGTAGGCGTATGCAAGCAACTGCAGAACGGCCGGGTTCCGCAGAGCCGTGATCTCGAGGAAGACGTTGTCCATCGGCAGCGGGTAGGCCGAGAGCCCCCACGTGCCCACGCCAGCAGCCACGATCATGGCCACGAGCGGTCGAGCGTCCAACATCCTTCGAAGCATGTGCCACGTCCTCTTCCGGTGGTCGCGACCTCGTCACGAGACCGAGAGCGCGCCGGTCGATTCCAAGCGCTGCGCCGTCGCCCGTGCTGACGGATGCGCGTCGTGGCGGCGCCGGCCCATCGGACTCGGCACACACGACTGCGGATGCTCAGCGCGCCACGCGACAAATTCCTTGTCTCTGGCGAGTACGGTGTCGATCAGCTGATTGAGCACGTACTCGGTCGACTCGCCGAGAAACGCCGCGTACGCGTACAGGGTCTCCTGATTCTCCTGATCCAAGCGGGTGCCGAACTTGACGAGGCGCTTCCCACGCGTGCGGGGTTTGATGACGGACATACCCACTCCTTTCCAGAACGACGTGCGCGCGGCGGCCGGCGCCTTCGCGCCGGACCGGACCAACTGGCGACCGATCGGAGGCCCAATCGCGCGCCTTCGCATGGCACCGATCTCGAGCCCGATTGTCTAGACACACAAGACACGCAGTCGGGGCGTGAGCGACCCTCCGGGACGCGGCTAGGACGCGGGACGCCGCCCATTAGGGGGGTCGCTCACGCCCCGACTGCATACACAACCCCGACGATTCGGGCGGCACAAAACGCCGCCCGCCGTGTGGCGCGCACGCGTGTGTGGATCGGCGTAACCCATTGCGGTCGCAAGCAGTACCGCCGTTGAGGACAGTCGCGCGCCTCGTGTCCGAGCGGAAGCGGACGCAGGTGCGCGCAGAGACGCGACAGGGACGAGCGCGCCCTGAGGGTTTGTCCCCCCCTTTGTCCCCCTTGGGCGGATCAGGCCGTTCCGACCAACGCTGAAAGATCCAGGTAGTGATGAGGCAGGACATGGCACTCCAACTGGCCGACCTGGCGTTCGATCTTGTCAGCCAGGACGGCCGATAACGTGGCATCGAGGACAGGCTCAC
>Ga0209488_10004572_pt1 | contig 10774 bp, 17 predicted proteins | sample Rivendell_Oct201_8_FD_188349 | JGI IMG/M metagenome (GOLD analysis project Ga0209488, IMG submission 188349) | Vadose zone soil microbial communities from the Eel River Critical Zone Observatory, Northern California, USA -... | ecosystem: Environmental > Terrestrial > Soil > Vadose zone >... | reverse complement strand
ATGGACGAATGGCTACGAAGTGATCTTGTCAATGGCTTCCCCCTGAGAAGAAAGGACACTACAATTTGCACAGTCAGTGTAGATAGCACCCACACCCCTAACACCGGAGGTCTCAAACTCGTGAGACAGCTCAGTGTGTTTCCCACAAGGGATAGAACCCACCTTGAGTGGTGCGGACTATCAACAAACTCCTGATTGTCAAATAGCTTCACTTGAGGCATCGGAAAGCAGGTCGATGGGAAGGTGGGTAACCTGCCAGTCGGAACTTCAGCTGTAACAAAGCCTTGAAGACTTTAGTTGTGGATCCCTTCCATCCTTGGTACTCTGTCAGAGAGGCGATGAACCCCTCAGTCCCAGGCGCTGCCTACTCTGTGAATTATTTTCGTGTCTGTGGATCGTCACAGCGCGATGCCCAACGGATGTTACCGTCTGTTAAGGGCAAGGTAGTCCTCTTATAAACCGGTGGTCTCAGATCGTTTAAAATATCACATGGACTGGAGTTGCGAGCAAGGCGCGGCTGGATCACCGAGCTCGGACGCTGCAGCTATAGTGAACCAACGTCGATGTGAGGGTCAAAATATCGACAGTTTGCCCACGCTGAGCATCTGAACCAAGAAAGCACAAAGAAGACCACTTAACGCCACGATCAAACCCGAGCACTTGGTCTTCGAGCAATTTATGAGGTCCCGAATGTCGCATTGAAGGAAGGCGCAAGGAACTTGAAGTGCACGTGGAGTGGAGAGCCGCCCTCTCAACTGAGCTCAAATTGGTGAATTCGATATTCAGATACTGAACAAACTTACAGGAGAGCGATCGGCGCTCATTAAAAATTCGTCAAACCGCGGCGGTCGCACTCAAAAAAAGGAAGGACGAAGATTTTACGGGTGCTGGTCCATATGACAACCCCACCTCCGCGCGAGAGGTTAATGTACTTGCGTCATAACCGCCTTTATATACCTTTGAAAAATCTCCACAATTAGCCGGCCAAATCCGCGGAGGAGCTAGATAATCATTATCATGACGCCCGATGTGGATGTCATGTAACGCCAATTGACCTTCTTATCATTATGTGGGAATTTTTCGTGTCTCATTTGGCATCTTTGTTCGTTAAGGGTATACACGCCTCAAATTGCAGAGACAAAAAATATCGTGTAAATGCCACGCATCCCATTTTTTCTTGCAGAGACCGCTTCAACGCAGTGAGCCCCCATCTACTCGTTCCAAGGATCCTCCTGTCCACGTGGGCGAGAAGAGAAAGCCAAGATTTGGGCTCAGATAGACGCCTTTCCCTGGGGTTCAAACGGAAGCAACAGCGCGAGACCACCTGCGCCGATGACGAGCGCGGCAGCAAAGTACACAGGTACTGCAGTGTTCAGGTTCGCGTATATAGCAATTATAGGGGCCTGCAGGACATGAGTGAACGTGGTTAGTGGAATTGAGCAACAAAGCCGGCTTTAGGAAAGACGTGCCAGCACGCCAAAAATGCGGGCCGCGGTTGCAGTAAGCCCGTTTCCCGTGCCGCGGTGCTTGGCTGGGAAAATCTCAGAAGAGACAGCGTACAGCACGCCATACATAATCTGCACAGTTGGGAAGAGTCACGTGATTCAATGGGAGTTAGCTATGGATGGCCTGATATCCGAGTCTGGTCCACCCACGTTACTGAAGAGAGCGTACCCACAGTTCCACCCCAGTAGCGCAGGAGAGCTACGGGCGGTGGTACTGGCGAACAAAAATGTCCCCGTGAGTCCTGCATTTACCCCGGTGTCGTTGAGTAATGTCAATCCTTGGAAGCAAAGCATTTACTCGCCCGCAGAAGCAGCCAGAGTTCCACGCCTCCCAATGAATGGAAGGTCGACGAACCAACCTGCGATAAACGCGCTGGGTGTGCCGACTACGGAAATTATGACTTGCTGTGCACTGGTTTGGCATTCAGGCGTCACTCAGATGGGTTCCGAGCACTCACGTTGCGGTAGGTGGTGTAGTACGTTGCGTCTGCGAACTTCGCTCCGCGACTGGTAAGACTGAGACTTGCATCAGTAACTGCTGAAAGATCTTGAAAGATGAATGCCCACAGGTATGGTAGGAAGTTGTTGTAAAGTGTTAACGCGAGGCCGATGAGCCCTAGTAAGGGCAGGCAATCTACGTCAGTACTAAGTTATGCGACACTCGAAACGAAGCGCATACCCCAAATACAGATCAGGAGGCTTGTTGACCACGCCATCTTTTTAGTCGCGAATAGCGCACGCACATGCTCGGCCCTCCATGCTGAGCTCTCATTCAATACTCGCCACTTTTGCGCACCCTCTTTCCGCTCTGCGCTACGAGCTGCCTTTCCAAAGTCCTCGACTGTTAGGCTAGTCTCAGTTCCATTGTATCGCGCAATCTCCCGTATGACAGCGACGGCGGCTTCATCGTCCCCGCGGCCGAGTAGATAACGAGGAGACTCATGCAAAGGGAAAAAAAACAAGCGCAACATGGCAAGGAGGAGCATGAGGCCTCCGAGCGTGAAGACGAGATAACGCCAGCCCATGTTTTCCGAGCGCGTGCATGGGCTAGATGGCGCGCAAGAAAAGTTCGCGATGAGTGGCCAGGCAATCTATAGATGGGGCTGAAGTTGAAGTATAGAGGTTCAGGAACGAACCACACACCAGACTTACCAGAGAGCCAAGCAGCTGCCCAATAGTCCACCAAATAGAAAGGATTGTGAGTAGATACTGGTGTGAGCTGGGCACGAAATCTATGCGCCGTCACCAGAACTGGAATGGCGGAGACCAAAAAGTCATCTGGTGGACGCACCTAGAAAGACGGCAGAGTCAACGGGAACATTTCCACCGACACCGACGCTGGATGCTGCCGCGAGTGTTGCGAGCACTACGAACGTCGTAGAGCCACCCATCGCAATCCCAAATATACTTCCGATAAACAGCGTGAGATTGAACGACCATCTGGTGATAGGGGTTACCCACTACTACGCGGGGGCAAGGTTGGAACGTTACTAACTTTCTACCCCATATATCACAGCCAAGCTCCAGAGAATGGAGCCAACGAGCAACCCGACGTTCGTCGCGAGTGATAGCAACGGCCCATTGAAGTGAAGTTCATTTAGAGTCGGGGAAAGTATAAGTCCAGTCACGAGCTGTGAAATGTTGACCGTCTGTCAGAGCGCAGATACTCAAATATGAAGCGTACGGGCCAGACGCTGTCCCTGAATCACAAGAAATAACTTATGGGAGGCTCCAAGGGATTCACAGCGCCAACCACTCACGAGAACCACCCAAACCCTGCGACGACAAATAGCCCCCACTAACGTGAATAAACCATGAGGTTATTAATAATAACTGAAGGTGGGCAAAAACGCACCTGGTACTTGCCCATTCCAATTTCTTGTAATGTCTGGTTGAGCACGCGAGCCTTTGCTTGATACACCGGGTCTGCAGACCCCTCGTCATGCAAGTCTCGCTCTGCCACTGCCATGGGTTGAAGAGGGTGGTTGTTCACGAACTCGACAGAGGGAGATTTCGCAGACATCACAGGTGAGGGAGACAACTGGACCGAGTTACCCATATAGCTCATGGACCAATACATTTTTCCTTCTAAAGTTCGGTTTTAAGGAGCGGGGAGTTGCCACGGCCATGGTCGCGATAGAAGACCAGACGTCCGCCTGTCGCGAGATTGCCCAGGAATGACGGCTCTTCAATATATTTAGGGAACGACTTACCCGAGAGAATGTGCCATGAGCATTTTTCGGAGCGCATACCGCACAATGGCCGATAAACAGGATCGAATCAAGTAAGATATGGTACAGGAATAAACGCGGCCTGAGAATACAAGGAAACGTGTGAGAAAGGGGCCCGCAGAAGCTATCCAGTGACCTTATTCGCGACGCGCATTCCGTCCCAGATCGCGACAGCCTCTTCAGCCCACGGCATTCGAAAGAACTCGCTGCGAGACAAATCCTCCTTGCGAATTGTTGCACCCTCGCTCGGTCCGCTCCCAAGTATCGACTCGAGATCGCGCGATTGAGACGCCAGCCACGTTTGGATAAAACCAGATGGATCCTCGGCAAATGACTGTAGGAACTGTCTCTTCAAGACCAATGAATGGAGCGATTGTGCAAGCGTCGCGATCTACAGGCGCGATCGTGAGCGCAAAATACACAAAGAAAGACAGAACCAGGACGAACCTCGTCATCAAGCTTCGTCAATTCTCGTAATGTATCACGAGAGGCGTTGAGTGTTACGGCTTGCATTTTGGATTTCAACGCAACATCCTCGAGCTTGAGCTCTATATCCCAGGCTGATGGCCGTTCTGGAGGTGGCGTAGAAGGGTTTACTGTGTAGTATATGACCACCGGATTTGGGGGCGCAAGGTAACGATTGACCAGTTCTGGCAAGAAGTTGAACGAAATTACTTCTGCGCCAAATATCTACGAGGGTATTGATATATGCGCCATTAGCTAGAATTGTGTACACGTACAGATCGTAACGCAGCGTCGGCATGTATCCGTTTACGATCGACTTTGTCTTGTAAATTGTGTGCCTTGATGTAGGCCCAAAGGGATTGGATAATCCCTGCTCTACTTTCTTCTTTGATGCCGAGGATGTTCCCTGAAAGTAGACATTCAGCAGCAGCTCGCGAATATACCCGAAAACGTCCTACCAAGTTCGGGAAGCACTCGGAACTGTTCGGGATATTGCTGTAAGTGCAGGATAAGCCGCACTTTCGTTGGCGTGTCCCCCATTCGTCGGATCGTGAAACCATCGAGGGTAGGGTGCGAAGGGTTTTGATGCCACTGACAGAGCGAGAGGAGTCATGAGTTCAGAACCCATATACAATGCATTCATGACCAGACCTCGACAATATTACCGTCCGTATGTAGGGCTGGGTCTCGATCGAGCTCAACGATCATAGTTTTTATTAGCATAGAGAACTGTTTTGGAGGAATCCTGTCTTTCGCTCGCTGATTTGGGGGCTACATGAACACCTGTGAGCAAGTCGTAGAGCTAACGCAAGTTCGACTCACCTCGAGCAAACGACCTTCGATTTTCAATTGCCACGCCGGAATCCCCTGGCCAGTCTCAAAATTTGGTGCTTCAGCGGTACCTGACGATGGTGTTTCCGACTGCCATGGCTGTCCAGAGACCGTGTGAGACAGAAAAAGGCGTAGTGTACGCGTTGCCTGCGCGGAACAAACTGTCTGAGATGTTCAAGGGGGAAGTAGACTAGCACTTACGGACGCGGTCCTTCCCAGAGCATCCTGCACTTCAGCCTTTTTCCGCATGATTGTCCAGTCCAACTTTTTCTCCATTTCTAACAGGTCTTGATACATCTGTGAGTCCACCGACAATTGCGGATCGGACAGGATGGAGGCGGGTAGAGTACGGTCGTTCAGCTTTCGCTTTCTAGCATGGGCAGACGTGTAAGTAGCAGAAACATGACGGAAACAAAGCACGAACTTTGGTAGTTTTTGTTCCGGAGGATTCATGACGTTTAACGAGATGGTATGGGATGGGATTGGGTGAAGGTCGGTTGTTACACCGTCACAAACGTGACATCGTTCAACGGACACTGGCACGCCGGGCCGGGCGCTTTGTTCATCTTCACCCATGACATGGCCGAAGGTGGGATAGGGAACGCAAAGGGCTATTCCAAACGTACGCTGGTCCGATTTTCGTGGTCACACACTCTGATAATATCAAACAGGTACTCTTATTTCGATCCCATCACCGCCAGGTGAGCAGCGCTACGAAAGCCCAGCATGAGATTCCTCAAAGTGACTACATTCAGAACCGGACTCGGATCCAGAGTTCATTGCTGGTGTCGTGGCGAATACAGACCCTCCGAGAAAGGCACGCAAAGCTAGGTCAGGTGCGCGGACTCCTTCCTCGCGTCAAGTAAAGCGCACGCGCAGGGGCGAATTATGGAACGATAGTAACGCCAACGGGCAGAGAAGTATAAAGTCATCCAGAGTGCCAAATATCTGCTGCTAATCTCGACTCGGGAACAGAACGAGCCCATAAAGCCATGTCACAGAATCCACTTCTGGAGTTTTTCAGTAGGCATACGATACTAGTAAATGGATATCGTTTCTCCTCTAAGTTGTGGCCGTTCCGTCCTCAGATGAAGGTTTGGGTTTGCAAATCGACACCTCTGACGAAGAATCCGAAGATCGCCTGAACGATGAACCTGCAGAGGATGATGCATCATCAAACGGTTCTGAGAGCCAAACTAGTAGCCCAATTTTATCCAAGTCGTCAATACCCCCATCCGCGCTTCCCCTAAGAAGACCAGATTCCTTAGGGGCTGAAGAGAGTGTCACTGGTAAACCTGACCTGACCGACGTTACCCCCACAATCAACTGAAAGTTGTGTCAGAGCCCGAAAGTGACTTTGAACTGTTTGGAACTCAAAGCAAACGGAAGGCATCAGAAATGGAGTTCGAGATTCCTCCAGCTAAACGGCCTGAGCAAACGCCGGAGGATTCAGTAACGGAGAGCGAGAGTGATTCTAATGTGGTACTTCCGTCCCGTTTCCCAACATCTGGCTTGGCCGCTCAGAAGAGTACTGCCACGATTCATTGTGACATCAACTTGTGCTCACCTTAGCTCCCTACAGCATTTCGTAATTTCTCTCCCGTAGATGATTCGGTCACAGAATCAGAGTCGGATGACGAACTCCCTGTCGAAGCGGTCGGTGTCTATCTGAAGGTCGATCCCCACACATTGATAAATACAACAGGAACAACCTCCTCTGGGGCCTCTACTGGACTCGGAACCGAGCAATCCTGCCGACGTTCTTGTCCTCGATGCGAAACACCACATTCGTGTCCCTCCTTCTCTGAGCAAGCATCTGCGTCCATATCAAAGCGAAGGCGCCCAATTCTTCTTCCAACGCTACATCCTTGGACGTGGCGCCGTCCTCGGCGATGACATGGGCCTCGGAAAGACGATCCAGGTCATTTCACTCCTGTCTGCGCTCATGCGCAAGTCTGGCACGGTATCAGATAAAGAGCGCAGGAGGAACCGCGTCTCGCAACTTCAGGACAGCGAGGAGTGGCAGGACAATCGGAAGTTACCCCCGCCGGATGACAAATGGCCAACTGCGTTGATTGTTACGCCAAGCTCCGTTGTGAATGTGTGGACAAGAGAATTCGAGAAGGTCAATGATTCTGAATTCAACTGGTGACGGTAATGCTTACGCCTACGAAGTGGGGCTATTTTGAAGTTGGAGCGTACATCGGAACCAAAGATGAAAGAGAGAGGGTTTTGAGCGATTTCACCTTGGGTCGGTTGGATGTCGGTGCGTCCGACCACTTTAAAGCTTCCTCACAAATATCCCCTCTCTCAGCAATGTTTTTATTGCAGTTGTTACATCATTCGACACCGCACGGCGCTCCGTATCGTTGATTGACAACCTTCCTTGGACCGTCCTCGTCGTCGACGAGGCGCATCGTCTGAAGAATCCCAAGTCAAGCACCACTCAAGCGCTTGCGTCCTTCCATTGGCCGGAAAGCCACCCTATCCCAAGCCACGTGACAGAACTGATGCCTGCCTCAGAATCACGACCGAGCGCGTCGCAGTCGCCCTGGGCGCAGCCTACCGCCCCTATCCCACGCACGGGGCCGATCCGCATCGCTTTGACGGGGACGGCGATCCAGAACTCGTATATGGAGTTTTGGACGCTCCTCGATTGGGCCAATCCTGGTTCGGTCGGAACGGAGAAACAGTGGAAGAAGACGGTCGCGGATCCCCTGGCGGCGGGTCAGGCAAAGGGGTGCAAAGAAGAGGAACGCCTCAGGGCGAATGGGGTCGCGGAAATTCTGCGAGATAAACTGCTGCCGTTGTATTTCTTGCGAAGGTAAGCCTCGGGGTATTGTTGTTGTCCCATCGAAGACTGCGGTGCACTAAGTTGGGACATCGATGGGTGTTAGGACCAAGGCTATTATCAAGGACCAACTTCCCGAGAAATACGATGAGGTCGTATTCTGCCCACTCACGGAGATACAGATGAAGGCGTACAAGCAAATCTTGGGCATGGAAGCGGTACAGAACATGATAAGGAAGGATGAACCATGTGACTGTGCAAAGGGAAAGAAGTGCGGCATTTTTTGGCATATGACACCCATTCACTAAAAGTTGCGATCTCAGGCGGAAGGAGTGTTGCCACCCATTCGTCGCGGGAGATCTTTTCAAGTATATGTCTGCGTTGATCAAGGTGTCAAACCATTTAGCCCTCATATTACCAGGTGAGCCACGCCGCCATTTTGGGTCTTTCGGTCTCTTACCCCTTTATCCCTCAGCCCCTACAGACACACCCGAGCAGGTAGATTTTCTTCACTCTTCGGCCCTTTTTCGTATTACGCATATCACTTGTCAGACAGCACGCAATCGTGAACTCACTGATGTGGCCTTTGGAGATGTCTCTGCCCCGAGGTTCGGTCCTGCGATGATGTTAACCGCATATTGCGGGAAATGGATAGTAGGTTTTGGGGCGGCCCGCATTTCGTTCGTCACGTTTACTTGTTCTCCTTCTCTCTTAGGTGTTGGAGACCCTCTTAAAAGAGTGGCGCAGGGATCCGGCCAATAAAGTTCTTATCTTCACGAAATCAGTCAAGCTACTCGAGATGTTAGATTTTCTCCTTAGGAGACAGCGTAAGGAACCACGCGACCTTCGAGCTGACGTTACTTATCTGGAACTCGCATAGACTATGGGTTTGTCAGATTAGATGGGTCAACGAAACAGGAAGACCGTGAGCACGCACGGCCTGTCGCAGTACTATTGTAGCATTGATCATCTGTCTCTTCACACAGGCATGCCTCTGATCGATAGATTTCAGAATGAAGCAAACATATTCGTCTTTCTTATTTCGACACTGGCAGGCGGCACGGGTCTTAACCTTACCGCTGCCAACAAGGTTGTGGTCTTCGGTTAGTGACCATTCCCGAAATATGGTAACGTAACCCTAGTACTCACCCGTCCGAAAATGCAGACCCAAACTGGAGTAAGCGTGCATCTCAGCCCAAGTAATCGGCATAACTGACGGACTTACAGATCCGGCGCACGATTTGCAGGCGATGGACCGTGCATACCGCTTCGGGCAGACGCGCGACGTTTTCGTCTACCGGCTCCTTGGGGCCGGGTCTATCGAGGAGCTCATCTATGCTCGCCAGGTCTACAAGCAACAGCAGATGGCCATCGGATACAACGCGAGCGTGCAGACACGTTATTTTGCGGGCGTGTCTGGGGATAAGAAAAGGCAGGGTGAGCTCTTTGGGCTGAAGAATATATTCGCCCTCCACGAAGACACTTGGTCGACAAAGATGGCGGTGAGGCACCCAGATTTGCGATGATTATTGGTGTTGCGCGAGTCACTGATGGTGCGTACTTTAGATTGAACACGCCCACATCGTCGATCTAGATTGGGCTCTCGCGCACATGGACGTTGTCAAGTCCAAAAAGACGCGCAGGAGGACGGGCTCAGCTGAGGATTGGGTCTATGAAGCTGAGATGAAGGAAACGGCGGAAGACGTGGGTGCCATTGCTCCACTGTGCCGAATGCGAAGCTTACATCTGCGAATTCAGGCTGATCTCAAGGGTCTCGGTGCCCTGCTTTTGGATGACAGTATGTGGCGTCTCAACCTGAATTTTCACTTGACCATTGATACGTATTCATCTTTCAGGCGTGCCAGAAGTGAGGGAAGATAGTGTGTCTAAGGTTCTCGAAAGCAGGGGGGTCAAATATAGCCATCGTAATGACGACATTTTGGTTCCCAACACCATTGAGGAACAGCGGATGAAGAAGGCAAGAAAGGTGTGTGGTCATGTGGTTTTTTTGACGAGCAGCCCTCACCACCTTCTGAAAAAAATAAAAGGAAAGACGCCAACGCGAAAAGAAAGCGAAGAAACAAGAGGGGGGCACAGACCCCGAACTTGAGTGGCCACCGAAAAGGAAGCATCACAAACCGCCGCCCAGCCCCAGGACAAAGTACGTAACCACCCTTCCCAGTCTACTATGGGCCATCGGCGTGCTTATCGCACACTTGACTGTATAGACTCGGTCAGCGTTTGATGGCCCTCATAGACCTAGGCATGATTCAAACACCGGATGATCTGCCTGGTTTTGCTCAGAACTTGTACGTCTGTCTGGTCACCTCCTCGAGCCTTTCGCGTGCCAACGAGCCGGAAATTTTTAGCGTCAAGAAAACACCGGAAGAGCAAACCAAGTTATTGGCGGAGCTGGACGCACATGGGGCTCCGAAGACGACGAGATGATTCCACCTTTGCACGTGCTGTAATAATATTAGAAGCTTGGGTGTATCGTTATCGCTATCTTATTTACCTACACGTGATGGACTCTACATATCCGCGCGCGTCTACGGCACTCCTCGGGGGCTGACAGGACAGCTCAAGCCAGCACACAACGTCTCTGACCTTCTCATGGGGCAAGAGGAACCTGCCCGCGACGACCTCGCCCCACCGCGTGAGTAAAAATTGAGAGGAGCCTCGCGCTCCTCGCTGCTCACACAAAACCGCGAGCTCACGCAATGATCATCATCATCGGATCTCCGTCACTCTGAAGCATTTCCGAGATCGTATGAGCTCCCGGACCCTTTAGATCTGCGAACGGGCTGGATAAACGGGATCACCGAAGACACAGGTGCGGAACATTTGGCGGGGCGGGAATCCTGAACGAATAACATCACTGATTTTGTTTTGTTCATTCAGATATTAGATCGCTGACCCCGGCACAACTCTATGAATTGAATCAGGCAAGT
>Ga0209488_10004569_pt1 | contig 10779 bp, 11 predicted proteins | sample Rivendell_Oct201_8_FD_188349 | JGI IMG/M metagenome (GOLD analysis project Ga0209488, IMG submission 188349) | Vadose zone soil microbial communities from the Eel River Critical Zone Observatory, Northern California, USA -... | ecosystem: Environmental > Terrestrial > Soil > Vadose zone >... | reverse complement strand
TGGAACTCGTCCCAGCTTTTCAATTGGATCCGGTGCTTCATGGAAATATGAAAGCAAAACACGGCGGCGCCGGTTTTGAACGCCAGAAGGATGGGGCCCTGCTTGGCAATGTAGCGGGGGCCGCGTGGGCCATCAATGGTGAACGCCGCGTCTTTGCCGCGGCGGATATCGCGCACGAGCTGTGCCAGTGCCCGGAATCCACCCCGGGAACTCGAGCCGCGCGCCACGCCGAATCCGAAGCGCTCGATGCACTGGGCGATGCCTTCACCGTCCAGATTTTGACTTGTCATGACAACAATTCCGCGATTTCGCCAGAAATACGTCGAGGGAAAGATGCGGCCGTGCCAGAAAGTGAAGATGGCGCGATGTCCGGATTGAAGAATGGCGTCGAGGTTTTCGCCTCCCACGGATCGCCATCGGACCGTACGTCCGATGCAGGCAATGACAACGTAACCCGCCCATCCGATTAGTCGTGCTTTGAAGCGCTCCCGTGCTGTGAAGGATCGAGTGTCCTGATCGGACTCCATCGCTTTCGGCGAGTCCTTTCGTTACGTGGCGGCCACTGCCCGGAGAACTTCCCGCAGCAATCCGGCCATTTCTTCGCGGTTCTTGCGCTCACGTATGCCGCTGTTGTGCTGGATCCAGAAGCGCGAGGCCTCTGCAATGATCTGATGGTGAGGAGGGAATCCAATGCTGTTGCCCACCTTGTTGGCTTCGTGAGTTCCACGAATCAGAATGCGTCCATGCATGATGGAAACAACTCCGAACAGCGGGGCATCAACAGTGACTAGCGTGCGAGATCGATCCGAGAAAGCCTGGAGCTGTTCCAAGGTGATATCGAGCATAGGGAGTCGAATATAAAACAAATGAAGGGGTTCACTAAGCGATTATTTCTTTCAGCGCTCTGTGCGCAATGGCAGCCGAAGTGCTCAGTCTCGGTCAGGAGGTTCTATGAATTGCCCTGCATGCAAGAGCACCAGTGAAATGGCTTATTCGGTTCTCAGCCATAGTTTCATTTGTTCCGACACCGCCTGCGCTCGAGAACTGGTAATAGACCCGGCCGACGCCGAAGCCCTTCTCGACGCAACGGCAGATAGCCCCGCCCCTGAGCCCGTATACGCGTAATACAATACGGGCGTGAAGTTGCTGCTGTTTGATGTCGACCAAACGCTCATCAGTACCGGTGGCGCTGGGGTTCGTGCGTTGAATCGCGCGTTCCAGAAGCTGTTCCATCTGGACAACGCGATGGCTGGAATTCTTCCACATGGGAAAACCGATCCAGGCATCATCCGGGAAATTTTTACCTCCCGGCGGGGATTGGACACCGGTGACGGATTCCCGACATCCCTGCATTCCGTTCTCGATTCCTATCTGGGCTTCCTGGATGAAGAAATCGAGAGCACTCCGAACTACAGGATTCTTCCTGGAATCTCAGACATGTTAGATTCCGTCTCCGGCCGCTCCGATATTCTTGTCGGCTTAGCTACGGGAAACATCGAGGCTGGGGCCCGCATTAAACTTCAGCGGGGCAATCTGAACCGGTACTTTGCATTCGGTGGTTTCGGTTCGGATTCCGAAAACAGGGCCGAGCTGGTTCGGCGCGGTGCGGAGAAGGCGGCGGAATTCTCGGGATCCACTCCAAATCCAAACGAAGTATTTGTGATTGGCGATACTCCGCGCGACGTGGAAGCGGGACGAGAAGCCGGTTTTCTGACTGTCGGAGTCGCAACGGGAAAATACTCCAAGGCGGAACTTGCCGAGGCAGGCGCGACGGTGGCGATTTCGAACTTCGCTCAGGAACAGGATCAGTTCTTCCGAATCACACGCATCGAATAAATCTCCACGCGCTCGAGCGGCTTCTCGTTGTCGTTAGGTACGGCCGCAATCTTCTGGACCACGTCCATTCCTTCCGCGACTTTTCCAAAGACCGTGTACGTGCCGTCCAGCGACGGCTGATCGCTGAGAACGATGAAGAACGACGACAGCCCGCTGTCGAGTGCCTCTCCCCGCGCCAGCGAAAGAATACCTGCCTGATGTTTGACGTCGTTGATCTCCGCGCGAATGGTGGTGGCGTATTTTCGCATTTCGATCGTCAGCGGGTCCTTCCGCGTATTGAGATCCCCGGCCTGAATCACAAAGCCCGGCGCGATTCGATGAAACATGGTGTTGTCGAAAGCCCCGGAGCCGGTCAGCTGCAGAAAATGCCGGACGTGGTTCGGCGCCTTTTCCGGCATGAGATCGACGAGGATCCTGCCCTTGGACGTCTCCATGACCACTTGAAACTGCCGAAGCTGTTCAACGGTCTCGGTGGTGTATGGCGGCGGAACCGGCGGAGGCGTTCGCCGGATCGTCACCGTTTTGATTTCGATTCGATCCTTCGCAGTTCCATTGTCATCCACAGCGGTCGTCGAGATTTTGTCCACCACGTCGAGACCTTCGACGACATACGCAAATGGCGTGAACTGTCCGTTGAGCTGCAGCTGGTCCGAGACCGCGATGAAGAACTGCGATCCGGCGCCATCCGGCTTCCCCGGCAACGTCGTTGCGGCAACGGTTCCTTCCTTGAGCGGCAGCGTGAGCGCTTCCGGCTTCAGACCCATGTCGAAGCCGCCGCTTCCGTATTTGTTTCGAGCGGCGGGGTTGCGAGTTTCCGGGTCCCCTCCCTGCAACACCGCATGGCCGATCATGGTGTGAAAGGCGGTGCCGTTGTAGAAGCCCTGCCGCGCCAGCTCGATGAATTTCCGAACGTGATTGGGCGCTTCATCGGCATGAAACTGTAGAATGAAGGTTCCCGAGGTGGTCTCGACGACGGCTTGCAGGTCTTTCGGATTCTCCTGCTGCGGAAACAGCAGAAGGAGGGAGAGCGTCCACCACATAAACGCGACCATTCTAGCTCAGGAAACAGAGCAGAAACGGCAATTGTGCTTCAGTGTTGAACGCCTCTCCCGGTTGTCAAGTGTCCGTTGACTGTTGTGCGCTGTCCAATTTACTTGTTTCAATGGCGGGTTGTTCAATTGCCCGTTTCGAATTGGATCAACGGGTTATCGAAACAAGTTCATTTAACATTCGACAACAGCCAACGGACATTTGACAACCGGGAAGGGATGATCCGCACTTTCCTCCAGACCACTGCCGAACCGGCGAAGTTCTTGACATAAAATTCAAGCCCCCGGATACTCACAGGCTGGCCGACATAAGGTCCGTCCTGACAGGAGAATAGCGGAATGAATGAAACCTTGAGTGGAGCAGATTTTAAGAAGCAATTGCGAGAAGGCCGTCCGAAAATCGGGTTGTTCCTGAATTCGCACAGCCCGACGGTTGCCGATCAAATGGCGCACAGCGGATACGACTGGCTGCTCGTCGATTCGCAACATGGTCCGATGGGATATGAAGCTCTTTCGACCATGCTGGCAGGTATTACCAGCGGGGGAGCGAAGTCTCTGGTCCGCGTTGCGGGATATCACGACCGTGGCGGCATCCAGCAGGCACTGGATATCGGCGCAGACGGAGTTCTGGTCCCTTATATCAACACAGCCGACGAGGCGAGGCAGGCCATCAGTTGCTGCAGATATCCCACAGCAGGTACGCGTTCGGTTTATTTTCCTCAGCGCAGCATGAACAAAGCAGGATTGCTGGGCTATGCCGGCGCCGCCAACGACAACACCATTATCGCTTTGCAGGTGGAAACCGCCGACTGCATCAAGAACATCGACGAGATTGCGGCCGTGCCCGGCGTCGACCTCCTGTTCCTCGGCCAGAATGACCTGTGCATGTCCATGGGTCTGTTCGAAAAATACAAGTTTCCCGACATGTACACGTCGCCCGAGCTGACAGCCGCGACCGATAAATTGAGAGCGGCGGCGAAACGAAACAACGTCATTCTCGGATTGTTTCTTTTTGGCACCGCGCGAGTCGGCGAGTTCCTCGAAAAAGGCTTCCCGCTGATCAGCCTGGGCAACGATCTGCACCACATGCTGACTCAGGCCACCGCCTACGTGAAGGATGTCGAGACAGCCTCCAAAGAGAAGGGCAAGGCCTGGACGCGCCGCACCACGTCTCTCATGTAGCCATGCGCGTCGTCGATAAGATTTCCCGCCTCCGGATTGAATCTGCGTTTGAGGTCCTGGTCAAGGCCAGGGCTCTCGAAGCGCAGGGCAAGAGTGTGATTCACCTGGAGATCGGTGAGCCCGACTTCCCAACCCCGCGTCACATTATTGAAGCCGGAAAACGCGCTCTCGATGAGGGCTATACGAAGTACGGCCCCACGCCCGGTCTTCCCGAATTCCGGGAAATGATTGCGGCGTACATATCGCGAACCCGCGGGATCAAGGTTGGAGCCGAAAACATCTGCGTGGTTCCGGGCGGCAAGCCGATCATGTACTTTTCCATGATCGCGCTGCTCGAAGAAGGCGATGAAGTGATCTATCCGGATCCGAGTTTCCCGATCTATGAGTCGATGATCCGGTTTCTCGGCGCCACACCGGTGCCGATTCCGCTGGTGGAAAGCCGGGGATTCTCCTTCGACCTGGATCTTTTTCGCAAAAAGCTCTCCAACAAGACGAAGCTGATCATTTTGAATTCTCCGGCGAACCCGGCCGGCAGCGTGATCCCCAAAGAAGACCTGGCTGCCATCGCGGAAATGATTCGTGACAGGGACGTCATGGTGCTGAGCGACGAGATCTACTCGCGCATCTATTACGACAAGGAACCGACTTCGATCACCGCTTACGACGGCATGGTCGAGAAGACCATCATTCTCGATGGGTTTTCAAAGACCTACTCGATGACCGGTTGGCGCCTGGGTTTCGGTGTCATGCCGGTGTGGCTCGCGGATGCGATCAACATCCTGATGGTCAATTCGAACTCGTGTACCGCGAGCTTTACGCAACGTGCGGGCATGGCCGCGCTCTCCGGCCCGCAGGACTGCGTGACGGCGATGGTGACGGAGTTTGCTAAACGGCGGGCGGCGATCGTGAAGGGACTGAATGAGATTCCCGGATTCCGATGCCTGGCTCCGGCCGGCGCCTTTTACGCGTTTCCGAATGTGATGGGGACCGGAATTCCCTCGAAGGATCTTGCCGACACTCTGCTCAATGATGCGGGCGTTGCGTGTCTCAACGGCGCTGGTTTCGGAGCGCACGGCGAAGGCTATATCCGATTCAGCTACGCCAATTCACTTGCCAATATTCTGGAGGCTATCGAGCGCATCCGGAAGATCTCCGACCGCTGGGCGAAGAAATAAAATCCCTCTCCCACAGGGAGAGGGTGCCGCCCATCGCCAGATGGGCGGCGGGTGAGGGAATCCGTTTTCGAATCAACCACAAATCCGGATTCCCTCATCCGGCGCTTCGCGCCACCTTCTCCCTGAGGGAGAAGGCTTTTACGCTTTCGCGGGGTTCCTTAACCGGTACAGCACCTGCTGTCTTAGCCGATGCCCCTCCGGCAGCCGCGGGTGATCGAAGTCTTCCGCCGGATCGTGAGTCATTCCCAGTTTCTCCATCAGCCGTCGGGAGGTGACATTCTGCGGAACCGTAAACGACACGAGACTGTCCAGCCGCAGCCGTTTGAACGCGTAATCAATCACCGCACGCGACCCTTCCGTCGCCAGTCCCTTGTTCCAGTACGGCTCGTCAATGCGCCAGCCGATTTCCACGCACGGCGTGAAGTGGGCCTGAAACGTCGCCGTATGCAGTCCGATGAAACCGATGAACGCGCCGGTCTCCTTCAGCTCCGCTGCGAACAATCCGAATCCATAATTCTCAAAATCGGATTCGACGCGATCGATAAACTGATCGCTCTCTTCGCGCGTGAGCGGGCCCGGAAAAAACTCCATGACGCGGGGATTGGAATTCATTTTCGCGAACGGTTCGCGATCGGAAGTCTTCCAGCGTCGAAGCACCAGTCGTTCGGTTTCCAACATGGTTTGAATTGTACATTCTCGTATACTGTTCCGCACCGGAGGATTCATGAAGCCTGAAGATTGCATTCTGTTCAGTGGCGCGGCAAATGGAGCCGAAGCGGCATTCGGAGATGCTGCCGAACGTCACGGTATCGAGGAAGTCAACTTTACGTTTGAGGGCCACAACGATTCGAGGCGGCGCGGCATCCGCGTTCTGACGCATGCGGAACTGCAGCAGGGCGATGTGAGTTTGTCCTATGTCAGCCGCCTGATGAACCGGACGTTCACCGACAGTCCCGTGTTCCGCAGGATTCTTCAAAGCATCTGGCATCAGATCAACAACGGTCAGGAAGTTTACGTCGTGGGTCATGTGCTGCCCGATGCCACAGTGAAGGGCGGAACCGGCTGGGGAGCGGAGTTCGCCAAGTTGTGCAACAAGCCGCTGTTTGTTTTCGATCAGGATGCCGACCACTGGTTCCACTGGACGGGCGATGTCTGGGCGAAGATTGACGCGCCGATGGTCACGCATGCACGGATCGCCGGAACCGGAACGCGCATGATCAAACCCAACGGGATCCGCGCGATCAATGATCTGTTTGATCGATCTTTTCGCGGCTGAGGATCTAGAAAGATCCGCAATCCGACGGAAAATAATTCGCGCTTTTCGCGGAATTCCATAAGCGGATGAATTTGAAGTGTGAGTATTGCCCTCCTGACTCAGGAGGGCAGCGGGAGCGCGAAGCGATCCCGCGAGGGGTGGTTCCCACCACGAAACGTTTCAGCTTTGGAACCACCCCGGCGCTTCGCGCCACCCCTCCTGACTCAGCAGGGGAACTTTCCTCTCCCCCAATTGATCCACACCCCGGACTCATTCCCATAGTAGTCTGCTCCCCATGAACAACGAGTACTGGCTGAAGCGCTGGAAGGAAAACCGCATCGGTTTTCACAAGCCCGGCGTCAATCCCTTCCTGGAGCGTTTTCTTCCCCAGCTGTCCGGAGCTCCCGGCCGCACGCTGGTGCCGTTGTGCGGCAAGAGTGCGGATCTCGCCTGGCTTGTCGAGCGCGGCCACGACGTTGTCGGTGTCGACATCTCCGAACTCGCGGCCCGGGCCTTCGCTTCCGAGCAAAAGATTTCCGTCACCGTGGTCCAGGAACCGCCGTTTACCGTCCTGCGAGGCAAGCTCATCGAGTATCGTGTCGGCGATTTCTTCAACATCGAGCCGAGCCGGATCGGCCGCTTCGATTTGATCTATGACCGCGCGGCCCTGATCGCACTTCCTTCGGACATGCGTCCGGCCTACGCCCGTCAGCTCAAAGCAATGCTTGCGCCCAGCGGCCACATTCTGCTGATTTCTCTCGAATACGATCCGAAGAAAATGGAAGGCCCGCCCTTCGGTATTCCCGAATCGGAAATGCGGGCGCTCTTTGCCGATCGAAGCGTCGAGAAACTCTACGAACATGATTGCATCGACGAGGAGTCGCGTTTCAGAGAGCGCGGCCTGGACTGGATGAAGGAAGTCGTTTATCACATCCGCTGAAATACTCAGCGCCACTCGTGCCGGGGATACTTTCGTTTCAACTCCGATTTAATCTGCGGATAATGTTCACGCCAGAAATTCGCCAGATCTTCCGTCATCTGCACCGGACGGTTGCTCGGCGCCAGAATGTGCACGCTCAGGGGCACGCGTCCCATGGCGATCTTTGGCGTTTGTGTCACGCCAAACAGCTCCTGAATCCGCAGGGAAATGAAGGGCGTGATGTTGGGATCATATGTCACCTTGGGCGTCTTGCCATTCGATAGCGTGACGCGTTCGGGTGCGTGTTTGTCGAGCAGCTGGCGCTGGTTCGCCGACAACCAGGATTTCACCACGGGCCGGACATCGCGGTCCTTGAGATCCTTAGCGCTGACGGCGCCGAGACAGGTCTGTTCGAGGATGTGGCGGCGGTCTTCATCGCCAATCGGGTGAAGCTGTAGTTCGGGACAGCATTGCGTGAGAAAGTTCAACCGCACAATCCACTGGTCGACGGAATGATCCCACGAGGCAAGCGGCAACCGGCCCGACAGGATTTCCTCCGCCAGCAATCGTGCCGCGGCATCCGCCGGGGGGGCCTCGATTCGACTTTCGCTGACGACGAGATCGCGGAAGCGCGTCACATTCGCGGCCTGGACTCTTCGAGTTGAGGAATCAAAATCCACGCGAACCTCAGACTTCAAATCGCTCGGAAAGAGTTCGTGCAGCCAATCGATCGGGATTGCCGTGGCGAGGGAGAGAATCGTATTCACCTCGCCCGGCCGGCCGCCGATTTCACGCACTTCGGCCGCGACCAGCAGCGTGCTCGATCGAGCCACGCTTTCGCGCGCCAGCGTCCCGCGGCGCCCGTGCACCAGTTCGCAACGAAGCGTGCCTTCATCCAGGCGTCGCGCGACACGATCGCTGAAGCCGATCAGGATGCACTTTCGCAACGCATCGGCGTGAGGTCTCCCGGAGCCGGTATCGGGAGAACGCACCGTGAGGCCTTCGTCGCGCGCGATGTGCAGGAACTGTTCGAGCAACGGCCCCACCTGCCGCGCGGTCACTCCATGGATACCGTGTTTGCGCAGAGCGTCGATGCGAAACTGATTGGCCGACGCGAAATTCCAGGCGCGAATCAGAATCTCAAAATCCGATGTTCCGTTGTCGACGATGTCGCCAAACAGATCCTCGCGAGACGACTCGACAGTGGAATCCGCCTTGCGCAGCACCAGATCGCGGCCCTGCGTCAGTGCAGCCGCCAGGCACGCTTCATAAACGCAGCCGTACTGTGCGGCCGCAATCAACATCCGTGCGTAACGTGGATGAACAGGAAAGGCAAGCATGCGCCGGCCCAGTGGCGTGATCGTGGTGAAGCCCGACGATTTTTCCAACGCGCCCAGATCGATCAGCAGTTCTTCGGCGTGGAGCAGTGCCGCCTCGGCCGGGGATTCGAGCCAGCGGAACCGGCGCAGGTCCGCAACTCCGGAAGCTTTGAGCGTCAGCACCACTTCGGAGAGATCGAGACGCTTCACTTCCGGAAGTTCCTGAGCAGCCCGCTGCTCGTGTTCCAGCTCCGTCCACAGTCGAATGCACTCGCCCGCTGCGGTGCGTCCGGCGCGACCGGCCCGTTGATCGGCGCTGGCGCGGCTGATCTTTTCGACGAGGAGCGTATTGATTCCGCGATTGGGATCGTAGCGGGGAATCCGCGCCAGTCCGCTGTCGATGACGAGGCGAACTCCGTCGATCGTGATGGAGGTTTCGGCGACGTTGGTGGCGACAACAACCTTGGGCTGATCGTACCGTGAAACGGCGGCGTCCTGATCGCGCAGCGACAATTCGCCATGCAAGGGCAGCAGCAGGTATCCCTTCGATGCGCTGGTTCGACGAATAGCTTCGATGGCGCGGTTGATTTCGTACCCGCCCGGCATGAACACCAGGACGTCCCCGGTGCTGCCGCTTCGCACGAATGCGGAGAATGCCTCCGCTGCCAGATCCCAAACCGGGAGCTCGTTCGCGCCTGCTTTTCTCGAAAGGTAGTTGATGCTTACCGGAAATGTTCGTCCCGTCGAACTCAGAAAGGTGCAGGGGTTGAGAAAGGTTTTCAACGCTCCGGTGTCCAGCGTTGCCGACATCACGACGATGATCAGATCCGGCCGGCTCTGCTCCTGAATGTCCAGCGCGCGGGCCAGCGTGATGTCTCCATAGAGATGCCGTTCGTGGAATTCGTCAAAGACGATGGCGCGGATGCCGCGCAGCTTCGGATCCTGAATCAGCTGCCGAAGAAGGATCCCTTCGGTTTCGAATTTGATTCGAGTTGCGTCACTGGTGACATTTTCAAAGCGAACCTGGTAGCCGACTTCTTTTCCGAGCGGAACGCCGAGTTCCTGCGCCACACGCGATGCGAGCAGTCGCGTTGCCAGACGCCGCGGCTGAAGAACCACGGCCTGGTCGTTGCCGAGCAGCCCGTGCCGCAACAGCATCTGAGGGACTTGCGTCGACTTGCCGGAGCCGGTCGGAGACTGCAACACCAGCCTGCGGTCGGTGAGCGCTGCTATGATCTCGGTTTCGATTTCGTAAATGGGCAGTCGTTCCGGCATCAATCATGAATACCACAGTCTCTATTGATAGAATCCTCTTATGACCAACGCGACCAGGCTGGAAGTCTTCACCGATTTCGTTTGCCCGTGGTGTTATCTCTGTACGCCGCGGATTGAGAAGCTCCGAAAGAATTTCGATGTTGAGGTGCAGTGGAGATTTTTCCCGCTGCATCCCAACACCCCGGCGGAAGGACTTTCCCTGAAGGAACTGTTCGCGGGACGACTTGCCAATTTCGAAGCCGCACAGATCAATTTGAAGAAACTGATGGAAGCCGAAGGACTGCAGTTCAACGAGAGGACCTACACGTATAACAGCCGTCTCGCTCAGGAACTGGCGAAGGGTTTCGATCACCTTCGCGACTCGCTCTACAAGGCGTACTTCGAAGGAGGTCGGAATATCGGCGACATTGCGGTGCTCGTCGACATTGCGCGATCCGCAGAGGTTCCCGCCGATGCCGCCCGCCGCGTCCTCATCGAACGGACTTTCAAAGAAGCCGTCGACGCTGATTGGGAAAAGGCCCGCCAATACGGCATCACCGGCGTTCCCACTTTCGTTGCCGGCGGACAGAGACTTGTCGGCGCTCATCCGTACGATGTCCTCGAAAAATTGGTAATCGCTGCGAAATGAGGACCAGGTAACTCCAGGAGAACGGATCGATTTAACATTTCCGACAAGCTGGCCTCCCAACAACTGACGGGCGTTTACTAACTACCGTCAGCTCGATCGGCGGCGGGGGTCTTTGCCGATGCCTCGGCTCCAGGTGGTTCG
>Ga0209488_10004567_pt1 | contig 10781 bp, 7 predicted proteins | sample Rivendell_Oct201_8_FD_188349 | JGI IMG/M metagenome (GOLD analysis project Ga0209488, IMG submission 188349) | Vadose zone soil microbial communities from the Eel River Critical Zone Observatory, Northern California, USA -... | ecosystem: Environmental > Terrestrial > Soil > Vadose zone >... | reverse complement strand
AACGTCACCGGGTACACCTCGACCGTGAGCTGGACGGTACGTAGCAGCATAGCCCCGGCTCGAAGCGTGAGGGTGCCGTGGTAAACACCGGGGGGCGTCTCGCGGGAGATCGTGACACGCACCAGCGCCGGCTGGGTGGAGCCGGCGCACACCGTGACATTCGCCTCATCGAGCAGCGGGTCGGGGAAGTCGTCGGGCGCACGGCGCACGAGCTCGCCGGCGGGCGTACTGTCGGAATTGCGGGTCAACCTCACGTACCCGACCCAATCGGCGCGGACGGCATCGGTGCCCAGCCGGCGACCACGGTCCGATACGAGCCCGGAGGGCTCGATGTGAACCGAGTCGAGACAGGGCCCCTGCACCCGCACGACGATTTGCGCGGATTCGGTCTCGCCACGGGCGGCGGCCAATCGAATGCTCGTCGGTGCGTGGATGGGTGGTAGGGCGTCGTGCAAGACATTCTCGAGACCGTGCGTCGTCCAGACGTCCACGGCATCCTGCGGCGGGACCTTGGCGGGACCAGCCACTCCCCCTTCCCCACCGACCTTCCGGTACACGCGCACATAGTCCACCCGCATCGTCTGCGGAAAGACGGTCGTCGTATCGGGGCTGCCGGGCCAGGACCCACCGACCGCTACGTTCAGAATGATGAAGAATGGATGGTCGTACACCCATGCTCCGGGCAGGTCATGCGGGGTGACGGTCTTGTACAGCGTATCGTCGACGTACCAGCGAATCGCGCCTGGGTCCCACTCCACGGCGCAGACATGAAACGTGTCGGCGAAGGCACCCGCGCTCAGTTGGTACGTGCTGGTTACACCCTGTGCGCCCGAGTAGCCAGGGCCATGCACCGTGCCGTGCACCCGGCGCGGCTCCTTGCCGATGTTCTCCATGATGTCGATCTCGCCGCACGCGGGCCAGCCGACCGTGGCGCAGTTGTCGCCCAGCATCCAGAAGGCGGGCCACAGACCCTGCCCGCGCGGGATCTGAATCCGTGCTTCCATTCGGCCGTAGCGCCACGCACCCAACCCTTGGGTCTTGAGTCGGGCAGACGTGTAGTCACGGTTCCCAAACGCCTCACGCCGAGCCTCGATGATGAGGTTGCCGCCTTCCACACGCGCGTTTTCGGTGCGGTCGGTATAGAACTCGAGCTCCGCGTTGCCCCAGCCGTCGCCCCCGGTCTCGCGGACCCACTTTCCCGTGTCGAGACCGGTGCCGTCGAACTCGTCGTGCCACACGAGCTGCCACCGGGCACGCGATGATTGGGGAGTGCCGGCGCAGGAGCAGGACACCCCGACGACGAGCGTAATCCACGCATGGCGAGGCGTGAGCATCATCGTATGACGCCGCAACGAGGCGGCGTACTTACCTAGGATGGGAGCAGCGCTTTTCGCAGGACCGTCAGGGCTCTGCTGATGTGCACTCCGATCGTCTTCGGCGAGATGGCCATCCGCGATGCCACCTCGGCGTAGCTCAAGCCCTCACGGCGGCTCAAAACGAATGCGGCCCGGGTGCGGGGGGGCAAAGCGGCGAGGGCCCGCTCGAGACGCTGCCACAGGTCCTCGGCCTCGAATTCGGCGTCGGCCGCGGCCCCAACGCGAGCGCTTGCTTCGATGGCGAGCAGGGGGGCCGCGCGGCGGCGCACGGCGGCTCGTCGGAACTGGCTGATCGCACGGCGGCGCACGGCGGCGTAGAGGTAGGGCTGCAGCTCGCCGACCACCGAGTGCGCCCGATCATCCCAGATCCGGGCGAACACGCCCTGGACGACGTCCTCGGCGGCGTCCCGGCTGCCCAGGTAGCCGGCGACGTAGCGACACAAGCCGTCGTAGTGCGTCCGGAACATCGCCTCGAACGCCGCCTCATCCCCCTCCCGAATCCGCTCTGTCCAATCGGGCGCGGACAGGAAGGAGGGGCTCGAGCGAGGACCATCCTCGCCGGCGGGACGATGACGCGTCGTGAACGCCAAGTACGCTCCCAGGGGCTTCGACGACCGGCAGAGCGGGCGACGGGATTCGAACCCGTGACGTCCAGCTTGGGAAGCTGGCATTCTACCCCTGAATTACGCCCGCGAAAGGCCTGACTTGGCAGGAAGTGTGCCAAGATTAGGCTACTTTATCAATCCCGGCCCTTACGATCGCTTGTACCGCCAGGCGATGGCCCCCGTTTGGGTCACTTTCAGCTTGAACGACTGATTCGCCCCCGCATCGACCGCGGGTATGTCCTGTGGCAGTGACGCCACGACGTTGCCTTTGCCGTCGACAAACTCGAACGTGACCTTCACCGGCCGCGAAGGCTTGGAGTGGAAGTTCGAGTACAGGCCTTCCAGGGCCGCGCCCTGCTCGTTCGCGACGAACTTGCCGACGCTGACTTCAATCGGGAGCGAGTCCGCCAACGTGAGGTAATACAACGCGGAGTCCTTCTTCCCCGCGAGCTGCCAGGCGCCCGCCAGCTTGGTGAGCGACAGGCGGTTCATCGGATCTACCGCGTACAGTCGCTGGGCGAGCAGCAGCACTTTGGCGGTGTCGTTGAGCACGAACGAGATGCCGGTGAGATTGTAGAGCGCGTCGCGATGGTACGGGTTCTTCACCAAACCCGCTTGGTACGTCTGCACGCCAAGGCGGTACAGCGGGTCCGCCAACGCATGGAATTTCCGCATCGTGTCCGCCGCCGCGGGCTGACACCGCGCTGAAATCTGACGCGCCGTGAGCGTGGGAGTCTTCCGCTTCAGGGCCTTCGCGCACGCGGCATCGAGCTCGGAGGTGTCGGGCAGCTGCGGGATCCCGCTGAGCACCGCTCCAGCCGCGCCGAACAGATCATCCGCACTCGCCGAGTCCGCATGGGTCGGGATGGCCGCGTACAGCGCCATGGCGGAATCGCGTTGATTGGCGCGCAGGTACAATTCCGCCAGGCTCGCCGTCGCCTCCACGTCGCTGGGGTAGGCTGCGAGGTACTCTCGGTAGGCGGCAGCGGCCTGGTCGTAGCGCTTGTCGGTGTGATAGACGCGGGCGACGTTCAGCCACGCTTCCCGTTTCTCTTTCGCGAATTTCGGATCGGATGCCGCCGGCACGGCCAATCGGAAATACTTCGCCGCCGAGTCCATCCGCGTCGCATAGACGAGCGAGTCCCTGTGGTACTTCGCGGCGTCCGTTCCCTTGAGCGCGGAATCGGGTTCTTCGTGAGCGAGGAACAGGTTGGCGAGGTAGATGAAGCCCAACGGCTCGGCCTGGTAGATCTGGTTGGCGCGCCGAAACTCCGCGATCGACGAGTCCGTGTTCCCCGCCTGCCACGCCGCCGCGGCGGTGTTGAAGAGCGGCACCCATGCGTTCCGTCGCTGCAACGCGATGTCTTCCTTGCAGGCCGGTGCCAGCGCCAGGGCTTTGACCAAGGCGGAGTCCGCGCCTCCGAGGTCGCTCGCCATCACATAGTAACGGGCCAGGTAGTACCAGGCGGCGGCATTCTTCCCCTGGTCCCCGGTCACCGCCTGCAGCAGGGCGCGCTCGGCCGCCTTCATGTCCTTGGTACGCTGATCCGCGAACTTGGTGCTGAACGCGCTCTTCAGCGACTCGATGCCGTTGTTCACGAGAGTGCCCGGCTTGAAGTCGCACGCTGTCGCCGCGGGCAGCCAGATCTGCTGCGCCTGGGTTGCGACGGGCGCCAGAGCGGCGGCCAGGATACACGCCGGGACGCCGAGGGCCTGCTGGACGGTCATGCTCACTCCTTGGATTTGGCGACCAACGCCTCGGCGTCGCGCTGCGCGACCCGGGCGACCTCGAGCGGCGGCCGGCCAAGCGCGCGGGCCGCCGCGAGAACATCATCGTACTCCGGTTTCACTCGCACACCTTCCGCATCCGGCTGCTCCAGCACCTTCACCCGCACGGTGACTTCGGGCGTGAGCCGGACTGTCACGTGGCGGCGGGCCAGCGTCGCCCGCTCTGCCACCCAGCGACGGACCCCCGCTGTCGTGCTGTGCTGGAACAGCGCGGCCGTGACGGCTTCGGCGCATTCCTCGGGTGCCACGATCTCCACCCGGAACCCGGATCGTCCCTTCTTCATTTGCACCGGCCACGTCTGCACGTCCAGGGCCCCGGCGGTAACGAGCGCTTGCCGCAACGGCTCCACGTATTCCGGGCTCATGTCGTCGACATCCGTGGCCAGCAGCGCGACGCGGCCGGCCTCTGCCGCCTGCTCGGCGAAGAGGATCCGCAAAGCGTTGGGATAGTGCTTCGGGTTCCGCTGCCCCGCGCCCCACCCGCTTTTCATCATGCGCCACTGCCCGGGCGGCGGACCCGCAGCGAGGACGCGCACCAAGGCGGCCCCGGTCGGTGTCGTGGCCTCGCCCTCCACCGGGCCGCCCGTGGCCAGCTCGACCCCCTCGAGCAGGATCGCGGTCGCCGGCGCCGGGACCGGCAGCCGACCGTGCTCCGCCTCCACCCACCCGTTCCCCACCGCGACGGGCCAGGCGTACACGGCTTCGACTCCGAGCTGCTCGAACCCCTCGATCGCACCCACGATGTCGAGCACGGCGTCCACCGCCCCGACCTCGTGCAGATGTACCTTCTCGGGTGCGACGCCGTGCACCCGGCCCTCGGCATCCCCAACCAGCCGGAACGCCCGCACGGCGCGCTCCTTCACCCAATCGGATACCGGTGCTCGCTCGACCACTCGCACCAGCTCTCCGACGTGGCGTCCGTGCGATCGCTCCGGGATCGTGAACTCGACTTGCTTGCACCCCACGCCACAGCGCACGGCGTTCCGAACGGTGACACCCACGCCTTCGAACCCCAACCGCGCCGGCAGCGCCTCGAGCCAGTTCTGCGGCACGCCCAGCGCAAGCAACGCCCCGAGGGTCATGTCCCCGGAGATGCCAGCTGCCGGATCTAGGATCGCGATGCGCATGGGTCTCAAGCGACGGAATATAAACGGCTTAGGCCCGGTAGAGCCACCCGGCGCCGGTATTGAAGATCACTACGCGATCGTCAGGGCGAAACGCCCCCCGCGCCTTGAGCTCGATGGCTCCCGCGAGCGAAGCCCCGCCTTCCGGCGAGGCGTCGATGCCCTCGAGCGTCTGCAGGTCACTCGCCGCCGCGCCGAGGAGCCCGTCCGTGACCGCCACCGCTCCGCCGCCGCTCTCGCGCAATGCTCGAAGCATCAGGCGATCTCCGAATGGGGCGGGAACCCGCAGCCCCGCGGCGATCGTCTGGGGGTTTGGCCACGGCGCGCAAGACTCGGCCCCGGCCTCGAACCCTTGCACGACGGGCGCGCATCCCGCGGCCTGCACGCTGTATAGCCGGGGCGGCTTTCCTTCGAGCCAGCCGGCGCGCACGAGCTCCTGGAACGCCTTCCACATGCCTATCAGGCCGGTGCCGCCACCCGTGGGATACACGATCGCATCGGGCAGCGTCCACCCGAGCTGCTCCGCGAGCTCGAGGCCCAGCGTCTTCTTGCCCTCGATGCGGTAGGGCTCGCGCAACGTCGACACGTCCACGGCGCCGGTCTCCGCGGCGTACGCGCGGGCCGCTTTCCCGCAGTCCCCTATGTGACCGTTCACGAGGACCAGGTCGCCGCCGAAGCTGCGGATCTGGCCGAGGATGGTGGGCGGCGTGGTAGCCGGCGCGTACACCCGCGCTGGGAGCCCGGCTCGTGCCGCGTAGGCCGCGAGCGCCACGCCGGCGTTCCCAGCGGTGGGCACCACCAGGCGCTTGGCCCCCGCGAGCGCGGCGCGGGTCACGGCGGCCGCGAGTCCGCGAGCCTTGAACGAGCCGGTGGGGTTCGCTCCCTCTTCCTTCACGAAGAGCCCGCGCAAGCCGTGCTTCGTGGCGAGCCGCGGCACCGCGAGCAGGGGCGTCCCTCCCTCGCCGAGGGTGATCGGCGCTTCCGCGTCGGTGAGCGGCAGCCACTCCCGATAGCGCCACATGGTCCAGCCACGCCCCGGCAAAAGCGCCTTGGCCTCGGGCGCCGGCGTCGAGCGGTAGCGGACGAGGTACGGCTGGCCGCACTCGCACACGCCGGGCAATCCATCTGCGTTGCGGGTGGCTCCGCAACCCGAGCATTCGAGAGACCAGGCCGCGGGTTCAGACACTGGCATGCAATCGATCGAGGATCCGCTCCGCCAGCCGCTTCGAGAATCCGGGAAGCGAGGCGATCTCGGCGGGCGTCGCGGTCTTCACGCCCGCGAGCGAGCCGAATCGCTCGAGCAGCGCACGTCGTCGGCCCGGCCCGATCCCCGGTATCGCGAGCAGCTCCGAGGTGATGGTGCGCCGCGCACGGCGGTGGCGGCTGTAGCTGACCGCGAAGCGGTGCGCCTCATCGCGGGCGCGTTGCAGCAGCTTGAGCGACGGGCTGCGTCGTGACAGCGCGAGCGGATCGGCGCGGCCCGGGAGGAAGACCTCCTCTTCGCGCTTCGCGAGGCTCACGATCGGCAGCTCCGCCCGTCCGGCGGCGCGCGCCGCGTCGAGCGCCGCGCCGAGCTGGCCCTTCCCTCCGTCGATCACCATCAGGTCGGGGAGCGGCTTCTGCTCGGCGATCCGCCGCGTTAGATAGCGTGTCACCACCTCGTGCACCGCCGCGAAGTCGTCCTGCGGCGCCCCCCGGATCTTGAACCGCCGATACTCCGCCTTCTTGGGCCGGCCCGCCTCGAACCAGACGAGCGAGCCCACCGTATCGCGCCCCTGGTTGGTCGAGATGTCGATGCACACGAACGCACGCGGCACGGCGGCGAGCCCGAGGTCTCGCCCCAGCGCGAACACCGGGTCCGCCGCCCGCTCGTCGATGTCGAAGCTTTCGATCTTCAAGCTGTCCAGCAGGTGTCGGGCGTTTTGGTCCGCGAGGTCGGCGAGCTGCGCCTTGCTGCCGCGTTGCGGTACGTGCCAATCCACCTCGGGCGCGAGCTCGCCGAGCGACGCGAAATCCTCGGGGGCGGGCGGGAACGGCAACAGCACCTTGCGCGCCCGCACCTCGAGCGGCAGGTAGCACCGCACCAGAAACGCCGACAGGATCGATCCTTCCGTCTCGTGCTCGGCGTTCTCGAGGAACCAGTGGTCGCGCGCAATCAGCTTGCCGTCGCGTACGCGAAGGACGACCCCGCACACATCATCCCCGTCCCGCGCGATGCCTACCGCGTCCGCGTCGCCACCGCCCACGAGCTCGACCGCCTGCGGCTGTTCCAGCTGGTCGAGCCACTTCAAGGCGTCACGCAGCTGCGCCGCCCGCTCGAAGTCGCGCTGGCGCGACGCCTGCTGCATCCGCTCGCGCAGCCCGATGCGCACATCCACCGTCTTCCCTTCGAGGAAGACCACGACGTCGTCGATCATCCGCCGGTAGTCCGCCGCGCTCTGCAGGGCGACGCACGGCGCCCGGCAGCGCTCGATGTGGTAGTCGAGACACGGCCGGTCCGGGGCCTCGCGCGGCAGGTCCCAGTGGCAGGAGCGCACCGTGAAGATGCGGCGGATGATTTTCAGGGTCTGCCGCAGCGTGGCGACGTCGGTGTACGGACCGAAGTAGCGGGCGCCGGGAATCGCGACCCGACGGGTGACGAGCACGCGCGGGAACGGCTCGGCGAGTGTCACCGCGATGCGAGGGTAGCTCTTGTCGTCGGTGAGCCGGATGTTGAAGCGCGGCTGATGCTCCTTGATGAGGTTGTTCTCGAGCAGCAGCGCCTGGGCCTCGGTCGGAACGATGATCGTCTCGAGGTCGGCGATCTGGCTCACGAGGGCCGCGCGCTCGGGCGTATCGCCCGCGTCCGGGCCGAAATAGCTGGGCACACGCGCGCGGAGGCTCTTGGCCTTTCCCACGTACAGGATCTCCCCCGCCGCGTTCTTCCACAGATACACGCCGGGTTTGTCGGGAAGGGCTTCTAGCGTGCGCGAAAGGCGGTCAGGGATTGCCATGTGCGAACGGCATCGGGGTGCTGGAGCGCCAGCGTCAGCGCGGCGTACACGATCCCAAAGATACCCAGCACCACAACCCCTCGCGGCACCGGGGCGACACCGCCTGTGAGCCGCGCCACGCCGAACGCGACGGCGCCCGCGAGCGCGGCCCCGAGCAGGGCGATGCCGAAGGCCCGCCATTCGGACCCGCGCAACACGGCCCCGATGCGGCCGTTCAGGTGGTACAGGTGGAGCGACGTGTTCAGGAACACGCCGAGCGAGGAGCCGAGGGCGATCCCGGGGGCCCCGAGCCAGCGCATCAGCAGCCACGCGAGCACCGTGGAGACCACGAGCGACGAAGTCGCGATCTTCACCGGCGTGCGCGTGTCCCGCATCGCGTAGAAGCCGGACGCGAACAGCTTCACGGTCGCCTGGCCAACGAGTCCGAGGCCGTACGCCGCCAGCACGTTGCCCACGAGCTGCGTCGCATCGGCCGTGAACCGCCCGGTCTGGAACAGCGCGCCGATGATCACCCGGTTGAGCACGATGCACGCGATCGACGACGGCACCACGAAGAAGACGATGCGCCGGAACCCGACCCCGATCCGCGACCGGAGTTGCTCGTTCGGCGCCGCCCCCACCGCCTCGCGTGCCAGCTCCGGGAGCGCCACCGCCGTGACCGACGCTCCGAACAGGCTGATGGGAAGCTGCTGCACGATTTGCGCGTAACCGAGCGCCGACACGCCGCCCGCGCCCGTGAAAGAGCCGAGCAGTGTGTCGATCAGGCCCGACACCTGCACCACGCCGGCGCCCAGGAGCAGCGGGAGCCACGCCACGATGACGTCGCGCACGCCCTCTGGCCTGGTCGAGAATCGCAGAGGAATACCGCGCAGCAGGCGCCAGCACACGGGCAGCTGCACGGCGATCTGGAGCACGCTGCCGACCACGGTTCCCCAGGCCAGGGCGAGTGCCAGGCGGTCCAGCAACACGTCGACGGGGAGCGAGCGGTTGGCGAGCCACGTCCCGGCCCCGACCATCGCGGCGATCCCGGCGATGTTCCAGAGCGCCGGGGCCGCGTACGGCAGGAAGAAGCGCCGGTGCGTGTTAAGGATTCCGAGGCACCACGCCGAGATGACCATGAGCCCGGTCATCGGAAACAGGATCCGCACGAGGCTGATGGTGAGCTGGCGGCGCGGCTCGTCGAACCCCTTCGCGAGGACCGTCGTAATGGCGGGCGCAAACGCGATCCCGAGGAGCGCCAAGAATCCGGAGCCGAGGAGCAACAATCCCAGGATTGCTCCAGCGAGCGCCCGGGCGTCGCGCTTGTCGGCACGCTCGTTCAGCGCGGCGTACACGGGGATGAACGACCCTAGGAGCGTGCCCTCGCCGAGCAGGTTGCGGATGGTGTTCGGGATGCGGAGCGCGGCGCGGAAGGCGTCGGCAGGGATGCTGTCGTTGCCGAAGTAGTGCGCGAACACCCGCTCGCGCACGTAGCCAAGCACCCGCGTCAGGAAGATGCCGGCGGCGACCTGCGCCGCATGGCGACCTCCCCCACCACCCCCGCCGGCGACCGGCTTTGGCGCGGTCAGGTCGGACGCTTCTTCTTACCGGGGTCTTCCAGCAGGCGCTGCACGAACTGCAGCTCTTCACGCATACCGGCGATGGAGCGGTTCAGGTCCTCGAGGTCGGTTTCCAGCGCTTCCACCCGCTGCTCCAGCTTCCGCACGCCTGCACCACTCCCCGCCCCCGCTCCGTCGCCCTGACCCTCCAGCCGCCGCGCAAACGAGCGCCCGAGCGGCGAATCGAGCAGGATCGCGGTGATGGGAATCATCAGGGCCACGAGCAACACGACGACCAAGACCCACATGGAAGGATTCTACGAAGCGCCCGCCCAGCGCGCCACCTCCTGCTCCAGCGCGTCTACCAGGCCGGGCCCGTAGCGAATGAGGAACGACGGGAGGGTGAGCACGCGCTCCTGCGGCTGTCCCGCTGGATAGACCGCCGCGCGGGCGCGGGCGATCTGACGCACCAGCGTCTCGCCCTCGAGCCGTTTGAGGCTCGCCACGAGCTTCTTCTCGATCGTCTGGGCGCCGGCGAGGGCCGCGTTGCGGGCGGACTCGACCGTCCGCTCGAGCGTCGGGTCGATCTTCACGACGGACTCGAGTAACCGGCCGTACTGCTCTTCGATACCGCTGCGCAGCGTCGCGAGCGTGGCCACGGTCTCGGGCGACAGCTCGTGACGGACGAGGCGGGCCTCGAGCTCGCCCGGCTTGCCATCGAACGCCGCGAGATCGATCCTGTGGCGCTCCATCAGCTTCTCGACGCGGCCCTCCACGATCACCCCGGACCAGCGCGGCACCGGAGGCTGGCGTGTGACGCCGAGCGCATCGTACAGCGGCACGGCGTCCTGGAGGTACTGGAGCTCCGCCGGGCCCGCCGCGTAGGCCACCGTGGGGAGTAACGCCGCCTCCACCACGGGTCGCAGCAGTACGTTGGGCGAGAGGCGGTCCGGTGCCTCGACGGCGATGCGCTCGAGCTGCGCGCGGGAAAACCGCTCCCCGCTGCGGCGCGTCACAAAGGCCTCGCCCTCGCGCTGCAGCCGGTCTCGCCCCTGGCGGGCCTCCACCAACACCGGCGTGTATCCGTCCGAGAGGGTCAGGTCGAGCCCTTTGAGCACCCAGGGGGCGGCCACCCGTTTGGCGCTCGCGTCGTACGCGCGCAGCACGACGAGCCCGCGCGGCCCGAGCACACTGTCCAGCGCTCCGGCGAACGCCTCAGCCAGGGTAGCCTCGGGGCGGTACCAGCGCTCGAGCCATGCGATCACGCCGCTCTTGAATTCGGTCTCCGGCGTACCGTCCCGGAGCTGCGCGAGCGCCGCGACGATCTCCGGACCACAGGGCTCGCGTGCCACCGGGA
>Ga0209488_10004565_pt1 | contig 10783 bp, 20 predicted proteins | sample Rivendell_Oct201_8_FD_188349 | JGI IMG/M metagenome (GOLD analysis project Ga0209488, IMG submission 188349) | Vadose zone soil microbial communities from the Eel River Critical Zone Observatory, Northern California, USA -... | ecosystem: Environmental > Terrestrial > Soil > Vadose zone >... | reverse complement strand
TACCTCCCGCGGCCCGTTGCCTTACCTTGCCACCTCATCAACTCAACATCAACTAGTGTGAACGACGATGCCCGAGACAATCCTATCATCACCACCGTCAGTCTTCACCGCGACGTCCGCGTTCTCCCTCGCTGGCGTCGCAGCCATCGCCATCGTCGCGACCACCGCGGCGCGCACGCTGCTCCCTAATAACGCGCGCTGGCAGGACCGCGTCGCTTTCATCTGGCTCGTACGTACTCGCCCTCGGCGCAACCGTTTTTTGTTTTTGTTTTTTTGTGCTCAACGTGCCGCAATATGACTCGACGAAAAATAAAATATAAAAAAAAACAGGCGTTTGATGCGCTGATCCACTTTATCATCGAGGGCTCCTTTATCGCGCTGTCTACCTATGGGCGCACTGTGAACACGTCCTCGGGAATGTTCGCGGAGATGTGTACGTTTCCCCCCTCCCCCACTCACACCCACACCTCCTGCCTCCCTTTGCTGATACTGCTACACGCGATCGTCGTGTGTGTTGTGTTGACGTTACTGCAGGGCGCGAATACGTCGCGGCAGACACGCGCTGGGGCACCGCCGACCCGACCGTAGTCTCGCTCGAGCTGCTAACGGTATTCGGCGCCGGTCCGCTCGCAGCGCTCATCGTGTACCAGATCGTGAAGAGGGATCCCGCGCGGCACTACTGGATCGTCGTGCTCAGCACGGCTGAACTTTACGGCGGGTACGTGTGGGGGGGGGGTCTTTTCTCCTTCCTTCGTCCTTTCCCTTTATTCTCCTGCGGGCCGTGGAATGGACAAAATTGTTGGCCCGCGGATCGTGATGCGGCGGTGGCGGCGGCGGTAGCGGATGAGAAGAGGGGACGCGCGCTGATCTTCGCTTATTGTGCGCGTGTGGGCGCGTTTTTGTAGTTGGATGACGTTTTGCCCCGAATGGCTCACGGGTAGTCCGAGCCTTGACACGTCGAACGGGCTCTACTTTTGGGTGTACCTCGTGGTGAGTTCCCGCCCTTCCTTCTCTTGTGATGTGATGTGATTGATGTGCGCCCTTTATCGCAGTTCATGAACGTCCTGTAAGTCCTTTCCGAGTCATCTTACTACCTACCGCGTTGTCCGTGATGGGCCTTATCTAGCTGGGTCATCATTCCCTTGGGGCTCATGTACGACTCGTATACGCATATCGCGGGTTCTCTGCGCTCTGCGCAAGCTGGTAAGCTGGGCAAGGCGGAGTAAGGTGTGAGATACCTCTCCAAATAATGACCCACGTACACATATTTGCTATTCCCTACAAGGCTCTCGTATTGCTAAGGAAAATTCGCCATACTTCACTTGTGCGTTTGTACAGGCAACATAGTTCGATCAAGTCCCAGAAACATACTCGGAAGAAGCATTATACACGGGGTTCCATCGGGCCGCATGCTTGAATTTAGACGTAAAACCAAATGCTACGTTAAGTGCAAGTGTGAAACTAGTAGTAGTAGTCCATGATGTGAGTAGCTAAAGAGATAGATGGTATGAGATGAGGTTGTGTAGATATACAACAAAAGTTCGAGGGTCAAGGTCCGTCGCCAGCAATGTCCACGTCAAAAGAGAGAATTAGCTTTATGCCGTCTTGATGGTGAAATATGGAGACTTGTTGCCACTATCGCCGATCACTGTGCCCTTGCGCCTTAGAGACTGACCGCAGCAAGAGGGACTACGCGGTGACTTACGAACGATGAAATATGTGGTCCTATAAGGCTTTTTCGGTACGGTGATTGACTGGCTCCCACTCGTCAGCTTAAAGCCCTGTGCAAGTGGATGGTCTGCGCAAAAACACGTGATGAGCAGGAATGATGGGCGTGTGGAGCAGGGATGACTCACCGACGTCCAAATTTTCAGAGTCGGTTTTTCCGTCATTGTAGCCAAGTAGGAGAGTGCCCGTCTGATTGCGGCCTTCGCTCGGGATTCTGGACGTGTCCCACTTGACGTACTGGGTGGAGCCGACCAGCCAGTTCACTCCTGCGTTGGGCGACGTGACGGAGGGTGTGACGACGATGTCTTCCTTGCGTTTGACAGCGACGCCCGCGAGGACGGGCGATGCGGTCGTCGTCGAGGCGGCGAGGGCGAGGGCAGAGAGGAGAATGGTGAAGAACTGCATGGCCAAAGGGGAGATTTTTAAAGAGGAGGGAATGAGGGTGAGGGGGTGGGTGGAGTGGAATGGGAAGGAATAGAATGGGGACTGGGGATAGGGAAGGATGCAGCGGAGTGAGTGAAGGTCTTTTATGGAGGAAGGATGACCGCCCAGTAGGGTTCGGCACGTTGAGAGAGAAGGAAGAAGCTCCGGTCGTGAAGTCGAACGATTCTTGGGACGATTCCATCCATCTGCCATAATATCTTTTCGTGAGTACTGGTGGTATTCATCCACCGACTCTGGTGGTGTGAGCCGGTCGTGCAGAGGTATCGTTAAATCCTTCGACTCATATGGTGACGGTTGTGGGGGGGAAAGTAGTATAATCACGCGAAAGAATCCCCGTACCCAAGGAGGGAACGCCAAGGAGGGAAGAGAAGCAACTACGCCGTACAGGGCTCGTGACCAATTGGGAGCAGATAGAGACCGTTGATTACTATGGATGGAAAGCACAAGCGGCGAGAAGAGCCAGTTGATTGCTCACCGGATGGCACGGCTCGGCAGGTACTTTTAGCCCCCTTGTCGAGAACGTTCTCATGCAACGTTACATGTTTCAGGGGGCTCAGAGAGTATCCCCGGGTCGGACAACGTCAGTCGGACTTGCAAACCGGTCTCGGTGAGGTTGGTTTCGATCCACGGAAGAAGCGATGGATAGATGAGGTGGATGCGAGTAGTTAGGCTCGAGAGCTAGATAGAGTCAAAAGGCGCCCCGCGGATATGGGAATGCAAAGACTTCTCGAACCGACGACAGCGACTGATAGGTCAACGCTCTCACCTGTTTTGCCTTTTTGTCACCCACCGTCAAATCTAGGGAGACCTCCTTATACCACGATCGAAGACCCCGTCTGCGGGGTGGGGATTACTGTCCGACAGATTGGGACTCCACATCTCATAAAGTGACGATGGAGAGAAGGGCGAGAAAGTCAAGATTGGCCTCCCATGTGCCCGAAACTGTAGGTACATTCCGTGATCGACCGACCGGCCCTTACCGCATCATCCGGCTTACGCGGGTCGCCATAAATAAAACAAAAAACAAACATATCAGGTACGCGCTTCCAATGCGGGGAACACTAAGTTAGTACGGTCAACTGTCAGGACATTGTCAACTGTCAAACAAGGACTCGGAATGCGAGTGGAAAATGAGACCGGAAAAACATCGACATCGAGGTACCCAACTTCATCGACCACGATCAATTTGAAGCGCAAACACTCGATGCGCGGTACCAGCCCCGAGACAAATACAGAAAAAGGTTTCATTGCCACCGTGAAACTCAATAGGTAATGCCGATGCTGGCTGCTTGTAAATTGTACCGGCTACGAGGCGGCCATTGAGATGATACAATACATACAGTAATGATGGGCTAGGCTGGACATCCCCATTGACAAGTTCGCAGGCACGTCGGTATGTCTTTGTCGCATCCGCATCAACATCCTATAATAGCCCCATTTAGTATGCATTGCATATGGATCCGGCAAAGTAGCGGGCCGAGTTATTAGACGACGCGATGCAGGGTCGCAGAGGCCCGGGCCATTGATTGTCGATGTCGACTTTCGCGACGGAAATCATTCGGAACCCCTGCCACAAGTGTCATACAAACGCTGCGAGACAATCCCAATTAAATTATCAGGCACCAAATTATGACATCGCTTTAAACGGCTTCTGTCCCCCCCTTGACAAACTGGCACCTCACTGGCAGATGCGCGCGACGGCTGGTTTCCCACCGGGATGATCCCATTGTCGTGTAGGGCCTAGGCAAGTATATAAGAACTCGGCCACCCCCAAGTTCTATCCAGTGTATCGCCCCATCTTATCCGACGAGTCATAATGTCCACTGCCAGCAAATTGCACAATGTGGTGTTGGGGGCGGCGGCTCTTCCGAAGCCCCGTAACATCATTCTCTGTTTTGATGGAACGGGTAACGAGTTCGATGACACGGTGCGTTTCTTGCTGCATCGACCACCACATGATTTTCCGAAACTCATCGTCGATCTGATTTGTCGCAGAACACGAACATCGTCAGACTGTTTTCCATTCTTAGGGTAGATTGCCCCGACGCGCAGGTGTGCTATTACCAGGTAGAGCAGTCACCCCCATCCCCAGCTTCAGTGACTTATTTCAACCTGGACATGATTACTCAGGCCGGCATCGGCACCTACGTCAAACCTGGCGCGGTCCGGCCGATGTTCAACGGTGTTGCCGGACTTATTGACAAAGCAATTGCGTGGTACCTCCCTGAACATATAACCGATGGCTACAAGTTCCTCATGCAGAATTATCGCGAGGGTGACACCATCTGCATCTTCGGTGCGCGCGCTTGTTCATTTTAACTGCGAGCCAATCTGACTGATTTACGGAAGGGTTCTCCCGTGGCGCGTACACCGCGCGAGCGCTCGCAGGGATGCTGCACAAGGTAATGCCCTTGTCACAGTTATGTGAACTCGAGCTGCTCTCTTACTGTGGGCTAGGTGGGCTTGCTATCGAAAGACAATTTCGAACAAATACCGTTCGCGTACCGTATCTTCAAGGAGCAGAAGGAGGATGAGCCATCCGTCGACATTACAAAGCGTTTCAAAAAAACTTTCTGTCGCGAAGTGGTCATCGATTTCCTCGGCGTGTGGTACGTGTCACCCTAGTTTGAGAGAGATTTTTCATAGTCTAACTGCTGGTTTGTCCCTCACAGGGATACGGTTGCGAGTGTGGGGTTGTTATGGAGTCCAACACTTCCCTTTGTTGGCTCAAACGACATGATTAGGGTGTTCAGACACGCGGTGTCCCTCGACGAGGCATGTGCCGTCTCAAGAATGCGCGCGTGCAAGGCTGACCACCGCCTTTCATTTTGACTAACAGCGGCGGGCCAGATTCCGTCCGCACTTGTATCACAAAAAAACCACAGCAGAGCTGCCCACTCAGTCGTTGCTAGGTAAGATAACGGATTTCGTGAATCCCTTCAAAGCGAAGTACTTGAAACGAGGCCCGGAAACCCACACTGAATGTCACCCCCATCGCCGCGGAGAGGAGACTTTCGAGACGGACATCAAGGAAGTGTGGTTCGCGGGAGCTCACTCGGGTACGTCTACAAACATTTTCACTCTTTTGGTTCCCTGGAGTGCACGCTCATGACTTGCACTGCCACGACAGACGTTGGCGGCGGCAATACGAAAGACAACCTTGGAGTCTCGCTGTCGAACGTCTCGCTGCGCTGGATGGTGCGACAGATTGCCAATGCGAGCAAAACCGTGCCGCATTTCAAGATCCTGTTCGACCACGCTGCACTCGCGCAGTGGAACATCCAGGAGCAAGACATCTCACCATCCAAGGAGGGTGAAGTGAGCGACGCTGTTTTCAAGAAGGATAAGGACCGACATGCGCAGGTCAACAAGAGCAAGCGAGCGGAAAAAGACAAAGAATTCGACACTGACAGTGGTGAGGTGAAGGAGAAAAGTAGGGATGAGCTTTGGAAGGGGGGACGCTGGTGGGCGTGGTGGCCACTTGAAATCCTTCCCGCGTACTACGAATGGCAGGACAAAGAAGGCCGATGGATGGGACAGTGGAAGTGAGTTCTCGTTTGTTCCTGCATCTCATGATGAGGTCATTAATGGGTCATTTATCCGCGCGTACAGGTGGAATTGGGGCCACGGGCGATTTTTGCCTTTCGAACCCGCGATCCACGAAAGCGTCGACACGCGCAAAAAGTTGTGTAAGGGTTATACTCCGGCAGCGACCCAGAAGCCGGGACATGAAGGCTCTGAGTATTACGTTCAGTGAAGAACCGGCCGTCATGGTGTAGAATCTGGGTGTGGGAACTACACCAAGGGCGTTTCCTCCTCATTCTCTGGTTGCGCGGCAGTACTATACCGTATCATTTGGGACTTTTCAAGGACTTTTAGCGCACATGTAAATACTAATATCACGTGACTATGTTCACCAAGTTGGCCGCTTGTTCTGGCAGTCACAGTCCTTCCCTACGACTATATCCGCTCCCCGTCCAAGCAATTTCTGACTTCCGCTGTCGCACGTGTGATAAAGCGAGGGCGATCCCGACAATAAAAGCCTAATACCACGATGCGGTGACTGTCTCACGGGTTCCACCTGCAAGTTATCTCGCGGGGGGACCAGTGTCTCGCCCTTCATTCCGCATGCTGAGAACATAATCTCAACAAACGAAACAGCGACGAGGCCTCATCTTTGTAGGGTCTAGTACTGAGTAACTGGTCCACCGTGTTGGCCAAGTTTGCCTGCTATCCAGGAATCTCCTCAAGACCGTGACATCCGCAACCGCAGTACAACGTCCGTCGAGCCCCAAGACCACAAACCACACATGCAAGGTCCAAGTTTTTCAGTGGCCGGGAGAATTCCTTGGACCGTCTCAGGGTGTGGAATGGCCTCCGCATTTTACGCTGCGCGATTCAAGCGGCAAGTTTCCGGACTCTTACTAGTCAAGTCCTGCTGCCTTTTGCAAACACAGATGATGCATTCTTCATAAATGAGCACGAGAGCCAGCTTCACACATTTGTACAACGGTCTTATTCCCGAGTCTGACCTGTACCTTACCCACGTGGCGAGAACATCACTCAGATCCGTAGACGCTCTAGTCTTTCAGGGAGCGCCCGTTACTCCAACTCGAGGTGACATGCAATCTCGTATCGTCAGTCCAGTCCCGGGCCCGAGTCCTATGGTTGTCGTAGGTGCTTAGAGATCGAATCCGAATAATCTCGCTCTCGGGTCACTCGTCACACGTTTGCGAGTGATTGTCAAGTCCAACGGCTCCCTCAACCCTTTCACCCCCATGAACTCAACCCCGATCGGCACTGGGATGTCCAAACAGCATCCAAACAGCATCCGAGCAATTTCAAAGTAAATTGTATATATAGGATTAAAAAATTAGTATTGTCCCTTCATCATAATGCCCATTCTCAGTCGGCTTGAACTTCCTCATGCTTTAAAGTAAAATCCAAAAACTTCGAAAGATAATGAATGAGAGAAGTAGAAAAATTAATTGTATGTGCTTGCATGGATTCTAGTAAAAAAAAAGTAACTATTTGCATCGCATCACTGAGGTGAGCTGTAAAATATAATTGAGTGATGAGCTTGTCAACGACGCAACAGTAATGATACCTACAATGTGGCACAAACTCTGAAAGGAGTTTAAGGACTGAATTGGAGACCTCTTCATTAGGATTTCTCATCCATTCAACGTAATCAGGAATAGCCACTTGAATGTCCTTGCAGAATTCAGCTACGACATCCTTGAGTACACCCACCAGACTGCGATGCTAATACGTACCCTGTGCTGCAAGCCTTGAAAGGAACTCGATGGCTGCCTCGCGAACAGACCAATTAGAATGCTTCAGACGTTCTGCAATGACAGGAATGGTGACCCGAATGTCCTTCCGAAATTCAGCTACAAAAATGCTTGAGCACACCCACTGGAAAGTGATACTCACACATACCCTGTGCTGCCAGCATTGAAAGGAGCTCGATGGCTGCCTCGCGAACGTACGAATCAGAATCCTTCAAATGTTCCGCGATGGCAGGAATGGTGATCCGAATGTCCTCCCGAAATTCAGCTACAACATGCCTGAGCACACCCACTGGAAAGTGATGCTAACACCTACCCTGCGCTGCCAGCCTTGAAAGGAGCTTGATGGCGGTCTCGCGAACATACCAATCAGAATCCTTCAGAAGTTCCGCGATGGTAGGAATGGCGATCCGAACTTCCTCCCGGAATTCAGCTACAAACATGCTTGAGTACACCCACCGGAAAGTGATGTTAACACATACCCTGCGCTGCCAGCCTTGAAACTCCTTCGCTGGCTGCCTTACGGACACCAGAATCAGAATCCTTCAGATGTTCCGCGATGGTAGGAATGGTGATCCAAACGTCCTCCCGAAATTCAGCTACAAACATGCTTGAGTACACTCACCGGAAAGTGATGCTAACACATACTCTGCACTGCCAGTATTGACACGAGCTTGATGGCTGCCTTGCGAACGTCATAATCAGAATCCTTCAGGTGTTCCGCGATGGCAGGAATCGCGATCCGAACTTCCTCCTGGAATTCAGCTACAAACATGCTTGAGTACACCTACCGGAAAGTGATACTAACACATACCCTGCGCTGCCAGCATTGAAAGGAACTCGATGGCTGCCTCACGAACATACCAATTAGAATCCTTCAGATGTTCTGCCATGGCAGGAATGACGATCCGAACGTCCTCCCGGAATTCAGCTACGAACACGTTTGAGCACACCAACTAGAAAGTGATGTTAACATATACCCTGCCCTGCCAGCGTTGAAAGGAGCTCGATGGCTGTCTTGCGAACATACGAATCAGAATCCTTCAGATGTTCCGCAATGGCAGGAATTGCGATAGGGACGTCCTCCCGGAATTCAGCTACAAACATGGTTGAGCACACCCACCGGAAAGTGGTGTTAGCACATACCCTGCGCTGCCAGCCCTGAAACGAGCTTGATGGCTGCCTTGCGAACATCAGAATCAGAATCCTTCAGATGTTCCGCGATGGAAGGAATGGCGATCCGAACTTCCTCCCGGAATTCAGCTACCAGCATGCTTTGAGTACACCCACCCGAAAGTGATGTCAACACATACCCTCCGCTGCCAGCATTGAAAGGGTACCGATGGCTGCCTTGCGAACATCAGAATCAGAATCCTTCAGACGTTCCGCAATGGCAGGAATGGCGATCCGAACTTCCTCCCGGAATTCAGCTACAAACATGTTTGAGCACACCTATTGGAAAGTGATGTTAACGCATACCCTGCGCTGCTAGCATTGAAAGGAGCTCGATGGCTGCCTCGCGAACATACGAAACAGAATCATTCAAATGTTCCCTAATGGCAGGAATGGCGATCCGAACTTCCTCCCGGAATTCAGCTACAAACATGTTTGAGCACACCCACCGGAAAGTGACGCTAACACATACCCTGTGCTGCCAGCATTGATACACCCTCGATGACTGTCTTGCGAACATACATATCAGAATCCTTCAGATGTTCCGCAATCGTAGATATAGGGACGTCCTCCTGAAATTCAGCTACAAACATGCTTCAGCACACCTACCAGAAAGTGATACTAACACCTACCCTGCGCCGCCAGCTTTGAAAGGAGCTCGATGGCTGCCTCGCGAATATCAGAGTCAGAATCCTTCAGATGTTCCGTGATGGCAGGAATGGCGATCCGAATGTCCTCGCGGAATTCAGCTACAAGCATGCTTGAGCACACCTAATGGAAAGTGATGCTAACACATACCCTGCGCTGCCATTCTTAAAACACCTTCGATGGCTGCCTCGCGAACATACAAATCAGAATCCTTCAGATGTTCTGCCATGGCAGGAATGGTGATAGGGATGTCCTCCCGGAAATCAGCTACAAACGTGTTTGAGCACACCTAACGGAAAATGATGTTAACACATACCTTGCGCTGCCAGCGTTGAAAGGAGCTCGACGGCTGCCTTACGAACCTCAGAATTAGAATCCTTCAGACGCTCCGCGATGGCAGGAATGGTGATCCGAACTTCCTCCTGGAATTCAGCTACAAACATGCTTGAGTACACCTACCAGAAAGTGATACTAACACATACCCTGTGCTGCCAGCATTGAAACACTCTCGATGGCCGCCTTGCGAACGTGATGCCATTTAGAATCCTTCATATGTTCCGCGATGGCAGGAATGGTAATCCGAACGTCCTCCCGGAATTCAGCTACAAACGTGCTTGAGTACACCCACCGGAAAGTGGTGCTATCACATACCATGCACCGCCAGGCTTGAAAGTCCCTTGATGGCTGCCAAGAAAACGTCTGAATTAGAATTCTTCACAGCATCTAGGATGCAGCGAACAGCTGGCCCGATATCCTGGCGAATGTCTTCATACAAGTAAATTGAGCAGGCTGATGGTTCTAGAGTAAGTACGCACCTGGGTCTCCTCCCTTTTCACATAGGAGGAAAGCAGTCTTTAGATGTCCCTTCCGTGAAGCAGCCCTGATCGCCGTCCCGTATTCCCCTCCTTTGTACCAGGTGTTAGCGTGATTGTTTGGGAAAGGCAGGCATTTACCTTCAACAGTAACATCCACCCCATTTTCAACAAGAAGACTGACTACATCAATGCTCCCAATCGCCGAAGCTGCCTGAAGCGCCATTCCATACCTCCCTCCTGACCTGACTTAGCGTCGTTGAAAGTTGTGAAGCACACCGACCCTCACCCTTGATATTAGGGTCTGCGCCCATCTTAAGAAGATACTCCACCAACTCCTTATTATCTTTATATGCGGCAAATTGAAGAAGAGTGACAAATTCAGCACCTGTAATGAGTTGGTAAGGTCACGCTTCGCTTCTGCGTAAGGGATGCTGACCATTAAGCTGAGTATTTGGACAGGCTCCGCGCTCGATTAGGTCTTGAAACCCATAATTCTCGAGTGTGCCTTTTTGAATGGCACTCTGAAGAGAGTCCTCAAACTGCCGCTGGGCCTCCCGCTTCATCTCATCCTCACGTTCCTTTTTTTCGCGAATTTTGTCTCGAATATCGTAGATGGATGTCACAAAATCTCGCAGGGGGATAACGAGAAGAAGTAGTGCAAGGACCTGCCCAAACCCCCACTGA
>Ga0209488_10004562_pt1 | contig 10786 bp, 8 predicted proteins | sample Rivendell_Oct201_8_FD_188349 | JGI IMG/M metagenome (GOLD analysis project Ga0209488, IMG submission 188349) | Vadose zone soil microbial communities from the Eel River Critical Zone Observatory, Northern California, USA -... | ecosystem: Environmental > Terrestrial > Soil > Vadose zone >... | reverse complement strand
AAAAAGCTACATAGACAGAAACGACCAATTTCAATTTATTCCTTTGAATGTCTTCAAGTTAAAATGTTTCCAAGCCAGACCCTTATCACTGCCAGTGTAGTAGCCCTTTGATGAACTAGAGCTGAACCCCCAACTGTGTCCTGCCATGGGCCGGTCGGTCGTGAGATAGTGACCGGCTCGATGATGCAACCGCTCGGTTATTCGTAGTGAGTTGTCCTCCGAGTCTCAACCGATTATTCAGCCCGCGTCCCTCCGTCCCGAGTGTCAAAGCGTGCTCTTCTCACCAGGCTGTCACCCCCAACTCTCGCCCGTCTCGGCCCCAGTCCTACTTATTGCATGCGCGCACATATTTTGTTTCATCTCATCTTCAGTGCATTTGTCAATGTACAAGCCTTCTACTTTTCGAGCACGACGCCCACACAATGTGGGCAACTCCACGTTTCATGGACCGGTAAGCCTAGTCCTTTTGAGACACTCTACGTCGACGTCATCACGCTGCCTGCAGGAGGTCAACCGCCGTTCGTGCTGACGATCGTTCCTGTGAGCACTTCTTGTCGTGACGTGTGCGACCCATCCCTCCTTGTTATGGTTACTCATGAGTGCTCCTAGGTTTATGGCGCCCAGACGGTCTACAACCTTTCCGATAACGGGTTCAGTAATGGCGTCGGGACATTCAACACCACCCTAACGCTTCCCGAAAAACAAGACTTGGTAGTAGTCATGTCGGATGCCACAGGTTTCGCAACCGGGGGGATATCCCAGCGCTTGATAGTGGGACCAGCTTCGCCTGGTGAGACATGCAACACTACCCAAGCCGACTCCCAGTTCTATTTTACTATCGATAACACGTTGCAGGAATGTCGGTGAGTTTGTTATATCTGGCGTAGTCAAGTCTTGTCGATACATTGAGGTGATTAGACCGTTCACATTTTCTGAATACCCCAACGCCACCCAACCCGTGGCGATCTATGTGCGTGCGAACCCCCTTGATGTGCTTATGGCTAATTTGTGTTTCAGGGCGTGGTTCCAGGAGGATCAGGTATCGAGTTTAATCCCCCCATCGGACCCGAATTTGTATGGAATCCCGCCAACGTGCCAGCAAACACCTCGATGTTGTTTTACATGGCCGACGCGCAAAACCGCACGGGTGGTGTCTCAGGCATCATGGTCTCACGTGCGACTGGTGATAGTTCGTGTATTAACTCGACTTCGCCCTCTACAACCGGTGTGGCTGCATCCTCCACCTCCACCTCTTCCCCTGTTTCGAGGTCCAAAAAGTTATCCGCTGGGGCTATATCTGGAATAGTTATCGGCGGAATGATTGGGCTCGTTGCATTTGTAGCACTTGCCTTCCTTTTCCGACTTCGGAACTACAAACCTTCGACTCCACCACCAGACAATCGTCGCATGGACATTGACGGTAGGTCCTCAAAGATTCCTGCTGACCTGACCCCTCTGACATGACCGATGCAGGGGACTTCCACGAAGATCCAGAACTTTTGTCTCAGATGGAACCGTTCCCAGCACCTAGCACTAACACTAGGGACTCGAGCGCATCGCAGGAATTGACCGGTTTAACATCGTCATCGACCCACGTCACTCCTCCGCCCCCTCCACAAACCCGAACAGTTGCTGCATCGGCGATTGCCTCGCTGCTATCCCCCAGGCCTTCATCGAGATCAAGATCAAGGAAAACCAATAGCAGGTCAACGGCATCCTTGTCGCCCAGGCACAGCTCCTCCATCAGCACCGGCACGCGTGTCATTGTCCATCGAGATGCCGGAGAAGTTATTCATGAAGCCGACGAGAATGAACCTGAGGTCGTCGAGCTTCCGCCGAGATATGAGGACAGCCGACGATCAGTGTTTCTCGGCACTGTCTCGAACGAGACACCGTCGTCAGGTAATTCTCCTTTACCACCATAGCGTGACTTGGCACTTTCCCCATATTTTTTTGCGTCCACTGTTATCCGTTGCATATCTTGTCACAGGGAAGTTTGTATTTGCGGTCCAACTGTTCTGCGCTTGGGTGTTTGACTTTTATACTGTTTCTTTCTTGCATATAGGAACTGCTAGGTACTAACTGTTGTATTCAAGTCGACCGTTACATTACGTTCCGCTCGACCGCATTCTTGTACTTGTGTTTTTATCGACGCTTGGAGATCCGGTATACCTGAACAGAAAGAGCGAGTATAAGAGAAAGTGGACAAATACGTTCGAAGAATCAGGAATTGATTATGCCAGTACTAGCACAAAAGTCAGGGTTGTCACGGTGTTCAAGCGTTAGTGGAGGAAGGATCACATGACATTTGTTCGCCGGGCTTTCCGGCCTTCCACCCAATTTGTCCGTCAAAAATATGAGGCGAGCGGCGCCAGTTAAATATGGCCTGAGGTCTCTGGCAGGGCCCAATTTGTTTGATCCCTCACAAGTGGTGTTCAATCGCCGCTGCAGTCTGGGGTCACACCGATAACTTGCAATTTGTTTGGTTTGATGGCCGGTATGGGACTTATTCAGCACGTGATGCTGTCGAGTCGTTTTAATTTGGCCGGGCACGTGGCCATACACGTGAGGTGATCCGGAAATGGCGTTTCAATTTCGATCATTTCTCTGTATATACCAATGTGAAAGCGAATTCGGAGAAAGCTGAGCATCCACAGGCATGTCGACGAATTGGAATTGCGCCTTTCTCGCTCATTGGGCTCCAAGTCCCTTTACATTCTCTACTTGATTGGTCTGAGGTGTCTCGGCGGCTCGGTCCACCTCCCCTCTTTTGTCCCTCTCCTTATTCCAATACACGGCCATTCCAGACCGCCTTTCCATCACATTATGATGCGCATCGTCACCTTATTAACTGTCCCCTCGCTGTCCTTTTGCATAATCTCCCCTCCACTCGCCTCCTTCATCACCTGACAAGTTTCGCACAGCCTTGCATCTTACTTATCATGCAAGTGCTCATGTACATAAACCCCCTGTGTAAAGAACAACCCCAACAAGGTCTCTGATCTCCTTGTCTCGCCTAGATCCCTCGGGGATGAACCGAGCCGAGGGCCATCTTGTGTCCTACGGGCCAATCTTGGACCGTGACGCTGCTGGCGCTGCACAATCATTCCAGTGGCATTCCCGCGCTACACTTATTCGATGTCCCTGAGTTTAGGCTCTGATTTCTTCTTTCCAGATAGCTTTTTGATAACGTGAGTTGGACACCAACTGTGTGCTGACATGCGCCTGGTCGACTTATTATCATGACGTGGCACCGACTCGATACAATGCCTCGGATCTTCGTAGCGAAATTGCTAAGCCCGAGCTTCATTTTTAGAACGCGCGTAGCAACCTCGCGCTTTTATTTCCCAGGTCTGAAGAAATGGATTCAGCCCGCAGTGTCCCTCCATTTCCTGTATATCGTAGTGCGTGCTTTTTCTCGCTTGTTACCTCCCTTTGAACTTTCCTCCAGTCTCGGGCCCGGTCCTGCCTATTGCATGCGTGCACATATTTTATTCCACATCATCTTCAGTGCAATTGTTAATGTACAAGGGTTCTACGTTTCAAGCACAACACCCACTCAATGTGGGCAATTCCTCGTTTCATGGACAGGTACCGGGCCTTTCTGAGATGCATCAATGTCATTAAGCAATATCCCGCAGGTGGCCAACCGCCATTTTCGTTGACAGTCGTTCCCGTAAGCAGCTCTTGCTGGCTGTGACGTGTGCAACCCATCCCCTCTTTTTACTCACAGCACTCCCAGGTTTTCGGCACCCAGACAGTATACAACATTTCCGATAACAGGTTCAGTGACGGCATCGGGACGTTCAACACCACGCTCACGCTTCCCGCAAAACAAAAGTTTGTATTCGTTATGTCGGATGCCACGGGCTTCGCAACTGGGGGGATATCCGAGCTCCTGACAGTGGGATCAGCTACGCTTGGTGAAACATGCAACACCACACAACAAGATGCCGAATTCTACTTCACGACTGATGACACGTTGAGCGAATGTCGGTGAGTTAGTCAAGATATGCCATATACCTGGCGTAGTCCAGGCAGGTTAATCACTGAGCTAATTAGACCGTACACCTTTTCTCAATACCCCAACGCCACCCAACCCGTGACAATCTATGTGCGCGCAACCATCCTCCCACCTCGGGGCCCCCATGGCTGATTTGTGTGTCAGGGTGTGGTTCCAGAAGGATCCGCTATCGTGTTCAATCCTCCCAATGGAGCATCCGAATTCGTATGGACCGTAGCCAACGTACCAGCAGGCACCTCGATGTTATTCTTTATGACAGACGCGCAGAACCGCACAGGTGGTGTCTCAGGCCTCATGGTCTCACGCGCGACTGGTGATAGTTCGTGCATTAACTCGACTTCGCCTTCCACAACCGGTGTGACTGGATCCTCTACCTACCTCACCACTATTACTACCTCCACCTCCGTCTCCTCCACACCCACCTTCTCTGTTTCAGGGTTCAAAAAGTTATCCGCTGGGGCCATATCCGGAATAGTCCTCAGTGGGGCGATTGGGCTTGCTGGTTTTGCAGCACTGGCATTGTTTTTCCGACTTCGGAAACGCAAAGCTTTGGCTCTATCATCAGCCGGTCATCGCATGGACATTGACGGTGGGTCCTCGAAGACGCCTGCCGTGCCGATCCCTCTGATAACGCCGGTACAGAGGGCTTTCGCGAAGATCCCGAGCTTTCGTCTCAGGTGGAACCATTCCCACCACGTAGTGTTGAGGCTGAGGACTCATACTCATCGCTCGAGTTGACTCGGTTGCCATCGTCGTCGAGTCATCTCTCGCCTCCTGCAGAGACCCGAACAGTTGCTGCATCAGCCGTTGCCTTGCTATCCCCTACGTCTTCGACGAGATCAAGGAAAGGCATTACAAGATCAGCAGAATCCTTGTCGCCCAGAGGCAGCATGTCCACTGGCACTGGCACGCGAGTCGTTGTCCACAGAGATGCTGGAGAAGTTATTCATGAAGCCGACGAGGATGGGGTCGTGGAGATTCCTCCGATATATGACGACACCCGACGACCATTATTTCTCGGCGCGGCTTTGAGAGATACACCATCACCGGGTGATTCTCTCTGACCACCTTCTCGGGGTCACTTGGCCCCAGATTCATGTTTTTGTGTCTATTGTAGCCGTCGCAGATCTTATTACGGTGTGAGGACTAAAAAGTCAAAGACTTATAGCTTGTGTCTCCATCAATTGTTATCCATCTGTTCTGCGTTTTGGAGCGGTGTTCATATACCGTTTGTTGCTGGCATACAATATCTTTTCATTGGCAGGTAGTATTGTCGAGCGTTGCATTACGTTCCGCTCGACCGTACTTAACTTTATAGGGAGTAACTTTTTCGGAATTCGAAGGGAGGGAGAACATAACATAAAAAACACCCATCTATAGTACTGTCCACCACTGGAAAGCAACTTCACACCTTCAACAAACATGGCTTGGTCAGAGTGTGTACTCAGTCAATGCCTGTCACGGTCCAAGACAATCCCCACAGGCCTTACAACAAACATTTCTGCTCCCTCTTACCTTTTGACTCACCCTGTACGATCGCTCCGCAATACCTGAAACCTGGTCCTTCGCTTTGATCTTGCAGTTGGAAGTTGAAACCACCGACGGATATCAAATAATTCGCCAGTTGGCCGATGCGGCAAATTCGGCGCCGTTAAGGTGTCTAGATAGTACGTCATATCCGCCGAACCTATATTGAATGCCGTGAGCGCGGTGGGAATGCGGCTCTGCTCTTGTAGCATGGACACAACCGACGTTGATGCAGAGATTTCGTCACGCCCTATCGCTCGTCATGCAACGAAAGTGACTTAAGCTTATGTGACATGGCACCAGAGGCAGTGGTGTGGGCATACTGTATGTTAGATCGCCTCGGGAAAAAGGTTGCGCGTCCGTCCGACATCCGTCACGTGCATCGCAGGCGCTTGGCTCTTGCTCTCGTAAAGGCTCGATCAAGTGCTCGAGGGATTTTTGCGATGCGGACTGCGTCAGTAACGTGACCGCTAAAGCGACGTCTTAACGGAAATCTGAAATTTCAAGAATTTGGCGTGCTACGCAAGTCTCGCTACACAACTAGCGCAGGGCCCGTGTCTAGTCACTAGTAACTTCTGTCGGCGCTCTCCAGCCTCTCCTTGTGGGCCAGTCCCGACACAAGCAGACCTTAGTCGTATCTCTTCACGGGACATGAAAGTGAGGTAGACGATCACGACTTCAAACTGATTCATGCGCTCCCTCGAATGCCTTCGTTCAACTTTGTCAACTTTTGGTACTGATTCCTAGATAAATACTACCGCAACTATGCTCAACGCGTGATGAGTCCGCCCATCCTCCGCATCAAGCTGGCACCCGGACGTCCAATCCCAGCCTGAACAGCTTCATTCGAAGAATGACCGCGTCTCTGCATTTACACGTGTGTGGCGTGTGTGTGACTTCGGGGGAATGCTTCTTTATTTCCCCACATCACAGCCCAATACACCGAGGGCGAACTGAAATGCAGTAATGGTTCGGTCTAAAACCGCATCGCGCATAGCCCTTTCTACATTAGAAGCTGTGCAACAACACTTTGGCCCCCTCCCCCCCCCCTAAGAAGGCCCGACGGGGTAGCCCTTTTCAGTTAATAACACCGGTTGGACAAGCGCCTACGGCCGATATCCTTTCTGTTCCGGTCGTGTCAACTCTTTATGGTGGTATGTGATGTGAGAGAACTAGACAAGTGATGCCGATCCGGCTCGCAAGTTGCGCTCGACTGGACGAGTTGCACTGCCTTGAGTGGCCGAAGACCTCACGAACCTTGCTCTCTGTGGTTGAGCCAGGGGGACAGAAGAAATCGGGGGTGACAGGCCGCCCCTACTAGTAGGGCGAGTGGAGGTACGCCCGCCGTTGACGCCGAAGATGGCAGCGGTCGTCGTCTGAAGCAAGCCGTCAAGGCGGAAGGGGGGGAGGACTTGTGGAATCGAGGTACTTGGGGAAAGGACTAGCACTACGCAGGAAAAGTAAGGTAGAGGATATGAGGCCGAACGCGGAATGGCTCACAATTGATCCTCGAGACGAACCGAGAAATGGCCATCCTGTTCGCAACACACACGCAGGTGCAAAGAAGGGCGAGGAGCGGTGCTTGGGAGGCCATTCAACAGGGAGCTTTCATAGAGCTTCGAGATACTCGACTCACCAAAAGCGAATGCGATTTGGAAAATCAACTCGTCAGGCATGTGCGATGCACCAGAGTGAGATCTCCGAGCTGCGCAGCGTTTGAATGCCACGATCGGAAATGACGAGACTGGACGGGGGACAAGAAGGAGAAAGAGAAGTATGTTTACTAGGAAAAGAGTCGTGATTCTGCGGAGGGACGACTGCATGGGTGTAGGTATGTGAGTTGTCTATGGTGGAAGAGGGTAAAAGGCGGTTATCCGGGGTAGGCGGGAACGCGAGGTTTATGTGGCCAGAATGCATGTGAATTCTTCGCGTTACCCAAAGCCGGTCTGAGATCAAAATTTGATGTGTTGAGACGGGGATCTGGACGTGGATGAGTTATTGGGAAACGGCGTGAGTCGGCGTCCTAGGACTAAACTGAGGAGATCGTTCGATCCGCGAAATAAAAACGGGGAGAAATTCGAGTGAAAGGGGGTAAAAAATCAAGGAGGGCCAATTGGAGGGCAGAACGGATTAAAAGGAGGGGATGGATTTGATCTTGGGCGCCAATAAACGACCTCCACCTCACCCATAATCCATCCTGATCTCGGCTCTCTTGACCTCTCAATGCTGTAGGACTCTAGTGACCGTCTGTTAGACGTGGGTGTATCCCGAGGTAGTGCGATCAAGGGGAAAAAATCGATAACCTGATGGCAAGGGAGGGGGAACGGGGGGACCTGTCACTCGAGGGGCAGAGATCCCGGTCAAATAAGTGCGTCTTTAAAGATCCATCAGTTTTCCCTACAATGGCTTACTTGCGGAAGGACCTTTGGGGGCCCAAGGTAGGTTCTTCGGAGACACTGCAATCAGAGAGGTATACATATACATCGAGACATTAATAGTGCCCCCTGAAAAGCACGGGGCATCAATGCAGGCACTTGCCCTTATCTCCCCTCTTCCAGAGGGAACATGAGACTGGGGAAATAGACTGCAGAGCTCCAACGATAACGTATCAGATTTCCCCTGACGTCAGGCCTGGGAAGTAGTTGTCTACTTTTTGATGACAGCGATACGCCAGAAGATGTCTCTTCCTTGGTCTAGAACACCACCCTCCACCGTATAAAAATGCCCGGACCGAAGGAAAACTGTGCGTCGTGACACCTATTGGCCAAATCGTTCTAAGCGTTGCGCAACTATAGCGTCGGCGGGGAGAAAAGTGGTACCCTTGACCCCCTTGGCAAAAATAGGCACATATCCCACAAGAAACTTGAAAGATCCCATGACGTTCTTCGGCAATTTGGATAGTCCAAGACGACGTTGCACCAGCCCAAAGTTGTCTATTAAGTTGCGGCGTGGAGAGAGCACTTCAAATTTCGCAAGTTTGTTGAAATTCAGAACCCGAGAAGGCGTTAAGTAGTGCGGATTTTTGACCGAACCAGCTTCCTGCTATCGGAAAATGCGGCCGTGAGTAGAGATTCTGTTTCGCTGGGCAGTCCGAGTCAAGTTTTTGAAGGCCGGCGAGGAGCGCCCCGCGCAGTTGCCGCAGCGGTCCCGCCGGCAATAATCTCCATCTCCACTGTCACTGCCACTGAATTTTTTTTAACTCTCCATGCTCCATGGCCAATTGAAGGTTCATGTTTGTGAGTAATGGGTAATCTCTTAAAGGATTTGGAAATTGAACGAACGGCGCCTCCATCTGTGCTCAGTCGCCACAGCTCCGTTCTCCCAACCATGACAATTACCATCGATCACGGAGACCCGTTCACATTCTCATCAGAAACTCTATCCCCCTTCTGTGAATGTGAAGCCGTTGCCTCATTTGTGCTCTGAAAGCCGACAGCATCTCTCGAACTCGCACTACTCGCACTACAAGGTTGAAGGGGCAGGGGAGATAGTGCATTCATTGCAGAAACCAATGCCTCTCAAGGCCAGATTGTAAAGAATAGGTCATTGGTTGTTCAAATTTCGCGGCAGAGCTGTGAGTCATCGTTCTCTGTCTTCTACTCCCGACTTATGTGGGGTGTTGGGCAACATCTAAGAAGGGATTGAAGTTACGAGTCACTTTTTGCTTGTGACTCCGACCCTCGCATCCTTTTGGGGGCCTCGATATGCCATTTCGGCAATTACAGACAACCTTGTACTTGCTCTACCTGGCGCGTAGTGCAGTCTGATCCCAATTCTCCTTACCTTCCCCTGTAAGGCCGCTGATCGACTGTTCTCGATATTCTGCCGTAAGTGAGGCCGGAAAAGTGCACCGAGGTTGGGTTTCGGAAAGACCGAGATCTTTCTTTCTTTGCGCGCGGGTGGACAACACGGTGAGGTGTGTGTTCATAGCTTCCCCTAACAAAAGCATATGTTTCTTACGAAGGACCCACTCTGATGCCTTGGTGGCTCTGAAAGGATAGGAATACGAACGAAGACTCGAAAAAACGAACATCTGATGTTCAAATGATCACGTGATTCCCAGACACGGCATTCCAAACGGTAACTTGAGAGTTAAGCAGTGGAGACAACCGTCAGCACTGACAGGACACACTGTAGCCGGACCTGTGGGTCAGGAGTGGCATCTCAGGGACACGGGGGGTAGGTGGGACTCAGACCAGGGCAGTCAACTACCCACTAAGACATCACGAAGACGATAAGCAAGTCTTTTGGAGGTCTCGCATTTATTTTATGAGACATATTTACCACTACACTGGTAAACGTTGGTCTTATCGCTGTTAGCTGTGCCTTACGTTTGTTGCGTGCTGCTACCTTGCCCAATTTCTGGCGCTGTGGTGGTTTTCCTAGAATTCTAGATGGCCCTTTGTTGGGTATCCAGATGGGGATGGGCGGTAGGAACGTCGCGCGTCGGACGAGACATGCGCCATGTGCCACTGGCGTCTTCCCTGGGGTCCCTCGTATAAGGCCGAGTCAGGACACCCGAGGGATATTGGCCAAGGAGCTGGCCCGCGAGCATACAGTAACCACGTAAGTAAAGCGGCGTTCAACTGAAATTTTAAAGATTCGACATGCTATGCAAGTCGCTGTACAGCTGGCGCAAGGCGCATGTCTAGTTAACTTTTGTCTGTGCCCTTCTCCTTGTGGACTGGGCCCGGCGCAAGCCGACCTTAGTCGTATCCCTTAACTGGAGGTAGACAATCACAACCTCGAACCGATTCATGCGTTCCCTCGGAATGTCTTTGTTCAACTCGCCAATGGAACTCGGCCCTCCGGAATTGCGGGGATTGGCAGAAAACTTGCCGTGGACCGTTCACCGGGCCTAAGAACACAGAATAAGGTACGGTGCCCAGAGAAGTACCAAATACCACCGCGACTATGCTCAACGCATGATGAGCCCGCCCATCCTCCGCATCAAGCACCTGAACATCCAGCCCCAGCCTGAGCCGCTTCATTCGAATGACTACATACTCATACGTGTCTGGCGTGTGTATGATTTCGGGGGTATGGTTCTTCTTCTTTACCCTTTTTGCTTTTACCACATCACGGCCCAGTACAACGAACGCGAACCGAAATGTGGTGATGGTTCGGTCAAAAACCGCATCGCGCGTGCTGTCCTTTCTGCTTTGGGAGCTGTGCCCCATTTTCTCACAGAGTGACCCCGCCCCCCGGGAGGACTGGGCGGGGTAATATTTTTCC
>Ga0209488_10004561_pt1 | contig 10787 bp, 9 predicted proteins | sample Rivendell_Oct201_8_FD_188349 | JGI IMG/M metagenome (GOLD analysis project Ga0209488, IMG submission 188349) | Vadose zone soil microbial communities from the Eel River Critical Zone Observatory, Northern California, USA -... | ecosystem: Environmental > Terrestrial > Soil > Vadose zone >... | reverse complement strand
GTTATTCGAATTTTTACTTCTGTCTTGGTCACGCATCTACTCCTACCTGCGCAGGTTCCAACTGCGGATTGAAGAAATGGATAATCACGAGCGCCACAAGATAAGCGGAGCCCGCAATAATGAAGAGAGGCAGGTATGAACCGGTCCACTGCAATACGTAGCCGGTGGTTTTCGCGAGAAGGAGCGCTCCGATCGAACCAAACATTCCGCCGAGTCCCACAACCGAACCGACTGCGCGCCGGGGAAAAGTGTCCGAAGCCAGCGTAAACAGATTTGCCGACCAGCCCTGATGTCCGGCCGCGGCCAGCCCAATCAGAGCGACTGCTGCCCATAAGCTGGACACTTTGGAAGCAAACACGATCGGCACAATCGCCAGAGCGCAAATCAGCATCGCCGTTTTTCGACTGGTACTGAGCCGGTATCCCCGCTTGATCATGAACGACGATAGCCAGCCGCCGCCAATACTGCCTACCGTGGCAGCCTGGTAAATAACAAAGAGAGGAAGCCCCACATTCATCAGGGTGATTCCATGCATCTTGAACAGAAAATCCGGGACCCAGAACAAATAGAACCACCAGATGGGATCGGTGAGGAATTTACCTGCGGCAAATGCCCACGTCTGCCGGTGCGGTATTAGTTGCGACCATGGAATTTTGGCAGCTGATTCTGCTGGGTCGCTGCGGATATGGTCCAGTTCCGCCTGGTTCACGCGGCGATGATTCTCCGGCGACCGATACATGGCGAGCCACGCGGCCAGCCACACAAAACCAATGGCGCCCGTGGCAACAAACGCCGCCCTCCATCCATAATTGCGGGTGATCCACGGAACAACCAGCGGTGTAATCAAGGCGCCGATATTCGTGCCGGAATTAAAGATACCGGTTGCCAGGGCGCGTTCTTTCCTGGGAAACCATTCGGCCACAGCCTTGATGGAAGCGGGAAAATTTCCTGCCTCGCCAAATCCCAGCGCTACGCGCGCTGCACTGAAACCGAACACCGAGTGGGCCAGGGCATGGGCCATTGCCGCTACACTCCAGAACAAAACCGAAAGCGAAAAGCCTTTGCGCGTCCCCAGCCAGTCCATGAATCTGCCGGCAAACAGCAGGCCGGCAGCATAGGCGAGCTGGAAAGCAAAGATGATGTTGCTGTAGTCGATCTCATTCCACCCAATCTGTCCCTGAAGAGTCTGCTTCAGCAATCCAATGACCTGGCGGTCAATGTAATTGATGGTCGAAGCCACGAACAGCAGCGCGCAAATCATCCAGCGGTAGTGAGTGACAGCTTGCGAAAGACGTGAGCCGGCGCCGCTTCCGCTGGATAACACAGGTTCCGACAAGGCGCGAATTGGCTCTGTAACCACTGCCTGCCCTTCTTTCTTTATTCCATAAATAGCCATGCTTAACGCCCCATCCACCCGCCATCCACCACCAGAACGTGGCCATGGACGTAGTCACTGGCGGCCGAGCAAAGAAACACGGCAGCGCCTCCAATGTCTTCCGGCTCTCCCCAGCGTCCTGCCGGAATACGTTCCATAATCTGGCGGTTTCTGGTTTGGTCGCGCTGCAGCGCCACCGTGTTGTCAGTGCACATGTAGCCTGGCGCGATGGCGTTGACGTTAATCTTGCGCTCGGCCCACTCATTGGCCAGAGCCTTGGTGAGCTGAGCCACAGCGCCTTTCGAAGCAGCGTAAGCGGGCACCGTGATGCCTCCCTGAAATGAAAGCAATGAAGCGATGTTCAGTATCTTTCCCGGCTTGTTGCCCTCGATCCATCCGTGGCCAGCCAGTTGACTTAACTGAAACAGGCTCTTCAAATTCACTTGCAACACAAAGTCCCAATCTTCCAAGGTAAACTGGTGCGCCGGCGCACGCTTGATGACGCCAGCATTGTTCACCAGAATGTCGATGGCGGCGAACGAACGCGCTTTTTCAAATAGCTCTTGAGCGCCGGAAGTACGCGCCAGATCAGCCTGTACGGCAGCCGCTCGGCGGCCGATGCGTTCTATTTTCCGGCACGTTTCTTCCGCCGGACGCGAGTTCCCGTGGCAAATGACATCAGCTCCTGCCTCAGCCAGAGCGATGGCAATGGCTGCCCCCAGTCCGGCGGATGAGCCGGTGACCAGCGCCGTCTTGCCGGAGAGTTGAAAGAGTTCCAGGCCCGCCATTATTTTCTGCTGGCCTCAAGACCCGAACCTGAAGTGCTGAATTCAGGCTGAATGTTGACCACGCCAAACTGGCGGTCTTCCACTTCGCGGTGTGCGGCCATGGCCCAAATAAATCCGATACGGTGTCCCGGCGCCGAAACGTTGGGGTGATAACCGCGAGGCATCAGCACCGCGTCACCTTCCCGCACCACGGCCACCAGATCAGGTTCGTTGGTATCGGTGTAAACGAACTGCACTCCGAAGCCTGGCGGAGGCATTTCAATGTAGACGTACATTTCCTCCAGCATTCTGGCGTGCTCGTGCGGAGGCCAACTGGTCCAGTTTCCGGGTTCTGAGATAGTAAAACCCGCCAGAACACGCCCAGCCTGGACATTTTTACCAACTAGAATATTGAGGTCCCGCATGGTCGCCGCGCCGCCGGCCACAAAGTGGAGCGCCTTGTCATTCTGAACATCCTCATAGCGCACGATTTGCAGGGGATAATCGCCTTTAACCTCGGCCGAAAATTCGGCGAGATCGGCGGACTCGCCACGAATCCTCACCTGCGATCCCCTGGGAATATAAGCGGCATCGTGTTGGCCCAATGAAAACTTGTTTTCACCAACCGTAAACTCGGCTTCTCCGGCAACACAGATAATCGCGGTCTCGCTGTTTCCGGTGTTGAAATTCACCTCTGACGACGCGGCGTCCAGCCTTGTTCGCGCGTAGCAAAGATGCTGCATGCTGCTGTTCCTGGGGGTTATCACTACCTTGCGCCCGGAATGAGTATTGGTATTGCGAAAAACATTGCCTTCGCGAACCAGGCGTTCCGATATTGAATCAATTTGAGTGCTCATGGTGCTCCTTCACTGTATGAAACTTACTATCGGGCGATCCGCGCTGAAATTCCTTTCATTACTCTCTGCACCTCGTCAAAGGTCGCCATCGAAGCGTCCCCTGGAGTTGTCATAGCCAACGCGCCGTGAGCGGCGCCGCATTCTACTGCCCAGCCGGGATCGCGCCCGGAGAGGATTCCGTAGATCAACCCCGACGCAAATGAATCGCCCCCTCCGACCCGGTCAAGAATCTCCAGATCGATACGCTGAGTTGCTTCGTAGAAATTGCCTCCGGAATAGCACACCGCGCCCCAATCGTTCCGGCTTGCCGAATGCACCGTACGCAAGGTGCTGGCAATGATCTTCAAGTTGGGGTACTCCTTGACGACTTCTCCGATCATTTTCTTGAAGCTGCTACTATCTAGAACAGAAAAATTTTCATCGATACCTGCTACCGCAAAGCCCAGAGCCACTGAAAAATCCTCTTCGTTGCCAAAAACAATGTCCGCCAGCCTAACCAGTTCGGAGTTGACGGCCTGCGCTTTCTTAGAACCACCGTTTGACTTCCACAAAGACGTGCGATAGTTCAAGTCGTAAGACACCACGACGCCATGGCGTCTGGCGGACTCCATAGCCTCTCGCGCGACATCTGGCGTGGTTTCCGACAAAGCGGCAAAGATTCCACCGGTATGAAACCACCGGCAACCGTCCCGGGCAAAAATACGGTCCCAGTCTATGTCGCCCGCTTTAAGCTGTGAGACTGCGGTATGGCCGCGATCGGAGCAGCCCACCGCGGCCCGCAAGCCAAATCCACGGTCGGTAAAATTCAATCCATTTCTGGCCTGTCGACCTACTCCATCGTCGTCAACCCACCTAACGCTGGACTGGTCCACGCCTCCCTGATACATCAGGTCCTGAACGAGGCGGCCAACAGGATTATCCACCAGTGCGGTGACGATGGCGGTGTTCAACCCAAAGCAGCGCTTCAGACCACGCGCAACGTTGTATTCCCCACCGCCTTCCCACACCCGAAATTCTCTTGCATGCGCAATCCTGGTTTCACCGGGATCAAGCCGAAGCATCACTTCCCCCAGGGCAACCAGGTCCCAGCGGCACTTCGATCTGTCTCTAACTACAAAGCTATACATGGGTCCCATTTCGTTCATTGGCCAACACTAGAAAATCAAGCGCACACCGAGCTGGAGTTGCCGCATGGACTGAGCGCTTGTGATCTGTCCAAAAGTACTTACAGTCGTGGGTGTGGCCGGAGCTGTGGCGTTGGGTGCATTCAGGTTGACCATGTTGAATACATTCATTGCCTCGCCGCGGGCCTGCAAGCTGAAACTTTCCCTGAGCTTGAACGTACGGAAGATTGCCAGGTCCACGTCTTTGTAACCCGGTTGATCGATGAGGTTGCGCGCGGAGTTGCCGTCCACTGGAGCCCCGTTCACTGGAGCATTCCTGACGAGAGCAGTGTTATTGAACCAGCAGGCGGCCGACCCGACCGGAGCCCCGTTCAGACAGTTGCCGCCGAAGGGATCGCCCACCAGCCGAGCCCGGTCCCCGCCGTTCCCATCCAGATTGGCGTCCGCGCCGTTCAACACGGTGAACGGAAGACCGCTGTGCACTTTCAGAATCGGCGAAATAGACCAGCCGCTTACCAGGTGTCGCAGCAGAGGGTTCCCGCCGTTATAGTAGTCGGGTTGCCATATCATGGAAACTACCGCCTGGTGGCGCAGGTCGGTATCGGCTCGTCCGCGGTCTTCCCCTATATTGGCGAAATTCTGGACACCGCCCTGGCTGGTGCTGTTTTGCAGTTGCACGCTGTCAAATGTCTTGCTGTAAGTATAGAAAGCGTTGAACGTCAGGTGGTGCGACAACCGTTGTACAGCGCTGATTTGCAATCCGTTGTACGACGCAGTCTGGCCCGATTGCATGGAAAGCACGGAACCAAACGCGGGGTTGAGCCGCCTGGCTTGCACGTTGTTCGCTGTCGCGCCAACGAAAGTCGGGTAATTCGCGTCGAGCGCGAAGGGGAGGTCATGACTGAGTGAACCGACATAAGATGCCATCACGCTTAAGTTCTGTGTAACCTGCCGTTGCACCGTGAAATTAAGTTGATAGCTATAGGGCCACTGAAAATTTGGCGATGCACCGAAGATAGAACCACCATTCACGAACTGGCCGTTGTAAGGGAAAGGATTGCCACCCACCAGTCCTTTATAGGGGTTGGTCAAGGTCGCGCCGGCGCCGTGATTGGTGGCACTGTTATTGTTGGTGAAGTTAAGCCGGATGGCAAATGGCTCGAAATTTGACGTGGTGTTCCATTCATTACCGGAAACGCTACCGTAAAAGATCCCCGCACCGGCGCGGATTGCAGTTTTTCCGTCACCGAATGGGTCCCAGGCGAAACCAATCCGAGGCGAAATGTGGTTCCAGCGTACCGGAACTATGCCGCGCGTAATTCCGGGATCTCCGGGGAAGAGTATGCCAGCCGGGGCCGTGGGGTTTACGGTGGAATGTGCGCCCGCGATGTAAGTGGATTCCTTGTTCTGCGGATCGGTGGGCGCGGTCTGCACATCCCAGCGCACTCCAAGGTTCAACGTCAGGCGGGGATGAATACGGAAATCATCCTGCGCGAAAACCGCGGTGTACCAGCTATTGGTGTAGCCCGTCACGGGAGCGTCCTGGGAGAGAGAACTGGGAAGTCCAAGTTCGAAATCAGCCAATGCGTTCTTACTGACCACGCCGTTGAAAGTGAAGACACCGTAGTTGTTGAGTAATGTCTGTTGTATGTCCTTATCGAGCGAAAGCTCGCCCCCAAACTTGAACGCGTGCCGGCCGCGAGTGTAACTGAAAGTGTCGCGCGTGGAATAAAAGTTGGTGCCCGCCAACGGACCGGCGATGGCCTGGCCAAGAGTGAAGAAGTTGGTGATTGAAATCTGCGGCAGTGAAGGAGTTCCCTGAGCCGTGAAGAGCGAGCCCAAAGTTCCGAGAGATGTCTGCGGCACATTGAGCCGTCCGCCGAAATTGCGGGTGTATGTAAGCCAGATCTGGTTGATTTTTTGCGGACTGATGACCCAGGTTTCGCTTACGTTCGCATCCTGTTGACGCCAGTCAAACTCCTGCTGTGACCAGGGCAAGGCCTGGGCGGTACCGCCGGACTTAACCGTGTTGGTTCCGTTGGTCTGGAAGTAACTGAGGGTCAGCCGATGATTGTCGTTAAGGTTATGGTCCACTTTGGCCAGAAACTCGTCTGTGTTGTAGGGACTGGGAACGAATCCCTGCCATTTGTTGGTTCCGACGTTGGCCGTGGGAATTAGATTGTTGATAATGTTCATGGCTACGGTATCGCGGCGACCTACGGGAATTAAACCACCCGCGAAGGCGATTCCAGTAACAGGGTCGACAGGCTTCACAGCCGACTGGGAAAAGTTGCCATTACGCTCGAGCGCTGTGGGCACCACGGCTCCGTTTAGAAACGTGTTGGTAACCTGGCGGAGACCGGCATAAGAACCAAAGAAGAAGGTCTTGTCTTTACGAATCGGTCCGCCGAATGCTCCGCCAAACCGATTGCGGTGCAAGGGCGGAGTATCAAACGTATTGCCCCAGTCGTTGGCGTTGAGCACGGTGTTCTGTACGAACTCAAACAATGAGCCGTGGAACTGGTTCGTTCCTGACTTTGTAAGTACGTTAACTACCCCACTCGAGAAGCGGCCGTACTCGGCATTGTAGTTGTTGGTCTGGACCCTGAATTCCTGCACCGCGTCCGGATTTGGAAGTATGTTGCCGGTATTGCGCAGGCCCGTAATGTTGATTCCACCGTCCAGATAGTAATTGACGGAACCGGCGCCGCCGTCCACGCCGCCGTTGATCAACGTGCGCTGCTCGGGATAGCCAAGAACAATGCTATTGTCGTTTCTTTGCACCCCCGGCGTTAGATCCAGGAGGGTGTAAAGGTTCCGATTTACGATTGGTAAGTCAACGATTTCAGCATTGCCGACCGTGCGTCCGAGTTCGACATTGCTGGTGTTCACCAGCGGTGGAGCACCCGTGACCTCGATGGTCTCAGCCGCCTGGCCGAGGGCCAGAGATAGATCGACACGAGCGACCTGGTTCACCTGCAACACAATGTTTTTGCGCAACAGTTTTCTGAAGCCGGTTGCGTTGACCTCCAGCGAATACTCACCCACAGGCAAGAACTCGATGCGATACTCGCCTTGGCCATTTGTCTGGACCGAACGAGTTAACGCCGTCCCCGTGTTGATGGCCGTAACTTGTACTGCCGGCATGGCTGCGCCACTGGGATCCGTAACTGTACCCACAACGACGGCCGTGGTTGTCTGCGCCATAAGGGCCAGCGGTGCAAAAAGCAACAAGCTCAGGGCCTGGAAGTAGGATCGGAATTTCATAGAAGCTCCTTTGCGTTGTACCACAATATGAGACGTAGTTTCATTTCCTATCGAACGCAAAAAAAACCGGCTTGCGCCGATTTTGTACTGCCTAAACTCTAACGGTTGCTGTTGCCCTACCGTTTCCTGCGACGGCAACTTGTTCCTGTTCTTGCTTGAATCCCAGTTCGCCGGAGAGAATGCTTGCGGCGAAGATCACGGGTTGAGAAAGGCCTTTCACTTTTTCCCTTGTCACCCGGAATGCCGGCCCTGAAACGCTGATGGCCGCCACCGGTACTCCGGAAAAATTACGCACTACACAGCCTATGCAGCGAACGCCCTCTTCGATTTCCTCGTTGTCGATGGCATAGCCGCGCTCGCGAATTGTTTTGAGTTCAGTCTTCAGGTCAAGAAAACTTGTGATGGTATTGGAGGTCATGGCCTTGAGCCCGTGCTTCCGGACAATCGCCTCCACCTGCACATCCGTCAAATACGCCAGAATTGCCTTCCCCATCGCCGTACAGTAGGCTGGATTCCGTCGTCCGACACTGGATGCCATGCGCACGGAACGCGTCGGTTCGATCTTGTCCAGGTAAAGGATCTCAGTATCGTCAAGAATGCCGAGGTGAACAGTCTCGCCCGTTTCCAGGACCAACTGATCCAGGACAGGACGCGCGCGCTCCCGCAGATCCAACTGAGAAATCGCTCTGCTCCCTAATTCAAACAGCTTCAGGCCAAGGCGATAACGGCCACTGACTGAATTCCGTTCGATCAACTTATGCCGCTCCAGCACCATGGTTAAGCGATGCGCCGTACTCTTGTGGAGATCGAGCTTGTCCGAGATCTCACCCAACGACAGACCGGGCCCTTCACCGGAAAGCACGTCAAGAATTGCCAGCGCCCGATCCAGCACCTGGACCTGGTAGGGAGACTTGGCCGCTGTCTTATAATGTGGCACGATGTGGCATTATATGAACGTTTAATGCAATGTCAACAGAAATTTTACCGAGGCATAGGAAGTGTCTTCAACTCGCGAAGAGGATTTACGAGCGAATGCAGAGCGACTTTGGCCACGATGCAGAATCCAGATAATGCTCGCTCCCAGCCAATATGGTTCCCTTCTTCGCCAGGAGTTGTGTGCTCGGAACGCGTCATATGCCGCGCTGCACAAATTTCCGCACGTAACCAGCTACGGTGAACCGCCGGTAATTGTATATCAGCCGTCAGTCTGCGGTCGAAGACACGGCAATTTCATTTTCCTCAGCTATCGCGCAATTATGCGTCGACCCGATTGGCGCCGGCGGCTCCAAAAGGTACACAGCCAAGGCAAACATTCACTACCCGGAGTCGAATACGTCTGGCGGGAACTGGACTCATCAATGAGCTCCGATGCCTTGTTGATGAACATATTCTGCTACCCCGGAGTAACAAAAAGACGGGAAGTCAACCTTTTGCTAGGCACCGACATGGGGGACGTCCCTGAGTTTGGATTCAGGCCACATGTCCCACTGTTCAGTGGAGGAAAAGAGCGAACTGAAGTTGATATGAAGCTTGGCGGTGTACTGTTTGAAGCGAAGCTGACCGAGGGGGATTTCCAGATTCGAGGTTCCAGTACGCTTGAACAATATCGGGACTTCCGCGAGGTATTTGATTGTTCCCAACTGCCGCGAAGAGGCCGCGATTATGTATCATATCAGCTACTGCGAAATGTACTCGCTGCATATGCACTGAACCTGCAATTCTGTGTCTTGCTCGATGCGCGACGACCGGACTTGCTCGAACAGTGGTATGGAATTATCAGGTGCGTGCTGCCCGCCGATCTTCGGACCAGATGCAAGATCCTCACGTGGCAAGAGCTTGCATGCCGCCTGCCGGCGACTCTCGAACGCTTTCTGAGTATCAAATATGGAATCGTATTCAAGCCGTCCTGATCGGAACAGATTTTGATGATTCAACTCGGTAGCTCAGCCAGCATCATCCTTCCGAATCGCGCGCCGCGAAAAGAAATTGTTGTGAACCCCGGTCTTCAGGTTCATGAAATTTGCTCAAACCGACGCCGACCAATCGAAACTGCTTTGGGGGCAGCTGGACCCATCCCGCAGTCCCAATCCGATTGCCGTTAACTCCTCACAGGACGACGGCGGCGACTCTGGCGTATGACTGCGTGTCAAGATATTGAACTGACGTGTCTTCAGTTTGAGGACCACAGTTAGCGCGATGCGCGACTCCTTCCGCGAGGCGGATCCAGACCGTCTCGGCCAGGCGACGTATCATCGGCTCGGTTTTCTGACAAAGCGACGTCTCGCTCGAACGTGTCCTCGGCGGAGATCGATTTTGTAGGCCTGTTTGGAACGACTTGATTGTTATCGATGCCGCGGGCTAGCTCGTACAAGCGCAGACCTTAGCGGCCAAAAGACGTTTCCAGTCTCGGTTGATCTAATTCCCGCAGGTCTTTGACTATTCTTACGCCAAATTCATCGAGCCGTTTCTCGGTCACCTTGCCTACACCAGGTAAGCGGCTCACCGGCAGAGGCAGGAGAAATGAATCCACCTCCTCGGGTTGGATGACGAAGAGTCCATCCGGCTTGCGCCAGTCAGATGTAAGCTTCGCCAGGAATTTATTCGGTGCCACCCCGGCTGAGGCTGTGAGATTCAATTCCTGACGAATTTGCTCACGAATCGCGATGGCAACGCGGGTTGCGGTGACCAATCCGGTCTTGTTCTCCGTGACATCGAGGTATGCCTCATCCAAGAAAAGTGGCTCAATCAGATCGGTGTGTCCCTTGAAGATCTCGCGCGTCAGGCACGATACGGCTCGGTATCGCGTGAAGTCCGGAGGCACAAATATTCCGTCAGGGCACAAGCGTTCGGCCCAAACCCGGGCATGGCGGAGCGTACGCCAAATTTCCTGGCCTCATACGACGCAGCACACACGACAGAACGGTTCCCCTTCCATGCCACGATGACAGGTTTTCCGCGCAGTTCGGAATTGTCCCGCTGTTCAACTGAAGCGTAGAAGGCGTCCATGTCAATGTGGACGATTTTGCGGATGCCCATCAAAACCAATGATAATTCCTCATTTCCGTGCTATGCTCGATTTCGCAATGATGATAAGGATCAAATCCATGATGAGACGGCGCGTCAATCGCGCTCGGCCTTCGGGATTGGTCTGTCCATAGCACTACCAAGTTCAGATTTGAATTCTCGAAGGCTCCGACTAAAAGTCGGGGCCTTTTGCATTTTGCGGGTGTTTTTGGCCGGTAGCCAAGCTGGAAAGGCACGTGACTGTTAATCACGCTATGCGCAGGTTCGAATCCTGCCCGGCCAGCCAGATTTGTGAAGCGGCTCGCTAGTTCAGTAGGAAGAACGCGGCTCTCATAAAGCCCGTCGTGGATGGTTCGAATCCATCGCGAGCCAT
>Ga0209488_10004560_pt1 | contig 10787 bp, 10 predicted proteins | sample Rivendell_Oct201_8_FD_188349 | JGI IMG/M metagenome (GOLD analysis project Ga0209488, IMG submission 188349) | Vadose zone soil microbial communities from the Eel River Critical Zone Observatory, Northern California, USA -... | ecosystem: Environmental > Terrestrial > Soil > Vadose zone >... | reverse complement strand
AGGCAGGCCAAGATCAGCGAAGACGTTGCCGGAACTGGGAATTACGTCAAATTTGTTTTTGGTCCTTGCCATTTTGCGCCTTGGCTAAAGAGAGAGTTTGATTCCGGGGAGGACACGGCCGGCGCGGGTTTCCTGCCAGGTGAAATAGATGCGGTGGATGACGGTGAGGGTGGAAACGACGGCAATGACCCAGAGGACGGGGCCCATGCGATTGAAGATCCCGCCGATGATGAGGAGCACGATGCGTTCGGGGCGCTCCATAAAGCCGACTTTACACAAGGGAATGAGGGATTCGGCGCGGGCGCGCGCATAGCTGACCATGACGGAGCCGCCGGTGGCGACGGCGGCGAGGACAACGTAGGGAGTGCGGCCGCTCACGGAGTAGTAGACCAAGAGGCCCATGTAGAGGGCCATGTCGGCATAGCGGTCGAGGGTGGAATCGTAGAAGGCGCCGAAGGCGGTGACGCGGTTCTGGCGGCGGGCCACTTGCCCATCCAAAATGTCCAGGAAGCCGGCGAAGAAAATAATGAGCGCGCCGGCGAAAAATCGGCCAACGGCGAAGAAAGCGGCGGCGCCAAAATTCACGACCAGGCCAAGAAATGTGAGGAGGTTGGGATTGATTCCCGTGGCGGCGATTACGCCGACTATCTTGTCGAGCAGCCATTTGCTGCCGTTTCCAATTCCCCCGGATAACGTAGCCATAAGCGCCTAATAGTGTCTCAGAAGCACCGCGGATTTGCGAAATCGAAAGAAGATTGCGAGTGCAGCAAATCTTATACCAACTAGCGCTGGCTGCCAAATGGGCGTTCGATGCGCGCCAATTTGGATGGAGAATTTGAATCGTGCGCATCCGTCAAATGTCCTTGACGGAGAATCGGCTTCATCCTACAGTCGGAAAGTCCAGGAAACTTCGACGAAACACGATGAACGAACTCAACCGCCGCAATTTTCTACTGCGAACAGGAACAGGTCTAAGCGCTGCGTGGATTACGGCGAACTGGCCTGCCCTGCTGTCCGCCGCCAAACACGCGCACAACGCTGCCAAAGCAGCGACCCCGCCAAAATTCGAATTCTTCACTCCGGAAGAGGCGGCCGAAGTCGAGGCCATCACGGCCCGCATCGTTCCGACGGACGATACTCCCGGGGCGCGCGAAGCGGGAGTCGTTTATTTCATCGATCGTAGCCTGGCCACGTTTGCGGTCGACGACCAAAAGACGTACCGCGAGGGTCTGCCTGATTTGCAGTCGCGGGCGAAGGAGATGTTGCCAGACACTTCCAAATTCTCGGGCTTGACGACTGAACAGCAGGACGCGGTCTTGCACTCCTTCGATGAGAACACGCCCACTACCCGGCGGGCGTTCCGGGCGCGCCCGGGTGCGCAGAATTTCTTTGAGACACTGCGCCAGCATACGATTGCGGGATTCCTGATCGACCCCGATTACGGCGGGAATCACGATGGCGTAGGTTGGAAGGTCATTGGACGCGAGCGCGAACATATGTTTCAGCCCCCGTTTGGGTACTACGACAAAGACTATCCTGGCTGGCAACCGTTGGCGAAAGAAGCGGACAAGAAATGACGGTCGACCAGCCGCACTACAAGACTTCCGACGAAGTGGACTTTGCGATCATCGGCTCCGGCGCGGCTGGCGGAATCCTGGCCAAGGAGCTTTCGACGAACGGCTTTCGTGTGGTTGTCCTGGAGCAGGGCCCTTATCTGACGGAAGCGGATTTTACCCACAACGAAATCGAAATCCTGGCGTTGGACAAGCTCACCAATCATCCGAAGCTTCAGCCGAATACGTTCCGCAAGACGCCTGATGAAAAAGCCAAGCCGCAGCGCGCACTGGTTTATGGGCGATGCGTGGGCGGGACGAGCGTGCACTTCACGGCGAATTTCTGGCGGTTTCACGAGATCGATTTCATCGAACGCAGCAAGGTTGGCCCAGTTGCGGGCTCCGGCCTCATGGATTGGCCGATTAAGTACGCGGACCTCGAACCGTACTATACGAAAGTGGAATGGGAGATCGGCGTTTCCGGCCTTGCCGGAGCCAGCCCGTTCGATCCGCCGCGGTCGAAGCCTTATCCCATGCCGCCGTTGCCGGTGAAATCGTCGGGAGTGATTTTCGAGCGCGCCGCGCGGAAGCTTGGCTGGCATCCTTTCCCGGCGCCCATGGCAATTAATTCGCAAGCGCGTGCGGGGAGAAGCGCTTGCGTCAATTGCGGCTTCTGTTTGGGCTTTGGCTGCGAAGTTGGCGCGAAGTCCAGTTCGCTCGCTACGGCCATTCGGATGGCGGAGCGCACCGGCCGCTGCGAAATTCGACCCAACTCCTATGTGCATCGAATCGAGACGGATGTCAATGGGCGAGCGACCGGCGCGATTTACTTCGATGAAAAACGCAACACGCACTTGCAAAAAGCCAAAGCCGTCGTGGTTTGCGCTAACGGCGCGGAAACTCCCCGCCTGCTTTTGCTCTCCGCCAGCAAGCGATTCCCTAATGGACTGGCAAATTCAAGCGGTCTCGTCGGCAAATACCTGATGCTCAATAGTTACACTGACGTGCTGGCGTTGTTTGAACATCCGCTGAACGATTACAAGGGGTATACCGATAGCCGCGTCCTCCACGACTTTTACGAACTTGACCCGCAAAAGACCGGATTCTATGGAGGCGGCGGGCTCGACGCCCGTTTCGATTTCACGCCCATCACTTTTGCGATGGGTGGATACCCAGTGAGCGGGTCGCCCAGCGGACTTCCGCCGGATACGCCGCGCTGGGGCAGGGGCTTTAAGAATGCCTTGAGCCACAATTTTACGCGCACAATGAAAATTGCTTGCCACGGCACCTCGCTCCCGATGGAGACTAACAGCTTTTCTCTTGATCCAGAATTGAAGGACGCCTGGGGATTGCCCGCGCTTCGCATGACTTATAAGAACCATCCGGACGATCTCAAGCTTGAGGCGTGGCAGAGAGACCGCGCCTTGGAGATTCTCGAGGCGGCTGGCGCCCAGAAAAAGTGGCACGGTGAAATTGAGGATGACAGTTTTGCGTTCCACCTCCTGGGAACCTGCCGCATGGGAAATGATCCGAAGACGTCGGTGATCAATGCGGACCACCGCGCGCATGACGTCAGGAACCTTTTCCTATGCGATGGCAGCAGCCTGGTGACTTCCGGCCGCGGACAACCAACCATGACTATCGAGGCGCTGGCGTTCCGAGCTGCGGACCGCATCACGGCGCTGGCGAAGCGCGGCGAAATCAGCGCCTGAGCTTGCGCTCCATTCCAGACGATTCAGTTGTTTCTTGCAACCATGCCACGCGCGCTTTCGTCACATCGCTTACAGGGGTCAATTACATGAATGGGAAACGTCCGAATTTTCGGCTTGCCGCAGGCGGAGCATTACTGAGCCTCATGCTGGCGATTGCGGGGGCTTGGGCACAGTCCGGTGCGCCAAAAGCTCCGGTGGCTCCGGCGGGGCCCAAGCTCGCGGAAGAAGAGTACAAGAATATTCAGGCGCTCAAGGGAATTCCGGCCGAGCAGATTATTCCGTCGATGCAGTTCATTGCTGCTTCGCTGGGCGTGGAATGCGAGTATTGCCACGTCGCGCATGCGAACGAAAAGGACGACAAAAAGCCTAAAGTCACCGCGCGCAAGATGATCAACATGATGATGGCGATCAATAAAGACAACTTCGAGGGCCACCGAGAAGTTACCTGCTATTCGTGCCACCGCGGCTCGACGGAGCCTGTAGGCACACCCGTCATTACCGACGAGGAACTGCGGCCGGCAGACGGCGAAGGGAAAAAGTCTGGCGAGGCAAAAGCCTCGTTACCGGCTGCGGACCAGCTCCTGGACAAATATCTTGCGGCCATCGGCGGAGCGGATGCGCTGCAGAAAATCACAAGCCGCGTGCAAAAGGGAACGCTCACCGCCTTCGGGGGGCAGCATTTTCCGGCCGATGTATATTCGAAGGCTCCGGACAAGCGGGTCTCGGTCATGCATCTGCAGGGCGGGGACAGCGTCACGGCGTTTGATGGGAAACGGGGATGGCTCAGTGTTCCCGGGCGTGTGCATAGGATGTCGGCAGCGGAAAATGACGCTGCGCGAATCGATGCTGATCTTTACTTGCCGGCACACTTGAAGATGCTCTACTCGAAATTCAGCGTGGATACCGGTGAAAAAATAGACGGCCGCGACACTTACCTGGTTGTGGCGCGCAACGAGGGCCAACCGCCGCTGGGCCTGTATCTGGACAAGGAGTCGGGCCTGCTGCTGCGCCTCGTGCGGTACGCCGAAACTCCGCTCGGCCGTAACCCAACGCAGATCGACTATGCGGACTATCGCGACGCGAATGGCGTGAAGGTGCCATTTCGTTGGACGCTTGCGCGCCCAGGCAATCGATTCACCATGCAGGTGGAGCAGGTTCAGCAAAACGTTTCTGTGGACGACTCCAAATTCGCGCCGCCACTGCCGTCAGCCGGCCCTAAAGCTATTGCTCCTTAGATCCTATTTTGTAGATTGCGACAACCCGATTCCTCCAGCTGGGAAGGCCGCAGCTTGAGTTGCCGTCGTGCAGATCGATACTCAACGGAGGGTGGTCCGCCTCCGTTGCGCCCCGGTCGTGCCGCCACAGGTTTCTAAGTTTATTGTTGCGAGTCCTCCGAATATCCGCGAGACTTTGTGCCGCGTTTCCATAATTCAGGAGGGGCCATGGTCCGACTTCGCCGAGCGTTGCTTTTTGTGGCGATGTGCGCATCCATTCCCGCACTGGCACAGTCGCCTCAAACCGCCGTTGCTCCCAAACCTGCTTCGGCTACCGCCTCGGAGAAGCCCACGGCGGCCAATCCACCCAGCGCCCCACGCGCCCTTGAGAGGGCGGACATCGAACCGTTTTTTGACGGCATCATTCCGCTGCAATTGGAGCGTAGCGATGTCGCCGGTGCCACCGTATTGGTGATGAAGAATGGAAAGGATTTGCTGAGGAAAGGCTATGGCTTCTCCGACGTTTCGAAGAAAAAACCGGTTGATCCTGAAACGACCATGTTTCGTTTGGCTTCCATCTCCAAACTTTTCACTTGGATTTCCGTCATGCAATTGGGAGAGCAGGGCAAGCTGGATATTGACGCGGACGTGAACAAGTATCTCGATTTTCAAATCGCGCCGGCTTTCGGGAAGCCCATAACGCTGAGGAACCTGATGACCCACACAGGGGGCTTCGAGGAGGAGATTCGCGACATTCTCCTGACGGACCCGAAGAAAGCAACGCCACTCAGGGAATTCCTTATGGGGAACCAGCCGCGGAGGATCTTTCCGCCGGGTGAAGTGCCTGCTTACTCGAACTACGGCGTTGGGCTCGCGGGGTACATCGTGCAGCGTACGAGCGGTGAGCCGTTTGAGCAATACGTAGCGGAACACATCTTCCAGCCGCTGGGGATGAAACATTCCAGCTTTTATCAGCCGCTTGCAGAAGACCTTTCGTCGTTCGCTTCGAATGGCTACCAGAACAATACTGAGAAGCCGGCCGTCGGTTTTGAGATGTTCAGTCCCGCTCCGGCTGGCGGCGTTTCGTCAACGGCACCTGACATGGGCCGGTTCGCACAGGCGCTTTTGAATGGCGGCGCATGGGAGGGCCATCGGATTCTGAAGACTGAAACCTTGAACGCAATGTGGACGAAACAGTTCGGCACCTCTGATGCGTTGCCGGCGATGTGCATGGGTTTTTACCAGACATGGCGCAACGGGCTCCATTTCATCGGACATGATGGCGACCTGATCGCCTTTCATAGCATGTTTCTCCTGGAGCCCCAGGAAAAGCTCGTGATCTTCATTTCTTACAATTCGGCCGGTTCGGCAAACAAGACCCGAACGGAAATCTTGACAGCCTTTGCGGACCGCTATTACCCGTACCCGCAGACGCCCGAATTTCAGAAGCTCCCCCTCGACGAACTGAAGGCCATCGCGGGCACCTATCAGGCAACACGCCGCTCCGAAAGTACCAAGTTGAGTTTGGGAAATCTCATCGGACAAGGCGAAGCCACGCTAGACAAAGATGGCGTGCTAAAGGTGGATGACTTCAAGGACTTGCGCGGACACATGCGGCAATGGAAACCCATCGGCAAGGATTTGTGGCAGGAGGTAGACGATCAGAGACGAATGTTTGCGATTCGGAATAGTTCAGGAAAGATCGTGAGAATCGCTGTGAGCTTCCCGGGTGTGCAGTTCGAGCGAGTCCCGTGGTATGAAAACAGCAAAATGATTTTGCCGATTCTGACGGTCAGCCTGGTGATTCTGGCGGCGGTGGTGGGGGCTTCTTTGTTGCGCTTGGGACGCATGATTTTTCTTTCGAAACGCCCTCCGTTCAAACAGCAGCCCGGAAGCGTGCGGCTGACGCTGGGGGCAAAGTTGTCCGCCACGGCGTGGATCATTCTGACGATCGGAACAGCGGTACTCATGTCGCGCCTGGAGAATGAGACGATGCTGCCGACTCATGCCATCGACAAATATTTTGTCATGATGAACCTAGTCACGGGCGTCGCAATACTTCTCAGCATCTTCGCCGTATACGCGGGATTGCGCATTTGGCGGCTCTCCAACATCCGCTTCATTTCGAAGTTGAAGGTTTCGTTGGTCGCGGCGGCCTGCGTTTTCCTGACTTGGTTCTCGGTCCATTGGCATTTGATCGGTCCCGCGCACAGGTTCTAAAAAGTAAAGTATTCGGCATCCTCTGGAGGCGAGACTGGGGGGACACACGCACAACCATGGAATCCTCGAACATAGGGAAACTTCTTCAGGGAAAATGGCGGGCCTGGGTGGACTTGAACCACCGACCTCGCCCTTATCAGGGCTTCGGGCCGATCGGCTGTCCGAGGACCTGACTAAGCCTTTCCGGGAATATGTGTTTTCGGCTCAGGAATCTGAAATAGATGCCAACCTTTCCCGGAGCGCCCGGATTCGTGCAACATGTTGCTCATTTTTGAATTGTTCTGGGGGAGGTGTCGAACTGCTGATCGAGAGCACGCGGCCAAATTCCAAGAATCGGGCTTGACTCTGGACTATACTCCAGGGTGTAGCTTCTACAGAGGAGCCAAGATAATGCAAATCGGCATCGTGGCAAAAAAGATTGGGCTCAGCGTTGACGCGATCCGCTTTTACGAGCGCAACGCCTTGCTGCCGCGGCCTCCCAGGACGCAGGGAGGCTTCCGCCGGTACGCCGAAAACGACGTCGAGACGCTGGTTTTTATCCGCCGCGTACAGGGTCTGGGATTCAAACTCAGCGAGATCCGAGGGCTCTTGAGGCTGCGAGGGAATCGCTTGCAGCCTTGTGCACCGGTGCAGCGTCGGCTGCAGGAAAAGCTGGTCGATGTACAGCGGAAACTTGCCGACCTTCAGAAGCTGGAGCATGAGCTGCGTTTGGCTCTACGTCGCTGCAACAAAGAACTGCGCAAGCGGTCCGCTCATTGCCCGATTTTGAGAGAAAGTGACAAGCGTAGGCCTGAGAGTGTCAAGTGAAACTCGAAAGGCTCCTCAAGCACAAAGTCCGCATCATTCTCAAGTAATGAGCGGTGAAGGAGAAACGCGATGAAGGAACGATCTCTGGCGATCGGTTCAGCGCTCGCGGCATTATTGGCATCGCTCTGCTGCTTAGGTCCGCTGCTTCTTGGTGGGGCCGGTTTGGGGGCCGTTCTGGTGGCGACGTTCGCTCCTCTCCGACCCTACTTTCTTGCAGTAAGTGGAGTTCTATTGGCGGGAGGATTTTATCTAGTTTATCGGAAACCGAAGGCTGCGGAGGCATGTGCGGGAGAGACATGCGCACCGGAGAGCAGGACTCGCCGCATGGCGAAGCCCCTACTCTGGGTAGCGGCGCTCGCGGTTGCTGCCCTGGCGTTTTTCCCATCCTACGGCGTCAGATTAGTTGGCAAACCTGCTGCCGCAGCACCAATCTCTTCAGCAACTCTCCAAACCGCCGAGTTAAGGATCACGGGTATGGACTGTCCGGTGTGCTCTGGCGTGATTCAACGAAAGCTGCTCGAAATGCCGGGAGTTGTGAAAGCCGAAGTGCGGTATCCGGCTGGTTCGGCAACAGTGCAATTCGACTCCTCGAAAACCGATACCAGCAGGCTGATCGCGGTTGTGAACGATACGGGGTACAAAGCAGCGCTTTCGAATTCTGCACAAGAATAAGGCGTTCAGCATGACGAGGAAATTTGACCTTGTTGTCATTGGAACTGGGTCCGCCGCATCTGCGGTGGCATCGCGGTGCCGGTCTGCCGGATGGCAGGTGGCAGTCATCGATTCGAGGCCGTTCGGCGGGACGTGCGCGCTCCGGGGATGCGACCCGAAGAAGGTTCTTGTAGGCGCTGCGGAGGCCGTGGATTGGGTCCGCCGAATGAAAGGGAAAGGGATTCGGGCCGAGGAGCTGCAAATTGATTGGCAGGAATTGATGCGCTTCAAGCGGTCGTTCACTGAGCCGGTCCCCAAAAACCGGGAAGAGGGGTTCGCGAAAGCCGGGATCGCGGCGTTCCATGGCCGCGCTCGGTTCGTTGGCCTGACCTCAGTTCAAGTAAACGGGGAGGTTTTGGAAGGGCGCTATGTCGTCATCGCAGCAGGACAAAAACCGGCAGACTTGAAGATTCCCGGAACGGAACACCTCACGACGAGCGAACAGTTCTTGGAGCTGGAGGAACTTCCAAAGCGGATTGTGTTTATTGGAGGCGGGTATATCGCGCTTGAATTTGCTCATCTGGCGGTGCGTGCCGGAGCGCAAGTCACGATCGTTCATCGAGGGGCTCGCCCGCTCCAGCAATTTGACCCTGACTTGGTCGATCAAATTGTTACGCATACTCGCGAGCTTGGGGCTGACGTTCAGCTCGGCGCGGAAGTCGTGGGTGTTGAAAAAAGCGCCGGCCAACTGACTGTTCGGGCTTCTGCTTCTGGTCAGAAGCGCACGTTTGAGGCAGACATGGTCGTTCATGCTGCGGGTCGCGTACCTGAAATCGACGACATGAACTTGGATGCAGCAGGAGTTGCATGGGACAGTCAGGGCGTGAAGGTCAATGAATTCTTGCAGAGCGCATCGAACCCATCCGTCTATGCAGCGGGCGACGCTGCTGCGAGTGGAGGCCCGCCTCTGACTCCAGTCGCAAGCTACGACGGCATCATCGTCGCAGCGAATTTGTTGAAGGGGAATCACAAAAAGCCGAATTATTTGGGCATTCCGACCGTGGTCTTTGCGATTCCGCCCCTGGCTGCTGTGGGACTCAGTGAAACCAAAGCACGTAAGCAGGGTCTGAAATTCCAGGTCAGGAAAGAGATGACTTCCAATTGGTATTCATCTCGCCGAGTTGCGGAAAAGTATTCGGGGTTCAAGGTTCTCGTAGAGGAGGGCACGGATCGCATCCTGGGAGCTCACCTGCTTGGCAGTCAGGCCGAAGAGGTAATCAATCTCTTCGGAGTGGCTATGCGGTCGGGGATGCGCGCCGCCGATCTCAAACACATGTTGTTAGCCTATCCGACTCACGGATCAGATGTGCCGTACATGCTGTAGAAATTTCGAAGGAGAAGACAATGAGAAACACGAAGCCAAAGACAATCCTATTTAGCGCCCTGCTCGCAATCCTCGCGCCGTTAACAGGATTCAGCCAGGAGGTATCAAAGACAGCGCAATCTGGAGCGGCGAAGCTGCAGGTCACTCAATGCGCGCTGAAGGTAAGCGGCATGACGTGCGGAGGCTGTGCCGGAATGGTGGAGAAGAGCCTACTCAAGCTGGAGGGCGTGACAGCAGCTAAAGTCGATTACAAGACCGGCGAAGCGCAAGTCGAGTTCGACGCAAAGAAGACCACGCCCGAGAAGATCGTGGGTGCGTTCAACCAAGCCAATTCGGGCTTTCGAGTAGAGCAGTCGAAACCCAATCGCAACTAGATCGAAGTCTCAACGAAGGCGAGAAGGAGGAGTCCTCATGTCAGATTGTTGTTCGCTCGGAGATAGTTCCAAAGCCCCAGCGGCGATAGCTTGCCCCGTGAATGGTGCGCGCTCCAAACAAGTGGACATGCTCACGGTCAAGAGTCTCGTCCGTCAGTTACCTCTGGGGATGCCGAAGACGCAATACTATTTCTGCGAGGCGCCGGGTTGTGATGCGATCTATTTTCCCCTGGACGCACAAGCACCGCTCTTCCGTCACGACGACTTGATCGTGCGGGTAGGCAGTAAAGAGACGGCGGATCCCATTCCGGTTTGCTACTGCTTTGGTTTTACTCGGAAGAATATTCAGGACGAAATTGCCGAAACGGGCCGCTCCGCGATCGGGGAGCGGATTACCGCGGAAGTCAAGGCAGGCAATTGTGCTTGCGAAGTGAAAAATCCCTCAGGCAAGTGCTGCTTGGGCAGCGTCACGCAGATCGCTCGCGACTGTGTGCGGAATTTGCAAGGTGCCGCAACGAAGATTGCAGGGTAGCAGCCGTGATGGAAAACATTTGGCAAGACGTGCGACACAGCATACGGCTGCTTCGGAGCAGACCAGGGTTCACTCTTACGGTGGTGTTCACGTTGGCTTTGGGCATTGGCGCGAACGCGACCATCTTCACCTGGATCAAGGCAGTCCTTCTGGCATCTTTGCCTGGCATTGAGCAACCGGAAAAACTGGTCGAGATATGGGGCGCCACACGCAACAACTCCGCCCTCTCGTCGTCCTACGTCGACTACTTGGACTACCGCGACCAGAATAAGGTCCTCTCCGGTTTGATCGCCCACCAAGTGCTACCTCTTAATTTGGGCCGCAGCGAGAAGCCAGAGCG
>Ga0209488_10004559_pt1 | contig 10787 bp, 12 predicted proteins | sample Rivendell_Oct201_8_FD_188349 | JGI IMG/M metagenome (GOLD analysis project Ga0209488, IMG submission 188349) | Vadose zone soil microbial communities from the Eel River Critical Zone Observatory, Northern California, USA -... | ecosystem: Environmental > Terrestrial > Soil > Vadose zone >... | reverse complement strand
AATGCATTTTCCCTCACAAACCGACCCACATGGATGGCTTTAGCGAGCCATACAGGGCTGATGTTCGTCTCCTGCTGTATGGTGCTTATCCCCAAGTAGTTAGATTACATAATCAAACTAACTAGGAATAAACGCTTCTCAAAACAAAAAAAGTCGCAATTCCGACAAAAATAAATTTCTGATTTATAAGCATTTCCAAAAACGACAGTAAGCCGTCTGGTACACAGGAACTTAGACGATGAAGAGCGTCACGCGACTAGCATGATGTGGACCAGGCTAAAGCAACCGAGCAATCGCAATGGCTCCAGTTGATGTTGTTATAAATAAGGGTGAGAAAGGGCGAGTACTACATGGGGTGGATACTAACAAAACAATCACAAGGCACAAGGATTCCCTTTCAAGACGCTGGCAATTCGTGGACTTTCGTCCCTGGCCTTAGATTCGAGACACGATCAGAGGGAGTCTGGGACGAAGCGGCTGGGCTGATCCCTTGACAGTCGGATTGGAAGTACCAGTTAATTTCCAAATTATCTCAGCCTTTGAAGGCGCAAATCGGAACGCAGGAATAATCTGGGACAGCACAACCTCTGGAAACGAACCAGCAGTCAGATGGGCAAAAACTCTCAGTAAAAGTACGAAGCGTAGAGTCACTCACTCATTTCCAACTGAGAAAATTTGAACCCGCTTTGGATGGCTACTAGTCAGCTCGACCCATCCCAGCACATTTGCGTGGCACGCACATGCACGATCGTCCACCGCCAATGAACGTCATACTGTCCATCCTTATTAGTGATGGAGCGTAAAGGGGGGCAAAGTCTGATATTGCTCACGTATTTGCATAAACTCCTTGAATCTTTTCCTCTGCAACGCTTTTGGGAAGCGCTGTCAACCAACGTTCTGGTTTCCACTCGGCTGCATCATCTCCCCATATTGATGGATCACGATTCAGGTTCCATATATGAAGCATCACGTTCGTGTTGTTAGGGATGAAGATCTCATTGACCTTGCGTCCATCGACATCATGGATAGATGTTGAAAGGGGAAGTATCACATCGCTCCGCGTTCTGCCAGTCATAAATACGAAAGTAAGAGACGAGCACTAGATAACGCACGTTCTCATTACGCCAAGTACCGGCGGATAACTAGGTTACTCGTAAGACGTTGATCAGAAAACTAAGATGGATAACTTGCAGTCGTAGAGTTTCGCGACAAACTGCCTCCAAGTAGGGCAAAGCAACAAGTTGATCGTACGTGAGCTCCTCGCGATCTCCGATTGCTTCTTTCAGCTCCTCTCTGAGCTTATCCTGAACACCAGGGTGGAGAACAAGGAGATGCAGGATGCGGGAAAGAGCGGAAGATGTCGTTTCTGTTGCCGCAAAGATCAGACCACTGAATGAAAAATGCCCTACTCGTTAGTGATATCTTTCTAGAACGTTGGCAATTGAATGGGGCGTACGTCATCTGGGCAAGCACTTCCTCTTCGCTCAATCGATCTTCGCCGGATGCTGCCACATTCGCTTGCACTGTGATGGCAGATGGTCAGTCCTGCGGCAACGAAGAGCAGCTCCGTGACGCACTCAAAACGCTGATGATATCATTTCCATCCCCAACTTGCTTTACAGTCGCGCTATCACCGGACTCCAACAACCTCTTCTTCGCCTCATATATGCCTCTGGCGTTTGCATTCATGATTTCTGCAAGCTCCATGGCACGATTCACTTTGCTCCATGGTGCAGCTTTACCCATAAACTTCAGGAGTTTGGGGTGGAAGACCCTCTGAAAATGAGGAAATAAATTGCGATACACCGCAAGCGAAGACAGCGTGACCCTGTAATCACATTAGGGAGTGTTCAGTTATCGTTTAAGCTTTACACGCACGCAAACTCTTTGAGCGTTCGACTAAACTGATCATCCCGGTCGTCCAACGCACCGAAGGAGTACCCCAGTCCTGCCTGCCCAATAAGATCGAGCGCAGTTTTGCCCATCCACTCGACGACGTCGAGCTCTTGCGGGCCGTTCGCCACAACAAACTCAAACTTTTCTCGGAGCTGCAAGGACGATCACTCAAGCAGTGTCCCATGGAATTACATTTCGGAGTATACCTGTCGTACAACTCCATAGAAAATGGGGATCATATACCGCATGTGGTTGATATTGAATACAGGGTTTAGCAACTTGCGTTGCTTACGATGCTGATCACCTGAAAGCAGGACGTTGCTCAGATAACTACATGTTTTAGTGACACAGCTACCCACCCAATGTTGCGAAAAGCGTTGGGCCAAATAACTGCTTATTCAATCTACAGGGAATAATATCAATTGCAATGTGTGTTGAAAGCCTGGAACAAACATACAAAATAAAAGCCTCGGTTTCCTCAAAGATGGCCTGGTCCTTAACGACGATGTTGTTGCAGGCCTTGGGATCAGAGACTACAAGCTGGATATCCTGCACGCATTGTCGGTACCTCTCATGAAACCTCAAAGAAGTTGTAGCTGCGTACCCCTAAGAATCCGTAGACACGCACTACCTTGCCATACGTTCGGTATAGCCCTCCGTGGAACGGGTACGCGAGAGGATTGAACATATGCCGCAAATGACCTTCACTTCCCCTCAGCGAGTCTCGCATGTTCTGTTATATGGATCTTACCCCAGATAAGGGAAGGGTTTGAAGGTCCTGGTATCTTCCAAAGGCACCGCTGTCTGACCTTGTGGCGAAGAAGGCCAAGGAAGGCAACCCCCAAGAGAGAAAAAAGCGCATAGACGGTGGATCTAAAGGCAAAAACAAGCATGGGGGAGGTCGTCACATCAAACAAGGATACAAACGCATATTATATAGTGGGCGTTTGCAGAAGTCATTTCGTGGGGGTAATACGCCAGTGGTTCGGCGTAACGTTGCACTGACGAGTTGTCGATGATTCACCGGACTCCGAGTGGGCATGAGACGCACTATTATTACCAGAGAACCACAGGGTCGAGGGCCAGAGGTGAACCGATCAGTGGTGCTGGTGCTATTTACAAACTCGGTCCATCGCATGTGAGCGCTGAGCCTCGCACAACCCACCACAAGAATAGACGCAGTCCCTTCTGACTCCACCAGTGTTCTCAAGTGACTGCTAGCATGGGTACATCAGCAAAGCTTAATTTCTCTCGATTTTTTTAAAAGATAGTTTTTTTTGGACAGTTAGAATGTAAAAAAAAAAAAATTCAAAAAGCATAAAGCCTGCCTTTATGGTCTTGAAAAACAAAAGTTCTATCTAAATGCAAATACGGAGCACTCAAGAGAAATAACACTTTTGCTGATACCACTTCCGTACTACTTGCGGTTTGTATAGAAAATAGTCCAGTGGGGGTCACAGCCTGAGGTCATGACAACCTACATTACAAGAACTGGGTAACAAGGCATTGCAACTTGCACTATTTACATACGGGACTCCGATGGAGGACGAGAATGGACAGAGGGTGTACTAGTAGAGACAGATACAGAACAATCGCCTTTTCATTAATAAAGGCTGTAACGATCGTCCCAACTTGGCTCATCATTGCTGCCATCGCCGAACAGAACTGTCCAGCGGGTTAGCCTTAATTATGACAAACTCGGCCGTGACATTTCCTAGGGTAGCAGACGGTGATATACATGTATCAGCTCATATAGAACGTGTCACAATTTCCTAGCTGAAACATAGTAGCAGAGAAGGCACTAATTACCAAAACTAGGGGATGCCTTCGGTCATAGGGTACCATAGTCACATACTAACACGAGAGATTAAAACCTTGCGGCTGCAAGGATGCGGTAAAGTGCATTAGCTTCTTCGAACCGCGAGTTGCGTAGCACGAAATGGGCAATCTCGGCGGAGTCGGCATCAGAGGCAGCATCAACAACATTGAGCTTGAGAAGGGCACCGTAAAAACGGCAGAGCTAGACGTCACGAGTTAGTCACTGGTATGGTAGTATGTGAGGTTAAGTACGTTCTGCACGCTCTTGGCAAAGCGGTCGTCGCTGATCAACCCTTCACGCTCCTCGCGTTCGGCACGATCTATCCACAAGATGCACTGATGAATGAACGGTCCAAGCACCTCCATACGCACAACATCAGCAACGGTAACCTTCCCGCCGGTGATAGAGTCTGTTGTGGGCGTTGTGTCATGCAAAAGACCACCGATAACATCGAATGATGGTAAAGTGGGAGGAAGTTGTGCGAGGACATCCAAGTACGCAGCGGATGCATCGGAGGGTGGAAGTGTAAGGAGAGATATGATAAGGGGGGTGGCAATGGTTGGATTGTGTGCGATGATGGGCGGGAGGTCAATGGAGATTAACACAGGGGGAGAAGTCAGCTGCGGGATCAAAGGACAGAGGAACTAAGCAAACAAGATAAGCAGCAACAACTTGGCATGTGGGAATGGGCCTACACGTTGCTCGGAAAGTGAAAGTACACGCTCACGAGCCGCGAGGAGGAGTGTTAGTCCCTGCGATAAGAGCTGAGTCTTTTCGTCCTCTTCGGGCGAGACCGACAGGTCCCTTTTCGGTTCCTGTGCCCGCCCTTTACCCCGGCCCTTCTGGTGAGAAGGATTAGAGGGATTTGTCGCGTCCTCAAAGGAACTGGGTACTGTATTAGGACAGTAACGGTGAAGAGCAGGTTCGAAATCCCACAAGTCAGGAGAGACCTTCTCCTCATCTAGGACTAAGTTTCCCGCTCTTAGTTTGGGTGGGAGGGACTCTCGCGCCAATGTATTTGGTGGGTATGGCCCGAGCTGGACCGAGACCATGACAAGCTGCCATTTTATAGAATGGGAAATTACCACGTACATGATCTCCGTCGCCTTTAAGTACCTTCCAAAGAACCCAGACTAATTGCTCATTGTCGCTTGTCTTTCCCTCCCCGACTAGCTGAACTGCGACATTGCGTTCCTTGGTAAAGGTATCAAATAGAACAGACTTGAAAGGATTAATAGCGATCGGATGTGGTGCGTATAAGGAATACAGTATATATGCCACAAGGATTCGTTGCGAGAGCTTGGTCACAGAAGAAGATATGAATAATGGTATGTCAGCTCCAATGTTCGGCTGATGACGCGACAAGACTGAGGCTGACAGACCTCAGATCGGGGAGAGTCCAGGATAGGTAAGAGCGCATCGAGAGCCAGCTGGAAGCGCGCAGTGGGTTGTACAAGTTGAGCGAAGGCCTGGGCAGCCGTAAAGCATGTGTTGGAGCAGGCCTTAGAAAGCAGATGACCGACGGAGGCATAAAGCGGGTCGGCATGGCCCTGAGTTGCGGGCGGCGGTTGAGTGTGATAAGCGGCCGCATGCATGACTTGGAAGGCTAGCACAAGGACTCTGTGGTTGTGAAAACTACAAGTAGGAAAAACAAAAATACAGAGAATTCGTGAAGGTAAGAAAGGTGGGGAATGTACGCAGCGTTATCAAAGTGAGCAGGGCTTTGCTCTTCAGCCTTGTTGTCTTTTATTTGGCATTCTCCCTCTAGTGGCATGTCATGTCTCATCCTCACGAATCTCAACCGTTCTCTGACAACACTCCCCGGGCTCGTGGCAGGGGTTATCGTCAATCGCGTGGAGGACGCGGAGGACGTGGTAAATATTTGCGCGCACGCGGGCGTGGATATAGTGTTGGACGTCCAGCCGAGTTTCATGAACGATTACTACTTGAAGACGAGCAACCCGAACTCCTCGATGAAGCAGAAGCTGTGGAGCGCGAGGCGCGCTACGCAAGGCGCACACTTGACACCAACGCACATCGTTATGAAGAACCCGAGCCAGAGATCGGGCCTGATGGTATGAACAGTGCCAGCGTCACGGCTTCAACAATGTGATGCAACCTTATCAACAGGACAGCCGATCGAGGAACCCGAGATAGATTTGAGTTCGTTTCTGGCCCGGCAACGCGTAGAGGACCCACCTGGGTTGCCGCTTGAAAGCACTACAGTGGACGATGACGACGTTGATCACTCGCTGACATACATCACTTCCAACCCCCGCGTTAAATGTCAACCCCAGAAAGGAAAGATACAACAAATCGAATGGGACGCCTCCCTGGAGGAACTCCAGCGTGATAAAAATGTTGCACAAGCACAGTCCGGTTCGTAACCTCTAATGCTTGATATCCGTGTGGCTGACGTATCTCCTCCCGCCAGACCTGAAGGAGCGATTACGAGCCAATGCCGCTCGTCAAATGGGCAAAACGGCAAGCAGGCAACACGCTAGTCGACAAGGTCAGAGGGGTGTTTTATTCGTGTATATCGCTAACATTTCTACTCAGCGAAGCCTCTTAAAGAGGCCCCCCCGCTGCCACAAGATCATCAGCTCCCCACAAAATCGCCGAGAGCTGAAATGGAAGATTGTTTGGATGAACTGCTTGGTTGAAAGGTCCTTTGACTGGGACAGACATTTCGCTGGAGGGGTCGGTCGATTCCTACCCTTCGTCTTCGTCAAGTCTTGCACCATTTCTCTACGATACTCCTGGCTTCGGCCATTCAGCCCCTTCACAGTTCTGTCATGCCACACGATCTAGCGTGGCTCGGTATTATCGTCAAAGTGATTGTCATGAGGGTCTTGGCTTGAATTTCGTGAAAAATATGGGTGTGCTCAAGACTTGCCGAAGAACTACCAGAGACCGTGTCCGCGAGACGACCCAGAGTCCTCGATCAGGGTGCGAGAGACCAGAACAAATGCTCAAGCGAGAACCCAGCAGGACTTCATTCCGAAGACGCACAAACGGCGTATTATCGTCGTTATACACCGTAAGTGGAGCACTTGAAGAGCGAATCAAGAACACGCCCGAGTCCATGCGTGCGCTGTCGATTTTTATACCAGAAGTAGCTTACAGTATTTGGTCAACTTACGAGGGCTCGGAGCTGTGCAGACGGGTTTCATCCGATTTATTTGATTTGCTTTTCCCTGAATCATTTATATATCATTCACGGACGTACTGTGCGTATTAAGATCGTCGTCAAGGAGTTCACTTGCCATAGATGTTGGGTCTTGCAATTCACGCCCTCCACTTGAAAGGAATGGTGCATGTGCAGGGAGGTCATAAAACAGCATGCGACACACGCAGCATCTCCTCTGAAGTAGTTGTGAGTGCAGACCTTCATCGCGTGACGGAGAACGGAGACTTAGTTTGGGGGGGTTCTTACATTCGACCACTAGGATATGCTTTGCGCTTGACATCATGCCTTCTCTTAATCAGGTGAAGTGTCAGTTCACTTGAGGCCCCACGCGGCTCACTCGGGGAAAAAACATCACATCACATGAACATCAGAACTTAAACTCTATATAATGATCAGACGGGCGTAGGTATCAAATCACAGCGGCCCATCCTATAAAAGTAAGTAGCACAGCTGCCAGTTGCCAGTTGAGATGAATCTAGACGCGAAGAGTCACGGTACTAGCGCTATCGTCTACGCTGTACCAACTCGAATAGTTTATCATCAACGCGTACAAGGTGTACCCGTACGTGGCAGATGTATTCCCACCTCTGCAGCCTGTCACGATCACTGCCCGCGAACCAAGTCGTCAGGGGCAGCCGAGCCCACTACTATGTCGGATACTCCTCCTGGTGAAGAGCATGGGAACACAAGCTCAAGCGGCACCACTCCAGGTCCATGTCACAGAGCACCTTGAGATCCAGCAAAATTCTTGCTATCACTTTAGCGCATTACCGCAGCGCGCGCGATAAGTTCAGTCCGCGAAAAAGCTTTTTTCGAAATCTAGATGGCTGACAGCTGTCACAATGTGGGTCAATGACAGTGGCGTTATTACGACCGCAGGCTACAGAGTGATGCCGCTGCTACAGTACTGTACCGTACGACCGAGTAAACGCAGCGCGCCAACTTCTACTTTTATCGCCCTGTGCTTCCATGAAGCTTTCAGCTGTGTGTGCTAGCATGGCTGTAAACGGTGACAATTGATAGACCGTTCCAACACGTTGTGTGTTGTTTACGGATGCACCCGTTGCCAGGCTGAGCGGGCCCGAGTTAGAGGTCGTCAAGCAAGAGAGCCAAGGTACAAAAAGCGCAAAGATCGCAAAACATTGTTCAAATCAACCCTCAAATTGTTGCCAAGACGGAGAATATTGTGCCAGCACCGGTCATGTTCGGATCGATTCGCGTTACGGTGATAGAATCAGAGCGAAGGCTACCACCACCAGTACCTATTACTAGTAGGACGAAACCACTGGCGAGTAGACACTCTCGTCACGACCCTCGATGCGTGTCTCACTCGACACTCCACGAGGCGAGGCCGAATAGCGATAATCTTCCTGAGTGACTTGGGTAGCGACTCTGAATCAGGCCTCTCGGGCTCGGGATTCAACCTTTTCGTAAGTCCGGCTTTCCCTGACTTTTCACAATACCATTAGTGTCCGTGAAAAATGTTACAACACGCGAGGGCTTGAGATGGACCAAACTGGGATGGACATCTGATTGTCGAGTCGGACTCCGGTTCGGGGCCAAGTGTCAGTGGCACGCTGTCCCCTCCAGTCAGGTCCACGTCACGGTCTTGAGTAGACTCGGCACATACCGACACTTGAGGTCGCAATGATTCGGCATTCAAGAAACGGTTGATCATGCAATTTGATCCTCTGGGAGAAGTTCTCTTCCGGAACGAGACAAAGCGAGACCTGGATTCATAATAAATGATACTAAGTAAGAAGCACTGTGCTCTGGACAATCGTGAACGTAGATATAAATGATGCGTTTGGCATCCGAGAGATGAAAAACAATTAGGCCATGTCAACATCCCCATTCTCCACGGGCTTGGCTGAAGGGGTACCAGATCCGCTGTCGACTGCCATGAATGCATCCAATTCACTATCGAGATCAGCAGCACTCTTCGGTGGCGCGGCAGAAGTGCGGTCCCGGCCAGAACCATTCCCTCTTCCTCGCCCTCGACCGCGTATCGAACCTAATCTCTTGCTGTGGCTGACAGAGACCGTCAGTATAAAGATAAGCGAAAAACAGGGGCCTAAACTCACATCAAGGACGCCTTGGCCTTGGTTTGCGCTTGACCGAGTCGATCCAAAAGTGGTGGCTTCTGGATTCGATTAAGAAGAGAGGACGCAGGTGTGCTAGCACGTCGCGGTGCCCCTTGATCAAACTCGATGGAGATGGGTTGGCCTAAAAAGGTATTCAAAACCAGGTGTGGGGCAAGTAATGGGGTGGGTGCTCATACCTTTTGCCAAAACCCCGTCCAACTGTTTTTTCGCTCGCGTTGCCTCTGCCGGCGTCTCGAACGTGATGATGGCGACGCCTAATGAGCGCCCGCTACGATCATACTAACGTTCAAAAGCGGGCACAGGATAACAACGCGTAGAAAGAAGGGAAACGCAAGCGCGTCAACATAACAGAATCCAGGAATGGAGGAGCGAGAAGGTTGAGGGTTTTTCTTCTACGACAACGCGAGGTAATGGTAGTCGGACTTTCGTACCCTAATGTGTGGCTCGCGCACGAGCGTGCCTACTTGTCCAAAAATTGCCTCCGGATGGTGTGAAGGTTATGATACACGAACGAGACGAAAACGTAAAAGAAAATACCGTTAGATCCTTCGGCGTAATCTCGTAATGCAAATTTGTGACCATGAGCTTGCTACTGAGCAGCGTGCTTAGGTCAGAAGGTTGTGTGGCGATCCTTTGAGCCCCTGGGGCTCTGTCGTGAACCCAGACGCTGTCGCTTTGCGCACGAGACTGTTGATAATACGGCAGGCAGCACAGTTGGCGACAATCCTTGGTGCAATTTGAAAGAACTCACCCTTGTGGTCGGTTTTTCGATGGTCTTGAGTGGTGCCATACTTGGGTCAAGGAGGAAAGAGCGGAGAGGGGGGAACGTGGAATGTATAGTGAGTGAAAGAAACGGGTGGTGTACACAGGAGAGTTGACGATCAAACAAACTTGCACACACAACTGTAACGCGAGGCACGTGACCTTCCACCGCGTGCCGTGAGTGCGGGCCTCTGCCAGTGGTGCTGTACCATCGCGCTAGTAACTCAGAAACTGCTTGGAACCTATCGGGTACAATAGAGAATGGTCCACATGGTCAGGTCTGTGTCCCTTCTCTACACCCACATGGCCTCCGCCCGACGACCATGGCTGTCAAGCTGTGCCTTCTCTTCCTCAATAAAGCACGTCAAGGACCTATCTCACACAACGATTCATGACGATCGCGTTTCTGAACAAGGATACCCAATCTGGGCGTCGAGTGGATCTGAATCTGTAGAACAGATCAGCGGACCTTCGCCATGTCATTGTTCCATGTAGCATGCTAACAACGTATGTGGCCTGGCAAGGCACCTCATTCCACATTCGCAGTATTGGATGACGACCAACCTTATGACAGGATGGCTTCACCACGGCGTTGTCAAACTTTGCCATTGTTCTGTCCAGAGCCAACACTACGAGGTTGACGAACCGAGTTGTAAAACATACGCACGGCATTTAACGGTCGCCCCCCGTCAGAGTCTATTCTATGCAATCACCCTCCTCATGTTCCACAGACTAGCGGCGGTAGCAGGACGATGCCTCACGCACGCAGAACGTTGACAATGACAACATCAACAGCATATGGGCGCCTCGGTATCCTCGATGCTTATAATTCGACGTCCCTAATCAACTCGTGTTATTTATAGGGGCAGACCATGCCAGGAACGATGCAAGCATTAAGGAGAACAAGGCAACTTGAATTGGGTTCTGTTCCGGCGAGTTAAGAAACGGCTGGGGTCTTTTGACCTACGGTACATGGTGAGGGTGACGTACCCGGATAGAAAACTACGACTGGATA
>Ga0209488_10004558_pt1 | contig 10789 bp, 13 predicted proteins | sample Rivendell_Oct201_8_FD_188349 | JGI IMG/M metagenome (GOLD analysis project Ga0209488, IMG submission 188349) | Vadose zone soil microbial communities from the Eel River Critical Zone Observatory, Northern California, USA -... | ecosystem: Environmental > Terrestrial > Soil > Vadose zone >... | reverse complement strand
CTACTTCCCCGCCACGCTGGTCAGCAGCACAACCAGCCCCTTGTCGCCGCCGCCGACCTTCGACGTGCCGACGACGACCGTTTCGCCGACGCCCATTTCGAAGCTCGAGTCGATCAGCTTGTGCGCTCGCACCGCGCGAATCCTCTTTTCGAGGTCCGCGATGCGCCGTTCGGCCGTCACCACCGCCGGGTTGCCTTCCCCGTATTTTACCGACAGCTCAGCCTTGTTCGCCCGAAGGGCGGCAAGCTGCTTCTCCAGATCGGCGGCCTGCATTGAGCGGGCGTACTCTTCGCCCGGTATCGACGCGGCGCCGGATTCCTGCAGCTTGAAGACCACCCTCAGGACACCGGGCCTCGTCTTGGCGATATTCGGCATCAGGTCATCGAGGTCGGTGATTTCGACTTCGTATTCCTGCTCGTCGAGACCCTTCATCCGCGCCGAGCCTTTCTGCATCCACTGCGTGTCGAAGACGCGGTAGCTCTTGTACGGCAGAAAGTCTTTCACATCAGCCAGCGCCTTCCGGACGCCGGGCGCAGGCGGGAGGTTGTCTCCGCCCGCCGCCGGCTGATTGTCGCCGACGAGCAGGATGACGCTGAAGCCGTTGTGCCGCGCCTGCGCGTACGTCGTGGACGCACAAAAGAGCGCGACGGCCGCCGTAAGCAATCGAAATGTCTTCATAGGTCGAACTCCTGATGAAACGTCCAGATGATGCGTGTGCCGCCGGGCGACGAAAATTGCAGTTGCCGCGGCGGTTGAACGCGACCTTGAAAAGGTCGCTCGACGTACGCGGGTGTGGATTCGCCGGTGTTGATGCGCGTGCCGATAACGACCGCGACGATCAGGCATGCCGCCAGCGCGCCGGCGACAGCGATGGGCCGCAGCCACCAGAGGCCAGACGCGACCGCCGGCTGCGTCGTTGCTTCCAGGGCTTCGAGCAGCACGCGCTGCCGCATCGCGTCCGCGTGAAACGCGTCGAGCCCGCCGTCGCGCGCCGCCGGATCGCCTTCGATCAAGTACTGCTTCAGTTTCATTGTTCTTCGAGCCCCTAGCCCCGAGCCTCTAGCCCCTTAAGCACGCTTGCCAGTTCGCGTCGTCCCTTCGACAGATGCCATCTCACCGTCACGGCGTTGACGCCGAGCAAGTTGGCAATCGCTGCAATGGTCGCGCCTTCCAGTTCATACATCACGATGATGGCGCGTCGTCTCGGCGGCAGCTGTTCGAGCGCGCGCCAGACGGTCGTCTTCGCGATGAACGCCGCCTCGTGATCGGACGACTCGGCCCGGGCCGCATGCGCCTCGCCTTCCGGATCGATCCGCTTCTTCGCCGCCTCACGCCGCCACTCATCGCGCTTGATGTTCACCAGCACGCGGACGAGCCACGCCTCGACACTTTCTACGGGGCCCGCTGGAATGGACGCCACTGCCCGGGCGGCGCGCAGGAACGTCTCCTGCACGAGATCGCGGGCCTCTTCGGGCCCCGGTGATAGCCGCCGCGCCAGCCTGAACAGCCGCTGGTGATGCGCGTCGAACATCGCCCCGAGGCGGTCGGCGGAGGACGTCCCCGCAGCGGCGTTGGGCAGAGTCGCAGTCATCACCTGCGCGAACACACTCTCAAGAACGAACGGATCGGAGGATTTGTTGGTTCAGCGATTGGGTGACTGGCCGCGGGCCTCGCGCAGGACGCTATCGTCTATCAGCTGTTGGAGTTGCGCCCTGGGACGCGGGGCGCGCTTCTGCTGGACGGCCACCCACTGCTCTTCCTCGGTCAGCGCGTCGAGCATGTCAGAGACGATGCCGCCGGCGAACGTGAAGTGCCGCCACGTGTCCGAGATCGTGGCCTGGGGGACGTTGATACGCGACGACACGAGCGGCCACACCCCGGCGGGCTTCTCGCGGACCTGCCGCGACGCGGTGACCATCGCGCGAACGGCATCCACGAGCGAACGGCGCTTCACGGGATCGTTCAGCACGGCGGTCGTGGTGTTGAGGTCGAACAGCTCGCGGTAGACCGAGCGGTCCTGAAAAACCACCGCGTCCGCGCCGAGCGCGGTGATCGAGTCCTGCGCGCCGGGCTCCCAGCCCGAGACCGCGTCCACGTCGCCGCGTTTCATGGCGGCCGCCATGTCGGCCACCGGCATCGCGACGACGGTCACGTCGGATTCGGCAAGCCTGGCCGTCTTCAGCATCTTCGCGAGGTAGAAACCGGCCGAGGTGTTGGCGGGCGTGCCGATCTTTTTCGCGCGCAAATCGCCAAGCCGCTGAATACCCGACGACCGCCGGCCCACGATCCGGTAGTAGCACTCGGCGACCGTCATCACGATGCGCAGATCGGGGCGCGCGACCGATCGAAGCAGGGCCTGCGTCTCGGAGTTGGTGGCGGCGTCCGCGCCGCCATCCAGGAGCATTGGGATGCCGCCCGAGCGGATGTCGAACTTCAGCTCGGGCGCATTCTGCGCCGCGAGAAACACCGGCGCCGATTCAATCGTGGTCATGTTCACCGCCAGGCGAATCCCCGGCGGCTGCGCGTGCACCGCGACGAAGTTAGAAGTAAGAACTAAGAAGTAAGAAGTACAAAGGCAGAGTAGTTCTAACTTCTTACTTCTAAATTCTAACTTCATCAATTCGCGAGCGCCTTCGCGAGCGCATCCCGCAAACGCGAATCTTCAGGAGTCACTTCGCTTGGGAAAAACGCTGTGATCTTGCCCTGCTTGTCCACGACGTACTTCGAGAAGTTCCATGCCGGCAGGTGGCCCGACTGGCCGAGGAACGAATAGATCGGCGACTGTCCGCCGCCGCTCTTGGTCACGACCTTCTCGAACATCGGGAACGTCACGTCGTACGTCAGCTTGCAGAACTGCGCGATCTCTTCAGCGGAGCCCGGCTCCTGCGCGCCGAAGTCGTTGCTCGGGAAGCCGAGGACGTTGAAGGGCTTGCCCTTCATCTCGCGCTGCAGTTTCTCGAGGCCTTCGTACTGCGGAGTGAAGCCGCACTTGCTCGCGACGTTCACGACAAGGCTGACCTTGCCTTTGTACTGGCCGAGGTCGCCGTTCTTGCCGAGCAGGGTCTTCGTTTTCAGTTCGTAGAACGAGCCCGCCTGTGCCGACACGATCGCCGCGGCCGACACCAGGGCGAGCAGAGAGAGACAGAGTTTCATGACATCACCTTGAAGATGGCGAGCCGCTGATCCCGGATGGGATCGTTCACGACCGCGCTCTGGTTGTTGAAGACCATCGTAGGCCGATCCGCGCTGTTGTACTTCGTCCACTTCGGCAGCTTCGGCGTGTCGGGGTTGCCCGTGCGCGCAAACGCAATCCACGCGTCGCTGACCCTGTCGGCGAGCGCCATCGCCTCGGGCCCACCGCCGGTCAGCCGCGCCGCCGCCTTGATGTTGTCGAACGCGAACGGAATCTCGATGGTATGCGGCGACTTCAGCCGGCCGCCGTCCACGGGCGTTTCCCAGCGCCAGTAATAAAGGTAGACCGGGCCCTTGCCGAGCGCCGACCGGCGATCCGCAATCGTCATCACCGGGCCGCTGTAGCGATAGTCGCTCGCGATGAGGAAGTAGAGGTCCGACGGCGACGCGCCGGGGTTGGCGCGCGCGTAGGCCTCGATCGTCGCCGCCGCGCCGTTGCCGATCAGATCGCCGAGGCGTTTGCGCATGGCCGCGTCCGTCAGCGAAAACAGCTCCGCCGCCGCGGCCGACGTCAGCTCGGTCCGCGTCGATCCGAGCATCAGCGGCACGTCGGGCGACACGGTGGACGCCGTCGGGAAGAACGGATGCTGCGGCACGGCCCTGCCGTCCACGCCGGGCGAAAACCCCTGCGTCATCTGATCGACGTTCATCCGCCGCATGGTCTCGAAGTACGCGCTCATCAGCCGGTCGATCGGCGCCGACTGCAAATCCTTGACCTGCGTTTTACCCAACCCCATCGTCTTCATCAGTTCGGCCGCGACGCGTGTGCCCTGATCTTTTTCGACGAGCTTGAGCGTCGCGCCGCTTTCGATGATGGCGCGATGGAACAGGCCCTTCGCCTCGGGCATCGCCAGGAGCGTCGCGACTTTTCTGCCGCCGCCCGACTGCCCGAAGACCGTGACCGTGCCGGGATCGCCGCCGAAGCGCGCGATGTTGTCGCGCACCCACTGCAGCGCGCGGACGATGTCGAGCATGCCGACGTCGCCCGACGAGGAATATTCGGGCCCGCCCGGCTCGCCGAGATAGGTGAAGCCCAGGACGTTGAGCCGGTGGTTGATCGTCACCACGACGACGTCGCCGCGGCGCGCGAGGTTGAAGCCGGCGGTGACGGGCGATGAGCCAGAGCCGGTGGCGAAGCCGCCGCCGTGGCACCAGACCATCACCGGCCGCTTGCGGTTGTCGGCGAGCGCCGGCGTCCAGACATTGAGGACGAGGCAGTCTTCGCTCTCGCGCGGCAGCCCCGCGCCGGCGACCGCTCGATCGGACACGTTGCGCTGGACGCCCGGCTCGGTCTGTGGCGCGCTCGGGCCGTACTCGAGCGCATCGCGCACGCCGTCCCACCTGGCGACCGGCGCCGGCGGCATGAAGCGGTTCCGCCCGGTGGTATTCGCCCCGTACGGAATGCCCTTGAAGATCTTGATGCCCTCGACATCGACGCCGCGGACCTTGCCGGCCGTCGTGTCCGCGACGACGAACGTGTCGGCGCCGAATACGCGCCCTACGCCGAATGCGGAGGCGGCCGTCAGGACCGAGGCATGCTTCACGAAATCGCGACGAGAGAGGTGAATCTTCATGGCGGGATTCTACAACTGGCGACCCTGAAAGGGTCGCCCCACGTACGAGCTGATGTGGGGCGGCCCTTTCAGGGCCGCCCGCGTGGCACCAGCGCGCTACTGGGCATCTGGAATTGGCTGTCCGCCGACGCTGAGCCCGCCCTGAATCGGGCGGCGCGGACGCACGATGCCGCGCCTGGCGTCGTCAGCGAGCGCTTTGTCTTCGGCGCGTTCGCCGCCAAGACCCTGCAGCACCGCGTGGTTGCCCTCGTGGCAGTCGTACGGCAGCACCTGGTAACCGGGTGGCGACGTGAACGGGATCGAGATCTTCACCCGCGCGGTGTACGTCGAGGGATCGTCGACGATCGCCTCGTAGCGCAGCACGTCGTTCTCGAGGCGCGTGAACCGCTCGACGAGCGTCATGTTGACGGCCGAGTAATTCGTCCGCCCGTTCAGGTTGGTCGTCTCGACGACGAGCGTGTTGCCGTCCCAGTGGCCGCGCGAGTCACCCAGGTAGGACGTGATTTTCTTTCCGACGTGCGGACGGTTGTCGAGCGGGATGATCCGCGCTTCGTGAATCATCTCCGACATCACGACGACGACGCCCGGGGCCTGCAGGATGCGGTAGCCGTTGCCGTAGATCTTCGGCGTCATCGATCCGACGGCGCCGAGCGAGATGCACCGGTCGTACAGCGTGAAGTCTTCCGGGCTGTCGAGCGGACCGTTGCCGTAAGTACCGCGCGGCGCTCGCGCCTGCTTCGCCTGCGCCTCGGGCGTGAGCGGCGGGGTCCGGCCGTTGGCGGGCTCGACGATGAGCGAGGTCTGGCGGAACGTCCTGTCGAGCCACGCGCCGTCGCCGCTGAACGCGCCTTGCGCGTTCACTGCCCGTTTGCGCGACGCCGTATCGCGGCCGACCTTCTCCGCCAACTCCTGCTCGGTGAGTTCCGCTTTGGCGCCGAGCGCTTCGGGGCGCTCGCGCGGAATGGCATACGCCGAGTCGCCCGACCACGTGCCTTGCAGGTCGGGATCGCCCCACTGGGTCTTCTTCTGCTGCTGCGCGGAGACATCCGCGCAGCAGATGACCGCCACGATCGCCGACAACGCCGCGAACGCCGTTGCCGGGGACCTCATTGCTTTTTGACGGTGAACGCCATCTCCATGCCCATGACGTCGATCTTCATGGCCACTTCGGTGGGTTTCACGACGCCCGTGTAGTTGAGATCGAACGCCATGCCGCCGAAGTCGAGCGACACGACGAACGAAATCTTGTCGCCGTCGATCTTGCCGTTCTTGATCGCGACGTCGCCGCCGTCCGGGCCGCTCATCGTGCCGTTGAGCGTGGGGCCGTCGGCCTTGAAGGTGAAGTTGACGTCGACGGCGCCCATCGGCGTGTCGAGCGAGCCCTTCCACTTGCCGTCCACGTCCGCCGCGCGCGCGGGCAGCGCCGCGAGCATCACCACCAGCATTGCAAACACCAGCAACCCGAGCTTCTGTACCTTCTTCATCTCTTCTCTCCTTAGTTGAGATCCCTGACCATTAGCGTGCAGCTGTCGTCGCCGGAGGCGACCAGCACCCTTCGTAACACGTTCAACGCCGATTGCAGCTGCGTACGCTCGACGGCCGTGAGCGGCGACAGCGTGCCCGTGACCTGCCGCTCGGTCCGCTCCTTGATGTGCGTCAGCATCCGCTTGCCGCTCGACGTCAGCCGCGCCATCGTCTGCCGGCGATCCTGCTTGTCGATCCAGCGCTCGACCCAGCCGCGGCGGACGAGCATGTCGATCGACTTCGACATCGTCGGCAGGCTCACGGCCTGCGACCGCGCCAGCTCGCTCATCGTGCACGGGCCCACCGCAATCCGCATCAGCGTGCCCATCTGCGCCGGCGCCAGCGGACGCGGCGACTTCCGCATGTCGGCCGCCACCGTCCGCATCACGAGCATCACGACGTCGAGCAGCGCCCGCGCGGTTTCTTCGGGCTTCGTGCTCACTTCTTGAACAGCGACAAATCGATGGCCGCGGCCATCGCCTGGTAGCCCGCGTCGTTCATGTGCAAGTTGTCGCCCGGGTTGTACTTCATCTGAATCTTGCCCGGCGCCGCCGGATCGCGAACGGCGGCGTCGAAGTCGATCACGCCGTCGTAGGCCTTGCCGGTGCGGATGAACGCGTTCACCGCCTGGCGCTTGGCCTCGCCTTCCTGCGTGAAATACGCGGCGCCTTCAAACGGCGTCAGCGTCGCGCCGTAGATCTTCAGGCCCCTCGCGTGCGCGCGCTCGATGAGCTGCTTGTGCGCCGCGATCAGGTCGTTCGCGCTCGGCACGGCGTTGCTGCGCCCGATGCCGATGTCGTTGATGCTCTCGAGCACGACGACGTACTTCGCGCCGGGCTGGACCAGCACGTCGCGGTCGAAGCGCGCCAATGCGCTCACGCCGGCGCCATCACAGAGGACACGGTTGCCGGAGATGCCCTCATTCAGCACGCCGAGCGGAATTTTCGCCGCCGCGAGCCGGCGCGCAAATTCGTCGGGCCAGCGGTTGTTGGTGTTGACGGTCGAGCGGGCGCCGTCGGTGATCGAGTCGCCGAACGCGACCACAGCGCCGGCGTTCTCCGACGCGGCGACCTCAACACGCGCCAGGAAGAACCACGACGCCGTCGTCGTCGCGCCGGCGAAGTCTGCGTCGCCCGCGTGATTGCCGCCGGCCGAGATGTAGTTGGTCTGCGACGCGCCCTGATGCGTGGTCAGCGGCGAGAGCGTCGCCGCCGTGTCGCCCGGCAGGTAGATGTCGACCGCGAGATCCGCGACCGCCGGCACGGCCAGGCTCACCGGGTCGGAGATGACGACGGCGCCGGCAGCGATCATCGTCGCCGTGTTGCCGCCGAACGTGAGCGCGTGACCCGAGCCCGCCTTGATCGCGGCGTCCTTGTCGCGTAGCGAGACGTGCGCCGCGCCGATTTCGATCGGCAGTGTACCGTGGGCGTTGCTGAGGACGACGCGGACGCGATCGCCGCCGAGCGAGACGCGCACGATCTCGCGGAGCGTCTGGTTCTTGAAGTTGAGCGGCGCCGGCGGCTGTCCGCCGCCTCGGCCCGGCGCCGGACCGGGACCGGGGGCTGCGGGCGCACAAGCATTCGGAATGCCCGTCGCGGGCAGTTGCGGTGCCGGCGGCTGACCGGCCAGGGGCGTCTGCGGACGGACGACGACGGCCGTCGCCCAAGTGCCGACCCAATGTTCGCTCGCACCGGACAGACTGATCGAGCCCAGCAGGACAAGGGCCGAAAGCACCTTCTTCATGAGAATCCCTTCGCTTGACGAATGATTGGGGCTGCTAACAATAACACGAAGGCCGCGAAGGGCTGCTCAAATCACGAAGGGCGCGAAGTAAAATGTGAATCCCGTGCCTGCCACCCACACGCTCGATCTCACCGAAGATCAGCGGCTCGTTCACAAAACCATCAAGGAATTCGTCGATCGAGATGTGATGCCCGTGGCGTCGGCCATGGAGCATCGCGATGAATACCCGGAAGCCCTGGTGGAGACGATGAAGGGCATGGGGTTGTTCGGCTTGAACATCCCCGACGCGTACGGCTGATCGGACGTGGACTACACGACGTTCGCGATTGTCTTCGAAGAACTCTCGCGGGGCTGGATGGGTCTCGCCGGCATTCTCGGGGCGCACCTGGTCCTCTGCGACGTGCTCGTGCGCTTCGGGACCGACGATCAGAAGAAGCGATTCCTGCCGGGGCTCGCGAAGGGCGATCCGCGCGGCGGCATCTGCCTGTCCGAGCCGGGCGCGGGCACGGACCTTCAGGCGATCACGACGACGGCGACCCGCCGCGGTTCTGACTTCATTGTCAACGGATCGAAGATGTGGGTGACCAATGGACGGCGCGCCAGGACGCTGCTCCTGATGGCCAAGACGGATCCGCGCGCGACCCCGGCGCATCGCGGCATCAGCGCGTTCGTGATTGAAAAGGGCGCGCCGGGGCTCACCGTCAGCCGCGACATCGACAAGCTCGGCTACAAGGGCGTCGAGACGTGCGAACTGCACTTTCAGGATTTCGCCGTGCCCGAGGCGAACTTGATTGGGGGCGCGGAGGGCCAGGGATTCAAGCACGTCATGACGGGCCTCGAGGCCGAGCGGCTGAACGTCGCCGCGCGCGGACTCGGCGTCGCGCAAGCGGCGTTCGACGAGGCGATTGCGTACGCGCAGCAGCGGCGGACGTTCGGCAAGGTGATCGCCGAGCATCAGACGATTCAGATCAAGCTGGCCCAGATGGCGACCCGCATCGAGGCGTCACGCCTGCTGATCTACTCGGCGGCGCGCCGCAAGGATCTCCGCGAGCGCTGCGACGTCGAGGTCGGGATGGCAAAGCTGTTCGCGACGGAGACCGCCCACGACGTCTCGCTTGAAGCGATGCGCATCCTCGGCGGCAACGGCTACTCGAAGGACTTCCCCGTCGAGCGCTTCTACCGCGACGCGCCGCTGCTGATGATCGGCGGCGGCACCAACGAGCTGCAACACCTGATAATCGCCAAGGGCCTCCTGGAGCGCCACCGGAAGCACTGACCATGCGGGCGTACGTGATGCCGGCGAACTGCCGGTCCTTCGACGAAATCAAGATGGTCGAGCGGCCAGACCCCGTGGCGGGGCGCGGCCAGGTGCTGGTGCGCGTGCGCGCGACGTCGCTCAACCGGCGCGATGCGGCCATCGCCGACGGCAGCTACTTCGGCAACCCGGTCCAGCGCGAGACGATTCCCCTGTCGGACTGCGCCGGTGACGTCACGGCGATCGGCGATGGCGTCAGTGCGGTCAAGGTCGGCGACCGTGTCGCCGCGACGTTTTTCCAGACGCCTCCGGCGGGATCACCCTTTGCGACCGAAGCAGCGCTGGCGTCGCCGCTCGACGGCGTGCTCGCCGAACAGGCGGCCTTCTACGAAAACGGCGTCGTGCCGATTCCCCCCGCGTTGTCGTTTGAAGAAGCCGCCTGCCTGCCGTGCGCGGGCGTCACGGCGTGGAACGCCCTCATGTGCGCGGGATCGGCCATCCAGGCCGGACAGACGGTGCTGACGCTCGGCACGGGCGGCGTCTCGATTTTCGCGCTCCAGTTCGCGCTGGCCGCCGGCGCCCAGGTGATCGTCACCTCCTCGAGCGACGCGAAGCTCGAGCGGGCGCGCGCGCTGGGCGCGTCGGCGACGATCAACTACGCGCATTCGCCCGAGTGGAACAAAGACGTCGCGGCCCTGACCGGCGGACGCGGCGTGAACTGCGTCATCGAAGTCGTCGGCGTCGGCACGCTCGAGCGATCGTTTGAGTCGGTGGCCGAGCACGGGAAAGTGTGCCTGATCGGCGTGCTGACCGGCCGGCGCGCGCCGATCAATCCGTACTCGCTGATGTGGAAGGAGGCGGCGATGCACGGCATCCGCGTCGGCACGCGCGCGATGTTTCTGCAGATGAACCGCGCCATCGAGGCCAACGGCATCCGGCCGGTCATCGACACCGTCGTGCCGTTTGCATCGGCACTCGACGCCTGGCGGCTGCAGGCGTCCGGGAATTTCGTCGGAAAGATCGTAATCGCGCTCTGAAACAGCTGCGCCGCACCTAATTCTTGCGCCCGCGAATCACGAAGGCACGAAGTTCACACGAAGTTCACGAAACGACCACATCCTCATCGTCGATGCTTCGCCATGTGTCGGCACGGAATGGGATTCGGGTAATCATCCCTTTGACAAAACCGCGTCGCCTTCTTCTTCGCCCGCTTCCGCATGTTTTGTGAAAAGGATAATTACCCGGATTCGTGTCCTTCGTGTCTTCTTCGTGCCTTCGTGATGTACGACCGCCCGAATTACCCCCGGCGTAGAAAGGAACTCAGGCCGGCGGAATTGAAAGCCGGCCGAGCGCGCGCTCGAGTTGCGGGGTCGTGAAGGGCTTGGAGAGAAACGGCGCGCCCGTGGCCCGGATGCGCTCCTGCATGTCCGGCCTCGCGGTGAACCCTGACATGAACACCACCGCGAGCCCGGGTCTGGCGGCGGCGGCCGCCTCGACGAGA
>Ga0209488_10004557_pt1 | contig 10789 bp, 7 predicted proteins | sample Rivendell_Oct201_8_FD_188349 | JGI IMG/M metagenome (GOLD analysis project Ga0209488, IMG submission 188349) | Vadose zone soil microbial communities from the Eel River Critical Zone Observatory, Northern California, USA -... | ecosystem: Environmental > Terrestrial > Soil > Vadose zone >... | reverse complement strand
GGTGCGCATCGAGCTCCTTGGCGGCCGCATCGACATGAACATCGCGCCGGTCTCGAATGTCATCGCCATGATCGGGCAACGCCAAATCCGCCCGCTCGCCGTCACCGGCTTGACGCGTGACAAAGCTCTGCCCGACGTGCCGACCATGACGGAAAGCGGCTATCCAGAAATTGGATTTCATCCCGATATCTGGCAGGCGGTCGTGGCGCCCATTGGCACGCCCGCGACGATCGTCAACAAACTCAACGCCGAAATCAACGAAAGCCTCAAAACCCCGGAAGTGACGGCGACGTTTGGGAGATTGGGCTTTGATGCGATGATCAATTCACCACAGGAGTTCGCTGCGTTTCTTGCCGTCCAGGCTCAGAAATGGCCGCCGGTGATTAAAGCGGCAAATATCCAGCCGCAGTGAATTGGGGCGCTAAACTCATCCGCTTTGGCTTGCGGGCCCGAAAGCGTCGCTTCCTTGGTTTGATCGCCATGTACCAACCCGATCACTACCGCGTTGCCGATCTCCCGCAACTCCATGCGCTGATGCGGGCACGCCCCTTTGCGACGCTCGTATCGAACGGCGCGCTCGGGCGGTTGAAGGTGTGGTCGGTCCATTCAATCTTAGAGTTTGCGGACATGACATGCTCCGCGCGCACTTTGCTACGATAAAGCAGTCAATGGAGACGTCCGTCGCCATGCGCAGAAGACGCTTGATTGCAGATACACGCGGCTGGGCGTCGGTGTGGGGGGCAGATAAATCTCTATGGAAGTTCTTTGGTTTCGTCTTTCGTAGCGAATGCCGCCGTCATTGCTTCGCAATAGGCGATTAGCAACTCCTCATCGCTCAAATTCCTCAGTTCATCAATACGCGGCGATCCGGCAAGGTGTTTCAGGAGCGTTTCTCTCGGTGTGCGCTTGTTGACTTCTATCAGCCATTCAAATAGTTCGAAATAGTCTTCCACCTTTTTGTTGGGTTGCACGATCTGGCCAAAATAGGCATCGGGATGCGCGGTGTAGTCGGCCAATTCTTCGTCGGTCATGGGCTGACGTAAGATGTACGATGTGCCATCCCGGTCCTTAATCGCAATAGCCACCATTTTTCCTTGTACATCGACTGATGCTGAGGTTACCGTGCCAATAACACCTCCATCACCGGCATCGATAAAATGATAGGTTTCGCCGATCAGGACGCGAGATGATTGCTTGCCGAAAGCCTCTGAAGGCAATGACCCATCCAAGGTGGCCGGAAAATTGAGATAACGGGTAAACGATTCACCAATGTAGTAAGCATCGATATGCTTCTGTTTGCGTCGGTAGGCTTCAGAGACTCGATAGCTGCCAGGTCGATTGAAGTCGGGAATGCCCAGCCCGAAAGGAAGCGTTGCAAATTGCGGGTTTCCGGCGAGCTGGCGATGAAACGCCATGTTAGTAACGAATACGTATGCTGAAACACCCGACGGTAGCTCGTTATCTTCGTAAGTTTCCAAGCGGGCGATCGCAGCGTCGCCCCAGGCGGGCTTGTTTGCCGCATTGAGCTGCGGATCGGTATTCAGATCGATGAAAATGAGTCTATCATCGGCTGCGGGCTTCGCCAAAGCGGCCCTGAGATGTGTCAGGAGGCGGACGACGGGGTTACCGCCATCCGCGCCGCCATCTTTCACGGTCTTGCCGAGAATTCCCGCGATCGAACGCATCTTTGCTTCAACCCAATACTTCTTGTTTGTGCGTTTTGAGACTGCCGCGAATTCGCAGTGTTTGGTGAGGCTGTCGGATTCGTCTTCGAGCGTGAGGATGAAGCCAGCCCGAATCAACGTGCTGGCCACCATTAATTCGTAATAGGCCCCTTGGAAATTCGCAGGGTCCTTCAGCCGCTTAACAAGCCGGGATTGCAGGTCAGCGTTGTGCTCAAGAAGATAGAGCGCATAGGCAAGCCCGAGGTAGCACGCCACAATCCCATTGACCGCCGACGTATGAACCTCGCCAGGTATTTTTATCGTCTCCTGTTGGTATCGACAGAAAATATCATACCATTGCAGGATGGGATGCCGTTCTGCCAGGGACTTTGCGATTTCGGCATTGCCCCACAGTGGATCGAGTTTACGTTTGATATAGTCGCACAGGAAATCGGGAAAAGTCTTCCACGAGCGCGAAAAATAGACAGTGTTCTTGACGGCAACCATTTGATGGTCATTTAGCTTCGCCGATACAATCGGTCGTCCCAAACCTTGTTGCGTCTGTTGAATGCGCTGCGCAGCCCGCAGACGCTCAAGTATGTGCGGGGCAGCAAATCGAGATGCACTACCCGTCGCCCTATTGGAAGCAAATCTGCCGTGGCATCGCTTGTATTTGACCCCGCTGCCGCACGGGCATGGGCTATTACGTCCTAGTTTGTTCGCCATCGGATGTTGATCAACGCCTGCTCTTCCAAAACTAACCAAACCAACTCGGCATACATAGGAAAGGGCTGCGGACGGCAAAAGTAGCAAGCATTGGTCTCTTGAATTGGCACTCGCCATCCCGGTCCACCAACTAGCTACCCTACCGCCGAGTCGTCCGCGCGCTAGCTCGCGCCGCCGCAGCCCGAAGGTTCCAGACTGGTCTGTTTGGGCTTTCCTTTGACGGTTCGCCCGAATCAGGCCGTGTGCCAACGCTTTTTACATTGACCGTGACATGCGATTCGGTGCGAACAGTATTTGACGCTATCCCCGATACTCACCGATCCGTGATGGGTTTTAAAAGTCCCAGGTCCCAAGAGAAGTTGGTTCCTGATCGGTGCCCGGCGACCCTGGCCGCGCCAGAGGGTCATGTTACTGACCCAGACGATGTTACGGTCGGCGCAATTCTGTATAGGGCCCCTTTATACGCTTTGCGTCCGTCATCGCTTGGCGTTCGGCGCGGACTCTACGACTCGTTGCAGCCCTCGAGACGGGGGCAACGTCGCCCGGCGTGCCGTTTAAAATCGTGCAGATTTATATGGAGGCTGTGGTACACGTGCCAATGCAGTGGCCTCCGAGTATCTTCTGTTCGTATAATGCGCGCGACGCGGGCTCAGCGAAGACGGGCTGACAGTACGATGTAGAGGAGTGCTTCCCGGGGACCGGATAGACTGGGACCGCTCAGGAAACGCTCGTCATCCCAACGGCGCGAAATCAGAGTTTGAAGTGCTGCACGAGTTCAGCGGGGGTCATAATTGTGATACCCTGGGCCTTTAGGTTTGCGCGGTTGCTGTGATGAAGAAGGCTGCGTTCGCCCGCGTTCCTTCCAGTGTCGGTTGTGCAGAACACATCATTGCCATAGCCGAAATGGGAGCCCACAATTAGTGCGTCGCACCATTCACCAATTGCCGGTCGAACCACCTTCTCGAATGCCTTGCGCCCACCAGGGTTGCCATCCCACTCACGCTTGATTGCGATAGCCCAGTCTTGCGTCAGGCTCGCAGAGAACGAATGGGGTGTTTGGTTGAATATCTTGCGCTCAGGCACAGGCGGCTGGTGAGCGAGCAAGCTTCGTCCATATTGTTGTAGCGGTTGATGTCGAGGTAATGGCCGCCCGAACGACGTAAAGCGGTCGTGCCGAACTTGTGCGTTGAAGATGTCGTCGGTGGCCCACGCGAAAGATTCCACAAATTTCTCGCTCCCAATCAGCGGCGCGTGGAGTAACTTCATGCCTAGCTTGGCGAGATCATCGAACATGGCAACCATCCGAGGATCAGGCGAAGGACGAAGATCAGGACCACCAGCCACCGCGAGGTAAGCCAGCTTGTCGGGAAAGCTCAGGCATTCCACAAACACTGAACCCTCGGACACAAAACCGAGGATAAGACCGTCCCCAATCGCCGCCCTGATCTTTCGCGCTATCTCCGGCGTGACCAAATCAGGCCACTTCTCAGGATCGTGAATGACGTTGCTGATGTTCGTGTCGAAGGTGATTCGCGGAGGCTTAGTGCACGACATGAGAGACGTCCAGAGTGGAATGGGATCCGCACTATGTAGTGTACTTCCGACCGCGCGCCAGAGTACTTGGTCACAAAAATAGGTTTCCTGCTTTATGCTTTAGATTGGCATCATGAATTCGGTCCAAACGCGTTCGAATTTCTTCTATTACGCTCCGGGCTGTACCGATCAAGAAGCGCTTCGAATCTCATCTCCCTCCGTCCCATGTGCGCTCAGCGCTTCATCGCCCAATGGAGATCTGTTCGCGTTGCTCGACGGGCACGACCCCGGAGTCCTTGAGCGAAGTGGCGCCCAGCTTGAGCAGGAGTTCGGCAGTGTCCTGCCGGTAGACGCGCGCACCCTGATAGAAGGCATCGCCGAGTCCTTTGGTGAGGATGCCGTAGGCAATGCTCAGGGGTGTCTGGCCGAAGCCGTCCTTGACGTCGAGGTTCGCGCCCTTGGCCGCCAGCAGCTCAACAACATCGTTCAGTCCTTGCATGGACGCGCTGTGCAAGGCAGTCCAGCCGAACTCTCCGACGGCATTCACTTTAGCGCCCCGCTCGATGAGGAACTTCACCGTCTCGACGGCGGTTGTCCGTTCTTCGGGCCCTCGTATCCTCAACGACTCCGTGCCGGCGCCGGCGGCGAGCATCAACACGGTCGTGTTGTGTTCGGTCGGAATGTTTACATCTGCCCCCGCATTCACCATGGCCCGGACGGCGTCAAGATTGTTGACTTCGGCCGCCAGTGCGAGCGGCGTCGCACCGGCGAGACTGAGATAGTTGGCGGTGAGTGTCGGTTTTTGCTGACGCAGGCGGATATTCGGGTCAGCGCCGTGCGCGAGCAGGGCGCTGACAATTGCGGGCGCGCTGGCTCTCAAGATGGGATCCACGCCGCGATCCGCTTCTCCCCGCACCGCGCGGTGCAAGGCCGTAAAGCCATTCGCATCGACGGCGTTGGGATTTGCGCCGGCATCGAGCAGCAGTGCTACCGCCTCGATCCGAGCCATCGCACTGGCGATGATCAAGGCCGTCAGCCCCGTTCTCTGCACCGCGTCATTCGGATTGGCGCGGGCATTCAGCAGAGCGCGGACGACCGCAGCATCACCTTGCTGGGCGGCAAACATCAGCGCGTTAAATCCGCCTTTAGATCGGGCATGAACGTCGGCGCCGCGGCGCACCAGCTCTTCCGTGACGTCAGCATGGCCCTCCGCCGCCGCCCACATCAACGCGGTCTGTCCGCCGTTGGATTCCTGCGCGTTCGGAATGGCGCCAGCCGACAGCAATGCACGCAACGTGGCAAGGTTGTCCCGGCGGGCCGCCTCCATGAGGGGCGTTTCACCTGATACCAGGTGCGCATTGGCGTCGGCGCCGGCCTTGAGCAGCCTCACGGCCATGGCAGGATCTGCGTTCGAGGCGGCCGCATAGAGCGCGGTGGCACCATATTCATTGGCAGCCTTCACATCCGCGCCGGCACGCAACAAAAGGTCGGCCATCTCCCCATCATTGCGATAGGCACTCCAGATCAACGCTGATGTGCCTTCGGGGCCCGCTACGTCCCGCTTCGCGCGGCTCACCAAGAGAGACCGTACGGCTTCTCGGTCGCCAAGCCTGGCAGCATTCACCAGTGCTGATGGATCACCGGCGTCGGCTGCGATTGCACGGTTCGCAAAGGGTCCATTGTCCACAAAGATTCCTGGGCTCACAAGGAGCGACGCACCCAGCAGCGCTGCAACAAACATGGCTCTGATGTTCATGATGCTCCCTCGTCTCTAATGTCCTGGCACTAACGCTTGGTTCCTTGCGTTGTGTGAATTACCGAACGATCAACGAACTCGGTCGACTCCCTCTCCCCTTTGGGGAGAGGGTTGGGGTGAGGGGGAACCACACTACTAAAGTGTAGCCCCCTCACCCTAGCCCTCTCCCCAAAGGGGAGAGGGAACAGACCGAGCCAGCCTCAAGGCCATCGATTCACACCACCTTCATAGGCCGCTACCCGCGGGAAACCTTCGTCTCTAAAGCGACGTCAGATCAAGCCGGCCCGTGCTGTCGCCCAGCTTCTCCACATGTGGAACATTGGCCTTGTCCAGCATGGTGAGAAGCAAATTCGTCATCGGCGTGCCTTTGGGCCAACGGACGTGACGCCCGGCCTTGATCCCGGTCCGCTCGCCGGCGACCAGCAGCAGCGGAAGATTCGTGTAGAGATGCAGATTGCCGTCGCTCAACGCACTGCCATAGAGGAGCATGGCGTGATCGAGCAGCGTGCCGTCGCCATCCGGCGTGGCGCGCAGCCTCTCGAGGTAATAAGCCAGCATCTTGGTATGAAAGACATTGATCTTGGTGGTCTTCTCGATCTTCTCGGGATCGCCCTGGTGGTGGGTCACGGCATGATGCGCATCGCCGAATCCCACTTCGGGATAGGCGCGGCCGCTCATCTCGTGGCCGATTTGGAACGTGCAGACGCGCGTCATGTCGGTCTGCCAGGCGACGACCATGAGATCGGTCATCAGCTTGTAGTATTCAGAGAAGGCCTGCGGGATGCCAGCCGGTCCTGCGATCTGCGGCAGTTCGTGGCCGTCCTGTTTCTCCGCCAGCTGCATGCGACGCTCGAGATCGCGCACCGCCTCCAGATACTGGTCGATCTTGCGGCGATCCGGTGCGCCAAGCACGCCGCGCAGCTGTTTGACTTCCTCCGAGACGGAATCGAGGATGCTGCGATCCTCGCGCCGCAGCGCCAGACGCGCTGCCGGATCGGTCGTGCCGGTATCTCCAAACAGGCGCTCGAAGATGGCGCGCGGGCGGTTCTCCATGGGAAGCGGGCTGGTCTCCTCGCGCCATGAGATCGTATTGTAATATGCGCAGCTGTAGGCCGACTCGCAGGTGCCCACCACTTCCGAAGATTCCAGACCGAGTTCAAGCGAGGCGAGCTGTGTGTATTTGCCGAATTCTCTGGCCGCCACCTGGTCGACCGAGATACCGGCGCGCAAGTCCGCCCCCGCCGTCATCTTGGCATGCGCGCCCGTCAGCCAGGCCGTGCAAGCACGCGGATGGTCTCCGGCAATTTCAAATGCGAGCGCCGCGGACTGCTTCTGATCGAGCCCGCTGTGCACCAGCATGCGGTCGCGGAACGGCTCGAGTGGTTCCAGCACGCGCGTGAGTGCGAAGTTGGCGCCCTCGGTTGCGGGCGTCCACTTGTCCATCATGATTCCGTTGGGGACCTCGATGAACGACATCCGGATCGGGCGCTTGGCTTCCGCCGAAAGGGCCGGAGTCATGGCGTCCAGCACCGGGAGTGCCAATGCGGCGCCCGCACCGCGCAGGAACGTCCGGCGCGGAATGGATTTCCTAGTTATTGCTGACATCGCCGGTCCTCCTCATCTGGAATGGTGCGCTGTTGACGATGCGCAGAATGATGGATGACCACCGGTAATCGTCCGCGGCAGCCCCGCGCACGATCTTGCGAAGAACAGGGTGGTCGTATTCCTCGACGCCTCGACCCAGAGCATAGGTCAGAAGCCGCTCGGTCACCGTCTCGACGAACATTTCCCGTTTGCTGATCAGAACCTCACGCAGGCCCGCCGGACCGTCGAACTTGGTGCCGTCGGGGAGCACGCCGGAGGAATCGATCGGTCCCGTCCCGGGCGCCGTTGCGTCGCGCCACCGTCCCAGGCCGTCAAAGTTTTCCAGCGAAAAGCCGATCGGATCCATCATGCGGTGGCAGACCGCGCAGGTGGGATTGGATCTGTGCAGTTCCATGCGTTGACGCATGGTCAGGTTCTTTGTGCTGGCATCCTCTTTCAGGGACGGGACGTTGGGTGGTGGTGGCGGCGGCGGAGTACCGAGGAGTTGCTCCAGCACCCACTTTCCGCGGATCGTGGGCGCGGTCCGGTTGGGATAGGAGGTCACCGTCAAGATGCTGGCCTGTCCCAGCAGACCTTGGCGGTTCGGGTCCTGCACCGCCACGCGGCGAAACTCGCTGCCGTAAATCCCCTTCATCCCGTAGTGCTCAGCCAGGCGCTGATTGACAAAGGTGTAATTCGTCGTGAGCAGGTCGGCGATGCTGCGATCCTCGCGCAGCGTGCTGTCGATCAGAAGCTCGGTTTCCTGGGCCAGTGCCAACCGCAGGTTCTCGTCGAAATTCGGAAACGACGCAGGATCGGGCAGTATCCGCGCGATGTTGCGCAAGAACAGCCATTGGCCGGAGAAGTTCTTCACCAAGGCCTGCGAGCGTGGATCGGCCAGCATGCGCTGGACTTGTTGCCGCAAGACTGACGGCTCGCTCAGTCGCTTGTTCTCCGCAAGCGTGAGCAGCTCGTCGTCGGGAATGCTGCTCCACAGGAAGAACGACAGGCGGGAGGCAAGCTCGGTGTCGCTGATACGGTGAACAGTTCCGGCGGCGGCGTTCGGCGGATCGAGTTCGACGCGGAATATGAATCCCGGCGATACCAGGAGCCTCCGCAATGCGAGCTTGACGCCCGACTCGAAGCCGCCGTCGCGGGCTCCCTGACGGTAGAGTGCGATGAGCGGCGCCAGGTCGCCAGCGCTGACCGGCCGCCGATAGGCGCGGCGTGCGAGGCTGGCCAGAATTTTTTCGGCGCAAGGTTCTGCCTCTACAGCCGCCGCCTGCGCCTTCGCAGCCGGCTGGCACACGAAAATCCTGGCGCGGCTTGCCGTGTTACCGGGCCCTTGCACGTTGAACGGACCAGCAACGGAAATGCTGCCTACGCCTTCGAAGAAGGCCGTCTCACGGGTTCTATTCTGAATGCCTTCCTGTTTCACCGTGTCCTTCAAGAATGTTGCAACAAGCGTTCGATTGCCGGCTTTAACCGGGAGGCGAAGCTTGAGATGCGAATCCGGCGTTACGCCAGCGCCTGAGATGATTTCGCCCGCATTCCGATTGGCCGCGATGGTGAACAATTCAAGCCTTTGATCGTCGAGCCGCAGGTCGAGCTTGCGTTCCCGCCCCATCCCTAGGAACTCGTCGAACCTGCCCGTTTGCAGGCCGACTGAAATCTCGTACTCGCCATCCACCGGGAAGTAGTGCCGAACGGAGGTGCCGCCGCGCGCGCCGATTTGCATCGCGTCGCTTAAACGATCGCGCTGATTGAGCCCTTTGGGAACGAAATAGGTTTGATAGGAAGCGGCGAGCATCGTGTCGCCGAGCGCCAGCCGGGCGATCTTGGCTGCCGTGGCGAGATAGCGTTCCATCAGCAACGGCGAGACCGTCAGCACGTCGCCGATGTTGTCGAAGCCATACCCGATGTCGTCGGCCGGCAACAGCTCTGCCACGTCGATATCGAGCGCCAGCAGATCGCGGATCGCGTTGGCGTATTCCGTCCGGTTCAGCCGATGCAGCGTGGGGCGGCCGGGATTGGGCCTGGTCTCCGCCAGGCGATCGCGTCCGGTCTCGATATACTTGACAATCGCCTCGTAGGTGGCGGCGTCAGGCCGTGGCATTCCGGCCGGCGGCATTTCGCGGTTGCGCAATTTGCGCAACATCTTCTCCCAGATGATGCCATTGGCCGCAAGATCGCCGGTGTCCAGAGGCTGCAGGTTCAATCCCGCAAACGGTGTGGGACCGCCATGGCAGCCCACGCAATATTGCTCCAAGGTCGCACGATGGGCCGCTGCTTCCGTAGATTGCGAATTTTGCGCCTGCAGTGCCGCTGGGATCAAAAGAATCGCGACTGCCAGGGCCATCCCGACCGTGGCCTGTGCTCGGGTTGAAATCATTCGTCCCTCCCACGCCTATAAAAGTCACGTCAGAACAGGTTCTGCCGGAGCGTAGGCTGGCGGAAGCCGAGATTCCGACGGCAGCGGACTAGTACCATGGCAGAGACCCGTTGAAAATTCAACCAACGTTGCCGTCATTCATTACTCGGTGAGTACGGCGTCGGCATGATCGTAACGGTTTCGCCGCTTTTCGGGTGCGGGACCGGCAGATCGGCACTGCGGCCAAACAGGATATCGGTCTGCGTCCGGCCCATGAATTGGTCACCCGCAATGCCAGCCAGAACAAGTTCGACGGCATAGCCAGGCGTCAGCGTGGCGACGTAGCGGTCGTTCCAATTGAAGTTCAGCCTTTCAAGCACGGCGATCGACTTGCGGAGCAAAAGTGAACGCTCGGGATCGCTGATTTCGTCAAACATGCGGCGCATCATCGACGGGTCGCCGTGCTCGTGCGCCGAAATGCTGGCTTGCGTCATCCGTTCGCTGGAAACGATGGAAAAGTCCAGCGCGTGACCGGCGTTCTTTGCAAGCTCTCGCATGAAGGTGCGTTGCGTCCGTCCATTGCCTTCACGGAAAGGATGGATCGCATTGAGGCTCACCATGATATCGGCGGCCTCCTTAGCAAACACGGTGCGCGGAAAACCGCGCAAATACTTGGATTCGCGCAGCCGCGTCGCTAATTCCTCAAGAGCAGTCAGGATGGCCTGGCCGGTCACAAACGGCTGCCCCTCGACCTTTCTCATGATTGGTTCAGTAGCGACGGTGCCATCCGAAAGGCCGAAACGCTCATCGCGCGTATGCCCCGCCCATTCGTACGCGTCTTGAAACAGATGTCGGTGTATCGTCTTGAGATGTACGGCATCGAACTGCCCGGACGGCCCGCCGCCCAATTCGATTTCCACCAGGCGGCGGCGCACAGCTTCCGTCTCGAACTGCGCAAGCTCGTCCAAATTGTTTGCACCGAATTTGTTCTTGAGCGTCACACCATCGGGCAGGGTATAGCCAGGCACGGGTCAACGGCGAAGTAGAAGGGCTTGCACACGGGGCCAAACGTCGCTCCATTCGATGTCGCCGCGAATGAACTCCTCATAGATCGCCGTTGTCTCGGCGCTCGGGAAACAACCCTCTATACGGTTG
>Ga0209488_10004555_pt1 | contig 10790 bp, 12 predicted proteins | sample Rivendell_Oct201_8_FD_188349 | JGI IMG/M metagenome (GOLD analysis project Ga0209488, IMG submission 188349) | Vadose zone soil microbial communities from the Eel River Critical Zone Observatory, Northern California, USA -... | ecosystem: Environmental > Terrestrial > Soil > Vadose zone >... | reverse complement strand
AGCCGTACCAGCCGACGATCCCCTGCGGGTTTTCCAGCGTCATCGAGCCTTGCGCCATCATGGTCTGGCGCAGCTCCGTCGAGAGCTGCGATGCCGGCGCGTAGCCGACGGCTTTGGGGTTCGCCACCGGCACGCCCGTAATCGACGGTCCTGACGATCGTGACTGTGCAACAGCTGCTGTTACGCTCGCCGCAATGCTTGCGGCGACGAAAGTCCATACGATTCGACGATTCATGCTCTCCTCCTTGAATGGGAAGTCCTCGAGGCCGGCGCATGCTAGTGGGCCCGTAACTTCTCGTCGGCCAACGTTCGGTTACGTCAAGGCGACGGACCGGTGTCTGCGTTGAATCCCCTCGTGCGAGAACCGTACCAGCGCTGCATGGCGCGCGCCGTGCAGCGTGTCAAACAGCCGGCCCTGTCAGTGCGGATCGAGTGCGCGCAGGCGCGCCATCAGGCGGCGTACGTCGAGCTGCAGATCCGGCGAAAGCGGCCTTTTCAGCGCATCCCGAATCTCGCGGTCGACGTCGATCAGCTCCTGCGAGGAAGCAAACTTCGTCTTGCGCTGGCGGAAGCGCACGCGCGTATCACCCAGGAGTCGATCGAGCGACAAGAGCTCGCTCTTCAAATCCGCTTCGTGGAGCGGCGCCTCCAAGTGGACCTCCGATGGGACGTGGTCGATTGTAACCTCTTTCACCTCGTCGCGCGCGGCCCTTTCGCGAGCTTTCAATGACGGCCAGCCTTACCCTCTGGGGATCATGGAGAGGGACGGAATGACGGAAATCGCTGTTCGCGACCTGGTCAGCGGGGCGCGATCGAGTCGCCCCCGCGATACGCTGACCGCCGACGTGCCTGCTGATTTTCCCCGCGACGGGGGCGTTTTCACCGTCTCCGACGGCTGTCGTGCCAGCTATGGCGCGGTCGGCGGAAAGCAAGTTACCCGCAACGTCAGGCCCCGGCCACTTTGCTGGCGTATCGAAGGCGAGCAGTGCCTGGTGGCCCGCAGCGGTGGCGCTCGGCGGCTGCGGCAATACCGTTTGTGCATCCTCGAGGCCTGAGATCTACGTCGAGCCCGCCTTCTCGAAGAGAGGGAGATACTCGCCATACCCCTCCGCTTCCAGTCTCGCCACCGGCACGAATCGCAGCGAAGCGGAGTTCATGCAGTACCGCAGGCCGTCGGGCGCCGGCCCGTCGTCGAAGACGTGGCCGAGGTGGGAATCCGCGACCCGCGAGCGGACTTCGGTGCGGGTGGAGAACAGCGAGCGGTCGGTCTTGGTGCTGACGGCCTCCGCCTCCAGGGGTCTGGTGAAGCTGGGCCAGCCGGTTCCCGACTCGAACTTGTCCAGCGAGCTGAACAGTGGCTCGCCGGAGACGACGTCCACATAGATCCCCGGTTCGTGGTTGTTCCAGTATGCATTGCGGAACGGCGCCTCGGTGCCCTCATGCTGGGTCACCTGGTATTGCTCGGGCGTCAGTTGTTTCTTCAACTCTGCGGGGGAAGGCTTGCGGAAGGCGGCCATGGTCCTCTCCTCGAAGAGAGCATGATGCGCCCAAGCCGGGAATGTTGCCATTGCGGGCGCCCGCTTGCGCGTTACCCCGGAAATAGCATAGTTGCTGAATGGCCAGACGCTCTTCGCATCCATTTGACGCGCTCGTTGACCGCTTCGCCCAGCTTTTCGCCGACCGCATCACGGCCGCGCTGCCCCGCGGAAGACTGCGCGACGGTGCAGGAACGAGCAAGTTGCGCGGTCGCAAGCTGGACATGCGCTGCCGCTACCCGGGCTGCAAGAACAAATCGAAGGGGCCGCGGTTCCGGTTCATGTGCGAGGAGCATCGCAAGCTGCCCAAGGCGAAGCAGCTGGCCGCGCTCGCGAAGGCGGGCGCGAAGGGCGCCGCCAAAGCCTGAGCAGGGTGGATGGGAAACGTAGAACGCGCCGTCGAGTTCTACGGCCGTACGGCTGGAAGGTACGTCTTCTCCCGGCCGCACGGCGTGCGTGAGCCCGTACTCGCGAGCCAGCGGAATGCCGTCATGGAGCTCGCGGACCCCCGCTCCACCGATTCCGTGCTCGACATCGGCTGCGGCGCCGGCAGACTGGCGGCGCTCCTTCGCCCGCGCGTCGCGAGCCTCTGCGGCGTGGATGCGTCCAGTGCGATGCTCGCTCTCGCAGGCCCGTGGCTCGACGAGCAAGTGCACGCGCGACTGGAGTCGCTGGTGCTGGAGCGGACGTTCGACCTGGTCATTTGCTGCGGGGTCCTGGACTTCGTGGAGGATGTCGGAGCGGGGTTGCGCGCCATTCGACGGCACCTCGCGCCGGGTGGTCGCGCCGTCGTCTCTGCGGCCGCGCCCTCGGTCGTGGGGCTCGGATACGCGCTGGTCCGCAGGATGCAAGGCGTGCGGGTCCGCCTCTACTCGTCGGATCGGCTCCGCGACATCGCTGCGAGCTGCGGACTCCGCTGCACGAAGGCGCGAACGTTGCGGGGAGGCAGCGTCGCCGTGGTCCTCGCGCACTGAACGGGGCCTTCAGGGCTCTTCGGACGAGGGATCGCCGCTCTCGTGCGGCGCTTCCGGAGGGGACGGAGCGGCATCGGGCGGCAGCACGTACCACTGACGGCCATTCAGCTGCTGGCGCTTGAGCAGGCCTTGTCGCTCCATCTCCTGGAGCAGCCGGCTGAACGTCGAGAAACCTTGCTCGCGCTCGTCGAAGTCGGGTTCCTTGCGGACGATGGTTTCCTTGATCAAGGAAGGGTTTAGCGGTCCCGTGGCCCGCGCGAGCAGGCTGGAGACGACCTCGCGCGCGATCGGCGGGATGTCGCGGCCCACGCTCGGCGATCGAGACTTTCGCGCCGCGGCTGCGGGGGCGCGATCCCCGCGGCCTGCCGGCTTCGCCTTGCCCGGTGGTTTCAGATAGATGAACTCGTCGCAAGCCTTCATGAACAGGGGAGAGGTGGCCTCCTTGACGCCGAGGCCAATCAGCACGCGGTTGTTCTCGCGCAGCTTGTAGGCGAGCGGACAGAAGTCGCTGTCGCCGGACGCGATCGCGAACGTGTCGATGTGCTCGCGGGCGTAGCACAGCTCGAGTGCGTCGATGACCAGCCGCATGTCCGCCCCATTCTTCCCGGCGCGCGTCGAGGGCGGCACGTCGATCAGCTCCACTCCGAAATCATGCAAGCGGCGAGTGGCCTCGCGGAACCGGGACCAGTCGCAATATGCGCGCCTGAATACCACCTTTCCTTTCTCGAGCAGCCGGTCCATCGCAGGTTGCAAGTCGAACGTGGCCGGGCTAATCCCCGTGTTGGTGACCAGGTTCTCGAAGTCGATGAACAGGGCGACGCGCCGTTCTTTTTCGCTCACCATGCCGTTCGTGTACCACCTCCGGATCGACTTCGCCGGATCTCCGGCGCCGGATCTCCATCAGAAGAGTTGCAGGCCGACCGAAATCGAGTGATACAGCGCGGATGCCAGCTCCCCCCAGCGTCCTGGTCGTCGAAGATCACGAGGACACGCGCGAGCTGTACATGACCTGCCTCTCGTTGGAAGGCTTCGAGGTCCGGGGGGCGGCCGACGGCGCTGAGGGCCTCGCCCAGGTCCGCAAGCATCGGCCCGACCTGGTCCTGCTCGATTTCGCGTTGCCGCGCATGACCGGTGCTGAAGTGCTCCGGGAGATCCGCGGCGATCCCGAGCTGAGCGGCACTCCGGTAGTCCTGGTGTCCGCGCAGATGCGGCTCTGCCTCGCCGAGGTGACGGGGCTGACCTTCCAGGCGGCCCTGGAGAAGCCCTGCGATCTCGACGAGGTCCTGGGAGCCGTCCGCTCGGCGATCGCCGCCTGAAGATCCTCAAGGTTTGCGGCTGCCCGCCAGCGTTTCGGCGGCCTCGACGAGTGCACCGGTCGAGGCGCAGGACGTAGGGCCTCCGCCCACCTTGCGGCAGGGGGGCTCCGTTGTGGTCACCGGCGTTTTTCTGTAGCTCTCGAAGGGATGGCGACTGACCTTCCCGCGCCGCGGACCATCCTGGTCGTGGACGACGAGGCGGCGGTCCGCCGCGCGCTCGCGCAGGTGCTGGAACGCGCCGGGTACACCGTGATGGCCACGGACAGCGGCCGCCATGCGCTCGAGCTGCTCCAGGACAACGCCATCGACCTGGTCATCAGCGACCACCACATGCCCGAGCTTTCCGGGATCGACCTGCTCAAGCTGGTCCGGGTACGCCACCCCCACGTGGTCCGGATCATCATCACCGCCGACAAGGATCCGGACACCGCCGTGCGCTCGATCAACGAGAGCGAGGTCTACCGCTTCATCCGCAAGCCGTGGAACGACTCCGACCTGCGCACAATCATGCACTTTGCCTTCGAGGTCGTCCGCCTGGAACGGGAGAAGCGGCGCTTGCTTTCGATGGTGCGCGACGAGCGCGCCGCCCGCTTGCTCAACGGGTCTCCGGAAGACCCGGTCGGCATCGAGAGCGAGCTGCTCCTTCTCGCCGAGGACTAGCTGCACGGGTCTTGACGGTCCCACCGATCCCCACACGAGGGCATGCCTGACGCACCCCGGGCCCTTGAACACCTTCAGGCTGGCTCGTTAAGGCTCTGCTCCATGTTGAGAGAGATCAAGATCTGGCTGCCAGGAGTGACGCTGTACATGCTCGGTGCGATCGCCCCGGCCCTTGCCATCGTGCTGATGACGCGCTGAGCGCGTCCGGTCACTTCGGCGGCGGGTACTCCGCCAATGTCTTCGAAACGGCTTCCGCAGCCTTCTGGGCTTCCATGCCCGGGTTGAAGGTGTCGGTCGCCGTTCCTCGCCAGACCATCTGCTTCGACCGCGCGTCGACGAGGTCGACGATCAAGGTACCGTCCTTGTACTGCCTCACCGACACCGCGGGCGTGACCATGGTCGGGTAGAACCCATACGGCGTGGGGGCGTAGTTGTAACCGTACGCTTGAATGTCGATCCGGTTGAGGGCCCAGCCGTGAACGGCGACCAGCAGCTCCGGAGACTGGTCGGGCGTTACCCGGGTCAGTCCTTTCGAGGCCAGCGCCTGATCGACGCCCCGGAAAACGGCTTCCCGTATCCTGGGATCGCGGGCCTCCGGCGACTGCTCGGGACCAGGCTGCTGGAGGAGCCATGCATAGGTGCGGTAGCCCTTGAAGTCAGCGGTGCGGTCGTACTCGGTCTGCACCTTCATGGACGAGCAGGCCGCGAGGGTCAGAGCGAACGTCAGCATTTGACTTGCACGGTCCACGATGCACCTCCTGGTTGGGATCAGACGCTACCAAGGCGGTTGTACCGCATCACCCGGCGGCCTGAAGCTGGGACCTTCGGTCAATACTGGGCGGCTCACCGCGCCTGATACCGCTCGACCCTGGTCGTGCACGGCGCGCTTCAGCAATGGTGGATCGCGCCCGTGCTCGGCAGCCTCCACGAGCTTCCCCTCTTCTTCGGTGCCATGGCTCTGACGACGGTGAACGACAACGCGGCCATCACGTACCTGGCCTCACTGGTCATGGCCGTCTGTTTTCTCCTGCTGCCTTGACGGATCGTTGGACCAAGGTCCACTCTGACAGGCGCCCCGGACTAGAGCATCCTGTTCGCGGCTTCCGTTCCGGAAGCGAGTACGCTGAACCATCGATTGAGGCACCCATGACTCAGCCCACGAGACGTTGCGGCCGTACTGTCTCGACGATCTCAGCCCGATGCGTCTGCGCCGCCCTCGCCGCCGCTTTGGCGGCATGCGCGCCGAAGAAGGAGGCGCCCAAGGCAGCGGCGCCCGAAGTCTCGGTGGTCGAGGTAGCCCTGCGCGACGTGCCCATCGGAGGAGAGCTGACGGCCTCCGTGCGAGGGTTCGAGGACGTTGAGATCCGCGCGCGAGTCGAGGGCTATCTGAAATCGATCGACTACCGGGAAGGCTCCGAGGTCCAGAAGGGGCAGCTCCTCTTCACCATCGACGACCAACCCTACAAAGCAAAGATCGCGGAGGCGAAGGGCGAGCTCGCCCGGAATCGTGCCGCGTTGTCGAAAGCCGACCTGGACGTGGGCCGTTTCCGGCCGCTCGCGGCGGAGCGCGCCGTGAGCCAGGCCGAGTTGGACAACGCCGTCTCAGCGCAAAGCGCGGCGCGCGCGCAGGTGGACGCGGCGCAGGCCAGCTTGGAGAAGGCTACTCTCGACCTGGGCTACACGCGGGTGAGCGCCCCCATCGCGGGTCTGATCGGCCGGGCCCAGCGCAAGATCGGCGATCTCGTCGGCAAGGGCGAACCCACGCTGCTGACGACGATCTCCTCGATCGACCCGATCCGCGTCAGCGTGAACATTCCCGAAGCGCTGTTCCTCCGCTATGCCGATCGGATCAACGCGGCGACCAGCGGGACCGCGCAGCCGCAGGACGACGCGGGCGCGCAGCTCGTCCTCGCAGACGGCGCCGTCTATCCCGAGCGCGGGCGCCTGCTTTTCGTGGACCGGGCGGTTGATCCCCAGACCGGGACGCTGCGCGCCGACCTGACGTTTCCGAATCCGAAGCGCATCCTTCGGCCCGGACTCTACGGAAAGCTCCGGTACAGGGAAGAGGTCCGCAAGGACGCGCTGCTCGTCCCCCAACGGGCAGTTCAGGAGCTGCAGGGCCAGTTTTCGGTCGTGGTGGTGAGCGCCGAGAGCAAGGCCGAGAGCCGGAACGTCAAGCCCGGCCCGCGGGTCGGGAACCTCTGGATCCTCGAGGAAGGAGTCAAGCCTGGCGAGAAGGTGATCGTCGAAGGGATGCAGAAGGTCCGCGACGGCATGGCGGTCGTGGCGACAATGGCCCCTGCCGAGCCCGCTCCGGCCGCGCCTCAGGCGGCTCCGGCGCCTGCCGCGGCCAGCCCGACCCCCACTCCCGCCGCGTCGAGGTAGCCGATGGGAAACTTTTTCATCCGCCGCCCCATCGTGGCGATGGTCATCTCCATCCTCACGGTGATCGTGGGAGGCGTGGCGCTCTCCAGCCTGCCGGTCGCCCAGTACCCCGAGATCACCCCACCCCTGATCCAGGTGAACACCACCTACGTGGGCGCGAGCGCGCTCGACGTCGAGCAGTCGGTGGCGACGCCCATCGAGCAGCAGGTCAACGGCGTGGAGAACTCCATCTACATGAAGTCCACCAACGCCAATGACGGGACCCTCAAGCTCGAGGTGTCGTTCGAGGTAGGCTCCAACCTCGACATCTCCAACGTCCTCGCCCAGAACCGCGTTTCCCAGGCAACCCCGGCGCTGCCGGTGGACGTGAAGAACTACGGCGTGAGCGTGAAGAAGTCGCTCGCCTTCCCCATCATGCTGGTGACTCTCACTTCGCCTTCCGGGACATTCGACTCGAACTTTCTCGCCAACTATGCCCTGATCAACATCAACGATCAGCTCGCTCGAATCTCCGGCGTGGGCCAGGTGAACCTGTTCGGCGGGTCCGACTATGCGATGCGAATCTGGGTGCGGCCCGACCGGCTCCAGTCGCTCGGACTCACCGTCATCGATCTCGTCGACGCGGTGAAGTCGCAGAACGTCCTCCAGCCCTCGGGACAGATCGGCGGCCCGCCCGCGCTGCCGGGCACGGAATTCACCTACGTGGTGCGGACGCGCGGGCGCCTTCTCACCACGGACGACTTCGGCCGGATCATCGTGCGGGCCAACCCCGACGGTTCGGTCGTCCGGCTTTCCGACGTGGCGCGGCTCGAGTTGGGCTCGGTGCTCTACAACGCGGTGGGCCGGCTCAACGGGAAATCCGCCGCCATCGTGGCCCTCTACCAGACCCCCGGCTCGAACGCCCTCCAGGTGCAAAAGGCGATCCGCAAGGCCATGGACGAGCTCGCGCCAGGGTTTCCGGCGGGCATGAAGTACGAGATCACCCTCGACACCACTGCCGCGATCAGTGCGGGCGTCAACGAGATCTTGCACACGCTCGTCGAGGCGTTGGTGCTGGTGATCCTGGTGGTGTTCGTGTTCCTCCAGAACTGGCGCGCCACCCTCATCCCGCTCCTCACGGTGCCGGTGTCGCTGATCGGCACCTTCATCGCCTTCCCTCTCCTCGGGTTCTCGGTGAACACCCTCTCGCTCCTCGGGCTCGTGCTCGCCATCGGGATCGTGGTGGACGACGCGATCGTGGTAGTCGAGGCGGTAATGCACCACATCGAGCAGGGAAAGACGCCCAAGGAAGCGACCGCTCAGGCGATGAAGGAGGTGTCCGGACCGGTCATTGCCATCGCGCTCGTGCTCTCCGCGGTCTTCGTGCCCGTGGCCTTCATCAGTGGCATCACCGGCCGCCTCTACCAGCAGTTCGCGATCACCATCGCCATCTCGGTGCTCTTCTCCGCCGTGAACGCGCTGACGCTCTCGCCCGCGCTCGCCTCGCTGCTCCTCAAGCCCAAGTCCGCAAAGCGGTCGTTCCTCCAGCCCTTCTATGACGGCTTCAACAAGGTCTTCGGCCGCTTTACTGACGGATACCTGTCGCTCACCGGGATCCTGGTGCGCAAGGCGTTCCGGAGCACTCTTCTCGTGCTGCTCGTGGGCGGCTTCGCGGTGCTGATCGCCAAGCGGATTCCCGGAGGGTTCCTCCCGGATGAGGACAACGGCTACTTCTTCGCCAACGTCCAGCTCCCCGACGCCTCGTCGCTGGAGCGGACGGACGCGGTGTCGAAGAGGGTGGAGGCCATCATTGGCCAGGCACCGGGCGTCGAGTACGTCACGACCGTCACCGGTTTCTCGCTCGTCTCGGGCGCCTTCGCCTCGAACACCGCGTTCCTGTTCGTCTCGCTCAAGCCTTGGGACGATCGCAAGGCGAAGGAGCTGCACGCCTTCGCGATCATGGCTGGCCTCAACCAGCGGCTGGCGAAGGAAGTGAAGGAGGCCTTTGCCGTCACCTTCGGCCCTCCTCCGATCATCGGGCTCGGCTCGGGATCCGGGTTCACGATGATGCTGCAGGACCGGAGCGGCGGAACGCCGGAATTCCTGTCCCAGAACGCGGAGCAGTTCCTGGCGGCTGCCCGGAAGCGGCCTGAGATTGGGGCAGCCCGCACGGTCTACCGGGCCTCCGTCCCGCAGATCTTCGCCGACATCGATCGGGACAAGGTGACGAAGCTCGGCATCCCGATCACCGACGTGAACACGACGCTGGGCGCGCTGCTGGGCGGCGCCTACGTGAACGACTTCAACCGGTTCGGCCGGACCTACAAGGTCTACTTGCAGGCGGAGCCTCAGTATCGCGCGGATGTGAAGAGCCTGGGACTGTTCTCGGTCAAGACCGCGGAAGGAAACGACGTCCCGCTCGACACGCTCCTCTCGACCCGGGGCACCGCCGGACCTGAGTTCACCAACCGCTTCAACCTGTACCGCGCAGCCGAGATCACCGGACAGCCGGCGCCAGGCTACAGCTCAGCGCAGGCACTCACGGCGCTGGAGGAGACTGCGAAGCAGGTGCTGCCGCAGGGAATGGGATACGCTTGGTCGAACGTCTCCTACCAGGAGAAGAAGGCAGAGGGGACGGCGGGGGTGGTGTTCGCCTTCGCCATCCTCCTGGTGTTCCTGGTCCTGGCGGCCCAGTACGAGAGCTGGTCGCTGCCCATGAGCGTCATGCTCGGCACGCCGTTCGCAGCCTTCGGCGCCTTCCTCGGACTCTACCTTGCGCGTCTGTCGAGCCCGACGTACGTCAGCAACGTCTTCGCGCAGATCGGGCTCGTCATGCTGGTCGGCCTCGCTGCCAAGAATGCCATCCTGATCGTCGAGTTCGCCAAGGAAGCGCACGAGCGGGATGGGCTCGGCATCGTCGAGGCGGCCATGTCGGCTGCGAAGCTTCGGCTACGGCCCATCCTCATGACCGCCTTCGCGTTCATCCTCGGCGTCCTGCCGCTGGTGCGCGCCGCGGGCGCGGGCGCGGAGGGGCGCAAGGTGATGGGCATGACGGTCTTCTCGGGCATGCTGGTTGCGACCATCCTGGGAGTCATCCTCGTCCCCGTGCTCTTCGTTGCCGTCGGCCGGCTTTCAGGAGCAAAGGCGGAAGGCGCGGCAAGACCGCCCCCGCACGCGGAACTGGAGCCGGAGGAAGAACCGCGGCTGGCGGGAGGCTCGGCGTGAACAGGACGCTGGTGGCCGTTGCGGCGCTGGCTGCAAGCGCGTGCTCCTTCGCTCCCCCCTACCAACGCCCCGAAGCGGGCGTCCCGGTGCAGTACCGCTTCGCGGATCCCAAAGAGACCGCGTCGATCGCGGACCTCGCTTGGTGGAAGCTGTTCAACGACCCCGCGCTCCAGGATCTCATCCGCACGGCGCTCGCCAACAACCAGGACCTCGCGCTCGCCGCCGCTCGCGTCGACGAGGCGCGAGCGTTCGTGGGGATCGCCAAGGCGGACTTCTATCCGCAGATCTCCGCCCAGCTGGACGCTGCATACGGCCGGCCGGTGTCGAAGGACATCAATCCCTTCGTCACGACTTCCGCGCGCTATGCGGCCAGCGCAGGACTCTCCTGGGAGATCGACCTCTGGGGCCGTGTGCGCAACTCCCGCGACGCCGCCCTGGCAGACCTGCTCGCGACCGAGGACGGCCGGCGCGCCATCATCCTCTCCCTCGTTTCCGGCGTGGCGCTGGCGTACGTCGAGCTTCGGGCGCTCGACCTGGACCTGGAGATCGCGAAATCGAACACCGGGACGCGGCAGTCGACGCTCGATCTCTTCGAGGCGCGCGCGCGGCGAGGGATCGCCTCCGACCTGGAGGTGAGCCAGGCGCGCGCGGATCTCGCGGTCACGACCGCCGCGATCCCGGAGACGGAGCTGCAGATCGCGGTCCGGGAGCACCAG
>Ga0209488_10004554_pt1 | contig 10790 bp, 7 predicted proteins | sample Rivendell_Oct201_8_FD_188349 | JGI IMG/M metagenome (GOLD analysis project Ga0209488, IMG submission 188349) | Vadose zone soil microbial communities from the Eel River Critical Zone Observatory, Northern California, USA -... | ecosystem: Environmental > Terrestrial > Soil > Vadose zone >... | reverse complement strand
GCTGAGCGAGATGTCGATGTCCCTTCAGGCCAAGATGCTTCGCGTGCTTCAGGATGGAATTGTCCGTCGCGTCGGTAGCGAGCAGGAGGATGCCGTCGTAGACGTCCGATTTGTTTCGGCCACTAACAGGGATCCACGCGAGGCGATCAGGAGCAAGCAGCTGCGCGAGGACCTCTATTATCGGTTGAACGTCGTGCAGATAATCATTCCGCCGCTACGCGAGCGCGCGGAAGATATCCCGCTGTTGGCCAATCACTTTCTCCGGGTTTTCTGGGCGCGGCACCGCTCGGCGAAGGATGCTATCCCGGAGTTCAGCGAGGACACGCTCGACTTTCTCGTATCTCGGCCGTGGCGCGGCAACGTGCGCGAGCTCCAGAATTTTGTGGAGCACGTGACGATCCTCGCGCTGCCGGGCTCGAAGATCCAGATCCACCAGCTTCCGCTCGATCAGGAAGTCGATCTCGGATCGGCAATCACCGGATTGCCTTCCCTGCCGTCAAGCGACGCATATCACGTCGCGAAAGAGCAGGTGCTGGCGAGCTTTGAAAAAACGTACGTCACGCGGCTCGTGGCTCGCGCATCGGGGAACATGTCGCGCGCAGCACGTCTCGCCAGCGTTGATCGCACGACGCTCTATCGCCTGCTCGAACGGCACGGATTCCGTCGCGATCTCGCGGAGCCTGCAGCCCTCGGTCAGGCTGGCGACGACACGGCGGTTGAGGCGGACAGGCTGACGACCGGATTCCCAGCCCTCGCAGACTAGGAATCAGCCTTCGGACACCACGAATCAGCCCCTCAGCATCGAGGGGCTGATTTTTTTTCACCCGAAAGTGTCGTGCAAGAGCAGGCTGTTTGCGCCCGACGGTGAAGGTCCGCTGTCCGACGAGTAATTCAAAGCCTTCGCTACACCTGTGTACATCGCCCTACTACCGCGTTGCATCCTCGCAACACTATTGCCCGTGGTTTCCCCGTAAGTCTTTGCAGCGACAAGAGTTGACTGTGGGCAGTGAATTGCGTCAGTGCGTCGCGCGCGACTGAGCGCAACCGAACATTCCAGGCATTCTCGCTTCCTTTCTGGCACCTCACTTCATGTCTGTCCGCCTTCGTCATTCCATACCGTCTGGAGAAACCGTAGAGCCCGCCTCATATGCCGAAGTTCCTGGCTCCTCGACGTGGCCGGGGACTACGAACTCGTTTGAGCCGGAGGGAGTTCCTTGGGGGCGCTATATCGAAGCGCTCAAGAGGCACACGCTGCTGATCCTTGCGATCGTCGCGTTAGGCTCGGCGATTGGACTCTTCGCAGCTCGAAGAGTTCAGCCTGTCTATGACGTCCAGTCGACCGTATGGATTGCCTCGGGTTCGTCCCAGCAAGCAGGGCCCATCCGACCCCAACAGTTGCTTCCGGCGACGTCATGGATCGAGCTATTACGCAGCTTCTCGATTATCGATCCGGTCGTCAAGAACCTACGGCTCAACGTCGGTTACAGGTTTCCTGGCGATTCCATTTTCTTCGCCGGCTTCGAATCACTGCCGTCTCTCCGTCCCGGTGCTTACGTCCTGAAGAGTGAACCGGGAGGGCGCTATGTGTTGTCCAATGCCAAGGAAATCCCCATCGAGCGCGGAGTAGCCGGTGACTCGATCGGTCGCAAAGTCGGTTTTGCGTGGGCACCTGATGCACGACTCTTCAAACCGGGCCGCGTATTGGCATTTTCGGTATCTTCGCCGCGAAGCGCATCGATTGGCCTCCTCTCGACACTGCGTAGCTCGCTCCCGGAGGATGGCCAGTTTCTGACCATTACGCTAAGCGGTTCCGATCCGAACCGTACGGCGAACACGCTAAACGCCTGGGTTGCGCAGTTCGTCGCTTCATCGGGGGATCTGAAAAAACATCACCTCCTCGAGTTCAAGAAGATCCTTGGTGATCAGGTGAGCGTGGCGGAGGGCCAGCTGCGGGTCTCCGAATCCCAGCTCGAGCGCTTCCGAGTCAGCACGATCACGCTGCCGTCGGGTGCAGCGACTGGGGGCGCCGTTGCGCAGGCGGCAGATCCCTCGGTCGCCGGCTATTTCGCCCAAAAGGGCGCTCTAGGCGATGTGCAGAATGAGCGCATTGCGCTCGAGCAGATGATCGCCGATGCGCGAGGCGGTCCGCTCAACCCGCAAGCGTTCTTGATGATCCCCACGATCCTGAACAACACGCCGCAACTTCGCGCCGCGCTCGAGGAGCTGTCATCGCGCCAGGCATCGCTGCGTACTGAAAAACAGTTCCTGACGGATGCCAACCCGAGAATCAAACAGCTCAACGAAACCGTGCGCGTGCTGCAGTACGAAACGATTCCCCAGATCGTTCAGAGTGTTCTTCAGACCCTCCGGACGCGTGAGCAGAACCTCAACGCAAGCCTGGAGAGTAAGTCGCTCGAGCTGAGAGCAATTCCATCGCGCGCGATAGAGGAAGCCAGGCTCGCAAGGCAAGTCGCCGCGAGCGAGAATCTCTACAGCGTGTTGAAAGCGCGGTACGAGGAAGTGTCGCTCGCGGAGGCGCAAACGAGTCCCGACCTGAGCGTTCTCGATTTCGCGGTTCCTCCGACACATCCAAACTCGAACGATGCCCCCCGTTTGCTGCTGCTCGCGATTCTCGCGAGCATCGGCCTTGCCGTCGGAATCGCCTTGCTCCACGATCGTATCGATCGTCGCTTTCGGTATCCCGAACAGGCGACGCACGAGCTGGGTCTTACGATCGCCGGCACAGTCCCGCGGCTCAAAGCGAGTCGCAGCGGACAATTTCAGGTCGAGCTGATGTCGCAAGTCGTCGAGTCTTTCAGAACTCTTCGACTGGCTGTTCGATACGAGTTCCCCCCGAATGCGCCGGTCGTACTTTCGGTTTCCAGCCCGAGCTCCAACGATGGAAAATCGTTGGTCTCATCCAACCTCGCGATCGCTTTTGCAAGCTCGGGTCACCGGACTTTGCTGATCGATGGCGATGTCAGGCGTGGTACTCTCCACAGCACGTTCGATATCCAGGTGACGCCGGGACTGGTTGAATATCTCTCAAACGGCGTCGGTCTCGACACAGTCGTGAAATCCACTGCTACGGAGAACCTGTTTCTTCTCCCGCGCGGAACCCGCGCCAACCGTGCCCCCGAGCTTCTGGTGTCGGACCGTATGGGCGCGCTTATCCAGATAGTCCGACAGAAGTTCGACGTCGTGATCATCGATTCACCGCCATTCATCGCGGGTGTGGACGCGTACGCCCTCGCGGCAGCCGCGGGAAATATTCTCGTCGTGTTGCGTCAGGGAGTGTCCGATCGAAAGCTCGCGGCCGCCAAGCTGTCGGTGGTGGATCGACTGCCGATACGGTTCCTTGGGGCGGTTATCAACGGCGTGTCCGCCGGCGGGCTGTATCGGTATTACGGAACCGACTATTCCCAGGACGGCACGCATACAAATCCAGTTGGTAGTCTCGCGACGCCGCGAGGTCTCGTTGTCGGCGCATGAGCGCGGTTTTTTTCAAGATACATCCAGTGGCAACGCAGTTCGCCTAATCGAGGGTATCATGAGCATTTCTTCACGTCTTTCAGGCTTGCCTTCCTTCTGCCTTCGCTCGACCGGACGTCAGGTCATGGTCGCGGGGTTCCTGTGCTCATTCACCTTGGCAACGCCAGTCGCGCGCGCTCAGTCCGCGCCGGGGCTCCTCGTCAGCCGCGCCGATCTTGTTGCCGCAGCGACGCGGGCGGAGGCCGCCGCGACGACCGGCGATCCAGCTCAGCGGACGCAAAATGCGATGACCGCTGCCGCCATTCGCCAACGCCTGCACGACGGTGATTTCCAGATTGGTGACAGAGTCGTAGTAACGATCACCTCTGACGCCGTGCACCGGGATACCGTCGTTGTTCGGTCTGAGCGTACGCTGGAGCTGCCTGGGATGATCGTGGTTCCGGTGGCGGGTGTACTTCGCTCGGAGTTGCAGGAGCGCGTGTCGTTTGAAGTCCTCAAATACATCAAGGCGCAGCAAGTGGAGGTTACTCCACTCATGCGCGTGGGCGTTCTTGGCGCGGTCACGCGTCCCGGATATTTCGCTTTCGCTTCGGACATTCCCCTATCGGACGCAATAATGGGGGCCGGCGGCCCGACGGGCACCGCCGATGTCGGGCGAACGACAGTCCGGCGACGGAATCAGGAGTTCCGCTCTGCTGGTGAAACGAGCAAAGCGATCGCCAGCGGGCTGACGCTGGATCAATTCGGACTCTCCGCGGGTGACGAGCTCGTGGTGGGACAACACAGTGCGTTTGGTCCGTCTCTGCTTGGGATGACAGGCGCGCTGGCGAGTGTTCTCACGCTGTTCGTGGCTCTGCACCGTCGCTAGCCCAGCAAATACCAATAACAAGAACGATTGAATGATACCCGGTCATAGCACGGCAGATCTGCACCCGCGGATCCCGCAAGAGACGAACTCACCTCGCCTCATGGGTGAGAGTCTGGAGCACGTTCTTCCCATTCCTGTCGTACGAGAGCCGGAGCGGCGGAAAACCGCCGCCGTCGGCCCGGTACCACTGCAAAATCGATCGGAGAAACTCGACCGCCTGGTGAATATTTCCCTCGCGACACTCGGACTTGTTCTAGCCGCTCCAATCATGGTGGGCTTCGCGATTCTGGTTAAGCTTACCTCGCCCGGTCCGATCTTTTACGCGCAAGCTCGCGTTGGTCTCGATCGGCGTCGCAGCGGAGCGACGGGCACTTACGATCGCCGCACGCGCGATCTCGGCGGCGCAGCCTTCATGATTCTGAAGTTTCGCACCATGCGAGTCGACGCGGAAAAAAACGGCGCCGTATGGGCGGTGAAAAGAGACGCCCGCGTGACACGTGTCGGTCGCGTGATGCGGAAATACAGGATCGACGAGCTGCCGCAACTCATCAACGTGATTCGCGGGGAAATGAATATCGTCGGTCCCCGTCCCGAGCGCCCCAGCATTTTCTCCCGTCTCTGCGACGATATCGCCGAGTATCCGCTGCGCCAGCGCGCTCGGCCGGGCATCACTGGGTGGGCGCAGGTCAATCAGGCGTACGACACGAGCCTCGACGACGTAAGGTCCAAGGTGCGCTTCGACCTCGAATACATCGAGCGCCAGGGAGTGGCCGAAGATCTGATGATTATGGCTCGCACCGTCCCCGTGATGATATTCCGTAAGGGCGGCTGGTAGAACTACGGTCCGCGAGCGCTACGGTCTGCGCGGAACCGGCGGCCAGATCTCGAGGCCTACTTCAGAATACGCCTGCGTAGTTGCGTCCGGCGAGACATCCCCGAATACGTCGCGTAGAATCCAGCCCGTGCACAGGGCCATGGCGGCCACAATTTGCACCAGGATGTGCAACGGCGCCGACGCAACGGCGAACCAGAGGCCCCGCGTTTCAGCGTAGAATCGATGCACCGGCAGGTTGGTGAGGAAGAGCGCCGCCAGAGCAACACCGAATTTGGCACTTGGGTGCGGTGCCGGAACGAACGCCGCCGCGAGCATCAGTGTCCCCAGGATTGCGACTGCGGGGATAAGAGTGCGACAGAGGGTGAACATCACTTCCCCGGGCGCGACAGCGCTCATGCGAAAATAGCCCAGCGATCGCGCGAGAACCCTGCCACGATGCCACACCTCGTGACAAACGGAGGCGAAATCCCACTTCTTCAAGTGACTCACTTTCAACTCTGGGCACAGTATTACCCCACGCCCAGCTCCGAGCAGCCGTTCTCCTAGCTCGACGCTCTCCATCGAAGGAGTGTCAAAACGCCATTCGTCGTACATTCCAGCCGAAAGGAAAGCCGCACGAAGCACGACCCCGCATCCTGCCGCAAACTGGGCACCGCGCCCGGAGTGGCGATGTTCGCCGAAGGACAGCAGCAGATTCCAGTACTGCGAAACGAAGTTTGGAGATCCGGAGCTTTCCTCGTGGGTGGCGGACACTGCGTCGACCTCTGGTCGCTCGAGGAGTGTCCGCATCAGACGGGGTATGGTGTCCGGGCGGACGACTACTTCGCTGTCAACAAACGCGATCACTTCCCCTCGCGCCAGCTCTACGCCTCTGTTGCGCGCGTAGGCAGGTCCAGCCTGGTGGCCGGTGAGCTTTACGACAGTGTCTGCGAACCGTGCGGCGATCGCGACAGAGCCGTCAGCGCTGGCATCGTCCACCACGATAATTTCGTACGATTTTCGGGGTAACTCGCTTCCACGAATCGCGGTCAGCACCTGCCTCAGTGTAGACTCGGAATTCCTGGTCGAAACAACCACGGAAAGCAGAACCCTTTCGGACAGGGTTTGCAAAAGCCCGCCGGATTGTGTGTATTTCGATTCTTCCGTGGCCATATACTCAGGCTGGAGTGCCGCTCAGAAGGGTGACGATGTCACCGGGAGCCTGGTTCATCGCAAGCTCCCGAAGATCCTCACCGCTCGTTCCGGCGGGAGCCAGCAAGACTTGGAGATCCCGCACTCTTCGCTGCAGGGCGGCTATGCTGCTTGGCTGTCCAGCGCACGCGAGAATCACATCGATTTGATCGCTATCCATCTCGCCGGATAAGCGCTCCGCGACAAGGTCTGGCGACACGACGTGATTCTCCGGTAGCACCACGATGAGCGACTTCCGAGGAGTACGTCTCGGTCCGCCCTGACGGAAAATGCCATCGACCTCTGCACGGAACATGATGATACCTCCAGGAAGCCAGCGGTTAAGCGGCGCTCTTAGAACTTCTCATGCCTTCTTTGTCGCTCAACGCGGGACATCGCGTCGTACTATTTCCTGATGGAGGCAAGACGCATACTTCTGCATTGCGGATGTAACTCGTTATCCCAGTGACGTTTATGGAGCGCGAGCCGAATGATGCTGCGCGCGGCGCGCTACGATTCCGTGGCGCGCTCTCTACACGCTGAAGCGCGGCTCGATCGCTCAACTCGCGAACGTCAAGTCCCTACCTGCGTTCGCCCCATAGGCAGCCATATCGCCATCTGAGCCCGCGCTCTTGGTGGTCTGCGGCGAGACCAGTGCGGTGCTGTTCATTTGCGAGACGACCGCCTTCATGCGCGACGTATCGTACTTGGGGGAGGCGAATGCTTTTGCAATGTTCATCGCCGACTTCCGCGGGCGCGCCACCTTTTGAACGAGTACTGCTAGCCACGAAAGAGGAGCAAGAAGCGACATCGGCAACCAGGCGACTGTCAGGTCGGGGTTCTTCTGCCGCAGGCGCTGGATCGCATCCCGCTTAGTCGGCGGGTCGGGATCCAGCAAATTGAGTTTGTCGGGGGCGGAGTCAAAAGAATCCACCATCCAGATCAATACGCGCGCGGCGAACCCAACCTCCGTCATTGAGAGCCGATCTCGCGGTATCCCTACCGCCACGAAGACGTTTCCGATCCGTCGACCGAGTCTCCCGGGTGCTTCGAAATTCACGAGATCGACCAAAGGGCCCGGGCGCGCGATCTTCACTCCGATGCCCAGGGTACGCCCAAGTTCGACGGCGAGCCGCTCCGATTCGAGCTTGCCCCAGACGTAAGGGCCAAACGACCGACTCTGTGATGCGAGCGCAGTTTCGTCCGTTATGGGGCTGCGTCCCCCGGGCTTGGCGAGGACAGCGACGCTGCTGACGTGGATGACCCGCTTTACTCCAGCGGCCGCGGCTGACCGGATGACGTGATCAGTGGCGTCAATGGAATTATGCTGATGTTCGTTCCAGCTCCCCGCGGTTTCCGCCGCGGTGTGGATCACCGAGTCGATGCCCTGGAACAGGCTCACCGGCAATGGTTGAGACAGATCAGCGGCGACGTATTCGGCTCCCACTACTCGCTCCCACCGAGCTGGTTCACGCCGCGAAACCGCCCGAACCTCCCGGCCTGCGGCGACCAATTCCTTCACGACCGCAGCTCCAAGACTCCCGGTTCCTCCGGTCACCAGGACGCCGGATTTCATGGCAGGGCGAACCACTGTTTGCGAGTATTCGCGCTTGGCCGAACCCAATCCAGCAGCGACTTGCTCGCACAAGCGCGTGGTCTCGAGAATGTTCTCAGGTGTCACTGGGGAGGGAGCGCCCGTTTGCACGGCTGTGTAGAACGCATCGAACAGCTCGACCAGGCCAGGGTAACTGCGCTGGCGGTTCATTGCGCGAGCTCCGAGCGCAACTGTTGTCCCGAAGACCAACTGTTCGGCTAACCGGAAGGGAGAGAGCACCTTGTCGATTCCCGATGTGCCGGGACCAATCTGGCGCTGTACCGTGCCGCGGATGTAGTCGGCATGGAGAGCCCCGTTCGTTCCCACTATGCGCATGTAGCTCTCTACGGGCCTACCTTCCAGCGTCACGACGAGACTGCCCGTGAGGTGACCTTGCTTGATGAGTGCGTGGACCGTCCCGCCTTCGCCGATGTTCAGGGCAAGCAGCTCAGGACGCCCAGAACCACTCAAGTTGAGAAAATGCAGCAGCAGATAGACTGGGTGCGGCAGGATGTCCAGCAGTTGGAGATCTGACGCGAGAGGCACCCGGCCTCCGGGAACGCGCCGCACAGTTCTGAACGAGAAATAACTCTCTATGTGTGAGATCCGACCCAACGACGGGAGTAGCTCGGCGGCCACGCGCGTTGGTTTTTCATGCAATAGCTGATGACCAGCCGCGACCTTGAGTCCACGATCCTTGGCAATTTCCAGAATTCGTTCCGCGTCGTTGGACGATTCCGCGAACGGCTTTTCTACATATATGTGGCGCCCCGCTTCCAACGCCTCCATTGCAAGTGGCACATGCGAAGCTGGCGGCGTGCAAATGTGAACGACGTCGACGCCTCCGGCGGCAAGAAGCTCAGTCAGCGATCTGAACTGCTTGGCGTCGGGCGCAAAGTGGCGCATGGCGGCAAGCGCGACCTCTGAAGGATCTGCGACGGCTACCACTCGCGCGGGAACTGTGCATGATGCGACCGCTCGCGCATGGTTCGCGGCCATTTTGCCGGAGCCCACAATGGCGACGCGGAGCTCTTGACCTCCGGGTTGCTGGGTCGATCCGCCGATACTGTTCTCACGTCCCCGACTAGTTGTCAAAAGCATCTAGTGAACATTCTCCATTCGATTTAGTTGGCAGTCATTACTGACAAAGGCACGCAGCATCTTCTCGACTTTCATCACGTCTGTACTTCCGGTCGCGGCGTCGGCTCCCACGTGGCCATCTGCGACTGGCGGAGCGCCGCCCACCAGGCAAGAAATCCGGCGGAGAAAACGGCGACCATGAACCCCGCGAGAGCCAGCGGTTTCGGCAGGTCGGCGTTGGTCCGACGGATCCCCACAAAACCCGCGAGCAACCCAGCGGAAACCACTGCAAGGACTACTCGCGCGGTGACGCTGTCGATTGCAAGAAGACAGAGCGCGGCGTACGCGATTGGCGCAAGAAGGTACGGGATCCAGCGAAGGAGCTTATGGCTGATCAGCATGAGCGCGAAGCTGCCGTACTCGATCGGGTTCATCAGCTCGCGATAATAGAAGAGCGTGCTCAGGCCGCGAGCCATCGTTCGGACTTTCCGCTTTAGCTCAGTCCGAATCTGCGCAGCGCGAGGAACTCCGCATGTCGCGTCACTGACGCTCACAGAGCGATAACCCTGCGTGCGGGCGTTGAGCGCCGAGGCAAAGTCCCAGCTGAGACCTGGCGGCAATGGCCGCGCATGAATGCACCGACGGCTTCCGTAAAAGCAGCCGCTCGCTCCTACGATCGATCCAATGCGGGTTTCGAGATAGCGGACCCACATTTCATAGCCCACATAGCCGGATTCCGCAGGCGTGCCTTCGTTGTCGGAATCGCCCATGCTGACATCACGGCCCGATGCGACTCCAATCGTTGGATCGTCGAACACGCGCACCAACCGCTTGAGCGAGGCGCGGGGCACCAGGATCGTGGAGTCTACATTTACAAGGATTTCACCACGCGCCGCCGACAGTGCAGCATTTTCGGCGACCGTCTTCCCGCGTCGTTCGGGCATCCGGAGGAGTTCCACCCCACGATTGCCGAGCGCGCGAACTATTTCGTCCGTACCGTCATTCGACGCATCCGAGATGACCAGGATCTGAAGCTTTTCAGGCGGGTAGTCGACGTCGAGAAGGCGGTCCAATGTGGCGCTTATACTCGATGCGGCATTGTAGACCGGGACCGTGATGGTCACGGTGGGCCAGCCCGCGCCCTCCGGCTTTGATGTCGGTCGCGGGCGCACCTTTGCGACCAGCCACAGTATCAGGGGATAACCGACGTACGCGTAGATCGCGATCGCCAGCGGAGCAGCCGCGAGAATCGCGGCGAGAGTTAACATTTTGGCTGCGTGAAGGGAGTCTTCCGGAAGTGCTCGATGCTGGAACCTGTTGCCGCCCAACGGTCCAGGGCGGTGTGGCGAGCAAGGGCGCCGGAAAGCGCGCCCCGCCCGACTCCAACGAAGGCATTGCACATGCCGCCGCAGCAACCTGCGTAACTATTTGGTACGTATAGAGTTGACTCTATTCGAGCCGGACTGAATGGGGAAAGCCGACAGCATACTGTTGCGGACGTGCGACGCACCCTCCGCGAACGAAAACGGGCGGCAACGTTTCCGCTGCCGCCCGCTTTCCGCCAATTTGACGACTGCTATTTGCCGCTTACGCGAATGTGGTCGAACGACTCAGTCATGGCGGAGGTCACAGTGCTGCCTATCCCCCCCCATGTCGGCGCCCATGCGAGCTGCTCCCAGGTGCTACTCCCCGACACGTACTGCATGTTCGTATAGCTGCCAACCTTTACGCCATCGAGCCACCATTCGGCC
>Ga0209488_10004552_pt1 | contig 10794 bp, 9 predicted proteins | sample Rivendell_Oct201_8_FD_188349 | JGI IMG/M metagenome (GOLD analysis project Ga0209488, IMG submission 188349) | Vadose zone soil microbial communities from the Eel River Critical Zone Observatory, Northern California, USA -... | ecosystem: Environmental > Terrestrial > Soil > Vadose zone >... | reverse complement strand
AGGCTGACCTCGGGGTGCGTGTCGAAGAGCTGTTCTTGCGGCTGCTGCCTGGCTAATGCGGACTGTCTGGTGCGGGCGAAGCTACTAGGGCGGTCCCCCATCACAATATCTCCCCGAATTGAACTAAGTTTCAGGAACGTCGCGAACGGAAACGTCGTAGACCCGGAACGCAATCCTCGTGCTTGTCATGATGACCTCCTTCTCCTCGCCTCGTGCGATGAAAAGTTAGTGAAAAATGTTGCCCGATTATAGGGATGACCCCCAGTGAGTCAAGGGTTTTTGCGGGCTTTTTGTGAGATTTCTTTACGGCGCTTCGATGGCCGCGCTCCAGCAACTTGTCTACGACATGTAGCGTCGCGGAAGGGATCGACCTACTAAATACGGGGAAGGGTTACGCCCTTTTGCCCCTGATACTTCCCGCCGCGGTCCCGGTAGGAGGTCTCGCATATCTCGTCGGACTCGAGAAACAGCACCTGGGCGACGCCCTCATTGGCGTAGATCCGCGCCGGAAGCGGCGTGCTGTTCGAGAATTCCAGCGTTACGTGCCCTTCCCATTCCGGCTCGAGCGGCGTGACGTTGACGATGATCCCGCAGCGCGCGTAAGTCGACTTGCCCAGGCAGATGGTCAGGACGTTGCGCGGAATGCGGAAGTACTCCACGGTCCTCGCCAGCGCAAAGGAATTGGGGGGAATGATGCAGACCTCGCCCCGGTAGTCGACGAAATTTTTCTCGTCGAAAGCCTTCGGGTCGACGATGGTCGAGTTGATGTTGGTAAAGATCTTGAATTCAGTGGAGCAGCGCACGTCGTAGCCGTAACTCGACGTACCGTAGGAGACAATCCTCTTGCCTTCAAAGGTCTTTACCTGACCGGGCTCGAACGGCTCAATCATGCCCTTCTGCGCCATGCGGCGGATCCACTTATCGGACTTGATCGACACTAGGTGTTCTGCACGACGATATTGGGAAACTTTGAAGTCATGTCGCGCTGCGACTCGGCGATCTTGACCGCGCAGCGGCGCGCGATGCGGCGGTAGATCTCCGCCACCTTGCCCTCGGGGTCCGACACCACGGTGGGCTTGCCCGAATCCGCTTGCTGCTGGATCGACTCGTCGAGCGGCAGCTGGCCGAGGAGCTCGACACCATAGTCCTTGGACATTTTCTGCCCGCCGCCGGAGCCGAAGATGTGGCTCTCGTGGCCGCATTCCGGGCAGATGTGGAACGACATGTTCTCGACGACACCCAGGATCGGAATGCCCACCTTCTCGAACATCTTGAGGCCTTTGCGCGCGTCTATCAACGCGATGTCTTGCGGCGTGGTAACGATGACGGCACCGGTGACGGGCACTTTCTGGGCGAGGGTGAGCTGGATGTCGCCGGTACCGGGGGGCAGGTCGATCACCAGGTAGTCAAGCTCGCGCCAAGCGGTGTCCTTCAGCAGCTGCTCAAGGGCCTGGGTAACCATAGGCCCGCGCCACACCATGGGCGTATCGACGTCGATGAGGAATCCGATCGAGATCGCCTGCAGGCCGTGCGCTTCCATGGGCTCGAGGTGCTTGCCGTCTTTCGACTCCGGGCGGCCGGCGATGCCGAGCATCATCGGCTGGGAGGGGCCATAGATGTCCGCATCCAGCACGCCTACGGAGGCGCCTTCCGCCGCGAGCGCGAGGGCAAGATTTACTGCGGTGGTGGATTTGCCGACGCCACCCTTGCCTGAAGCGACCGCGATGATGTTCTTGATACCGGGAATCAGCTTGACGCCGCGCTGGACAGCGTGCGCCACGACCTTCGAGGCAATGTTCGCCGTAACGCCCGCAGCGCCCGCCTGCTTCAGACCCTGCACTACCTGCCGGCGGATGGGCTCGTGCTGGCTTTTGCCCGGATAACCGAGCTCGATGTCGAGCGAGACGTCATTTCCGGCGATCTTGATGTTGCGCGCCGAGCGCGTACTGACAAGATCCTTGCCGGTGTTCGGGTCGACGATCGCGCGAAGCACCGCCTGGACGGCGGAATCACTGAGGGGCATCTCTCAAGTGTAAGCTAAAATTTGCGCTTTCCGAGCAGTCCCGAGCTGCCCACATGGCTTCCCGCAGGCTCTTCGTCACTACGGCGCTGCCTTATGCCAACGGCGCATTCCACATCGGCCACATCATGGAATACATCCAGGCGGATATCTGGGTGCGATTCCAGCGGATGCAAGGCCACGAGGTGCATTTCGTCGGCGCCGACGACGCGCACGGCGCGCCAATCATGCTTGCGGCGGAAAAGGCGGGGAAATCGCCCGAGGCCTTCATTGAGGAAATATCCAGAGGCCGCAAGCAATACCTGGACGGCTTTCACATCGGCTTCGACAACTGGCATTCGACACATTCCCCCGAGAACGTCGAGCTCTCGCAGGACATCTATCGCAAGCTGAAGGCGGCAGGGCTCGTTTATGCGAAGCCGGTGGAGCAATTCTACGACCCCATGAAGGGAATGTTCCTCGCCGACCGCTACATCAAGGGCGAATGCCCGAACTGCGGCGCCAAGGACCAGTACGGCGATGCCTGCGAAAACTGCAGCACGGTCTACTCCGCGATGGAGCTGAAGAATCCCTACTCCACGCTCTCCGGCGCGACTCCGGTGCTGAAGACTTCCGAGCATCACTTCTTCAAGCTGTCCGATCCTAAATGCCGCGCGTTCCTGAAGAACTGGCTCGAGAAGCCGGGGCGACTACAGCCGCAGGTGGTCAACAAGGCGAAGGAATGGCTCGAGGGCACCGACGACAAGGCGCTTTCCGATTGGGATATCTCGCGCGACCCGCCCTATTTCGGTATCCGAATTCCCGATATCAAGGAAGAAAAATATCTGTACGTCTGGCTCGACGCGCCGATCGGCTACTTGGCTTCCTTGAAAAATTATTTCGACACCGGCAAAGCGAAAGCGAAGGGCGAGCGCCGGTCTTTCAGCGAGTTCCTGCAGGATCCGAAGACCGAGCAGATCCATTTCATCGGCAAGGACATCATCTATTTCCACACGCTGTTCTGGCCGGCGATGCTGCAGTTTGCCGGCAAGCCCTACAAGGTGCCCGATCATGTGTACGTGCACGGCTTTATCACCGTGTCGGGTGACAAAATGTCCAAGTCGCGCGGCACCGGCATAAGCCCGCTACGCTACCTCGAGCTGGGAATGAATCCCGAGTGGTTGCGCTACTACATCGCGGCCAAGCTCAACGCCAACGTCGAAGACATCGATTTCAACCCCGACGACTTCCTCGCGCGCGTCAATAGTGATCTCGTCGGCAAGTACGTCAATATCGCGAGCCGGTGCGCCGGCTTTCTAACGAAAAAGTCCGGCGGACGCCTGGAATTGCCGCCGGCGACATTCGATTTCGGCGCTCGGCTTTTCGGCTTTGGCAGGGACTCGCTGTTGGCGGAGTTTCAGGAGCGGGCAGAGGTAATCCGCTCCTGCTATGAGTCCCGCGAGTTCGGCAAAGCGCTCCGCGAGATCATGACTCTTGCCGACTACGCAAATCAGTTCGTCGACAATCGCAAGCCTTGGGAACTCGCGAAAGACAAGAATCGTGAAAAGGAGCTGTTGCATGTCTGCTCGGTAGGAATCAACCTCTTCAGACTGCTGACCATCTACCTGAAGCCGGTACTTCCCGAACTTGCGGCGAAGAGCGAGAAGTTTCTTGCCCTGACTGATCAGAAGTGGAGCGATGCAAAGACGCTGCTGGAATCCGGTCACACGATCCAGCCCTACCAGCACTTAATGCAGCGTGCCGAGACGAAGCAGCTCGATCAACTTTTCGATGCTGCATCCGTGCCGCAGCCGGCCGCGCCGCAGCGTCACGCTGAAAAGCAGCAGCACGCCGCAAAGGAACAAGCCGTGAGCAGCGAAATTGCAATCGATGACTTCAACAAGCTAGACCTCCGCGTTGCAAAAATCGTTCATGCCGAGCAGGTGGAGGGGGCTGACAAACTGTTGAGACTGACGCTCGACCTGGGCGAGGAGGGCACGCGCACCGTCTTCGCCGGTATCAAGTCCGCTTATGCCCCGGAGAAGCTGGAGGGACGCCTCACCGTGGTGGTGGCGAATCTTGCACCGCGGAAAATGAAATTCGGTGTCTCCGAGGGAATGGTGCTTGCGGCCTCCGGCGAAGGACCGGGAATATTTCTCGTAGCGCCCGACAGCGGAGCAAAACCCGGCATGCGCGTAAAATAATCCGGTCGCGGCTTACGGGCCGCATTCCGGCGATATTCCGAAGATGGAGAGCTCCAGCCGTACGCTTGTCTGCAGCGTGCTGTTCCTCGACATCGTGGAGTATTCGAAGAGGGCAGTCGCCGACCAGCTGCACCTCAAGCAGGCCTTCAACCAGATGCTTTCAAAGGCGCTGGACGAAGTCCCGCAGCGGGATCGGATCATCCTCGATACCGGGGACGGCGCCGCCGTCACCTTCATGGGCGATCCGGAGGACGCGCTGTTCGCGGCCATGTCGGTACGGGACATGGCGCGAACGATGCCGCCGAGGGTCGGATCGCCGGCCGAACCCGGCGTCGGCCTGCCAGTGCGACTCGGCGTGAACCTGGGGCCGGTCCGGCTCGTGAAGGATCTGAACGGGCGGATGAACATCATCGGTGACGGCATCAACGTTGCGCAGCGCGTGATGAGCTTCTCCCGGCCGGGGCAGCTGCTCGTCTCGCGCTCGTTTTATGAGGTCGTGTCGTGTCTTTCGCGCGATTATCTGCATCTTTTTCAGCACGAAGGCTCGCGCACCGATAAGCACGTGCGCGAGCACGAGGTGTACTCGGTGGGCGGCGCTCCCGCGGCGCGCCGGGTCGCGGAGACTGCGTCGCAGATACTGTCCCCCTCGAGCATAGCCGGTTGGTTCGCCGGCATGGGCCCTTTCGGCCTGCGGCGTTCAGCGCTCGGGGCCGCGCCCGCGCTGTTCTTTGCACTGCTGGGTGGTGGCGTGGTCTTGAGCGCTGTATTTGACGGCGGCAGGGCGACGGCAGCCGTAGAAAGCTCTCCGCACCAGGCACAAGCGACTCAGCCAGCACCGCGGATCACACCCGCCCCCCCTCTTCGAAACCTCGGCGCCGTGGCGGCCAGTGCTGCGCTCGGCTCGGGCGACGCGGCAAAACCCGCGCCCGCGCTTAAGAGCATCCTGGAACGCAGGCTCGCCGAGAAGAGTCCCGACAAGACGACGGTCGCCAAGATGGAGCCGGGCCGCCCCGCGACAGCGGCGGGACGCCAGCCGACGCAAGTCGATGCGGGCCGGCTCGAGCTTGCCATCGCCCCTTGGGGAACCGTGTTCGTCGACGGCGAAGAACGCGGCGCGAGCCCGCCGCTTCGGGTCCTTGATATCCCCTCGGGCCCGCATACGATAGTGATTCATAATGGCGGCTTCGCCCCGCATGTCGAGCGGGTGATCGTCAGAGCGGGCGAAGCTACGAGAATTAGACACAGGTTCCGCTAATGTTCCGAATGTTGATGTGCACCGCAGCGAGCGCGGTACTTTGCGGGTGCGCCACGGAGGCCGGCCGGGCCGTCCAGGATTTCTTCCATCCGAGCAAGGGTCACCCGTCGCTCGCCACGGGCCTGAAGCAATACGAGAATGGAGATTACGCCGATTCCGCCAAGAATCTCCAGGCTGCTATCGAGCAGGGTCTCGCCCGGCAAGAGCGCACAAATGCGCACAAGCACCTCGCCTTCATCAATTGCGCCTCCGATCGCGAGCGCCAATGCCGCGACGAGTTCCGCAAGGCGCTCGCCGTCGACCCGACGATGGAACTCGCGCCTGCCGAAGCGGGGCATCCGATCTGGGGACCGATTTTTCGGTCACTAAAAGCGAGCCGCTAGGCCGCTGGCGGGATGGAGGCACCGAAGCTCGGCCGTTACCTGATCCAATCCGAGCTCGGACGCGGTGCGATGGGCGTCGTCTATAAGGCGACCGACTCGGTCCTGGAGCGCACGGTCGCAATCAAAACCGTCAACATGTCGCTCGAGCGAGATGGCGCCGATCGCTTCGAGGCGCGCTTCTACCAGGAAGCGCGCGCCGCCGGCGGCCTTAACCATCCGAACATCGTCACGGTCCACGATGTGGGCAAGGCGGGCGACGTTGCCTACATCGCGATGGAGTTCATCGAGGGGGTGGAGCTACGCACGCTGATCGGCGAGGGCAGGCCGATGCCGGTTTCGCAGGCGGTTTCGATCGCCGCACAAGTCGCCGACGGCCTTGCCTATGCCCACCAGCATGGCGTGGTCCACCGCGACATCAAGCCGGCCAACATCATGGTCACGCCCGGCAGCCCGGTAAAGATCACGGATTTCGGCATCGCGCGCATGCGCGCTTCGGGCGAGCTGACCCAAACCGGCATGATGCTCGGCTCGCCGAAGTACATGTCCCCCGAGCAGGTAATCGGCAAACGGGCGGACCATCGCTCGGACATCTTTTCGCTCGGGGTGATCCTGTACGAAATGCTGACAGGCACGACGCCGTTCAACGGCGACAATGTCACGGCGCTCATGTACCAGATCGTGAATTTCGCGCCCCCCGCACCGAGCGCGGTCGCGCCGGGCGTTCCCGAGCTGCTCGACTACATCGTCGCCAAAATGCTTGCCAAGGCGCTCGAGGAGCGCTACCAGAGCGCGCTGGACGTGACCGGCGATCTGCGCGAATGCGAGCGCCAGCTTGCGGCGCCGGCAACCGCAACCTTGCCGCCGCGGCCTGCCGGGGGCTTCGCCAGCGGGCCCCAGCCCGAGCTCCTTGCTACCGACCTCAAGAAGGTCGTGCTCGCGCAGACGCTCAATCGCACGCGGCAGGTGGACAACGCGCCCGAACCGGAGGCAGCGCCGCCCGCCCGAGGACTCGCCCACTCTTTCGACTCGCTGGAAGCCACTCAAAGACTCGCAGCGATAACGGGCGCGACCACCGAAACCATACCCGAGCTGCAACTGGACCAGCAGACGGCCACGCAGGTGCTGGAGGCGATGCCGCGACCGCCACGTGCCCGCTGGCGGCGCCGCGACTGGCTCCTCGTGGGGGGCGCCGGCATCGTGGGTCTCATCGTGGCCGGCGCCCTTGTCACGCGGCGCAAGCGGGAATAACGGGTGCGTATCCGACTGCCGAAGTCGGCGGCCGATGCCCTTCCGGGCGGGTGCGCCCTTAGCGCCCTCCGCAGTTGGGAGGCATCGCGCTCACAGGGTACCCGCGGCAGTTCCAGCTAGCCTTGCTGCCTTGCAATGACGGAATGAAAGTTACCTCGAGGGCGTTTTTTTCGTTCCAGCCGCGGATGGCTCCGCTTTCGGAGACCAGCCACTTCATCTCGCCGTGCCTCGAATCGTTCCTCGGCGCGATTTTCACGCCCTCGCCGGAGCCCTCGAGCTTTGCACTCTTCTCCGCGGCTGCGCCTACCTGTTGTTGCGCCGGACCAGCGCCCGCGATCAGCGCTTGGGCAGCCTCTTTGGCGTCCGCACCCGCCATCCGCGGCATAACGACTGCCACGACCAGAAACCCCACCAGAGCGAGTGCAGCGACGGTCAACAGCGCGATTCGCATATCTGGATCCCCGTTTTCCCTGCGGCGAGCTTAGCATGCGGCGCAGCGCCGGCCCACGGTGATCCCCGCTCGTCTGACGCTTCTTAACAATGGCGACACGGCATTTGATCGTCACAGGGCGCGTGCAGGGCGTCGGCTATCGCGACGCGCTGAGAGATGAGGCGCTGAGGCATGGTCTTACGGGGTGGGTGCGCAACCGCCGTGACGGTAGCGTCGAAGCGTTGCTCCAAGGAACGCCCGAAGGTATCGATGCCGCTATTTCGTGGGCCCGGCGCGGACCCGCGCTCGCCCGGGTGACGGATGTTCGAACAGAAGAGGCCGGCGACGAATTCGAAAGAGCCTATTCAAGCTTCGAGCGCTGGCCGACGGTTTAGCATGCCGTCGCGCGGTACGCGACGCCCAGTATCTCCGAACGATACTTCTCAGCTTCGCATTGCGGACGCGTGGCAAAGCGCCGAAGAATCGATCCCGCTGCACTACTCGGGAGGTTCAAATGAACGGCACTCTAGCTCTTCCACTCTCCGCAATCGAGCTTCGCGACGCAATCCGGAGCTCGAGCCGTTTCGATACTGCGCGCCTGGATCGCGTCCTGCGTCTCGATCCCGGCAGAGGCCATGTGGAAGTCCAGGCCAGCACTTCGTGGGCCGGCTTGGCCGCAGGCCTCGGCGAAGGCGTCCCTGACCTGTCCGCGCTTTGGGCACACGCTCCGGCAACCGTGGGCGAAAGCGTCGCCAGGAATTCCGCGGGACCCGATGGCTGCCCGCTGGTCGCTCACGTCGAGACGCTCGCCATGGTCACGCCCGATGGCGAACTGCGCCGCGTCAGCCGCCTTGCCAATCCCGAGCTGTTCAAATTGGCGGTGGGCGGCCAGGGTCTTTTCGGCGCCTCCTACAGCGTCACGCTAAACGTGCAATCGCTGTTGCGCTCCGCGAGAGACAGGGAGCCCAGCGCGACGCTGGCGCTCCCCCGCGCGGAAAGCAAAGCGCGCCTGCTGCAGCTCTTGGTGCCGCCGGAAACGCTGGAAGCCTTTCTGGGAGAGTGCCGGTCGCGTTGCGATGAGTGGCGTACGGCGATCGATGGCGTGCAGGTACGCCGTACGCTTCCGGAAAACGAAACGATGCTGCGCTGGGCGAGCCGCGAATATGCTGAGGTAAGCCTCTTCCTGGATGAGCTGCGCACGATCGGCGGATCGGTGCGGGCGACCCAGCTGCGTCGCGAACTGATCGACGCCGCAATCGCTCGCTCCGGGAGCTTCCCTATCGCCGGCACGCCCGAAGCGACTCGTGCCCAGGTCGAATCATGCTATCCGCAGCTCAAGACGGTTCTCGCAGAGAAAAGGCGCTTCGATCCCGCGGAAAAACTCACCAACGCGTGGTACCGGCACTACTCCAGCCTTCTCGTGCGCGAGTCCTGCGATGTCCGCTGGAGCAACTAGGCGCCGCCGTAAACGAGCTGCACGTTCTCCGGAGTAAGCCAGGCGCCCAACTCTGAGAGGAGGCGCCCCTCCGGCCGCACCCGCCACGATTCGCCAAGCGCCACTTCGCAAACGGCTTTGGCATTCTCGTAAGTAATCACCACCAGGCAGCCGGAGTGCCCGGAAGCACGATACGGCGCGAGCACCTGCTGCAACCGCCTCGCATCGGCTTGGCCATTCATCGCAATGCGCAAGCGCGCGGCGTAACGGCTGCGCAGCGACTCGAGATCCAGCAGTTCCTCCGACGTGACGCGCAATCCGCCCGAGAATTCGTCGTTCTGGACCTTGCCCATCACGACCAGCAAGGCGTCTTCCTTCAGCTTGTCCCGATGCTTCTCGAACAGCTCGTTGAATACGGTGATCTCGACCTGCGCCGTTCCGTCATCGAGCATGACTACCATCATCCGCCCGCGCCGCGTCATCTGTGTGCGAGCCGCAACCACGATTCCCGCCATCCACACCCTTTCGCCGGCGCTCAGCCGGGACAGGGGTGTCCGTGAAAATCCGCCGAGCTCGCGCTCGTAGACAGAGAAAAGGTGGCCGGAGATCGAGAATCCAAGCGCCGTCTTCTCCTCGAGAAGTTTCTCCTTCAGGTCCCAAGGGGCGGCATCGATATAGGCATGCTCCCCGCCGCGGGGCGCCTCCGCCTCGCCGAACAGGCTGTTCTGGGAGGCGGCGCGCTCCGCCTGTTCGGCCGCCTCCAGCGCGCGCCCCACCGAAGCGAGCAGCTTGGAACGATGACCATCAACACAGTCAAACGCTCCCGCCCGCACCAGAGCCTCGACCACCCTCCGATTGACGAGGCGCTTGTCGACACGCCTGCAGAAATCGAACAGGTCCGTGAAAGCACCCTGCTGGCGCGCCTCGAGCACCGCATCGATCGCCGATTCGCCCGTGCCCCGCACAGCGCCGAGCCCGTAACGAATAGTGCGCCGGTCGACCGGGACGAAGCGGTATTCCGAAGCGTTCACATCGGGAGGAAGTATTGTCAGGCCGTTGGCGGTGCCGTCGTCGTGGAACAGTCGCACCTTGTCCGTGTCGTCCATGACCGCCGACAAGTTGGCGGCGGTGAACGCCGCGGCCTGGTGCGTCTTCATGTACGCGGTCTGATAGGCGAGCAGCGCATACGCGGCGGCGTGCGACTTGTTGAAGCCGTAGCCCGCGAACTTTTCCATCAGGTCGAAGAGTTGGGTCGCCTTGAGCTTCGAAACCCCGTTCTTCTGCGCGCCTTCGACGAAGATGTCGCGCTGCTGCGCCATCTCCTCGGGCTTTTTCTTGCCCATCGCGCGGCGCAGCAGATCGGCGGCGCCTAGCGTATAGCCGCCGATGACCTGCGCGATCTGCATCACCTGCTCCTGGTACACCATGATTCCGTACGTCGGCCCCAGGATCGGCTCCACGCGAGGGTCGAGGTACTCCGCGCGCTGCTGTCCATGCTTGCGGGCGATGAAATCCGGGATGAGGTCCATCGGGCCGGGACGGTAGAGCGCTACCAGCGCGATGATGTCCTCGAACCGGTCGGGCCGCGCCCGCCGGATCATGTCGCGCATGCCTCGCGATTCGAGCTGGAACACCGCCGTCGTGTTGCCCGCCGAAAGGAGCTCATAGGTCTTGCGGTCGTCGAGCGGCACGCGCTCCAGGGAAAAATCGCCTTCTCCCAGCCGGCGCACATAGCGTTCGGCGCGGTCGAGGACCGTCAGCGTGGTGAGGCCGAGAAAATCGAACTTCACGAGGCCGACCGCCTCCACGTCGTCCTTGTCGAGCTGCGAAATCACGTTGC
>Ga0209488_10004551_pt1 | contig 10794 bp, 13 predicted proteins | sample Rivendell_Oct201_8_FD_188349 | JGI IMG/M metagenome (GOLD analysis project Ga0209488, IMG submission 188349) | Vadose zone soil microbial communities from the Eel River Critical Zone Observatory, Northern California, USA -... | ecosystem: Environmental > Terrestrial > Soil > Vadose zone >... | reverse complement strand
TCAAGCCCTCGGAGCGCGGCGAGCTCGAGATCACCGACGTCAACCGCGTCTACCTGGAGCAAGGCGAGCTCGACGTCGTGCCGATGGGACGGGGCTTCGCCTGGCTCGACACCGGCACGCACGAGACGCTGCTCGAAGCCTCCGCCTTCATCGAGACCATCGAGCGGCGCCAGGGCCTCAAGATCGCCTGTCCCGAGGAGATCGCGTTCCGCATGGGCTACATCACCGCCGTCCAGCTGCGCGCCCTCGCCCGGCCGCTCGCCAACAGCAGCTACGGCCAGTACCTGGAGAAGGTGCTGACGGAGAAGGTATTCACTTGAACGTCATCCGGACCGAAATCCCGGACGTCCTGCTTCTCGAGCCCAAGGTCTTCGGCGACGAACGCGGCTTCTTTTTGGAAAGCTACAACCGCCGCGCCTTTCGCGACATCATCGGGATGGATGTCGAATTCGTTCAAGACAATCATTCCATGTCGGAGCGGAATGTGTTGCGCGGCCTGCACTATCAGGTGAAGCAACCGCAGGGGAAGCTGGTGCGTGTCATTGCAGGGGAGGTCTATGACGTGGCGGTCGATATACGCCGGAAATCGCCGACGTTCCGAAAATGGGTGGGATTCCGTTTGTCGGCGGCGACGAAGCGAATGGCGTGGGTGCCGCCGGGTTTTGCGCACGGCTTCATAGTCACCTCCGACAGAGCCGAATTTCTCTACAAGGTGACGGACTACTACGCACCGGAACACGAGCGCACGATTCGCTGGGACGATCCTGACCTCAAGATCCCCTGGCCCGTGCAGGGTGCGCCTGTGCTCGCGCGAAAAGATGCGCTCGGGGCTTATCTCAGCGATGCCGAGCTGGAATAATTCTTGAGATGAAGACCGTCATTCTCGCGGGCGGGATGGGGACGCGCATAAGCGAGGAGTCGCATCTCAAGCCCAAGCCAATGGTCGAGATCGGCGGCAAGCCGATCATCTGGCACATCATGAAGATCTACTCGGCCCACGGGCTGAGGGACTTCATCGTCTGCCTCGGCTACAAGGGCTACGTGATCAAGGAGTATTTCGCCAACTACTTCCTCCACATGTCCGACGTCACGTTCGACATGGAATCGAACAAGATGACGGTGCACCAGGCGAGCGCGGAGCCTTGGCGCGTCACGCTCGTCGACACCGGGGAGATGACGATGACGGGAGGCCGGCTGCGCCGGGTTCGCGCATACCTCGGCGACGAAGACTTTTGCCTGACCTATGGCGATGGCCTGGGCGATGTCGATGTGCGCAAGCTGGTGGCCTTCCACCATTCGCACGGCAAACTCGCCACGCTCACGGCGGTTCGGCCTCCCGGGCGATTCGGCGCCCTGAATCTTTCCGCTTCCAGGGTGACCGGCTTCGAAGAGAAGCCGCAGGGCGACGGCGGCTGGATCAACGGCGGCTTTTTCGTCCTCTCGCCGAAAGTCATCCAACACATCAAGGGGGACGATACGATCTGGGAGCGCGGCCCTATGGAAGAATTGGCAAGAACGGGTCAGCTCCAATCGCATTTGCATCAAGGTTTCTGGCAGCCCATGGATACGCTGCGGGACAAGAACCAGCTCGAGGAAATGTGGGCGAGCGGCAATGCGCCCTGGAAGGTCTGGTAATGCGGCCGGCATTCTGGGCCGGTAAAAAAGTCTTGGTTACGGGGCACACGGGTTTCAAGGGAGCCTGGCTCGCGCTATGGCTCGCTTCGCTCGGCAGCCGCGTCGCAGGTTATGCCCTAAAAGCCCCCAGCTCGCCTTCGCTTTGGGAAATGGTGGCGCCCCAGGCGGGCGTCGAAGGCCAGATTGCAGACGTGCGCGATCTGGAATCGCTCGCCGGCGCTCTGGCTCGGCATCGTCCGGAGATCGTCTTTCATCTCGCGGCACAGTCGCTCGTCAGGCCTTCGTATGCGGATCCAGTCGCGACCTACGCGACCAATGTCATGGGTACCGTGCACCTGCTCGAAGCCGTTCGACGCACCTCCAGCGTGAAGGCGGTCGTCAATGTGACCAGCGACAAGTGCTATCGGAATCTTGAAACAGCTCGGGCGTATCGCGAGGACGATGCCCTCGGCGGCCGGGACCCTTACAGCAACAGCAAGGGCTGCGCTGAGTTGGTGACTGGCGCATATCGGTCTTCCTTTTTTGCCGATGGTCCGGCGGTGGCCACGGCGCGGGCGGGCAACGTCATCGGCGGAGGCGACTGGGCCATGGACCGCATCGTTCCCGATGTGGTGAGGGCCGCCAGCGCCGGCGTTCCCGTGCAGGTTCGCAATCCCCGTGCAGTGCGTCCCTGGCAACACGTGCTCGAACCTTTGGCCGGCTACATCGAGCTTGCCGAGAAACTTTTCCTGCAGGGCGCGGACTATGCGCAGGCGTGGAACTTCGGCCCGGACGAGCAGGATGCGGTGCCTGTCGAGAAAATCGTTGCGGAAGTCATCCGTCTCTGGGGACCGCCCGCCGCCTGGAAGGCCGACGCCGGCGCAAATCCGCACGAGGCCGGTTTGCTCCTGCTGGACAGCAGCAAAGCACGCACGCGCCTCCATTGGCGTCCTCGGCTGCGCCTGCAGGCAGCGCTGGAATGGACCGTCGAATGGTATAGAAGCCAGGCGAGCGGGGCTGATGCCCGGAAGCTGACGCTGGATCAGATCGAACGGTATATGGCCCTTCAGCCCGCATCATGAGACAGGCGACCTGCCGGTTTTGCGGCGCCGCGCTGACATTGTCCTTCGCGGATCTGGGCATGTCCCCGCCGTCGAATTCCTATCCGGCGGCCGAAGACCTGCGTCGCACGGAGCGCTTCTATCCGCTGCATGCCTGGGTTTGCAGCCGCTGCTTCCTGGTGCAGCTCGAGCAGTTCGAGACGCCCGAGCAGATCTTCAGCGACTATGCCTATTTCTCGTCGTATTCCGATTCCTGGCTCGTACACGCGAAGAGCTACGCGGATGCCGCGATCAGGCGCTTTCGTCTTGGACGATCGAGCTTCGTCGTGGAGATCGCCAGCAACGATGGCTACCTTCTTCAATACTTCGTGCAGCAAGGCGTGCCGGTTCTGGGCATCGAGCCGGCGGCCAACGTCGCGGCGGTCGCCGAGAAGAAGGGCGTACCCACCCTCGTGAAGTTCTTCGGGACGCAGACCGCGCGCGAGCTCGCCGCCGCGGGCAGGACGGCAGATCTGATCGCGGGCAACAACGTGCTTGCGCATGTTCCGGATCTCAACGACTTCGTTCGCGGTCTGGCCATCCTCCTCAAGCCTGCCGGAGTGGTAACGATGGAGTTCCCGCATCTGCTGCGGCTCATGCGGGAGAACCAGTTCGACACTATCTATCACGAGCATTTCTCCTACTTTTCGTTCGTCGTCGCCGAACGGGTTTTCGCCGCGCATGGGCTCGCCGTCTTTGACGTGGATGAGCTGCCCACGCACGGTGGTTCGCTGCGGATCTATGCCCGTCACGAGTCGAACGGCTCGCTCGCCGTGTCCGACAAGGTCGCGGAACTGCGCGGCAGGGAGCGCAGCGCCGGCTTGGAGAAGCCCGACACCTATAGCGCGTTTGCGGCGCAGGTTCAGGCCACCAAGCGAAAGCTTCTCAATTTCCTGGTCGACGCAAGAGAGACTGGAAAACGGGTCGCAGGCTATGGCGCGCCGGCGAAGGGCAATACGTTACTCAACTACTGCGGAGTCAGGACGGATCTGCTCGAGTACACGGTGGATCGCAGCCCCCACAAACAGGGCCGGTTCCTCCCCGGCGTGCACATTCCCGTTTATGCGCCGGAGCGCATCATGGAGACGCGGCCCGACTACGTTCTCATTCTGCCCTGGAACCTGAAGGATGAGATCGTCGAGCAGATGAGCGCCGTCCGGTCGTGGGGCGGCCGTTTCGTCGTCCCGATTCCTGAAGTGAGGATTCTCAATTGAAGTTCGTTTCGACTCCGCTGGAGGGCGCTTATCTCGTGCGCCCCGAGCTCATTGAAGACGAGCGGGGGTTCTTTGCCCGCAGCTTTTGCGCGGAGGAATTCGGCGCGCAAGGCCTCGCCCGCGCCGTCTCCCAGTGCAACATCTCCTGGAACCGCAAACGCGGCACGCTGCGCGGGTTGCACTATCAGGCCAGGCCGCACGCCGAGGCGAAAATCGTACGGTGCACCCGCGGTTCCATCTGGGACGTCATCGTCGACCTGAGGCCGCATTCGGCCACTCGGCACCGCTGGCATGCCGTGGAACTGAATGCAGACAATCGCCTGGCCTTATATGTCCCGGAAGACTTCGCGCACGGCTTTCAGACCCTTGCCGATGACACCGAAGTCCTCTACCAGATGTCGGAGTCCCATCATCCGGACTCGGCGCGCGGAGTGCGCTGGGACGATCCCAAGCTGAAAATCGCCTGGCCGCTGCCCAACCCCATTCTCTCGGAGCGGGATCGCTCCTATCCGCTATTGCCATGAAGATTCTTCTCATCGGTGCGACGGGCCAGCTCGGCGGCGACCTGGTCCGCAACAACCCGGGCCACGAAATCATCGCGCCGTCGCGCGATAGCCTCGATCTCATCCGGCCCGGAGAGGCCGCCAGGGCGGTGCAGGAATCCCAGCCTGACGCCGTGATCAACTGCGCGGCCTTCCACAACGTGCCCAAATGCGAGGAAGAGCCCGAGCAAGCCTTCCGCGTCAACTGCGTCGCGATCCGCGACCTTGCCGCAGCATGCGATGCGAACGACGCGCTCTTCATTACGTTTAGTAGCGACTATGTGTTCGGCGGCAAGCGCTCCATTCCCTGGCGCGAGGACGATTGCCCTGCACCGCTGCAGATCTACGGCATCAGCCGCCTCGCCGGCGAGAACGCGGCACTCGCAACCGCTCCCGAGCGTGCGATCGTCATACGGACCTGCGGGCTCTATGGCCGCGCCGGCGCCCGATCCAAAGGCGGAAATTTCGTGGACGGGCGCGTAAGGGACGCCCTGGAGGGAAAGCGCATCGAAATGGCCAGCGAGCAGATCGTCGCTCCCACTTCCACCGATGACCTCAGCCGGGCGGTGTTTTCCCTGATGGCAAACCCGGGGTTGGAACCCGGCCTCTACCATCTTGTGAACGAAGGGCAGTGCTCCTGGTACGACTTCACCCGTGAAATCGTCAAGGTGGTGGGCGCCTCATGCGAAGTCGTCCCGGTCGACCGCGGCGGCAGGACCGGCACCCTGCGGCGGCCTCTATACTCCGTGCTTGCAAACACGAAGGCTCGCGCACTGGGCGTGACGCTGCCCCACTGGCAGGACGCCCTTGCGAGATACCTGCGCGCCAAGTACCCGGCGAGCTCCCAGCGGAAATGACGCCGACCAATGAAGCTCACGATCGACACCGACCAGCGCACCCTGATGCACGACGAGTCCGGCGAGCCGGCGCTCGTGGATCTGTACTCAAGGGAAGCTTTCGAGATCCTCAGCCGCCACTGGCTGCGCGTGGGCTGGAATCAAAAGTACGTCTACACGTTTTCCTGGCTGGGGCGCCCGGTCATCCAGTTGCCGGAAGACATGGTCCGCGCCCAGGAAGTCATTCATCGCATCAAGCCCGACCTCATCATCGAAACCGGCGTGGCCCACGGCGGCTCGCTGATTTTCTACGCGAGCCTCTGCAAGGTGCTGGGCAAAGGGAAAGTGCTGGGGGTCGACATAGAGATACGCCCTCACAATCGGCGCGCCATCGAGGCGCATGAGCTGTTTCCGTACATCACGCTGATTGAAGGCGACTCGACCTCCCCGCAAACCGTGAGCCAGGTGAAGTCTCACTTAAAGCCCGGCCAAACCGCGCTCATATTCCTGGACTCCAATCACACCAAAGACCATGTGCGTCGGGAGCTTGAGGCCTATCACGGCTTCGTCTCCGCTCAGTCCTACATAGTGGCGACCGACGGCATCATGCGCGATCTACACGATGTGCCGCGGGGCACGGCGGACTGGAAATGGAACCATCCAGCTTCCGCCGCCGAAGACTTTTTGCGCGAACACAAGGATTTCGTCCTCGAGCAGCCGGCCTGGGTGTTCAACGAGAGCGAGCTGACAAGCAATGTCACTCACTGGCCCGCGGCATGGCTTCGAAGGTGCTATTAGTGCAAACCGACGGTCACCCGGCAGCCCATAGCGATAGCGTCGTCATTGAAGCGTGGAGCCGGGCGTAGCGGTCGCGGTGCTGGCGGCAGCGCTGCTGCATGCGACGTGGCATGCTTTGGTGAAATCGAGCGGTGACCGCATCGTCGCCCTGGCCGGAATGAACGTGGTGAGCGGCGCCGTGGCGTTTGCATTGCTGCCTTTCGTCAGTGCGCCGACCGCGGCGGCCGGCGCAGTGATCGCTTGTTCCGTGTTGCTGCACATGGGCTACAAGGTCGCGCTCGCGCGCCTGTACGTCAGAGCGGACCTCAGCCAGGGCTATCCGCTTGCGCGCGGCACCACGCCGCTGATGGCGGTGGCTCTTGGCGCGGCGTTCCTCGGCGAGCGACCCAGCGTCGCGACAATGGCCGGCATCGTCGCCGTATCGGCGGGTATCGCGGCACTGGTATTGGAGGGCGGCGTTCGGCGTACCTCGTTCGCCACTCTATGCGCGGCGCTGGCCGTAGGCGCGGCGGTCGCGGCGTATTCGGTGCTCGATGCCTACGGCGTGCGCCTGAACGGCGACTGGCTCGCATTCACCGCGTGGCTCGTCGCCTGCGATTCAGTCGCTTTCGTGTCTTACGCGATCGCGACGCGGCGCGGCGCGGCAAGCGCCGCTTGGCGGCGCGAATGGCGGCGCACACTTGCAAGCGGCGCGCTTGGCGTCGCCTCGTTCGGAGTCTTCATGTGGGCGCTCGGTCGAGCCGAGGTCGGCGCGGTTACGGCGTTGCGCGAAACCTCGATCGTTTTCTCTTCGATACTCGGAACCTGGCTCCTCAAGGAGCGAGGAAGTCCGGTACGCTTTGCCGCCGCAGGCATGGTCATGGCCGGGATCGCCGGCATAGCGCTCGCTCGCTGATTCGGTCCCGAGCGCCCTATAATTGCGCCCCTATGCACGCTCAAACCTATTTCCAGGAAGTCGTCAAAGTCGCCCAGCAGATCGACCTGCCGGGCATCGAGAAGCTGGCGGCCGAGCTCGCCGCCTTGCGGGAGCGCCACGGGCGGCTCTTCTTCATCGGCGTCGGCGGCAGCGCCGGCAATTGCGGCCACGCGGTGAACGACTTCCGCAAGCTGTGCGGCATCGAGTCGTATGCGCCAACCGACAACGTCTCCGAGCTCACCGCGCGCACCAACGACGAAGGCTGGGAAACGGTTTTCGCCGCGTGGCTGCGCACGAGCCGCGGCAACAAGAACGATGCGGTGTTCGTGTTCTCGGTGGGCGGCGGCAACCTGGAAAAGAACGTCAGCCCGAACATCGTCGCCGCGCTGAAGGAGGCAAAGGAGCGCGGCATGAAGGTGTTCGGCGTCGTGGGCCGGGACGGCGGCTATACCAAGAAGGTCGGCGACTGCGTAATCGTCATTCCGACGGTGGATGCGGGGCGCGTGACGCCGCACACCGAGGCGTTCCACGCCGTGGTTTGGCATTGCCTCGTCTCTCACCCGGCCCTGCAGCAAATCGCAACCAAGTGGTAGGGGCGTAGTAAGGTGGTGAGCGGGGCGCGACGGGCGGTATTTCTCGACCGCGACGGCGTCCTCAACCGCAGCGTGGTGCGCAACGGTAAGCCGTATCCCCCCGACTCGCTGCAAGAACTGGAGATCCTGCCGGGCGTTGCCGCGGCGCTGGAACGCCTTCGGCGTGGCGGATTCCTGAACGTCGTCGTGACGAACCAGCCGGATGTCGCCACGGGGAAGCAGACTCGCGAGGCGGTCGAGAAGATAAACGCATTTCTCGGCGAACGCCTTTGCATCGACCTCATCAAGGTGTGCTTCCACGCCGATGCGGACCATTGCGCCTGCCGCAAGCCGAAGCCCGGCATGCTGTTCGAAGCCGCGCACGAGCTCGGCATAAAACTTAAGAGCAGCTTTCTGGTGGGCGACCGCTGGCGCGACATCGCCGCGGGCCAGGCGGCGTGTTGCAAAAATTACTTCATCGACTACGGATACGCCGAACAAAGGCCCGATAAGCCGTACGTTGCAGTAAAATCGCTGCCCGAAGCGGCGGCCCTCATCCTCGAGGAAAGCGACCGCCCGCGATAGCGGAAAGGGAGTGTCGATGGATATCAAGCAACTTAAGGTGAAGCTCTTCGCCGACGGCGCCGACCTCGCCGGCATGAAGGAAATGGCCGCCGATCCCAAGATCAAAGGGTTCACCACCAACCCGACGCTGATGCGCAAGGCCGGCATTGTCGATTACAAGGCGTTCGCCGCGGACGTGCTTAAGGCGATCCCCGATCGTCCTGTCTCGTTCGAAGTTTTCGCCGACGACTTCGCGCAGATGGAAGCCCAGGGGCTCGAGATCGCCTCGTGGGGCAAGAACGTCAACGTCAAGATTCCGGTCACGAACACCAGGAAGGAATTCGCCGGCGGCGTCATCGAGCGTCTTTCGAAAGCCGGCGTAATGGTCAACGTCACCGCCGTCATGACCCTCGACCAGGTCGAGCGCATCACCGAGCGACTGGACGCCAGGACGCCGGCGATCATCTCGGTGTTCGCCGGGCGCATCGCCGACACCGGGCGCGACCCGATGCCGATCATGGCGAAGTCGGTGCAGATCATGAAAGCCAAGCCGAAGGCCGAGCTGATCTGGGCCAGCCCCCGCGAGCTTCTGAATGTCTTCCAGGCCGACGCCGTCGGTTGCCACATCATCACCGCGACCAACGACATCCTGAAAAAGCTTTCGCTGGTAGGCAAGGACCTCGACAAGTATTCATTGGAGACGGTCGAAATGTTCTACAAGGACGCGAAGGCAGCAGGTTTCAGCATCGCCGCGCGCAAGGCCGCCTGACCATGCGCTTCAAGAACATCCTCGTCACGGGCGGCGCCGGCTACGTCGGCAGCCTGCTCGCGCCGCAGCTGCTCGAGCTCGGCCACAACGTCACCGTCTACGACATGATGTACTTCGGCGACGATTTCCTGCCGAAGAGCAATCCCAATCTGAAGTCGGTGAAGGGCGACATCCGCGACATAGCGAAGCTGTCTAGCGTGCTGAAAGGCATCGACTGCGTCATCAACCTTTCGTGCATCTCCAACGACGCCAGCTTCGAGCTCGACGAGAAGCTCTCCACCTCCATCAATCTCGACGCCTTCGAGCCGATGGTGATGGCGGCCAAGAAGGCGGGCGTCAAGCGCTTCATCTATGCCTCGTCCAGCTCGGTGTACGGCGTGTCGGATTCGCCGGACGTGACTGAGGATCATCCGCTTTTACCGCTGACCCTGTACAACAAATACAAGGGCATGTGCGAGCCGCTGCTCTTCAAGCACCAGTCGCCGCAGTTCGTGTGCGTCGTCATCCGCCCCGCCACGTTGTGTGGCTATGCGCCGCGCCAGCGCCTGGACCTCTCGGTCAACATCCTTACCAACCACGCCATCAACGCCGGCAAGATCACCGTCTTCGGCGGCTCCCAGAAGCGTCCCAATTTGCACGTGCAGGACATGTGCGACGTGTACAAGCTGCTGCTGAAGGTCGCGGACGAAAAGATCGCGGGCAAGATCTTCAACGCCGGCTTTCAGAACCTCTCCATCATGGAGATCGCGCACATCGCCAAGCGCGTGGTCCAGGAGGAATTTCCGGAGAAGGGCGACATCCCGATCGTCACCACGCCGACCGATGACATCCGCTCCTACCACGTGAACTCGGACAAGATCCGCCGCGAGCTGGACTTCCAGCCGAAATACAACGTCGAAGACGCCGTGCGCGATCTGTGCAAGGCGTTCAAGCAGGGCAAGCTTCCCAACAGCATGCAGGACACGTTCTACTTCAACGTTCGGCGGCTGAAGGAGCTCAAGGCCGCATGAGCGTACGCCCGATCGCCGTCGTCACCGGCGGCGCCGGGTTCATTGGCAGCCATATGGTGGATCTCCTCATCGAGAGGGGATTCGCTGTACGCGCGATCGACAGCATGGTCGGGGGCCGGCCCGGCAACGTTGCACAGCACGAATTTGGCCTCGTTTCGTTCCGCCTCGTCGGTCGCGATCAACAGCGCGCGAAACGCCGCGCTGGTGAGATAGAGCACCGCGCCGAGGTCCACCACGATGGACTTTTCGCCGGACGAAAGCAGCTTGCTGAGCCGCCTCGTGAGCTCGCCCGCATTGGCGCTGTCGATGCGGCCGGCAAGCGAGACGACGCAGACATCGCCATTGCGCGATTCAGCGAAGGTCAAGGTCTTTGCATTCATCTTGCGATCCCCTCTGCGCCGAACTCATATTGCTTGACCAAGGTCACGCGATTGCATCCGTCGATCCGCGCGTAGTCGAACCGATCGACCAATTGCCTGATCATATGGATGCCGACGCCGCCGGTGCGCGGCTCGCGGCCGGGGAAGGGCGGTGCCGGCGGCGGCTGACCGCGTGGATCGAACGGCCTTCCGTCGTCCACGATCACGACTTCTATCTTGCCCTGTTGCGCCGCGATGCGGATTTTCAGCTGGTGCGAGCCGCCCTCGGACCAGGCGTACTTGATGATATTGCTGAGCGTCTCGTCGAGCGCGACTTGAAGCTGGATCAGTGCCTTGCTGGGAATCGCGGCCTCCGCGCCCAGCCGGTCGACCGCATTGGTGACGGTTGCGAGCTCGGCGAGATCATTGCGGATCGCAAGGTCGAGATATGGCGCTGGAGATTTGGGCATCAGCAGAATCTGACGTAACGGGCCCGCGAT
>Ga0209488_10004550_pt1 | contig 10795 bp, 9 predicted proteins | sample Rivendell_Oct201_8_FD_188349 | JGI IMG/M metagenome (GOLD analysis project Ga0209488, IMG submission 188349) | Vadose zone soil microbial communities from the Eel River Critical Zone Observatory, Northern California, USA -... | ecosystem: Environmental > Terrestrial > Soil > Vadose zone >... | reverse complement strand
GCAGGCGGGCGGCGAGATCATCGGCCAGCACCCGCCGCACCATGTCGTCGAGCGGCCCGGCCCAGCGCTCCTCTTCGGAGAAGACGATCTCGTTGCCGGCCTTGCGGCGGGCGATCTGCGGTCGGTCCAGCGCGCCCGGCAGGCTCACCCGGCCCAATGCGACGGTCTTGGCGGCGGCGGTCCAGGCCCGCTGCGGCACCGGGTCGGCGGTCAGCACATAGAATTTGCTCGGCGGCGAGGAGCCGCAGCCGGCGAGCAGCAGGGCAACGCCGAGCAGAAGCGTCGCGAGCCTCACCGCGAGGCGTCCTGCGATTTGCCGCGCAACAGCGCCTCGGGATGGCGCTCCAGCGTGTCGGCGAGCACCCGCACCGAACGCGCCGCGCCCTTAAGCTCGGACATCGTGCGCGCGAGATCGGTCGAGGAGCGCGGATCGTTGCCGAGCAAGGCCAGGGTCGAGCCGAGCTGGTCAGCGGCGGCGTTCAGCTTGCCGAGCAGCGGGCCGGTTTGCGTCCGGATGTCGCGGGCAAACTTGCCGGCATCGGCCAAGGTGCGGTCGAGCTCCTTCACCGAGCGCTTCAGCTCGGGCGAGGCCACCACCGCATCGGCATGCTTGACCATGTCGCGCATCCCGCCGATCAGATCGCCGAGCGGCAAGGAAGCGAGCTGGTCGAGAAAGGCGGTCGCCGAGCGGGCGATCTCGTCGAGACCGGTGCCCGGCAGCGCCGGCAATTCGGGATAGGGCTCCTTCTGCCCGAGCTGGGCCGGCTCGGCATTCTCGACGAATTCGAGGGCGACGATCCGCGACCCGATCAACAGATTGTCGGGGGCCAGCCGGGCGCGCAGCCCCTTGGCGATCAAATGCTGGAACAGCCGGTTGGTCGCCTCGGTCACGGCCTGCTTGTCGTCGCGCGGGAGCGCGGCCGTTTCGGGGCTGGCGATCCGGTGCGGCGCGATTTCGAGCGTCACCGGCACCCGGACCTCGTCGCTCGCCGGATCGTATTCGAGCCGCAATGCCGAGACCCGGCCGATCGGGATGCCGCGCAACTCGACCGACGTGCCGATCGCCAGCCCGTGCAATGCGCCGGGGAACGACACCTGGTAGAAAACCCGCACCGGGTCGGCGGAATCGGCGGCCGATTTGCGGTCGCGGTACAGCGTGAAGCTGGAGCCGGGCGGGCTTTCCGCCTCGGCGAGCGCGGCGGGCGGCGTGTCGAAGACGATGGCGCCGGTCAGCAGCGTCTGCAATGTCTCGGTCTCGAGACGCAGCCCTTGCGTGCCGAGCGATGCCTCGACCCCGGCCGAGACCCAGAATTCGCTGCCGGGCCGGATCAGCACATTGTGCGGCTCGTAGATGTAGATCTTGATCGAGACCGTGCCGTCCTTGTCCGACAGCGCCTGCTCGGTGACTTCGCCGACCTTGACGCCGTGGTAATACACGGGCGCCGCGTCGCTGACGAACGGCAGCCGCTCGGCGGTCAGGGTATAGCTCCTGCCGCCGACCAGCCCCTGCCCGGGCGGCGGGTTCTGCAAGCCGACGAAATCGCGGGCGCCGGGCTCGCCGCCGCCGGGCAGGATGCCGATATAGGCACCCGAGACCAGCGTGCTGAGGCCGGAAATGCCGCTGAATTCGAGGCGCGGCCGCACCACCCAGAATTTGGTGTCGGCGCGCAATAGCGGCTTGGCTTCCTGACGCATCTCGGCGGTGACGACGACATGCGACTGGTCGTCGCTGAGGCCGATGCCGATGACCCGGCCGAGCTCGACATTCTTGTAGCGGATCGTCGCGCGCGCCGCCTCGTTGCGGCCGATCTCGATGCCCTCGGCATTGGCGAAGCTGATCGTGATGACCGGCCCGCGATCGGCGACGCTGCGTATCCCGAGCCACGCCGCGATCAGCAGCGCGATGACCGGCACCGCCCAGATCCAGGGCAGCCCTGCCCAGGGCCGCAGACTTGGCGGCGGCAACCCATCGTTGGGATCAGCCGGATTGCTCACCGCAGGTCTCCGCGAGCGGCGTCCCACATCAGCCGCGGATCGAAGATTGCGGTGGCCAGCATCGTCAGGACCACGACGGCGGCGAAGCTGACGATCCCGGCCTCGGGGTCGACCGTCGTCAGGAAACCGAACTGCAAGGAAGCCGCCAGGATCGACACCATGAACACGTCGATGTTGGACCAGCGCCCGACAGAATCGATTAGCCGATAGAGGACGGTCCGCTCGCGCAGCCAGCGGGCCGAACGCCGCCGGATGGCGTAGAGGAACCAGCCGAGCGAGGCAAGCTTCAGCATCGGTACGACGACCGAGGCGAAGAACACGAGCAACGCCAATGGCCACATGCCGAGCTGGGCGAGCTCATTCACGCCGGACAGGATCGTGTAGCTGTTGACCCGGCCAAATCGCTCGACCGTCATCATCGCCAAGAGATTTGCCGGAAGATAGAGGATCAGGGCGGCGGTGGTCAGGGCGAGGGTGGCGCTCAGACTGGCGGGCTGGCGCGGCTCGAGCGGCGTGGCGCAGCGCGGGCAAGCCGGCAAGCCGCCGGCGCCGCCGGCCGCCGGCGCCGCGACCACCAGCTGGCAGGCGCCGCACATGACCCAGGGTTCGCCCGGTTGCGGCGCAAAATGCCGCGGATCGGCGATCATGTCCCAGACCCGCCTGACGCCCAGCGTGATCATCAACAGAGCTTGCACCAGGACGAGGGCGCCGAGCGCGTACCCGCCGGCCGCGACATTCGTGTCGACCGCATCGGACAGGCGGGTGTAGGCGACATAGGCGCCGAGCAGGTAGACGTCGAGCATGCTCCAGGGGTAGAGCAGGAGCGCCGTCTTCCACAGCGGCGCCAGCCTCGCGCGCAGCGCCGGCTGACCCAATTTGAGCCCGGCCAGGACGATCACCACGAGGCACAGCCAGACCGCCGGAACGACGAACGAGAGCCCGGCCACCAGCATCGCCAGCCCGGCGAAGGGGCCGCCATATTCGGCCAGGCGCAACGGGCCGCTGATCAGCAAATCCTGGCCCGAGCGCCCTTCCAGACTGACCAGGAAAATCGGATACAAATTGACCAGCAGGAAGAGGATCAGCGCGGTCGTCGCCAAGGCCAGCGGCGTGTCGAGCCCGACCGGCGGAAACCGCGACAGGCCCCGGCCGCAGCGGCTACAGGCCAGGCGATGCCCCGGAACGACGGCATTCGTCGCCCGATGCAGCTGACCGCAATCACGGCATGCGAGTAAGGCGTCGCTCATTCCCCGGGTCCCCGCCCTCCAGCAAAGGTGCTCGCTCGCCGTGCTACCCCCGCGGCGGCGTCACAGGCAAATCCGGGGACGCAAACCCCGGCACTCCCGATAACGTTCCGCGAGATTGCGTTTGGGCCGCTCCCACCCTATATCTTTCGAGTCGGGCAACCGACTATGGCGATAAACGGCTTGCGGAATAAGCGTTGCGGACCCGGGGGCGGTACCCGGCGCCTCCACCAATTTCCGCCGGCTCGCTCCGGCGGCTTACGGGGGCGAAATAGGCTCGACGCGCGTAGTAAAGGTAAGATCCGTCGCCCGGCATGATACCGCCGTTATCGGGTCAAAACTTAGTTGCGAACGATAACTTCGCACATGAGGCACTTGCGGCCTAACCCTTCACGGGGTGAAGCTAACAGGTAACTCGCGGTCCGAGGGGCACCGGGCAACAGAAGCCCCTCACTTTCCCCCACCCTACCCTCCCCCTTCGCGGGGGAGGGTAGGGTGGGGGCAGGTCGCTGTGGTCGGGCGAGGGGCGTTGGCGCAGGATTTATTTCAATACGACAAGATGGTCGAACGGGCCCTGCGCGGCGTCGTGCGCGACGCGTTGGCGCGGCTGGCCCAGGAGGGACCGCGCGGCGCGCATCATTTCTACATCGGCTTCGCCACTCAGATGCCCGGAGTCGTCCTGCCGGAATCGCTGCGCGGCAAATATCCCGAAGAGATGACGATCGTGCTGCAGCACCAGTTCTGGGATCTCGAGATCGGCGAAGACGTGTTTTCGGTCAGTCTGAGCTTCCAGAAGCAGCTCGAACGTCTGACTGTCCCGTGGGCGGCGATCCGCAGCTTTGCCGATCCGTCGGTCAATTTCGCGCTGGAATTCGCCGGCCCGCCGGCAGAGCCGCAGCCGGTCGGCAGCCTGCCGGCGCCCGCGGCCGAGACGGAGCCCCCAGCGGCATCCGACCGTCCGGCCGGCGAGGTCGTCACCCTCGACAGCTTCCGCAAGCGCTGACGCGGCCCGCCCGCATCATCCAGCCAGCGGGCGAGACGTTCGCGGTCCATTCAGCCATAGCTTGACGGCGGTGCGGAAAGGAAGATCCTGCGGCGGCCATCCGTTTTGGAGCAGCACATGAGCGATGCCGGTTTTCACGAACTTTTGCCGCTCGGCGAGGACGATACGTCCTACCGCAAGCTGACCGGCGATCATGTCGCGACCGCTTCCTTCGAGGGCGAACGCATCGTCAAGGTCGCGCCGGAAGCGCTGACCCTGCTCGCGCGCCAGGCCTTCATCGATTGCCAGCATTTGCTGCGCCCGGGACATCTGGCGCAATTGGCGGCGATCCTCGATGACCCGGAAGCCTCGGCCAATGACAAGTTCGTCGCGCTCGACCTCTTGAAGAACGCCAATATCGCCGCCGGCAAGGTTCTGCCGATGTGCCAGGACACCGGCACCGCGATCGTCATGGCCAAGAAGGGGCAGCAGGTGTGGACCGGCGCCGACGACGCCGCCGCGCTATCCGAGGGCATCCGCCGCACCTACACCGAGACCAATCTGCGCTACAGCCAGGTGGCGCCCTTGTCGATGTATGAGGAGATCAACACCGGCGACAATCTGCCGGCGCAGATCGACATCTATGCCGAGCCCGGCGCCGAGTACGATTTTCTGTTCATCGCCAAGGGCGGCGGCTCGGCCAACAAGAGCTTCCTGTATCAGCAGTCGAAGGCGGTGCTGAACCCGAAATCGCTGCTCAAATTCATCGACGAGAAGATCCGCACCCTCGGCACCGCCGCCTGCCCGCCCTACCACCTCTCGATCGTGATCGGCGGCACCTCGGCCGAGATGAACCTAAAGACCGTGAAGCTGGCGAGCTGCCGCTATCTCGATTCGCTGCCGACCGCCGGCAACAAGTATGGCCAGGCCTATCGCGACCGCGATTTCGAGGCCGAGGTGCTGGAATTGACCCGCGGCCTCGGCATCGGCGCGCAGTTCGGCGGCAAGTATTTCTGCCACGACGTGCGGGTGATCCGGCTGCCGCGGCACGGCGCCAGCCTGCCGATCGGCATCGGCGTGTCGTGCTCGGCCGACCGCCAGATCCTCGGCAAGATCACCGCCGAGGGCGTCTTCCTCGAAGAGCTTGAAAGCAACCCGGCCCGCTTCCTGCCGGAAGTCACCGATCAGACGCTCGGCGGCGAGGTCGTGGCGATCGATCTCGCGCGCCCGATGGCGGAGATCCGCCGCACCTTGTCGCAATACCCGATCAAGACGCGGCTCAGCCTGTCGGGGCCGCTGATCGTCGCGCGCGACATCGCGCACGCCAAATTGCAGGAGCGGCTCGACCGCGGCGAGGGCCTGCCGCAATACATCAAGGACCACCCGATCTATTACGCCGGCCCGGCCAAGACGCCGGAGGGCTACGCCTCCGGTTCGTTCGGACCGACCACCGCCGGGCGGATGGACAGCTACGTGGGGCCCTTCATGGCGGCCGGCGGCAGCTTCATTACCCTCGCCAAGGGCAACCGCGGCCCGGAGGTGCGTGAGGCATGCGGCAAGTACGGCGGCTTCTATCTCGGGTCGGTCGGCGGCCCGGCGGCGCGGCTGGCGCAGGACTGCATCAAGAAGGTCGAGCTGCTCGAATATCCCGAGCTCGGCATGGAGGCGATCTGGCGCATCGAGGTGGTCGATTTCCCAGCCTTCATCGTCGTCGACGACAAAGGGAATGATTTTTTCACAGCACTGTGACGACCAGTGCGGCGGCTGCTGCGGGAAGGGTTGATTGGCGCGAGACAGCCTGCCGGACGCGCTGCTGCGGGGCGAGAAGGCGGCGTGGGACGCCTTTGTGCGGCGCTATGGCGGGCTGGTCGTCGCGGCGGTTCGCGGCGTCGCGATGGCGCAAGCCGAGGTGGAGGATCTGACCCAGGAAGTGTTCGTCCGGTTGTGCAAGGACGATTTCCGATTGTTGCGCAACTACGACCCGGAGCGGGCCTCGCTGTCGACCTGGCTTACGATCGTCGCCCGCAGCACGGCGCGGGACGGGCTGCGCCGGCGCCGCGCGGAGACCGTGCCCCTCGACTCGGTGCCGGAAGCGCAGCTGGCGATCGATCCGGTCATGCCGGTAGAGAAGCTCAAGCTGCCGGAGGCGCTCTTGTCGCCGCGGCAGCGGGAGATCCTGGCGATGCTTTACGATCGCGAGATGGATGTCGCCGAAATCGCCCGCGCCCTCGGCATCGACCCGCAGACCGTGCGCAGCGCCCATCACAAGGCAATGGTCAAGCTGCGGGCGCACTTCCGCAGCAACGATTAACCAATTGTGAAACCGAGGGTTGCGGGGATAGTTTGGCTGGGAGCACCGTAGAGTAGGCATGACCGGAATAGTCGATCATCGGGGTGACGGGACAAGCGGCGCGCCGCCCGCCGCTGCCTCGGACCGCGCCTTGTGGCAGCGCAGCGCCACGGCCGAGACGGTCGAAGACGAGGGCGAACGCTTCCTCGACCTCGCCGGCTTCGCCGACGGCCGGCTCGATCCCGACGAGAGCGAGAGGGTTGCCGAGCGCCTCGCGCGCGACGCCGATATCGCCGCCGATGTCGCGGCGGCCCGTGCCTTGGCGACGCGCGGCACGGCTCCCGAAGCGGCGCCGGCGCCTATCGTCGCGCGCGCCTGTGCCCTCGTGTCCGAGCCGGGGCCGGAGCACGGCCAGGTCATCTTGTTCCCGCGGTTGCGGGCGTCGTCGCCGACCCTGCCCGGCGTGGCCCGCTGGGCAAGCCTCGCGGCGGCCATCCTGGTCGCCAGCTGGCTCGGTTTTGCCCTTGGGACCGATGTTTCGGTGTCCTTCGGTCAACCGGACCAGGCGAGCGACGACGGCTTTCTGCGCGACATGCTCGATCCTTCGACGGCCTTCCTGCGCGACCTGACGCCGGGGGCGCGGACGTGAGTGCTGCCGCCGCCGCTTCTGTGGCAGCGGGACGAGGGCAGCGCTACTCGCGCCTGCTGATCGCGGTGCTGGTCATATCGCTGGTGCTGAATTTGTGCTTTGTCGCCGGCGCCGTATGGACCCGGCTGCACGCGCCCCCGAGCGGACGGAGCCTGGTGGAGCGCTACCAGGAAATCGCCTCGGAGCTCGATCTCAATGCGCAGCAGCGCGCCGCCTTCGACCAGTACATCGCGGCGATGCGCGGCCGCGCCGATCAGATGCGCCAGGACACCGAGCCGCTGATGGGCGCGGCTTGGGACGAGCTCGCGAAGCCGCAGCCCGACGAGGCGAAGGTCACGCAGCTGTTCGACCAGGCTGGCGACAAGCGGCGCGGCTTTCAGCACGACGCCACCGCGCAGACGCTGACGCTGTTGACGAACCTATCGCCGGCGCAGCGCGCCAAATTCGTCGCGCTGATGCGGGAGAAACGGGCGGCGGCGCGCCGCGCGCAAGCCCACTGATCGGACGCTCGACCCGGGCCGGTTTGCGTCTTTCTACTTCGTCCCGAACAGCCGGTCGCCGGCATCGCCCAGCCCCGGCAAGATATAACCGTGACTGTCGAGGCAGCGGTCGAGCGCCGCTGCCACGACCGCGACCCCGGGGAAGATCCGGTGCAAATGCTCGATGCCCTCGGGCGCAGCGACGAGGCAGACAAACTTGATCGAGCGCGCCTTCATCTCGACCAGCCGCGAGATCGCCGCGACCGCCGAGTTGCCGGTGGCGAGCATCGGATCGACCAGGATCACGTCGCGCCCGGGCAAATCATCGGGGAGCTTCAAATAGTACTCGACCGCCTGGAGGGTGCGCGGCTCGCGGTAGATGCCGATATGGCCGACCCGGGCCGACGGCACCAGATCGAGCATGCCGTCGAGGATGCCGTTGCCGGCGCGCAGGATCGAGACGAGGCAGACCTTCTTGCCGGCCAGCACCGGCACGCGGGCCGGTTCGAGCGGCGTCTCGATCTCGGTCTCCTCGAGCGCCAGGTCGCGGGTCGCCTCATAGGCCAGCAACAGGCTGATCTCGCGCATCAACAAGCGGAATTTCGAGGTGCTGGTGTCGCGCTTTCGCATCAAGGACAGCTTGTGCTGCACCAGCGGGTGATCGACGATCGTCAGCATCGGCCGGCGGGGCGTATCAAGTGCTTGCGGCATCGCAGCTTCCTCAAAACAGGGTTCCGTCGCTGACGATCGTCAGCGGCGCGGCGCCGTCCGGCCGCCGCTCAGCGGCGATCTCGCGGCCGGCGGCCCAGCTGCCGCCTTCCAGCACCTTCGCGAGCGGGAACTCGGCGGGACTCTTGCCGAGGCCATCGCGCACCCCGATCGCGAGGCGGTCGAGCAGGGCGACGGTCAAGGCTCGCCATTCGACGACCGGCTCGCCGTACGGGTCGAGGCGCTGCCGCAGCAGGCTCTCGTCGCGCGGCGTAATGACGCCGCAATCGAGGAACAGGCCGCCGTTGCGGTATTCGGTGAGGCCGGTCAGGCCGTCGATGTCGGTCACGGCGAACCCGGCATCGGCGAGCGGCTCGATCAGCGAATAGACCAGCCATTGGCTGAGCTTGTGGAACGGCACGATGCCATCGCCGGCAATCGTGCCATGCCGGCCGCAATCGCCGAGCGGCACGCCATCGAGCGACAGCCGGCCCGGCCAGATCGGGCCGAAGGCATGCAGCAGCAGGCGCAACATATCGGGGGCCGGCAACCCGCTGCGTCGCGATAGCCAATAATCGTAGAGATTGCCGAGCCGGGCCGGCGACCCGAACAATTCCGGTTGGGTCACCGCCACCTCACCGAGCCGCCGCAGCAGCAAGGCCCGGCCGTCGAGCCCCATCAGCGGGTTATCCGGATCGTGCTGGAAGGCATGGCCAAGTCGCTCGGCGGACAGCTGGCCAAGCGCCGCCGCATCGGCGCGCCAGGGATGCGCCGCATCGGTCGAGAAAAGCCCGGCCTGCATCGCCCGCAGGCTGGCGACCGCCAGCCCCTCCGAGCGCCCCATCACCAACCCTGTCTCGGCTTCGCGGTAAACCCAGCCCGGCCCGGCGCCGGCATCGAGCAATACCGAGACGATCGCCAGATCGAGCCGCGCCCGCGCCCTCTCTGCCGCGTCGGCATCGGGCGCGATCAATGCCGCGCGATCGACACCGCTGACCGTGAAATGCCGCCAACGGCTGTGAAACGGCACATCGAGGTCGGGATAGCGCCGGCGGGTCACCGCGACGACGCGCGCCACCGCCTCGTCGAGCCGGTCGAGATATAGCCCGAAATGGCCGGTCTCGCCGCGCTCGGCCGCTTCCAGCACGGTCGCGCAGCGCTCGCGCACCGCGGCCGCGCTGAGCAGATAGTCGGGATCGCCTTTGCCGCGGCTCACGTGTCGAGGCGGCGGCCCTTGGTGCGGCGCAGCTGGGCCGCGCTCGGCGTCCCCGCCGGGGCGAAATACCCCGCCGCCTTCTTCGCCGCGATCTCGACCTGGGCGTCCTTCGGCACCAGCCGTTCCGGCAGCGCGACGCGCTCGACGATGTCGATCCCCTGCGCCTGCACCGCGCCGTGCTTCATGTTCGACATCGAGACCCAGCGGTCGATGCGGCGGATGCCGAGCCAGTGGAAGACATCGGGCACCAGCTCCTGAAACCGGACATCCTGGACGCCCGCGACGCATTCGGTGCGCTCGAAATAAGTGTCGGCGCGGTCGCCGCCCTGCTGCCTTTTGCGGGCGTTGTAGACGAGGAACTTCGTCACCTCGCCCAGGGCGCGGCCTTCCTTGCGGTTGTAGATGACGAGGCCGACGCCGCCTTGCTGCGCCATCTCGATGCACACTTCGACGCCATGCACCAGATAGGGCCGGCAGGTGCAGATGTCGGAACCGAACACGTCCGAGCCGTTGCATTCGTCGTGGACGCGGCAGGCCATCCTGGTCTCGGGCTTGCCGATCAGCCCGATATCGCCGAACAGGTAGACCGTCGTGCCGCCGATCGGCGGCAGAAAAACTTCGAGGTCGGGCCGGGTGACGAGCTCCGGAAACATGCCGCCGGTTTCCTCGAACAAGGTGCGGCGCAGGTCGGACTCGGCGATGCCGAAGCGCGCGGCGAGGCCGGGCAGGTGCCATACCGGGTCGATCGCCGCCTTGGTGACGCGCACCTCGCCGCTCGGCAGGACCACCTGCCCGTCCGGCCGGATCTCGCCTTGCACGATGCGCTGGCGGATCTCCGGCACATCGATATGCGCTGTCGTGACCGCGATCGTCGGCCGCACGTCGAGGCCGGCACGGATCGCCTCGGCGAACAGCTCGCCGACGAGATGGCCGTAAGGGTCGAGCGAGACGATCCTGCCCGGCTCGACCCATTGCGGATGCGGCCCGATCAGCGCCGCCGGGGCGGTATCGGTCAGATCTGGTCGATGGTTGGGTGCCAGGGCTCGCGTCGCGACCGCCAGCGCGCGATAGATCGCATAGGCGCCGCTGTAGGATCCGATCGCGTTGCGGTGGCGGGGGTCGGCCGGGCTCGCCACGACAGGGCCGCGCTCCTGCGGGCTGGCCGCGCCCCAGCGCAGCCTCACCAAGCCCTCGCCCGCGCTTCCCGGGTGCGAGGTCAGCCGAATGTGCCG
>Ga0209488_10004549_pt1 | contig 10795 bp, 9 predicted proteins | sample Rivendell_Oct201_8_FD_188349 | JGI IMG/M metagenome (GOLD analysis project Ga0209488, IMG submission 188349) | Vadose zone soil microbial communities from the Eel River Critical Zone Observatory, Northern California, USA -... | ecosystem: Environmental > Terrestrial > Soil > Vadose zone >... | reverse complement strand
CAGCAGCGGGAGCGGCGCAGGGCCTCGAAACCGTCGTCGTCAACGCCGCCGCGTACCAGGTGTTCAGCGCCGACAACAAGGGCAGCTACAATAACTCCGCCCAGTGCACTCCTGTGTTTGCGGATCGCTTTCGCCATCGATGATGCCGTGCCATAGATTTGCATGGTCGCCTCCTGTCGATCAAACCGCCGATTCACTCCGATACGCAGTAGAAAATACGCAATCGCCGTGCCGATTCGATTTCAGCTTAGTCGCCCATTCGCGAGAAAACTGTCGGCTCGCGCCTACGTCGATCGTCACCGCCTGCCGATATCTCCATCGCCGTCATGAGACTAATTTCTATACAGCCCGGATTCAGCTCGCAGCGAGCATTATTTGGGTCGAAGGTTGAAGATAAAGGAGAGTGACATGGCGCGATTTAACGGCTACATCGTCTGTTGCTCGTTGGCCGTGCTTGCATTTGCATGCGTCGCAACTCCGAGACAGGCACAAGACATGGAAGAGGCGCGCGCCGCGATCCGGCAAGTGGAAATGATGCCGCTCGCTCGCGAAGTCGCGGCGGAGGAATTACACGAAGCTCGCGCAGCCCTGAGTTACGCCGAGTTGTCGGCGGGAAAACATGACTCGGCCGGTGAAATATCGAATGCGATCCTATTGGCGAAGCGCCATGCGGAGATAGCCGCCCAACAAATTGCGTTGGAGCAAGCGAAGCGGACGGTGGAGTCGGCCGAAAGAGAATGGCAGGCTCGCGCGCACGAGAGCGGCGACGGCGCGGACGATGCCGCGACTTGGCAAGACGCTTCGTCGCGATCGAAGCTTCCTGGAGTCGGCACCCATGAGCATTCACACAATCGAAGTTGATGGCCGCGGGCGATTTGGAAGTTCAAATTTACGGATTGCTGACTCCGGCGCAACAGGGACAGCTTCCCGCCGTGCTCGCTGACATGAAGGCGAAAGCGGACCAGCGCCGCGAACAGTGGCAGCAACATCGTGCGGCGAAATCCGCCGGCTAGCACTCTCTTATCCGACACAAAAAAAGACGCGCCTTACGGCGCGTCTTTTGTTTTTACAGTGGCGGCAGAGTCTCTGTCCAAGCATCAACTAGTCATCGTCTTTCTGATCGGCCATGCGCTGTTTCATCTTCAACCATTCGTTATACCGCCGCAGATCCTTGATGGGCTTGCGCTCCGGTTCGGCCGCTACACTCTTTGCCGGCGCTGAATCTCCGAGTGCGCCACGATCATAAGGATTGAATCCGGCAGCTTTCTTACTTTGCAATTCGGGACGTTCGACCTTACTGATTTTGGCCGTGTCCTCGAGAGTCAATTCGGGAGCTTCGAGCTTTTTGACGTAGTTCGTGTTGACGTCACTACTGAATTTGCCTTCTTCGGTCTGCCACTCCCAAATCGAATTGCCGCGCGAATCGAAAGCCGCACGACCGGATGCTCTGGCGACGGCTTGATCGCCGGCCTTAGTGGATGCGCCTGGGGAGGCACCGCCTGTCTGCGCGTTCGCGACGGACGGCCTTCCCGGCGGATGCATTCCCTTGTGATTGTTCATGTTGAACTCCCGGACACATATATAAGGAGAGCGTCCCAGGAAAACCACCGATAGAGAGTCGCGACCATTCTGCGCCAATTCACGCGACCGAATAGTCCATGAGTCACAATCGCTAGCAGCAAAGTGTGAAAGAACGCACAGATCGCACCGCGAATCGCGACGAATCGCACCAGTAATCACACCCTATTGCCTCGCAGATCGGAGTCAACTTGAGCTCTTCGAGACAAACGGAAGGAACCGGCCGAGCACGATTACCGCAATCCACACGGTAATCGACAACGCGGCAACCAACTTGGCGCGCGCATCGACATTGGCATCCTCGGCAAGCGTTGCAATTCGGGGCGCCTCGAACCACTTGAACCACAGCGCGTTCAAGCCACCCAGCACGATCGCCAGCAATTTCAGTCGAAAAGCGAAACTCGGCCAGTAATTTTCCGGATGCGCGCAGAGAAACACGATGCCGCTCAGCAAATTGATCGCGAGACCCCAGAGCGCTACGGGAATGAGCGCGAGCGTTGCTTGGAGCGGTAGCCGGCGCGCAAATCCGAGCAAGCGCAAATCGACCACCAATATCGCGCCCATGAGCAAGCACAAACCGAAAAAGTGCAGTGTCTCCGCGGCTGGAAATACCCAGAACACATCACGCCCCGCGACGCCGAGCCAGCTCTGTTCCATCCAGTGCACAACAGAAGCGAAGGCATCTTCCAACATCGCGCTACTCCGGCACGTCGGTGTAGCCGACGATGCGTCCGGCCGTTATCGCGCCGAGCCAGAGTATCACCGACAGCGCAGCGATCATTCTTGCTCGCGAAGTCGGCGTTTCAATCGCACCTTGAGCCGCTGCGGGCAAGCGGTTGGACTCGATATCGCGAGCCAGCAGCCAAGTACACAGCGCCGCTATCAATAGCAGCGAGATCTTGGTAATGAACGCTACGTTTTTGATGAAAGCGGTGTAGTTCGCCAGGAATAACAGCGTGCCGGAAGTGAGATTAATCGCAAACCCAATCCAAGCAACGGTAAAGAAACGCCGCAGCACCGACAAAGGAATTCGCTTTGCCAACCCAAGTACGCGCAGATCGAATACCAAAACAATGCCGACTACGAGCGCCATGCCGATGGCGTGCGCGGTCAGTACGGCGGGATAGCCATAATCCGATTCCGCGACCAGGCGAATCAGGTCGGACTGGGACAGTCCTTCCAGAAAATTCAACACGAGTTCTCCCGAAGGCCGGCGCCGCAGACGCGGCGCCGGATTATTTTAGTAGGCCGGAATTTTTCACTACGAACTAGCGGGCGTTGTCGTGATGCGAGCCGTCCACCATGTGCGCCAGATCCTTCTCGACACATGCCACCGGTTCGGCCAGCGGCTCGCGGCTTTGCCGCAGCGTGCGCGTCCGCATCTGCCAGGGTTCCGACAGTACTTGCGGATCGTCCGCGGTGGCTTGATATTCAAGCTTGTCGCCAACTCTGCGCAGCCGTTCCGTCACCCGTAACGAGGCACTATGAAATGCGCCGTTATCGATGAGCCAGGTGTCATCGACAATCTTGACGGCTTCGACAACCAGCGTGTCCCCGTCCCATTTGCCGATGGAGTCTCCCAAATAGGTATCCTCCGCATCGGCGCGATGCGGACGTCCGTCCGTGGGAATAATGCGAAAGAAACTACCGGCGAGATCGGAGTATAGAAATACGACTTGTCCGGGCGTCTGCACGATGGCCGCGGGAGGACCGATGCGCGGCACGCCGGGATTGCCGCAATTTAATGCAGGATCTGTTTTCACCTGCCGCTCGTTGAGGTCCTTCACCTTGGCGAGAAATTCCTCTTTGTATTTTGGACGCGCCGGCGCAGCCATGCGCGGCGGCGGTGCCGCGGCCGCAGCTCCGTCGGCAGCTTTCGGCTGTGGACAGCCCACGATGCAGAGCACACTGCCGTCAGCGCCCCGCTGCGGATTGATGAAGCTCAAGCCGTCGTTTTCCCAAACGCCGTTCAAATCGGGATGACCGTCCGACAGCCGCTTAAAAGCATCGGGCGCCGGTTTGGCGGGCATCTTCTTTTCGGCCGCGACCACGCCGGAGCTCAGCGCGATCAGGACCACCAGCGAGATACCGCGAATCGATCGAGTTGCGTTCATACTCTCACCTCACAGGACCGACATTACAAACGATCGGGATTCACGGACACAAAGTGTCCATCCGGATAGTCGATCCGAATTAGGAATCCCAAATTTTGCGTACCGTCGCGCGCCGGATACGCGGTGACCTTTACTGTTTGGCCGGCTGCAAGCAAGGACTCTTTCGTGACTCCCGCCTTACGCGCCATCGCTACCGGCACCGTGCCCAAAGCCCACACCGCGCTTGCGCCTTTTTCGTCGGTGACTTTGAGGTGCACATAGATATGCGGGTTAACCCAGTCCACTTTCTCGACCGTGCCCGTCAGCACGATCTTCTTGCTCACGTCGAACTGACCGCTGACCGAGTGGTGCGCGGACGCCTGTAAACCGGCGAGCAACCCGACCGACACTGCCGCGACACGATAGAAAGCGCTCAGACTCGAACCGGCTGAACGCCTTGCAACATTTGACACGACTGCACCCCTGTCTGCCCTATGAATGTGGGCGAGCGGCGACCATATCCCAAACCCGCGCGCGAGTAAATTGCGTCGCGTCGCCGGAGCCGTAGCGGCAAACCGAGTTGCACCGGTCTCGTTCGATGCGTTTGTAAACCACGGATCCTACAACTGAAATCGATTTCAGTCGGGTTGTTGGCACGCTTTCGTCCGCATCGCCGAAGCGCTGCAGGGCTGCTCGTTTACGAATTCAAGCGTTAGCGTGCGCTTGCGGCAGACGCTTTCCCACGTGCGCCCACTTGCACCAAGATCTCTTCGACACTCGAAAAAGCGACCGGCTTAACCAGGTGGTGGTCAAAACCGGCGTCGCGCGAACGCTGATGGTCCATGGCCTGACCGTAGCCCGTGATAGCGACCAGCACGATCCCGTGCAGCGCCGGCTCCTCCCGTAGGCGCTTCGCGACAGTGAAGCCGTCGAGCTTCGGCAGTCCGATATCCAAAAGCACGATTTGCGGCCGATACTCCGACACGGCGGCGATCGCCGCTTGGCCGTCGTGCGCCATCCATACGACATGGCCGGACACTTCCAGCAACATCGATAGACTCTGCGCCGCGTCGACGTTGTCGTCGACGACGAGAACTCGCAATGGATGCACCGCCGACTCATTCGGCGGAACGGCAGCGGCATAAATCTCGCCTGCGGGAATCGATGCCTGTGGCAGGCGCACGCTGAACTCGCTCCCCTTGCCGAGCACGCTTTCGGCAACGACCGATCCGCCGTGCATCGACACTAGCCGCTGCACGAGCGACAGTCCGATGCCGAGTCCGCCGTGCGAGCGATCCAGAGAACGCTCCGACTGCGTGAACAAATCGAACACATGCGGCAGAAGCTCGGGGCTGATACCGATGCCGGTGTCCTTGACTCGCACGACCACTTGATTGTGTTCGCCAAAGACGTCAACGTCGATACGTCCCCCGTCGTCGGTGTACTTCGTTGCGTTGGTCAGCAGATTTACGATGACTTGTTCGAGCCGGGCGCCGTCGGCGTACAGCCACAACGCGTCGGGCGGTAGCGTGATACTGAGCTTGTGCCGATGTTGTTCGACCAGCGGCTCGACGGTTTCCACCGCACGCTCGACAATTCCACCGATGGCAATGCGTTCCATATGCAGCTGAATTCTTCCGGTGGTAATGCGCGAGACTTCCAGCAGATCGTCGACCAGCCGCGCAAGCCGTCCGGATTGACGTTCGATAATGGCGCGGGCTTGCTGTTGCACCGTATTCTCGTTTCGAGATTGACGTAGCAAATGCACTGCATTGGCAATCGGCGCGAGCGGATTGCGCAGCTCGTGCGCAAGCATCGCAAGAAATTCGTCTTTGCGCCGGTCCGTATCTTTGAGTTTATCTTCGCTGGTGCGCAGCGCTTCCTCGACGCGTCGGCGTTCCGTGATGTCGGTGACTGCGGCGACCCAGCCGACCACTCTATTGTCGGCGTCGCGTTCCGGTGCGTAGGAGCAATGCATAAAGCGCGGGCCGGCTGTCGCACCGGGAACTTCCACATCGAGCTCGAATTCGACAGCATTACCGCTCATAACCGTGGCGATATACGGGCGAACCGATTCGTGGACGAATTCGCCGAGCAGATCCGCAATGCGCAGGCCGACGCAGTCCTCGGGTCGCAATCCGAAACGTTTCGCATAAGCTTTGTTGACAAATTTGAACCGCGCATCGGCGTCGCAGTGTGCGATATAAACCGGCGCTGTGTCGGCTACCAGCGCGAGTTGCGCAGCCTGCTTGCGCACGAGTTCCTCCGTGCGCTTGCGCTCTGTGATGTCGCGCGCGATCTTCGACGCGCCGATAATCCGCCCGCAGCGATCCTTAACCGGAGAAATCGTCAGCGAAACTTCAATCGGGTGTCCATGTTTCGTCACGCGCACCGTCTCGTAGTGCTCGATGTGTTCGCCCGCCTTGAGCCGCCCGAGAATTTCGTCCTCCTCCTGCTGGCGATCCGACGGAATCAGACGGCGAACGGGCTGTCCGATCATTTCCTCGGCGGTGTAACCGAACATCCGTTCGCTACTCGCATTCCAACTACGCACGATCCCGTCCAGCGTTTTGCTCAAGATGGCATCGGCGGATGAAGCCACGATGGCTGCAAAATGCGCGAGTCCCCGCTCCGCCTCTTTGCGTTCGGTGATATCGAGCAGCATATTGATGCCGCCGATCACTCGTCCGCCGGCATCGTGCAACGGCGTCGGATACGGGGTAAACCAGCGGCGCGTGCCGTCGGGTCGCTCCACGATCGCTTCGACTCCCGACACAACCCGGCCTTCCTTCAGAGCGACGGCCATGGGGCATTCATCGTGCGGCAGCGGTGTGCCATCGGCGTGATAGAGTTTCCAGCTCACGCACCAGCGGTCGGTGCCCAGTTCCGGCACGCGCCCGGAAAATTCCACCGCCGCCGGGTTGATATGGGTCAAACGACCCTCGGCGTCGGTCGTGTAAATTGCGACGGGGAGGGCATCGATCATTTCTCGAAAATAGCGTTCGCTCTCACGCAACGCTTCTGCGGCGCGCCGATGTTCGATGCCAAATGCGAGCTGCCTCGCGATCGACAAGCTGAGTTCGACTTCCTCTGCTGAAAAAAGGCGCGGCGTGTCGAAGTACGTCATGAATTTGCCGATTAAACGGCCATTGGCGATCAGAGGAACAAACCCCAGCGAACCGATGCCCTCCTGCCTAACGGTTGCTTTCAGTCGCTCGTCGAGATCGGATCGCTCAACATTGTCGATATAAATTGGCTGCGGATCCTTCGCAGCTCGCGTCCAGGGCGAATGACCTTCCACGGCTTTCCGATAGGATTCCGACAGACCGCTCCAGCCGACAAATCGCATCACGCCGGCTGCGTCGAACAGCAAAATCGAGGCACGATCGCAAACGAGCGCATTGGTGATCGCGAGCAACGCGGCGTTGTACACGTCGTCGAGCGACTGCGCGCGATGCAATCCGTCGGTCAGTTCATAGAGCGCGCCCTTGACCCGCGCACTTTCCGCTAATGCCGCCTCCGTTCGTTTGCGATCGGTGATTTCTTCGATGACTACATTGATGCCGGTCACTGCACCGGCCGCGCCTCGAATTGGATGGTAGCTCGCCAGCCAGTGCCGTTTCGCACGCGGCTGAGCCGGCGTTTCGCCATGAAATTCGACATTGAGCGCGTGCTCGCCGGTTTTTAGTACTCGACGAAGCACTTCCTCCGCTTGATCGGCGAGATCGGGAACGAGTTCGCGAAGCGTGTGTCCAATGTGTCGCTCCGCGGGAATCCCGTTGATGCGCGCCAGCCTTTCGTTGACGCGCACGAAACGCAAGTGCTGATCGACCAAAGCCAGTCCGATCGGAGCCGTTCGGTAAATGGTCTCGAGATCCTCGAAGCGAGTGCGGGCTTGTTCCGCTAATCTCTTTTCGACGGTGACATCGCGCGTAAAACAACGAGTGTGAATAAACTCGCCGCCCTGCCGCACGACGTTGGAGTCGATCGCGCCGATGCGTATGGAACCGTCTTTTCTGCGCAGACGTGCTTCGTATCCGCTCAGCGACTCGCCGCGCTTGAGTCGGTCGAAAATATCCGCAATGACGTCCGCGTCCACATGGAACTCAGCCAGGTGGCGACCGACGAATTCGTCGCGTGAATAGCCGAGCATCGCCAACTCGGTGTGATTCGCCCAAATAATAATGCCGTCGGCGTTCACCCAATGAATTCCGATCGGCGCGTTTTCCAAAAGCGCGTAGCGATCCGCATCGACATTACTCGCGCGCTCGGTTTCCGGCGCTAAAAATTTCTCGATGGGATAAACATTCGAAACGGCGGATTCGACGCCGCCCTTGCCGCTCGCTTTCATCGCGACTCCCCGTCGATGACGATTGAAACACGCAGAGTAGTGAGCTAATACAAAGGGCGCAATGCATAAATACACATATGAATACACGCGTAGGAGGTCGCCTACAAGAACGCCAAGCTGAACGTGTTGACGCAACGGCGCCGAGCAGCGTCGACGTGTAGTGGGTGACGCGAGACGCGAGACGCGAGATTCGAGATTCGAGATTCGAGATTCGAGATTCGATAAGAGCGCCGTTTAGGCGCGATCTAACCAGGGCTCAAGGACGAGCCCCGCCGCGCGCCTCACTTCTCAGTGAGGCCGTGGCGGAGAAAAGCGAAAATCACACTTTTCGCTTTTCTCATGATCGTCGTGGCATGGATGCCCGATCGATCATGAATAAAGAAGTCAGCCGATAAGCCGGGTTCTGTCGAGAACAATCATTCATCTGGGATCTGCGTCACCGCAGACCTCAAGCGACCTACCCGGGAACCTGCATGGGCCATGCGTGCGAACTGCTTGCGCAACTCGCGTGTTCCCCTATTTGGTCTTGCTCCGAGCGGGGTTTACCGTGCCGTCGAATGTTGCCACCGACGCGGTGCGCTCTTACCGCACCCTTTCACCCTTACCGTCACCGCTTGCGCGGCGCTTAGGCGGTTTACTTTCTGTTGCACTTTCCGTGGATTCACATCCCCCAGGCGTTACCTGGCGCTCTGCCCTAGGAGCCCGGACTTTCCTCTATGAGTATTGCTACCCACAGCGATTGTCTGGCCAACTTCGGCGCAGAGCTTACGCGACGAGCGCGCGATTGCAAGGCGAATCGGCTATCGGTTTGCGTCAAACATAATGTTTCACTCCACCGTCACCGATTTTGCGAGATTGCGCGGCTGATCGATGTTGACGCCTTTGTTCAACGCAACGTGATACGCGAGCAATTGCAATGGAATATTCAGGAGAATCGGATCCAGCTCCGGCTCCGAGGCCGGTACGCAAAACTCGCCTTCAACCGGGACCGGCAATTCCACGGCGTGCGTAACCGCGAACACCGGTCCACGACGGGCGCGAATTTCCTCGACTGTGGAAATGTTTTTCGCGAACAGAGCATCGCGCGGCAGTATCACCACGGTCGGCGTCTCCGGCGCAATCAACGCAAGCGGTCCGTGTTTGAGTTCCGACGCGGGATAAGCCTCTGCGTGCAGATAGCTTACTTCCTTTAGTTTAAGCGCGCCTTCCAACGCGACGGCAAAGCCGGCTGCTCGGCCAACGAAGTAGACATCGCGCGCGGCAGCGATCTGCTGCGCCAACGCGGCAATCTGCGCTTCGCGTGCGACGATCGCATCGATTTGCTCCGGTAAGGCCTGCAAAGCCTGCAACAGACGCGCGCCGTCGGCGACGCCGAGATCGCGAATACGACCGAGATGAATTGCGAACAATGCGAACGCGACCGCCGTGCACGTGAATGTCTTTGTGGCAACAACGGCTATCTCCGGCCCTGCGTGCAAATACAACCCGCGTCCACACTCGCGCGCGATCGTGCTGCCCACGACGTTTACGATACCGAGCACCCGGCCGCCTTTGCGCTTCACTTCTTGAACGGCAGCCAACGTATCGAAGGTCTCGCCGGACTGACTGACGGCAATATACAAAGTATCCTGCTCGATGACCGGATTGCGGTAGCGAAACTCCGACGCAGGCTCGGCATGCGCGGGAATGCGCGCCAGCGTTTCGATGAGCTGTGCGCCGACACAGCCTGCGATGGCGGCGCACGAACTCTTCCGGCAACTCGTCCAGAAAGTGAAGCACTTCGCCGAGCAATCGTTTTGCTTCGTTCGGATTGAGCCGACTACTGCGAGCCAAATAGTCGGCAAGGTCGTCCAACTCGACATCCGCAGAGAAATCCGCTCGAAGTAAGTCCGACATGAAGTGCGCAGTGTGGGTAACAAGGAGATGATCGCCAAGTAGTTTGCCCGAATGCGGGCAGGCGACCGATGCAATCGAAGCGTGCTGTATTAGGTAAGTGACGCCGTAGCGAAAAGCGCTACGAAGCGTACCGACTTGCGCATCTTGCGATTAAGGAGTCGTCGCAAATTTAACCTGCTGAATGGAATAGCATGGCTCGCGCGCAGTTCAGCTGCGCCGAATTTTGAATGCACGCGCAACTGCCTCAAGTCACAGGCAGCGGAAATTTCTTAATCATTCACTGCCGTGCTAACGCCGGAACAGGTTTATTCAAGCGAATCGGCCGCAACGGCGGTGGCGGAGTCACCGGTGGCGGCGAGAACTCGGGCGGCGTCAAGGGGGGTGGCGGCGTCACAGGCGGAGTCGGAAACTCCGGAGGTGGATTGACGGGTGGCGGCACGACCGGAGGCGGATTGTCCGGCGGGAATGTCGGCGGCGGCGCCTCAGGGGGCGGTGGTGTTTCCCCCGGAGGATTCGAGACCGGCAAGACCGGCACACGCCGCTGTGTCGACTTCAATTTTCTGAGCGTCGCGGCGGAAACGGAGCGATCACTTCCCGCAGCGGGACTCAACACGAACTGACCGAAGCGCGGCTCGCAAATGTCCACGCCGGTGTCCGCAATAATTTTCGCGTCATCGGTCGACAGCTCCACCTGCGGATCAACCAAGGCCGTCTGCGCCAGTTCGGAACACGGGTCCGCGCCCCGCATGTATTTGTAAACTTGCGAGTAGGTATTCTCGCGAGTGTCCGCACCAGTGCGATTTTGCTCATCGCCCGCCGTATATACCGCGTCGGACTCCGGATGCAGCGTTGTCTCCGCCGAATAAATGCCGGCGAC
>Ga0209488_10004548_pt1 | contig 10796 bp, 10 predicted proteins | sample Rivendell_Oct201_8_FD_188349 | JGI IMG/M metagenome (GOLD analysis project Ga0209488, IMG submission 188349) | Vadose zone soil microbial communities from the Eel River Critical Zone Observatory, Northern California, USA -... | ecosystem: Environmental > Terrestrial > Soil > Vadose zone >... | reverse complement strand
CCGGTGGTCACCGATCCCAAGAAAGCCGTGGTCGCGCTCAAATGGGCGGTGCGCGAGATGGAAGAGCGCTACAAGAAGATGTCGAAGCTCGGCGTGCGCAACATCGACGGCTACAACGCGCGCGTGGCCGAGGCCAAGGCGAAAGGCGAGAAGCTCACCCGCACCGTCCACACCGGTTACGACAAGCAGAGCGGGGAAGCGATCTACGAGAACGAGGAGCTCGACCTCGAGCCGCTGCCCTTCATCGTCGTCATCGTCGACGAGATGGCGGATTTGATGATGGTTGCCGGCAAGGACATCGAGGGCGCGGTGCAGCGCCTCGCCCAGATGGCGCGCGCGGCGGGTCTGCACGTGATCCTGGCCACGCAGCGGCCGTCGGTCGACGTCATCACCGGCACGATCAAGGCCAATTTTCCGACCCGCATCTCGTTCCAGGTCACCTCCAAGATCGACAGCCGCACCATTCTGGGCGAGCAGGGCGCCGAACAGCTGCTGGGGCAGGGCGACATGCTCTACATGGCCGGCGGCGGACGCATCAGCCGCGTGCACGGACCGTTTTGCTCGGACGAGGAGGTCGAGAAGGTCGTACGCCATCTCAAATCGCAAGGCACGCCGCAATACCTCGAGGCCGTCACCGTGGCGGACGACGAGGACGAGGACGGCGATGCGGTCTTCGACGCGACCGGCATGGGCCAGCCCGAAGGCGGCGACCTCTACCAGCAGGCGGTGCAGGTTGTCATGCGCGACCGCAAGGCTTCGACCAGCTACATCCAGCGCCGGTTGCAGATCGGCTACAACCGGGCGGCGTCGCTCATGGAGCGCATGGAGAAGGAAGGCGTCGTCGGCCAAGCCAACCATGCGGGAAAGCGCGAGATCCTGGTCGGCGAAGAGGATGCCGAGCGTTATTGAGAATTCCGTGAGCCGCTGTTAAGGGCTTTTTGCCAAAATTCGTCGTCTTCTCGCCACACGGGGCGGCTACCGACCGGAGGGGACGCTGGGAGAGGGACCATGGCTGGCATGGGCCGGGGACTGTTGGTTGGGGCGGCGCTGGGCATGGCCGCGCTGACTTCGGCGGCGAGCGCCGAGCCCATTCCGCTACCGACGCCTGCACCGCTCCCGAAGGAAGGGGCTTCCTCTTCGACCAGAACCGGCACGGCGGCACAAGCCGCCGGATCTGGGCTGAAATCGCTCTTCCATCTCGACCGCGAGCCCGAGGCCGCCGCAACACCGTCGTCGACCACCACCGGTTTCAACTCCGCCCAGCGCGCGCAGGTCGACAAGGTCAGCGCCTATCTTTCGAGCATCCAGCAATTGGTCGGCGATTTTGTCCAGATCGGTCCCGACGGCAGCCGCGTCAGGGGCGAGTTCTACATCCAGAAGCCCGGCAAGGTCCGCTTCGACTATGAGCAGCCGAGCCGAATCGAGATCATCGCCGATGGCCAGTCGGTCGTGGTGCGCGACCGCAAGCTCGCCACGCAGGATCTTTATCCGCTCTCGCAGACGCCGCTGCGCTTTCTTCTCTCCGAGCGTATCGACCTCCTGAAGGAGACGAACATCGTAGGCGTGCGTGCCGACGACACGTTCGTGACCGTTACCATCGAAGAGACGCAACCGCTCATCGGCACCAGCCGGTTGGTGATGATGGTCGGCGCCAAGGATTTTAAGTTGAAGCAGTGGACGATCACCGACCCGCAGGGCTACGACACCACGGTTGCCGTCTCCAACCTCGACAACAGCAAGCGGCCCGATCCCAGCCTGTTCAAGATCGACTATACGCGCTACATCCAGTAAGCGCGTATCCGTACCCAGTCATCACTGATCAGACGGCGCTTGACCTTCTGGCGAACGATCGCCAGTTACGACGCGCATCCGATCACTGAGCGCTGACCACCGATCTCTCAATTCTCCTGATGCGGCTGACGATTACGACCTGGAACATCAATTCGGTGCGGTTGCGCATCGACAGCGTCGCGAGGTTCGTGAAGGCGGTTCGCCCCGACGTGCTTTGTCTGCAGGAAACCAAGTGTCCCGACGACAGGTTTCCGCTCAAGCGCTTCAAGCGTCTCGGCTACCAGCACGTGGCGCTCAATGGACAGAAAGGCTATCACGGCGTCGTCGTGCTTTCGCGCCTGCCGTTCGAAAGCTTCAACATCCAGTCCTTTTGCGGCAAGGCCGACTGCCGGCACATCTCGGCCGTGCTCGGCGAGCGCGCGGGGCTGCGCGATCCGATCACGCTGCATAACCTCTACGTGCCGGCGGGCGGCGACGTCCCCGATCCGGCGGTCAATCCCAAATTCGCGCACAAGCTCGCCTTTCTCGACGAGATGCGAGCGTCCTCGGCGCTGCGCTGTCACGACTCGAACCGCATGATTCTGCTCGGCGATCTCAACGTCGCGCCGCTCGAGCACGACGTCTGGAGCCACAAACAGATGTTGCGGGTGGTGTCGCACACGCCGGTCGAATGCCAGAAGCTCGTGGCCGCGCAGAAGGACGGCGGCTGGGTCGATGCCATGCGCATGCTGGTCCCGGAGCCGACCAAGCTCTACACCTGGTGGAGCTACCGCTCGCTCGATTGGAAAACGGCGGACAAAGGCCGCCGGCTCGATCACATCTGGGTCGCGCCCGCGCTCGCCAACCGCGTCATCGGCATGCGCGTGCTCAAGCACTGGCGCGGCTCGTCGCGGCCCTCCGACCATGTCCCGGTAACGGCGACGCTCGAGGTGTAGCGAGCGCGATGCGCAATCACTTTGGTTCGTGCGCGTCGAGAAAGGCGCGCACATCGACGATCTCGCGCGTCGCTTGATCGAGCCGGCCCGCGAGCGTCGCGCGCAGCTTGCGCGCCGCATCCGGGAAGCTGTCCAACATCCTGATGAAAAGCGGCCGCGGAATGCACAGCACGGTCGCGGGCTCGAGCGCTTTGGCGGTCGCCGGGCGCCTGGTCTCGGTGAACAGCGCGACCTCTCCCAGAAGCGTGCACGGGCCGACGGTGAGGTCCTTGCCGTCTTCCGCAGACGAGAGGTTGAATCGGCCCTCCTGCACGACGAAGCCGCCCTCCGACTCGTCGCCGGCGTTGAACAGCACCTCCCCGCCGTCGAGGTGTCGAGTCTCCGCCCCGATCGCCAGAATGCGCAACGCCGGCCGCCCCAAGAGACCGAGCGTCGGCACGCGTTCGAGGAAGGCGATGTCGTCGTCGATGGCCATGGGGGGCGGTTACGGCACCAATTTGTAACCGCCCGCTTCGGTAACGAGGATGGCAGGGCTGGCAGCGTCCCTCTCGACCTTCTGGCGCAGCCGATAGATGTGCGTCTCGAGCGTGTGGGTGGTGACGCCGGAATTATAGCCCCAGACCTCCTGCAACAAGGTCTCGCGCGAAACCGGACGTTGGCCGGCGCGATAGAGATATCGCAGGATCGCGGTCTCCTTCTCCGTGAGCCGCACCTTGTTGCCCTTGGGATTGAGTAGAATCTTCGAGCTCGGGCGGAACGTGTACGGGCCGATGGTGAATACGGCGTCCTCGCTCGCCTCGTGCTGGCGCAGCTGCGCGCGGATGCGCGCGAGCAGCACGGCAAAGCGGAATGGTTTGGTCACGTAGTCGTTGGCGCCGGACTCGAGCCCGAGGATGGTGTCGGAATCCGTATTGTGTCCGGTCAACATGATGATGGGCGCCTTGAAGCCGTTCTTGCGCAGGATGCGCACGGCTTCGCGCCCGTCGACGTCGGGCAGCCCGACATCCATGATCACGAGATCGATCTGCCCGGCCTTGGCCGCCTGCACGCCCTTGGTGCCATTGTCGACCGCGATCGATTCGAATTCCTCGTGCAGCGCGAGCTGCTCGACCAGCGCCTCGCGCAGTTCGGAGTCGTCGTCCACGATCAGGATCTTGCGGGTATTCGTCATTCCTCGGCCCCAGAATCGGCATCACCCCGGAACGGCGTCGCGCGAAATAGAGCATTCGGGGGTAAAAGAGCAAGCCGGTTTGCTACTTCTACGATAGGTTCATGGGCTCGGATGCCAGGGCTTGGTCCATGCGCCGCCGCGCTTTCTCTCTGATCCGGGTGCGGGCCCGACCGGGCCGCCCGACCCTGGGCATTCTGCTCGCTGGCCCGCTGGCGCTCCCGGTCGTGCTCGGCCGAGGGGGCATCCGCGCCAACAAATTCGAGGGCGACGGCGCGACCCCGCGGGGCCGATTTCGGCTGATCCGCCTGTGGTGGCGGGCCGATCGCCACTGGCACCCGCGCACGTTGCTGCCCGCTCACCGCATCACCCCCGACCTCGCGTGGTGCGAAGATACCACCGACCGACGGTATAACCGCCCGTTTCGACGGGCAACCTCCGACGGCGGCGACCGCCTTTGGCGGACCGACCACGTCTACGATTTCATCGTCGAAATCGACCACAACACCCGCCCCCGGGTGGCAGGCCGAGGCAGCGCCGTGTTCATGCATGTGGCGCGGCCCAACCGATCGCCGACCGCCGGCTGCGTTGCGCTCGCGGCGAACAACCTGCGACGTCTGCTTGCGGTCCTTGGGCCAAAGACGCGAATCGCAATTCGATATTAGGCCTGAGTTTCGCCCCGCGTGGCCCTTTCGCCGAAGATCGCGGTGCCAACCCGCACATGGGTGGCGCCGAACTCGATGGCGAGCGGGAAGTCCGCGCTCATGCCCATGGACAACAGCGAGAGGCCGTTGCGCCGTGCGATCTTGGCGGTCAGGGCGAAATGCGGCGCCGGCGGTTCATGCGCCGGCGGAAGGCACATGAGCCCGGCGATGGCAAGGCCGTAGCGCTCGCGGCACGCCTTGAGGAACGCGTCGGTCTCCTCCGGCAGCACGCCAGCCTTTTGCGGCTCGGCACCGGTATTGATCTCGACGAACAGCGTCGGCGTGCGGCCCTGCCGGGCGATCTCCTTGGACAACGCCTCGGCGAGGCTCGACCGATCGACCGAATGGATCGCGTCGAACAGCGCCACCGCCTCTTTCGCCTTATTCGACTGCAGCGAGCCCACGAGATGGAGGTCGATGCCGCCATGATGTTGCTTGAGCGGCGGCCATTTCGCCTTCGCCTCCTGCACGCGATTCTCGCCGAACACACGTTGGCCGGCGGCGATCACGCGTTCGATCGCATCCGCGCCGAACGTCTTGGAAATTGCGACCAGCGTCACCGAGGCCGGATCGCGCCGGGCCTCGGCGCAGGCGTGCGCGATCTGATCGCGAACCTTGGCCAGAGGCGTTTCGAGCACATTTGTTGCGCCGCTCATCATGCGATCATAGCACGATTGCGGGCTTTACCGCGCGCTGCCGCAGGCGCGTTCATTGGGCGTCGTGGAAGATGATCCCCAGCGTGTGGCGGCGGCCGGATCGCAGACGGCTCACGCCGTGGCGCATGTTGACGCGATAGGTGCCGCGCATGCCTTGCACCGGTCGATGATGCACGGGGAAGATCACGCCCTCGCCCTGCGCCAGCGGCACGATTTCCGCCCGCGACTGCATGCGCGGCCGCTGCTCCGTGAGCACGAACTCGCCGCCGGTGAAATCTTCGCCCGGCCGCGACAGCAGAAAGGCAACCTGCAACGGGAACACGTGCTCGCCGTAGAGATCCTGATGCAGGCAATTGTAGTCGCCGGCGCCATACGCGAGCAGGAGCGGCGTCGGCTTCGTCTGTCCGGCCTTGTGACAGCGCGCGAGATAGGTCGCGTGATCGCGTGGAAACCGCAGACCGATCGCCATGGATTCGTTCCAGCGGTTGGCGATGTCGGCAAGCGGCGGATAGAGCGCGCCGCGCAGTGCTGCCACCAACTCCGGCAGCGGATAGGCGAAGTATTTGTACTCGCCGCGACCGAATCCATGCCGCGCCATCACCACGCGGCTGCGAAAGAGCGTGTCCGACGCGTAGGTCTCGGCCAGGTCCACGCATTGCTGCGATGTCAACAACCGCCCGGTCGTCGCGCAACCGTACGCATCCAGTTGCGCGGCGATGCTCACCCAATCGAGCGCCGCAACTTGCGCGGCGAGAGCGCGCGCGCTCGATGCCGGCGTGCGCTCGCCTGCGGCGGGAAGGACCCGCGTCACGCCGCCTTCTCCCGTGCCAGCAGGGCGCGCTTGCGGGCAACACCCCAGCGATAGCCCGAGGTCGATCCATCCATGCGCACCACCCGGTGACACGGAATGGCGACCGCGATGTCGTTCGAGGCACAAGCCTGCGCCACCGCACGCACCGCCTTCGGCGCCCCGATCCGCTCGGCGATCTCGCGGTAGCTTGCGGTCGAGCCGGCCGGGATATCGCGGATGGCGGTCCACACCCGCTGCTGGAACGCGGTGCCGCGGATGTCGAGCGGCAAGTCGAGCCCCTTCCCCGGTGCCTCGATGAAGCCCACGACCTTGGCCACGAGTCGCTCGAACCTCTCGTCGCCGCCGACGAGGCGCGCGTTCGGAAAGCGGTCCTGCAGACCGCGCACCAGTGCCTCGGGATCGTCGCCGAACTCGATGGCGCACACACCTTTGTCCGTGGCCGCGACCAGGATCGCACCGAGCGAGCATTGGCCAACCGCAAAGCGGATGACGTGACCGCTGCCGCCGGCGCGGAATTGCGTCGGCGTCATGCCGAGCAGGTCGGACGCGGCGGCGTAGAAGCGGCCGTTGGAATTAAAGCCCGCGCCATAGATCGCCTCGGTGACGGTATTGCTGGCGGCGAGTTCCTCGCGCACGCGCTTGCCGCGATGGCCGGCGGCATATGCCTTCGGCGTCACCCCGGTCACCGCCTTGAACACGCGGTGGAAGTGGAAGCGGCTCATGCCCGCGGATTGCGCCAGCGCGTCGAGGCTCGGCGCCTCCTCGGCTTCTTCGATCAGCCGGCAGGCGCGCGCGACCGCAGCGGCATGCGTCTCGGCAAGGGTGGGCTCGTTCGGCCGGCAGCGCTTGCACGGCCGAAATCCCGCCCGCTCGGCGTCGGCGCAAGTTTTGTGGAAAGCCACGTTCTCGCGCCGCGGCAATCGAGCCGCGCATGACGGCCGGCAATAGACGCCGGTCGTGCGCACCGAATAGAAGAACGTGCCGTCGGCCGCGCGATCGCGCCGCTTGACCGCCTTCCAGCACGCGTCGTCGTCCAACAAGGACGATTTCCGCGGCGTCTCGTTGGTCCGCGTCAGCAAAGACATGATCTTGCTCCCTCAGGCTCCGACGGATCGGGTCCGTCTCCTGATCGGCAATTTATGGATCGCAGGATCGCAAGCACTCCGCTCCTTGCTCTCAAATCAAAGATAGGCGCGCCACCCGAAATCCGCAGCCCGTCCCGTCCGAGCGGCGCGCCGCGGTGGGCGAAGGCCGGGACCGTTGACCACCCCGACGCTTTCATGTCCAAGTGCCGCTCGAAAAACCAAGCAGGACGCACGATTTATTAGCATGCCAAGGGTAGTTTCTGCGTCCTAGTCTTGCGTCCGAAAGACCCGAGGGATTGCGGCAGCGCGGCCGATGACGAGCGAACGCTACAACGCCCGCGAGGCGGAGGCCCGCTGGCAAAAGGTCTGGGACGAGCGGGGCATCTTCGCCACCCGCAACGACGACCCGCGCCAGAAATACTACGTGCTGGAGATGTTCCCCTATCCATCGGGGCGCATTCATATGGGGCACGTGCGCAACTACACCATGGGCGACGTGGTCGCGCGCTTCAAACGCGCCATGGGTTTCAACGTGCTCCATCCCATGGGCTGGGACGCCTTCGGCATGCCGGCGGAGAACGCCGCCATGGAGCGCAACGTCCACCCCAAGGCGTGGACCTATCAGAACATCGCCGCCATGAAAGCGCAGCTCAAATCGATGGGGCTTTCGCTCGACTGGGCGCGCGAGATCGCGACCTGCGATCCCGCCTACTACAAGCACCAGCAGAGGATGTTCCTCGACTTCCTGCGGGCGGGTCTGGTGGAGCGCAAGCTCGGCAAGGTGAATTGGGACCCGGTCGACCGCACCGTGCTCGCCAACGAGCAGGTGATCGACGGGCGCGGCTGGCGCTCGGGCGCGTTGGTCGAGCAGCGCGAAATGCCGCAATGGTATTTCCGCATCACCAAATTTTCCGAGGATCTGCTGCAGGCGCTCGACCGGCTCGACCGCTGGCCCGAGAAGGTGCGCCTCATGCAGCGCAATTGGATCGGCCGCTCGGAGGGGCTGCTCGTGCGCTTCGCGCTCGATCCCGCAACAACCCCGAACGCGGAAGACGAGCTCGAGGTCTTCACCACCCGCCACGACACGTTGTTCGGCGCCAAGTTCATGGCGCTTTCGCCCGACCATCCGCTCGCCGCGGCCGCCGCGGCCAAAAACCCCGCGCTCGCCGCATTCATCGCCGAATGCAGGCGGCACGGCACCGCGCAGGAGTTGATCGACACCGCCGAGAAAATGGGCTTCGACACCGGGATGAAGGCGCTCCATCCCTTCGATCCGGACTGGAGGCTTCCGGTCTATGTCGCCAATTTCATCGTGATGGACTACGGCACCGGCGCGATCTTCGGTTGCCCGGCGCACGACCAGCGCGATCTCGATTTCGCCAACAAATACGGCCTCGGCGCCACACCGGTGGTGTGCCCACCGGGCGAAGACGCGAGCACCTTCATCATCACCGACACCGCCTATGACGGCGACGGCCGCATGATCAATTCGCGCTTCGTCGACGGCATGACCATCGAAGAGGCGAAGGAGGAGGTCGCGCGCCGGCTCGAGCACGCGTCGCGCGGCAATCGTCCGGTCGGCACGCGCCAGGTCAATTTCCGTCTCCGCGACTGGGGCATTTCGCGCCAGCGCTACTGGGGCTGCCCGATCCCGGTCATCCACTGCGAGCGCTGCGGCATCGTGCCGGTGCCGGAAAGCGATCTACCGGTCACGCTGCCGGACGATGTCGATTTCGATCGTCCGGGCAATCCGCTCGAGCGCCATCCGACCTGGAAGAACGTTGCATGCCCGACATGCGGCGGTCCGGCGCGGCGCGAGACCGATACCATGGACACCTTCGTCGATTCGTCCTGGTACTTCATCCGCTTCACCGATCCCTGGACGACGCGTCCCACCAACCGTGCGGTCGCCGACCGCATGATGCCCGTCGATCAGTACATCGGCGGCATCGAGCATGCGATCCTGCACCTGCTCTACAGCCGCTTCTTCACCCGCGCGATGCGCGCGACCGGACAGATCGATCTCGACGAGCCGTTTGCGGGGCTGTTTACCCAGGGCATGGTGGTGCACGAGACCTACCAGGCGGCGAACGGCGAATGGGTGATGCCCGCCGAGGTGAAGGTCGAAGGCGCGGGCGCAGAGCGGCGCGCCACGTTGCTCGCGACAAACGAGCCGGTCGCGATCGGCCCGATCGAGAAGATGTCGAAGTCGCGGCGCAATACCGTGGACCCCGACGACATCATCGCGAGTTACGGCGCCGACACCGCGCGTTGGTTCATGCTCTCCGATTCGCCCCCGGAGCGCGACGTGATCTGGACCGAGGAGGGCGTGCAGGGGGCCTGGCGATTCGTACAACGACTCTGGCGTCTCGTACGGGAGGCGGCAGAGGTGGCGGCGCCCGCCGATCTGCCGCGACCGCCGCGCTTCGGCGAGCCGGCGCTCGCCTTGCGCAAGGCCGCCCACCGCGCGCTCGCGCGCGTGTCGGAAGACATCGAACGGCTGCGCTTCAACGTCTGCGTCGCCCACATCTACGAGTTCGCGAATGCCTTCCAGGCCTCGCTCGCCAGCCTCGAGACTGAGCCAGCGGCCGACTACCGGTGGGCAGTACGGGAAGCGGGGGACGTCCTGGTGCGGCTGTTCCACCTCATGATGCCGCATTTGGCAGAGGAGTGCTGGGCCGCGCTCGGCCATAAAACGCTTGTGGCCTCAGAGGCTTGGCCGGCACTCGAGGGAGAACTTTTGGTCGAGAACACGATCACACTTCCGGTCCAAATCAATGGTAAGAGGCGCGGAGATGTCACAGTCGCCCGAAATGCGGCGAAGAGCGAGATCGAAACTGCCGTTTTGGCGCTTGATGCGGTAAAACGGGCACTCGATGGCAGGCCGCCCAAGAAGGTGATCGTGGTACCGCAAAGGATCGTCAATGTGGTGGCATGACAAAGGCATGGATCGGTCGGTGGTCTGCGCCCCTCGCGGGGCGGGTCGCCGAGAAGCCGCGCCTACGCCGATGGGCTCGGCGCAGGGAAGAATCATGCGGGCCGCCGCCGCGCTGGTGATCGCCGCGCTCGCCGGCGGCTGCTTCCAGCCGCTCTATGGCGAACAGTCTCCGACCGGCGGGCCGATCTTGCGCGACCAGCTCAGCGCCGTCGACGTCCTTCAGATCGGCGCCCCGAAGGGAACCGACGAGGCGCGAATCGCGGTCGAGATTCGCAACTCGCTTCTTTACGACTTCACCGGCGGGGGCTACGCCGCCCCACCCACCCATCGGCTGAAGATCGCCATGAGCTCCACGCGCGCGTCGATCATCGTCGATGTCAATACCTCGCGGCCGGACGTCGAGAACTACGGCATCAATGCGACCTATACGTTGACCGAAATCGCAACCGGCAAAATCGTGGTCACCGGCACCACCTTCGCTCGCGTCTCTTATGACATCCCCGGCCAGGAGCAACGGTACGCGCGCGTGCGCGGATTGCGCGACGCAGAGCTGCGCGCGGCAAAAGTTGTCGCGGACAATATCAGGTCGCGACTTTCGTCCTATTTCATTGCCGGCACGTAAGAGAGCTTTCACCGTCATCGTCCACCGGCGGCCACCAAGGCCGTATTTGATCCGCGCGCGTGCTCCACGGCGCCGCGAACGGATGC
>Ga0209488_10004547_pt1 | contig 10796 bp, 13 predicted proteins | sample Rivendell_Oct201_8_FD_188349 | JGI IMG/M metagenome (GOLD analysis project Ga0209488, IMG submission 188349) | Vadose zone soil microbial communities from the Eel River Critical Zone Observatory, Northern California, USA -... | ecosystem: Environmental > Terrestrial > Soil > Vadose zone >... | reverse complement strand
TCTGGACCTCTTGCAAGCAGTTATTAAGTGTACGGATGGGATCTGAATGTTGTCAGAACGAACAAGGGGGTATGTGACGACGACCGCGCACCTGAGTCCATGGGATTTAGAATGTCGCGAGTTTGATGCTGCCAAACGATGGCCTCACCGTGTCTTCTTAAATATGGTGGGCAGGTCCCCATCTCATGCTAGGTATTGCGACAAGCCTTACGCCCTACATCGCAATACCCCTACAGCTGGCAGGGCCATCGCAAAGAATGGGAGACACTACAATGACTCGACGGCGCACGGGACGAGCAAACCCGAACACAGATCGAGGCCGCTGTAGTACAATGCACCCCAACACTCTGCGCGTCCCGGTGACAGAGACAGGTAGTTCAACTCCGAGTCGGCAACCACAAGCACGCGGCGCCAGTGGTAGGACTATCACTCGCACTGGAGGTCGCGGAGCCGCGAACCGGGGTACAGAGTCACGCACCATCACTAATAGGACTGGTATTGTCTCGCCGAAAAGCACGGCAACTTCATTCAGATATCGCTTTTTGTGACCCGGAAAGAACGAGAGCCCGGGCCTGTGCTGAGCCAAACAAAAAAAAAAGTGGAAGAGCCCTGAGAGACCTATCATAGTAGGAAGGTCGGCGGTGCACAGCCCCAGATCGCAGAGCCTAAAGAAGTCGTGGCCGCAACGGCCGCAGAAGAAGCACGGAGTCATGAAAGTGCATGTGAAGTACTGTAGGAGCAATGTAGGAGTAGCAGTAGTGGCAGGTTGGAAGGTCACCGCGGACGCGGCGCCAGTGCGTGTTTAGGCGACTCGCTATTGGTGCACGTGCGTATTCTTGGCAACCTTGGCGGACTCTTCGCTCTAGGTCTGTAGTACGCCGTCATACGCGGAAAGGGTCTGAAAGTCACAGCACATAGGAATATGAGTACTCGTGCCGAATTCCGAGTCAAAAAATATGCTGGGTCCAGCCCCCTCGTACCATCATACCCGCTCCGAGTCACCGAGTCTAGCCTGAACGGGACAGGTGATGAGACAGATGGAGTAGTGTGAATGACTATGAACAAAGTTTCTATTTACACTATCGTATTAAGATCATGAAGCGTCCTGCGACAAAATGACTGCTTCTCAAAAACAAGCCCTAGCGATATCCCCAGGAATACAAGGTTTTTAGAGCTTCTATGGCGGCCACCCCTTTGGCGCTCCCTATCGAAACACCTTGCCCAGAGCCAATTACCTGGCCATTGACTGCGCAGTTCAGCATACAGTTCCCTCAAGTGTCACTGACAGACTCACATTTGGCGGTGACACGATGAGTCCTTTGATGATGAGGACCCCATTGCTCCTCGACCCACGAGAGGTACTGTACGAGGCTTCCATTGCCATTGCCCGCCTTGTGACGTTGGAGTAGGTTGTTCAAATCGCGCGTTGGGTCGTCTTAATGCTAGGGTTTCAATACCTGGGATGCAAATAGATGAACGTGTCGCTTACCCGTTGGCATGGTGTACGGTGGTAAGAATATGGGTGAGTATGTGGGTGTAACTTGTGGTCGGTTGGGTGAAAGTGGTGGATGCAGACGGTTGACCAGACCCGTTAAATAGCACGAGGGGTTCAACATAGCCAGCTATGCCACAGGGTTTCCCAAGTACAACAGCTCCTTGAGGCCCAGTGCCCCGAGAGTCCAACATTCCAGCACACGTAGCACTTGTAATCGGTGCCCCAATAACCAGGATTTCGACTACACCTTGTTCTCAAGGTAGTGCAATGCCCCCAGTGACAGGCAGAGCTTCCGCCGAGAGATGGACGGCACCGGTAGATATGCCCTTAACCCATAAGCAGGACACCAATTCCTGAATTTGAGCACTCAATCGGCATACCGGGGCTTCCGGAGCGCTCTGAATGTCGTGATCTGAATTAGAGGTAACCCAAAATAGTGGTGCAGTGCGAGGACATCCAGGTTGAATATGATATGGACGATGGTAGGATCGTTTCGGGAGAATGACAAAATAGGAAGACACAAACAACAGGTCACTGTAAAAGGTTCGCTGACTCAAGCGCTATGCCGTAGTCAATTTCCGTGTTAGGAACCGTTCGTTACGGTCTTGTGGCGTTCCACTTGTAACCATGTCGACCCTATAAACCAGATAACAGTAACAAGGCACACACTGTAACAAAATTCGAATATGGAATGTGTGTTTGATGCGTGGATCCACTTCTGTAAGATAATACGGTGAAACGACGCCGCAATTAGAAACGTATACCCGCTCGTTGTGATAGACGGTAATGGAACAATGTACTTCGCCCCGTGAGAAACGTTGGATCGGCTGTATTGAGATTGATACGTATTGTAGGGTGGCCTTGAGTGATGGTAACAGCTGATCCCTACATGTGTACAGTCGAGGTCGCCAGGCCTTCAGTATTGGCACACCGTCAACACCTGGACACATGTTACGAAATGCAAAGCAGTATGACAGGCCAAGGACCCGTTTGACGTCTGGTTAGCAAGCACGTTTATGGCCCCAGAATTCACAATCCATATTCGTTGCAGATCTGTCTGAAAGCGGTAGAGCTGTTCTTATTATACACGGACACGGAACTATTGATCATGATTGAGGACGTTCCAAGAAAGAGGAACACGTGATAACCACCTAAATGGGCTGGCACCCCTGAGCCGCCTCTCATCAATCGTAAAATTTCTTCATTCCTCATAGCTCGGCGGTGCATCCACGGGTGTTCCCCCTGCTCGTGATGGGCCTTGCAGGGGCGATGGGTATGCGGCTGACCACTGGATTAGAATACATTGACAACGAGGTGGAGACATCCTACGGAGAGATTCCTCCTCATCTCTCATCTGCCTCTTCATGTACACAGCGCGCTCACGCGTCTTCTCCAACAAACTGACGAATTGAAAGATGCCCTGGTTCTTCAAGCGGATCTCAGACTTTGTGCCGGAAGTGAGTCCGCCGTCAGAAACGGGCCTAATATCGATAGACACGTAGTTGGAACTCAGGTATGGTTGTTCAAACCTTGCCGACAATATGGATGGGAGTGGTAGTGATAGGGTGTCGAATCCTGTGCTGCCTCCGTCAATCCCGGAGACGAAAATCAGCTAGGAATCCGTTACTTGTATGAGTCTTTCTTAAAAGAAGTACTAGCATCGGCAGAACGCACTCGTTGATCCGTCAAAAACAACTTCCCTGTCCCGTTCAGTTTCCGCCCCCCTCCAGACCCTCCGGAAGTTGAAGAACCGGTTGGGGGTACATCCGGAATGATGAGGGAAACTTCTGCACCCGATTCCACGATCATGATGGTAAGCTCTTCGGGTAGGGGCACTGGGGCACGGTCAGGGTTGAGCATCGTCCAGTTGAGAGCCATGGCAGAGGTAGAGGTGGGACGATGTATTGATACGTATTCATGTCGGGCTTATCAATCTAATCAGCGGGCTATCTATAACTTAAAAGAGTGTCTATTTTATCAAGGCTACCTGGCGCAATGGTAGCGCGTTTGGCTTCGATCGCCGACGGCACCAAAAGGTTGCAGGTTCGAGTCCTGCGGTGGTCATTTTTTCCCCTCCGCTCCTCTGGAGCTTGAGAGATCTCTTTTCTTCATCCATGGACTCAGATTCGCGTTCATTGTTAATAAAATATTGTATCATTGATCTTCGTCTTCGGCGTTGTTCCCAGCTTTGACACGTGACCTCGTGTGTCTGTCGCGTCTGTCGCGTCTCAACACCACAAGGACTCAAAGTGACGTTCAGCTCGCCCCATCTCCTATCCCAAGCCGTATCGTCTATAATAAAACGCCATGGACACGCATAAAGAAATGTCTCAACACTCATCCAATCCCCTCGAACTTCCTTCTTCAGATGTTCGAAACAGAGCGGCGTTGCACAGATATCGCAAAGCTCGGGCGATGGCAGGAAACCAACGTGACTCGGACGAGCCAGAAGACGAACTCGAAGTTTCTGACCTCAAAATTTATCAAAGACACATCGCAGGGCTTCTCCAGGATCGACCGGTCGTGCACGCCCAGTACACAACGCCTGGAAACACGGGCCCAGAATTACTTATTGACTTGGATGAAGACATGGATGACGAGAAAGGGCAAGAGAACGATGATGAAAATAGCGATGAAGATGATAGAGACAGCTCCATGGACGCAGACGCGGATGCGGAGATCGACGAGGAAATGACGCTGCACCTCAAGTCGCGGGAGGAGCAGGAGGAGATCGAGCTCGAAATTGCCGACCTCGAGGAGGCCGTTCCTGCCATCACGCAAGACTACAAGCTTATTGACCGCCTCGGAACGGGTACATTCTCGTCGGTGTACAAAGCCATTGACCTTGGTTATCACACAAAGTGGGACAACAGGGTGTGGCATGGATTACAACCCGCCGCGTCGTTCGCGTTCCACCAGTCAGCACCGCGACCACCCAGCGCAAAAGTTTTCGTTGCAGTTAAGCGCATATATGTGACTAGCAATCCAGAGCGGATACGGAACGAAATTTCCATACTGGAAACGTGTCGGGGTGCGCGGCACGTGTCACAACTTATCACTGCGTTTCGACATGAGGACCAGGTCGTCGCGATCCTGCCTTACCATCCGCACGAGGATTTTCGCGTGCGTACATGTGTGTTGGAGCGTGCCTCGCTTTTGCAATGTTGAGTTGATTTGAACCTTCACAGTCATTTTACCGCACACTTCCGATCTCTGGGGTCCAAACGTATTTTAGATGCATGTTTCGTGCGTTGCGGGATATTCATGCGCGGGGAATTATTCACCGCGACGTCAAGCCTGCCAACTTCCTCTTCGATCCTCACAGGGGAGTAGGGACGCTTGTTGACCTTGGCCTGGCTTGCGTGTGTATTTACTATTATTGTATGAAAACTGGGAACTGAAGTGATCGTTTATTTTTTTAGCGCATGGGCGTGGACCTCCCCGTACATTACGGAAAATGTTTGCACACTGCGCCGACAAGGGAACATCCACATGGCCGGCTACGGCGCGCAGCTGAATACAACTCTGAGTTTGTCAAGAGAAAGCAGAAGGATGCGCGGGTTCGCAGCGGTTGGACATCCGATCGAGTGGGTTACTTAGAGAAGGATGCAAGGTATGTGCACCGCGGCGCGCGTGCGTTTTGGTTTTACTTAATTCACAGACCCCATTCAAAAGCTAATCGAGCAGGCACGCGAGGTTTTCGCGCGCCAGAGGTACTCCTGAAGTGTAGTGAGCAAACTGGAGGTCTGTCTAAATGTGTCTCCTAACCGTTGTTCATATTTGCCGACTACAAGTGTTTTCATTAGCGATCGACATGTGGTCTGCGGGGATGATCCTCCTTTTCTTCTTGACTGGAAAGTTCCCCCTTTTCCAGTCCAACGATGACGTGGAAGCTCTTTTAGAGATAGCGTGCATTGTTGGGCGCCGAAGAATGGAGAAAGCAGCAACTCTACACTGTGAGCGCTCGTCGGAAGCAGATGTGTGGCGGTATATTAATTGGTTCCTACAGCCCGAACATTCACAACAAATATCCCATCCATCACACCAGAAGGGAAACTCTGGCGCGAATTCGTGGAGACTCTGAATCCGAAGTTGTGGGAGCGCCCGAAGAGTGCCTTGTGTCCAAACCCCTACAGCCTGAGCGAGGCATCGTCTGGAGGGGGTTCCTATGCGCCCCCTCCCTCGTCCTCGTCGCCGAGTGCAGCAGGTACGGCCCTAAACGAGACGCGTTGGCCGTCTCCACTTGTAGATGACCACGAAACAGACGTGGAACAAGCGCTCGACCTACTCGAGCGCCTGATGCATCCAGAGTCGATCAAGCGTATCACGCCGCGGCAAGCACTATACCACCCGTTTCTGCACGAGAGTGAGGAAGGTGAAGGCGACGATGCGTTCTTTCCTCATCCATTCGGGGAGGGTGTTTGCGGAGAATGGCATTTTGTCGACACAGTGACGGAGGAATATCGAGTGCGGATACGGATGGAAGATGGGAGTATGAGCGTGATACCAGTGATGGCAGGCGAGGGCACGGCCATAGGAGACGAACCGTGCGAGTTTCATCGGAAGGAGGACTTTTTCAAGTCGCGTTGATAACTTATGTGACGTCCATCCTTATTTTGGGTTGTGCCACGTGTCAGTGGCTTGGGTCAAGGGAGCTGCGCGAACACCATCTATCCAAGGCCCAATGTATCGTCCAAAGCGTGCAGAGTAAATGACAACGACGTTCGCGGCGCCCCATCAGACTATTCTCTCATTCTCAACCTATTTGTCAACAGAATCGGCTATCGAGCAGTTAGCGCCTCTTGTCGTCGTCATCGTCCTCCCACTTCTCGTCCTTTACGGTCGGAACTACACCCGTGAATTCGCCCTCCACATGCTCGCTGTCGCTAGCTCGGTGCTCCCTTGGAACTGGTCATCGATACATGAGCATGAGCATGGATCCGTTCTCTCCCACCCAAAGACGAAAACCCCCATCCGCACTCGCGCCGAACAGCTGGCTGCGAGAGGTGATAGTCGCTCTGGTGCGTAACCAGTTACATCGTGTGTGGCGCGTACAATTTGAAAACATGTCAAACAGCCTGTGACACAGTAGAAGGTGAGAAGAGCGTGTCCTACCCCGGACTCGTCAATATTTCCGGGACGTATTGCTTCATGAACTCGACTATACAGGTGTGCCCGCCCGTCACGCCATCCCGTCCCGTCTCACCGGGCATCTAACCCACCGCCCCTGCATGCCTTATAGGCCCTCGCCTCCCTATCTTACCTACAACCGCACGTAGACGCAATCTACGCCAAAGCCGAGGCGGTCGACATGCCCACGCCCGTCGTCGACGCCCTGCGCAATCTCCTGCACGGTGCGATATGCCCCCCCCTCCCCCCTCGCGCTTCTTGGCTGCCTTCCCAACGCGCATGACCCTTCCCCCCACCAGGACTGAACACCCCTTCCTCCCACCACCGCTCCATCCGCCCCGTCGATATGATCGCGGCGCTCTCGCAGCCCGAGCCAGGCCGGCGCGTTCCCCTCTTCTCCTCACGTGAACACCAGGATGCGCAAGAGCTCTTCCAGCTCGTGTCGGAGTACATCAAGAAGGAGGCGATCACCGTAGACCGCGAGGGCGCGCGCGACCTCGGCTTTGGTGCGCTCGCATCACTTTCGTCTGACGCCACGGCCACGACGGGCCTCGACTTGTCCAAGGGCGTCTTCGATGGACTTACTGCAAACCGTCGAAGTTGCTGTGAGTGCGGCTACACAGAGGCGGTCATGCACTTTCCATTTGACAACTGGCAGCTCACCGTCCCTCGTGTCGTGCGTCCGTTTTCCTTTCGCTTCTCGTATGCCCGACGCTAAGCAATGGCGTCTTCTCGTTTCAGGCGAGCTGTCGACTCGAGGACTGCCTCGTTGACTACACACGCCTGGAGATCCTGACAGATTGTATCTGCCGCAAGTGCTCGATGCGTGCGACCCTCCGCCGACTGGAACAAGACGCAGAACGACTGAGTGCGGAGGCAGGCAAGTCGTTAGTATCACAGTCGAAAAAGAAGCGTGTGCGCGAGGCCAAGCGACTCGCGGGCCGCCTCAAGACTGCGCTCGAGGAGGGGCGGATCGAGGAAGATATCAAGGGCGTCAAGATAGAGAAGGTGTTCTCCCGAGCTTCAACAAAGCAGGCCATGGTCGCGCGGGTAAGTGATCTTTTTTCTTATTCCCTGTCAGATCCCCTACACCTTGCCTGACCCAATCCGTACACCCCGTTTAGCCTCCACCTGTACTCGCGCTACACTTCAATCGTTCCGTGCACTTAGGTACATACGCGTCCAAAAACTCGGCGCGTGTGCACTTCCCAGAGCTCCTCGACCTGACTCCATTCACAACATCGGGCATGCTCTCCACCTCACCGAGATTCCCTATCTCCTCGCACATACCCTCCTCTCCCACCACCACCGCCTCTCTAGCCGCCCTAACAAGTAAAGCACACAACCTCGTGCCGCAGCAACCACCGCGCGTGCTATACCGCCTCGCGGCAGTAGTGTGCCACTACGGCCAACACTCCTTCGGACACTACGTCTGTTATCGGCGCAAGCCCCGCGGAACGGGACGCGTCGTGCCGCCGCGGTTGGACGAGCCCCCTCCGGCACCAGGGAGGGGCTGGCTGCGCGCGAGTGATGACTCGGTGCGCGAGGTCGGGATCGAGACGGTTTTGCAGGAGGGCTCTGGCGCTTTCATGCTCTATTACGAGCGAGGGAGTGATGATGATTGGCCGCCCACTAAGTCCCCACGTCTTGGGGCTGTGGCGGTCGACGACGACGACGACAACGACGATGCGGGAGGAGGCGGCTGCGGTAGCGTCATCGAGGAGAAGATACGGACACATCGTTTGCAGGGCGGGATTATATGGGAATCGGGTGAGGAAGAGGAGGCGGAAAGGGAGAAGGAGAAGGTAGCTCCGGTGATCAAGGCGCGGGTCGTGCGGAGTGTGTCACTTGGGCTGGAGGAGGATGTCGTTGAACGTGCGTCGGGGTCTGTGAAGCAGGAGGCAAATCTTGATGCGGACTCGGAGGCACGGTTATTGTCATCGTTGTCTGCGCCTGCGCCTGCGCCTGCACGTGCCAAGCCGGAGCCTGTCGAGGTCGAGTCTACAGTTGAGTTGCCCATGTTGACGATCTCCCCCGATTCATCATCACCGATACCCGACACACCTGCGGTAGACGAACCTCCGGTGTCCCGAACGGTGGACCTTCGAGCGTAGGACCACCCCTTCGCCGCGTTGTCTCGCTGTCTTTGTCGCACGCATTGCATTCTCGTAGTTACGTCTCTGAAGCATGTTTTCGTGTGGATTCCACGGCCCGTGTTACACGTTTAACGGGAACCCATCGGAACACCTCCGGTTCAGGCAAGACAAGACGGACGACCATTGATAGCCGATGTCAGGACATCATATTTCGCACACGCCAAGTGAGCAGCAGACAAACAATAATAATTATACACACAGTCCTCGTCCTCTGCAGCAAGAAACAAGCAACAAAACAAAGGTACTAGATGACGCAGATATTTCCAGTGTACTAGATGGTGTTCCAGGAACATTGAACGGCGGACTCATTGAGATGCCAAGGGTTGTGTTACGTTTCAGGTAAGAGATTTCGTAGGACCAATGTTGATCACCAGTAGACATGGCGCTCGACGGTGCGCGGCTGCGGCCTTGTGTAAATCGTGCGCTTGACGCGTGTCACGGCAGGGTACCATGCGTGGTAGACGTCGCCTGTCCCGAGACGGACTTCGACTACTTGCCTTCCCTGTATTACATTGATACAAGTCACGAGGTACACATTAGAGAGAGTCTAGTGGGGTAGGAGAAAGGGATGCGTACGGCGTAGTCGTAGCGCGAGTGAAGGACGATGCCTTCTTGATAACCAGTTGGTGATTGGACAGAGACGACCTCACCGGGCTGTACGTGAGAGGAGACAGAACAGAGAAATGGCACAGATCCGCGCGGAAGCATCATTTTTGTTTTTTTTGGTGAATAATTAGTGATCGGGGCGGAAGTAGTCAGGCAATAAAAAAACTACGCACAACAAAGTCTTCGCCGGACATGATGTTATCGTTGGAGATTCGGTGTTGGCTTGAAGGGATTTGAAAGGGGGGGAAGCGAGGGAAATATCGTTGATGTGCGTGCGCAGGGGTTGCTGTGAAGAAGGGAAGGGGGGTCCGCGGTGACAGGTTTTATAGGGCCAGGAACCGGAAGATAATATAAATGACGCCGTTGTCCTCGCGCCGGCGTGCGGCACCCACGCGGTCTTCGTGAGGCCTTTCCTCTTTTTTTTATTCTCCCTTCTTTATTTATTTATTTTCTTCTCAAAAATACAATACTCAGGTTGCAGGGGAACCACCAAACTGCCAAGTTTCTACGGTGGACCGTATTTGCGCGCCTCATACTCCCCAGGTCTTTCCCCGAGTGGGACAAAAGGATGGATAAATCTGGACGGCGCACGGTTATTTTCGTCCTTTTTTGTTATTTGTTTCCTATTGAAGTGATGGGACAATTGACGTCCGATACCTCGTGGTGCCCTTCATCAGCCACGTGTCCGGTGTCGGCCGCTAGCGGCATGGCAGCTTCTCCGCTTGCAGGATTGCAAGAGCGTGCAACGCAGCCTCCATCGATTTGATTGATTAGCACGGAATGCTTTTCAAATCTGCTGTCTAAGAACTTGCTCAGTTCGTTGGTGGTTTAATGCTATCAAGTCATGTGGCATTGGCACACGAACCGTGCGACTTTGTCCAGAATTTGAGTGATGGTGATGCACGCACCCTCATCTGGGTGGTGATATGCTAGGCTTGTGATGATGACGATTGACGCACCTTTCCGGCCCTGCCATCGAGTAATGGAACTAAACTACCAAGTAATGGATCCAATTTGCCCACAGCATAAACGTGGGTGGATAATTTTAACATACGTCACGGCATGGCATGACGGTGAAGCGTTCCGTGGCTCCGTGGCCGGAACCGGAGGCTGCGGAAGCTACTGAGCTCGCTCCTGGCCTGGCCAAGTGAAGGAATGCCAAACTTTTCCATGTCCAGAGACTTGGCGCGAATTGCAGATTATATACAGGTACGAGTACGACTATACATCCATCCCGCTCAGGAAGTGGTCTACTGGAAGCCCGTACCAATAAGACGAATCACATGACTCAAAAGGTACAAGGATAGCTCGGCAACTCCGTCATACCCTGGGTTTTCTCGATTAGGCCTTAAGACCGATTTTGACCGATTTTGACCGATTTACACCGAAGTGACCGATTCGACGGCACG